>JADMIO010852353.1_pt1 | contig 43583 bp, 41 predicted proteins | sample 8958161 | NCBI WGS metagenome assembly JADMIO01 (sample SAMN16585339, study PRJNA669376) | soil metagenome | isolation source: Crop rotation soil | place: USA: Cullars Rotation, Alabama | collected 2011
CGCGACAACTTGTCCACGTGGAATTCTAAGCTTAGGATCCCAATGTGCTGGAAAGGGGCACTCAGCCCAGAAGATGTTCACGCTCGTCGACACGGTTGAGGCCTATCCCGAATTCCTGCCGTGGTGCGACGGCGCCACCATCCTCCATCGCGACGAGAGCCGCACGCGCGCCACGATACACATCAATTACCACGGCGCGAAACAGAGCTTCACGACCGAGAACGCGAAGGAGCCGCCGCACCGGATGACCATCCGGCTCGTCGAAGGTCCTTTCAAGGTGCTCGACGGCGAGTGGCGCTTCGTGACGCTCGCCGAAGACGCGTGCAGGATCGAGTTCGTCCTGCGCTACGAATTCTCGAGCTGGATCCTCGAAAAGCTCGTGGGCCCGGTGTTCAGCTATATCGCCAACACGCTCGTCGACGCGTTCGTCCATCGCGCGGATTCGGTGTATGGCGGATGAGCCGGCGCTCGAAGTCGAGATCGTCTACGCGCGGCCTGAGGAGCAGAGCGTTGTCCATGTGACCCTCGCGCAGGGCAGCACGGTCGGCGATGCGCTCGCGGCCGCACGCATAACCGAACGCTGGCCGGAGCTTGCGAACGGTTACGCGGGGTTGGGAATCTACGGCCGCAGGGTCTCGGCCGATGCGCTCCTGCGTGCCGGCGACCGGATCGAGATCTACCGGCCGCTCGTGGCCGATCCCAAGCAGGCGCGGCGCGTGCGCGCCGCGCGCAAGCCCTGAAACGCTACTTGCAGTTCGCGTCGATCGCGCGCTGGGTCCGCGAGATCTCGCCGGGGTAATCGGCATCGTCCAGGTAGACGCGCTCGCCCGTTTTCGGATCGGTGCGCGAGATCCTGTTCCCGGCCTGGAGGCTTCGCAAATAGCCTTGCGCGTCGGTGCACGCCTGTTTTCGCCGGTCGGTTTCGGACGCGGTCTTCTGCGCTTTCGACTCGCTCTCCTGCTTTTCCATCTGGCGTTTGCGGAACTCGGCATCGCGCTCGGCGAGCGATTTCGGCTGGCTCGCTGCGCTGCCGCTCGCGGCCGGCGCAGGCGCGGGGGCGCTTTTTACGCCGCTCGCTTCCGAGCGCGTGCCGGCCGGGCACTCGTTGCCGTAACCGACCACTTTGCCGGATTTATCGAGACATTTATTGATCTGCGCGCCGGCGAGGGCGGGCACCAACAGCAAAGCGACTGCGATCATCTTCTTCATGCACGCTCCTCGTTGACGAAAAAAGGGCACGCCGGCGAGCGGCGCAGCGGCTCGGGGCAGGCTCAAGTCAAACGCATTAACGTCTGATTTCATTGGCGGTTTACCTCCTCGCGCGTATAATGCCGACTTTGCGAAGGAAGCGTATATGCGTGTGGTGGAGAAAGCCCTCACCTTCGACGACGTACTGCTGGTTCCCGCCCACTCGACCGTCCTGCCGCGCGAAGTTCAACTCAGCACCCAGCTCACCCGCGGCATCCGTCTGAACATCCCCGTCGTGTCCGCCGCCATGGACACGGTCACCGAGGCGCGCCTCGCGATCGCAATCGCGCAGGAAGGCGGGATCGGCATCGTCCACAAGAACATGTCGCCTCGCGCGCAGGCCGCCGAGGTGAACAAGGTCAAGCGCTTCGAAAGCGGAATCGTCAAGGACCCGATCACGATCACCGAGGGCATGACCGTCCGGGACGTGCTCAAGCTCACGCAGCAGCATCGTATATCCGGCCTTCCCGTCGTCAATCCTTCCGGCCGCGTCGTCGGCATCGTCACCAATCGCGATCTGCGGTTCGAGACCGAGCTCGACCAGCCGGTGCGCAACATCATGACGCCGCGCGAGCGGCTCGTCACGGTGCGTGAAGGCGCGCCGCGCGAAGAAGCGCTCGCGCTCATGCACAAGCACCGCCTCGAGCGCGTGCTCGTGGTGAACGAGGCTTTCGAGCTTCGCGGGCTCATCACGGTCAAGGACGTGCTGAAATCGTCCGAGCACCCGCTCGCGACCAAGGATGATTTCGGCCGCTTGCGCGTCGGCGCCGCGGTCGGCGTCGGCGAAGGCACCGAAGAGCGTGTCGAGGCGCTTCTCGACGGCGGCGTCGACGTGGTCGTCGTCGATACCGCCCACGGACACGCGCAGGGCGTGCTCGACCGCGTGCGCTGGATCAAGCGCAACCATCCGAAGACGCAGGTGATCGGCGGCAATATCGCGACCGCCGCCGCGGCCAAGGCGCTCGTCGACAACGGCGCGGACGGCGTCAAGGTCGGTATCGGCCCCGGCTCGATTTGCACGACGCGCATCGTCGCCGGGATCGGCGTGCCGCAGATCACCGCGGTTGCGAACGTCGCGCAAGCACTCGCGCGCACCGACGTGCCCCTCATCGCGGACGGCGGTATTCGTTACTCCGGCGACATCGCCAAGGCGATCGCGGCGGGCGCGCACTGCGTGATGATCGGCAGCCTCTTCGGCGGCACGGAGGAGTCACCCGGCGAGATCGAGCTCTTCCAGGGCCGCTCGTACAAGGCATATCGTGGAATGGGCTCGCTCGGGGCGATGCAGCAGGGCTCGGCCGATCGCTACTTCCAGGAAACCGACGAGCTCGACACCGATAAGCTCGTTCCCGAAGGCGTCGAGGGACGCGTCCCGTACAAAGGCGGCCTCGTCCCGCTCGTGCAGCAGTTGATGGGCGGGGTTCGCGCGAGCATGGGCTATCTCGGTTGCCGCACGATCGACGAAGTGCGCACGAAGGCCGAATTCGTCGAGATCACTTCCGCGGGCATTCGCGAGTCGCACGTGCACGACGTTCAGATCACCAAGGAAGCGCCGAACTACCGCACCGAATGAGTCACGAGAAGATCCTCATCCTCGATTTCGGCGCGCAATACACTCAGTTGATCGCGCGGCGTGTGCGCGAAGCGCACGTTTACTGCGAGATCCACCCCGGCGACGTCAGCGACGAGTTCCTCCTGCACTACGCGCCGAAAGGCGTCATCCTCTCGGGCAGCCACATGTCCGCCTACGAGACGCTGACCGAGAAAGCGCCTCGTCTCGTCTTCGAGCTCGGCGTTCCGGTGCTCGGAATCTGCTACGGCATGCAGACGATGGCGCAGCAGCTCGGCGGGCGCGTCGAGCCGGGCAAGGTGCGCGAGTTCGGCTACGCCGAAGTTCGCGCGCGCGGGCACACCCGGCTCCTCGACGGCATCGAAGACGTGCGCTCGGCCGAAGGCCACGGCATCCTCAAAGTGTGGATGAGTCACGGCGACAAGGTCGTCGAGCTCCCGCCAGGCTTCAAGCTGATGGCTTCCACCGAAGCGTGCCCGATCGCGGCGATGGCCGACGAGAGCCGCGGCTTCTACGGCGTGCAGTTCCATCCCGAAGTGACGCACACGCTGCAGGGCAAGGCGCTGCTCCAGCGCTTCGTGTACGACATCTGCGGCTGCACGGGCGACTGGACGATGCCCGATTACGTCAACGAAGCGGTGACTCGCATACGCCAGCAGGTCGGCCGGGACGGCGTGATCCTCGGGCTTTCAGGCGGTGTCGATTCGTCGGTCGCGGCGGCCCTCATCCACAAGGCGATCGGCCAGCAGCTCACGTGCGTCTTCGTCGATCACGGGCTTCTGCGTCTCAACGAAGCGCAGCAGGTCATGGATACGTTCGCGAAGCACATGCACCTGAAGGTGGTGCACGTCGATGCGTCGGAAGAGTTCTATCGCGCGCTCGCCGGCGTCACCGATCCCGAGGAGAAGCGCAAGATCATCGGCCGTCTCTTCGTCGACGTGTTTCAGCGCGAAGCCTCGCGCATCGACAACGCCAAGTGGCTCGCGCAGGGCACGATCTATCCCGACGTCATCGAGTCCGCGGGCGCGAAGACGAAGAAAGCGAAGAGCATCAAGTCGCACCACAACGTCGGCGGCCTTCCCGAGACGCTGCGGCTCGATCTCCTCGAGCCGCTGCGCGAGCTCTTCAAGGACGAAGTGCGAGAGCTCGGAATCACGCTCGGGCTGCCGCACGACATGGTCTTCCGACATCCGTTCCCCGGCCCCGGCCTCGGCGTTCGCATCCTCGGGGAAGTGAGGCGCGACTTCGCCGACCTCCTGCGCCAAGCCGACGCGATCTTCATCGACGAGCTTCGCGCCGCAGGCTGGTACGACCAGACCGCGCAGGCTTTCGCGGTTTTCCTTCCGGTGCGCTCGGTCGGCGTCATGGGCGACGGCCGCACCTACGAGTACGTCGTCGCGCTTCGCGCCGTGCAGACGGTCGATTTCATGACGGCGCACTGGGCCGAGCTTCCCCACAGCCTGCTATCGAAGGTCTCGAACCGCATCATCAACGAAGTCCGCGGGATCAACCGCGTCGTCTACGACATCTCCGGCAAGCCCCCCGCCACCATTGAGTGGGAGTGACGAAGGGAGAAGCAGGGGCCCCGCTTGCGGGGATGCGACCCCGGAGTCAATCGCGGTCGCGCATGCGAAGGCGCCTCGATTCGAGGTTGCAAATCCGCGCGACCGCTCCTAAGCGATCAAACACGCAACCATGACCGACGACCTCTTCATGCGCACCGCGCTCGATCTCGCGCATGATGCGGCCGCCGCCGGGGAAGTCCCGGTCGGCGCCGTCGTCGTCAAAGCGGGCGAGATCGTCGGCCGCGGCTACAACCACCCGATCCTCGCGCACGACCCGACCGCGCACGCGGAGATCGCCGCGATGCGCGACGCCGCCCAGCGACTCGGCAACTACCGTCTCGGCGGCTGCGAGCTGTACGTGACGCTCGAGCCGTGTGGCATGTGCGCGGGCGCCATCATGCACGCGCGCATCAGCCGGGTCGTTTACGGCGCGGCCGATCGGAAGACCGGGGCTTGCGGCAGCGTCGTCGATCTCTTCGCCGAATTACGCCTGAATCACCACGCCAGCGTCACCGGCGGCGTGCTCGCGGCGGAATCGGCTGCGCTTCTTCAGGGGTTTTTCGCGGCGCGGCGCCGCGCCGCGCTGTAGTTTTCTCCCTCGATGCCGTTAGGACTATGGCATTCCGCGGCGCACTGCGGGCAAATGTCCTGACAGAAACCCCATATTTTGTGGAAATGAGCTGCTCAGGCCCGCAGTGGTTGTGTGCCGGCCTGGCGGGCACGCGTTGTGCAATGCGGAAATATCGGCTACATTGTGCAGCGCATTTTTGCTGGAACGACAGGACGAGAGATCGATGAGACTACAAGACAAAGTTGCAATCATCACCGGCGCCGGGCGGGGCATCGGGCAGGCGACCGCGGTGAAGTTCGCCCGCGAAGGCGCGAAAGTCGTCGTCTGCGACCTCTCGCCTGAGTTGATCGAGGAAACCGTGCAGCTTTGCAAGGAGTCGCGAGGCGATGCGTTCGGCTTCGTGGCCGACGTGCGCGATCCGAAGTCGCTCGAGCAGATGGTCGACGTGACGCTTTCGAAGTGGGGCCGTGTCGACGTGCTCGTGAACAACGCGGGCATCGTCATGGACTCGCAGCTGAAGAACATGTCCGAAGACCAGTTCGACAGCGTGATCGAAATCAACCTGAAGGGCGTCTACAACTGCACCAAGGCGGTCGTGAACACGATGCTCGCGCAGCAGTCGGGCGTGATCCTCAACGCATCGTCGATCGTCGGTCTCTACGGTAACTTCGGCCAGACGAATTACGCGGCGAGCAAGTTCGGCGTGATCGGCATGGTGAAGACGTGGGCGCGCGAGCTCGGCCGCAAAGGCATCCGCGCGAACGCGGTCTGTCCGGGCTTCATCGCGACGAGCATTCTCGGTTCGATGCCCGACCGCGTGCTGAAATCGCTCGAAGAGAAAGTGCCGATGGGACGTCTCGGCAAGCCCGAAGAGATCGCGAACACGTTCGCGTTCCTCGCGTCGGACGAGGCGAGCTATATCAACGGGGCGGTGATAGAGGTTAGCGGCGGACTAACGATCTAAAGCTGAAGGCGCGACGCCTTCAGCTTTAGATCGACTAACACCAAGGAGGGAACCTACGGTTCCCTCCTTGCGGACCTCCTTCCCTTGGCTCGCCGCGCTCGCGGCGAGTTCGTAACACTTCAGCAACGCCGCGCTCGCGGCGGATCTTTACCGCTTCATCAGTTCCGCGATCTTCGACGCGTCGGGCGCGTGTATGACGCCTTTTTCGGTGATCAGTGCGGTGACGAGATCGGCGGGGGTCACGTCGAATACCGGGTTTTCGACTTCGACGCCTTCCGGCGCCCAGCGCGCTTCGCGATAGCCCGTCACTTCTTCCGCCGCGCGTTCCTCGATCGGAATGTCCGCGCCGGTTTGTACCGACGGATCGATCGTCGTCAGTGGGCACGCGACGTAGAACGGGATCGCGTGGCGTCGCGCGAGCACTGCGACTTGATACGTGCCGATCTTGTTTGCGACGTCGCCGTTCGCGGCGACGCGGTCGGCCCCGACGATGACCGCATCGACGCGGCCGCGGCTCATGAGAAATCCCGCGGCGTTGTCCGCGATCAGCGTGACCGGAATGTGATCCTGCTTGAGCTCCCACGCGGTGAGCCGCGCGCCCTGTAGAAAGGGCCGCGTTTCGTCGGCGTAGACGTCGATCGCCTTGCCGGCTTCGATCGCCGAACGGATGACGCCGAGCGCCGTGCCGTGGCCCGCGGTCGCAAGCGCGCCGGCGTTGCAGTGCGTGAGCACGCGCGCGCGCGCCGGGAGCAGCGTCGCGCCGTGCGCACCCATCGCGCGGTTCATCTCGACGTCCTCGCGGCACATCGCGTGCGCTTCATCGAGGAGCGTAGCGCCGGCGCGTGCGGCCGACTCGCCTGGTGAGGCGACGAGCCGAGCTTTCATGCGCTCGAGCGCCCGGAAGAGGTTCGCTGCGGTCGGCCTGCTCGCTGCGAGCACCTCGAACGCGCTCGTCATCCCGGCATCGAAGCGCGGCCGATCGAGCGCCGCGAGTCGCAGACCTTCCGCGGCGACACCGTACGCCGCCGCACAGCCGATCGCGGGCGCGCCGCGCACGACCATCGCGCGAATCGCTTCGGCGACGCCCGCAGCGGTGTAGAAGCGCAGATAGATCTGCCGATCGGGAAGCGCGCGCTGGTCGATGAGCTCGAGCGCGTCGTCATTCCAGCGCAGTGTTTCGAACGAGGAGGGCATGATGCGGCGGATGTGGAGAGGCCGAGCATTATAATGCGCGCCATGAATGCACCCGCGTTCGTCGTGAGGCCCGTCAACTGGGACGCAGCGCGCGACAAGCTGCGCGCGGTGCGCCACAGCGTCTTCGTCGAGGAACAGCACGTACCCGAAGATCTCGAGTGGGACGATGCCGACGAGCGCGCCTATCACGTGCTCGCGATTTCGAGCGACGGCATGCCGATAGGGACCGGCCGGCTGAAGCTCGATTGCCACATCGGCAGAATGGCCGTCTTGAAAAGCTGGCGCGGCCGCGGCGTCGGCGGAACGATCCTGCGATCGTTGATCGCGTACGCCGAGAAGGAAGGCTGCGAGGTCGTGCGCCTGCACGCGCAAACGCACGCGATCGGGTTCTACTCGCGTTACGGCTTCACGGCGGTCGGCGACGAGTTCGATGAAGCCGGCATTCCGCACCGGCTGATGGAGCTCACGCTTCCTGCGTCACCGCCGCGCCACGGCTGAGGCCGGGTTCGAGAGCGAAGCGCGCTTCGGTCGTGCCGATCGGGCGCGCGCCCGGTCCGAAGCTTCTCTCGACGAAAAGCACTTCACCGTCCTCGCGCACGAGCACCAATGTCGAAGCGCGCGTTCCATAGCTCTCGCCGAGGATGAACGTAAGGCGCTCGCGTTCGCGCGCGCTCGCGTTCGACGGCAGTAGGTGATCGTTCGTCGGCGTGTGATCGGCGAGGAGCTCGAAGAGGGTTGCGCGGAGCTCCGCTTCGTCGGCGCCGAGCAGACCGCGGAGCGTCGCGACACCGCGAAGCACCTTCGGCCACGGCTCGTCGAGCAGCCGGTTGCTGAGCCCGTGCACGCCCGGTTCGATCGGCGTGGCGCCGTCGTGGCCGCGGTTCGATCCGACGAAAAGCGCTTCAGGTGTCCCGACGATGAGGCTGAAGCCGTGGTACTCGGTGTGCCGCCGCGACACCTCGTCGAGGTATCGACCGGCGTCCATGTTTCCCGTCAGATAGTCGCGAGTGAGCTCGCCGCGCGAGCGCGGGACCGCGTGCGTGCTGGGGCTCTGCCGGTAATTGGTGATCGCCGCGAAGCGGCCGTTACGCGCGATGCCGAGCCACGTGCCGCCTTTTTCCAAGTCGCGCCCGGCATAAACGTCAGGATGGTCTGTCCAGAATCCCGCGGGCGAGGCGGGTCGCGTGAACGATTCGTCGCGATTCGCCGCGACGATCAGCGGGTAACGCGGGTGCGCCTGGATCGCGAAAAGGATGAGGCACATCGGTCACGCCTCGAAGCATTCGGCGCGGCGGGTCGATCCCTCCTCGAGGCATTCGGCGAGCTTCAACTGCGCCGCGGCCTGCTCGAGCTCGAGCTCGAACTTGGCGTCGTCGCGGACGCTGTCGTAGACCTCCATCCAGAGGAGCGGCTCGCTGCGCTTCTTGAGCAGCCGTCCGGCGATCGCGGTCGACTGCTTGAGCGCCGAGAAGAGTTGCAGCACGCGCGCTTCGCAGGTCTGGGCCTTGTCGGCGGCAACGCGGTAGTAGATGTAGTACGAATACGCCATGGCGGTTCCTCAGGGGCCCCGCATTGTAAGGCGAGATTCGCCGGCGTGCAGGCGCGCGGCGGAGGTGCTGCGACGCTACGCCGGCAAGCGCCAGCCGCGGTGCAGGGTCTCGCGCGGCGCGACGCGGGCTGCGAGCTTGCGACGGATGCGCTCCTGCATCTCGCGCTCGCGCGCACGCGCGCGGCGCGTCTCGGCTTCGAGCCGCTCATCTTCCGGTTGCAGCGCGCGATACGCGTGGACCACGATCGCGAGCGCGGCGACCGAGACGGCTGCGAGCGCAAGGAAAGCGAGGAACGGGAAGCACGTCGGTTCGGCGCCGGCCATGCACGACCCGACATAGCCGAACCACTTGCCGATCATCGAAGAGAAAGAGCTGAACATAGCCGCGAAATCCGTCTGCAAGGTTTCGCGCCGCACGAGCGGGCGCGCTTTGCCCATCGGCTGCAATCGGCATGCCGCGAAGTCGCTTTCAGTCGGGGATGGTATACGGCAGCGGCAGGATCTCGAGCGGCGGACCGTCGAGCGCGCGAAGCCGGATCGGACCGTGCTCGATCGCGGTTCGCTGGATGACCGCGAGCGCTTCCGCGGCGTCAGCGGCGTCCGCGACCGAAAGGATCGCTCCGCTCGCCTGGTCGGCGCCGAATTCGGCGCTGTAGAGCCGCTCGCCGGCACGCAACCTCTCGCCTTGCGGTGCGCGCACCCGGAAGAGGCGCTGCTTGATTTTCCCGAGATAGTGGGTGCGGGCGACGATCTCCTGCCCGGGGTAGCACCCCTTGGAGTAGCTCACGCCGCCGATGAGGTCGAGATTGACCATCTGCGGCACGTACTCTTCCTGCGTCACCGCGTCGATCACCGGAACCCCGGCTTCGATGTCGGAGAGCCGCCACGCGCCTCGCGCGTCCGCAGCGGCGCGCCCGAGATCCGTGCGAACGCGACCGGCATCGTGCGCCGGCGCGAGCAGGAGGTAACGTCCGACCGGGAGGCGCGCGAGATCGAGTCCGCCGGCCTCGACAATCTCGTGGTCGCTCGCGGGAACGCGGTCGATCAACCCGGAGAGTGCGCGTGCGGCGTCCTCGCCCACGAGACCGAAAAGCGCGCAGTGTGCGGTCGCGTCCTCGATGCGAACTCGCGAGCGCAGCACGTACTTGGCGAGACGCGACCGGATCGCGTCAGCGATCTCCGCGGGAACGAGCGCGAGCACCTCGTTGCGCCGGCGCCAGAGGAGAAACGTGGCGAGGAGACGTCCCTTCGGTGTGCAGTAGCCGCTGTATTGCGTGTGCGAAACGGCAAGTCCCGCAACGTCGCTCGTGAGCTGTGCGTTGAGGAAAGCGACAGCATCCTCGCCGCTGAAGGAGAGGATGCGCGTATCGGTGAGCTCGGAGAACGTGGCCTTCATTGCGGATGCCCGGGTTGCTTCTCGGTTGCTTTTCAGGTGCGTAATTGCTCGACGAGATCCGCTTCGAAGCGAACCACGCGCTTCGGATCGTACAGGACCGATCCCGTGATGAGGAACACGTCCTCGGCGCGCGCGCCGAGCGTGTTGATCTTCGCGGTGTGAAGGTTGATGTCGTACGCCGTCAGCACGCGCGCGATGCGAGAGAGCAGTCCCGGCCGGTCGCCGGCGATGACCGAAAGCACGCGATACGTTCCGCGATCGTCGGTCTGGATGTTCACTTCGGGCGAGATCGGGAAGTGCCGGAGTTGACGATTGAGACGCGGGTTCGGCAGCGGCGGGAGCGCAGTCTTCTGCGCGAGACGCTGTCCGAGCTCGTACTCGATGTAGCTCATGATGTCGCGATAGCGCGGCCGCGCGTTGTCCGGATCCTGTACCTGGAACGTGTCGAGCGCATAGCCGTGCCGGGTGGTGTAGACCTTCGCATCGTGAATGTCGTAGCTGATCGCTTCGAAGAAGCTGCAGATGCGCGCGAAGAGCTCTTTCTGATCGGGAACGTAGACCATCACCTGCAGGCCTTCCCCGGCGGGCGAGAGCCGCGCCTTCACGATCGGCTGGTCGACGTTCGGCCGGTAGTAGAGGACTCGCGTGTGCCACGCGATCTCGTTCGCGTCGTGCCGCAGGAAATACGGGGTGTCGAGCTGCGCCCAGAGCTTTTCGTGCGCGTGCTCGGGAACCGCGTACAGCCGAAGCTTCGCGAGGGTTTCCTCGCGCCGCGCTTCGACGTTGTTCTCGACGGTCGCCCCGTTTCCGGAAAGAAGCCTTCGGGTCAGGTGGAAGAGGTCCTCGAGGAGCTTCGCTTTCCACGCGTTCCACACTTTCGGGCTGGTGCCGCGGATGTCCGCGACCGTGAGGAGGTAAAGCGCGACGAGCCGCCGCTCGGTGCGTACGCGCTCGGCGAACGCGCGAACGATCTCCGGATCGCTGATGTCCTGCTTTTGCGCCGTGGCCGACATGACGAGGTGGTTCGCGACGAGCCAGGCGACGAGCTCCGCGTCTTCGTGCTCGAGCTCGTGGTCGCGGGCGAATCGCTCGGCGTCGACCGCGCCGAGCTCCGAATGGTCGCCGCCGCGTCCTTTCGCGATGTCGTGAAAGAGCCCCGCCATGTACAGCACTTCGGGGCGCGCGAAGTCGGTCATGAGCCGGCTCGAGAGCGGAAACTCGTGCGCGAGCTCGGGCACCGCGAAACGGCGCAGATTACGAACGACCTTGAGGATGTGCTCGTCGACCGTGTACACGTGGTAGAGGTCGTGCTGCATCTGCCCGACGATCCGGCCGAACGGTCGCAGGTAGCGGCCGAGGACGCCGTACTGGTTCATTCGCCGCAGCTCGCGAGTGACTCGCGTCGGCGCGCGCAGGATCTGCATGAAAAGCGCGCGATGCGCGGGGTCTCTGCGGAAGCCTTCGCCGATCAACCGGCTCGCTCGCCACAGCGCGCGGAGCGTCCCGGCGCTGATGCCTTTCAGCTCGTGATGCTGTTGCAGGACGACGAACGTTTCCAGGAGAGCCCCGGGCTCGCGCTCGTACAGATCCTCGCTCACCGTCTCGAGGAGCTCGTCGCGCATTCCGAAGCGCTCGTTGATCGGGTGATACTCGCGATCGTGCTGCGGAACGATGAGCGACGTGAGGTTCTGCAGAAGGATGATGTTGAGCTGCGTCACCGCTTTCGCCGCGCGGTAGTAACGCTGCATGAGCTGCTCGCTCGCGAGGCGGTTCGGCGTGTCGGTCAGGCCGAACTGGGCTGCGAGCGCCGATTGATGGTCGAAGAGGAGCCGATCCTCGCGCCGGCCGGCGATGTAGTGCAGCCGGATCCGCAATGTCTGGAGGAAGCGCTCGTGCCGCCGAATCTCCGCCGCTTCGCCGAGCGTGATGAGATCGCGTTGCGCGAGCTCGGACCAGCTGCGGCCGATCCCCGCCGCACGCGCGATCCACAGGATCGTCTGAAGGTCGCGCAAGCCGCCGGGACTTTCCTTGATGTTGGGTTCGAGATTGGTCTCCTGCGAGCGCGCGTGGCGCTGCTGCTGCTCGAGCTGCTTCGCCTGGAGAAACGCCGCCGGATCGAGCGCCGCGGTGGTCGCGTCGACGAACGACTGAAAGAGCGCGCGATCGCCCGCGAGCCGCCGCGATTCGAGGAGCGTCGTCTGGACCGTGATGTCCTCTCCGGCCATCGCGACGCAGTCGGCGACGGTGCGCACGCTGTGACCAACTTCGAGTCCGATGTCCCAGAGCGTGCCGATCAGCTGTTCAAGCCGGTGCTCGAGCGCTTCTCCGGGAGGCGCCGGCAGCAGGATCAGGAGGTCGACGTCGGAGTACGGGAAAAGCTCTCCGCGCCCGTAGCCGCCGACCGCGACGAGCGACGCGTCCGCGGGCATGCCGTGGTCGCGCCAGACTTCGCGAAGGTGCCGGTCGACTAGGGCGCCGAGCCTCCGCAGGAGCGGTGCGGCCGCGGGGCGGGTGACAAACTCGGCTTTGAGCGCTTCGCGCGAGCGCGCGAGCTCGACCTTGCGCTCGACGAGCGCGGTTCGCGCCGGTGTTGCTGCGAGGGCCGCTGGGACGGCCATGCGCTCAGGCCGGCCGCGCCGGTCGAGGAGGGGTTCCGGCCGAGAGCGTCAGTACCTCGAAACCGGTCTCGGTCACGAGGACCGTGTGCTCCCACTGCGCCGAAAGGCTGTGGTCCTTGGTGACGATCGTCCAGCCGTCGGCCAACTGGCGGATATCGGGGCGTCCGGCGTTGATCATGGGCTCGACGGTGAAGATCATCCCGGGCTGGAGCTTGAGCCCGTTCCCGGGACGGCCGTAGTGGAGCACTTGCGGCTCCTCGTGGAACTTGCGCCCGATGCCGTGCCCGCAGAATTCGCGAACGACCGAGAAGCCGTTCGATTCGGCGTAGCTCTGCACCGCATATCCGATGTCGCCCAGAGTCGCGCCCGGCTTCACCGCTTCGATGCCGCGCCACATGCACTCCTGCGTCACGTCGACGAGCCGACGTGCCTGGATCGACGGCTGGCCGACATAGAACATCCGGCTCGTGTCGCCGTGGAAGCCGTCCTTGATCACGGTGATGTCGATATTGAGAACGTCGCCGGATTTGAGCTTCTTCTCGCCCGGGATGCCGTGGCAGACCACGTGGTTCACCGAAGTGCACACCGACTTGGGATACGGCTGGTAGCCCGGCGGCGCGTAGTTGAGCGGTGCGGGGATGCCGCCCTGCACGTTCACGATGTAATCGTGGCAGAGCCGGTCGATCTCGTCGGTCGTCACGCCGGGCTTCACGTGCGGGCCGATGTAGTCGAGGACCTCCGCGGCGAGGCGGCCGGCGACCCGCATCTTTTCGATTTCTTCAGGGGTTTTGAGGGTTACGGACATGGGAATTCCGGATCTGGGTCCGGAAGAGGGAATTCCAAGTGCTTGGTTTTTCAGGAAAGGCGAGATTGTAGTCCAGATCGCGCAGACGGTCGCGGGGCTTCGGCCGGGCGCCCTCACGGCTTGAGAGGAAGGCGCTTTCGATAGTAAAATAAGCGGTTAGCTCGGTCGCCACCCGGCGTGCCGGTGCTTTAAACCACGGCGGCGCCGTTCCCTGGAGGTTTTTCGGGTCCGCACCGTCGATTTCGCACATCCGCCGCAGCACCAGGGTGTCCGGCGCGCTCCAACGAGAGCTTGAGCGCGAAAGCCGGATGTGGAGGCGGATGGAGGCCCAACCCTTGAACGGAGTCGCACCCCATGTCAGTCACCATGCGTGAAATGCTGGAAGCCGGCGTCCATTTCGGACACCAGACCCGCTTCTGGAACCCGAAGATGGCGCCGTATATCTTCGGCCACCGCAACAAGATTCACATCGTCAATCTCGAGAAAACCCTGGCCATGTACCAGGACGCGCTGAAGTTCGTGCGCCAGCTCGCATCGAACAAAGGCACGGTCCTTTTCGTCGGCACGAAGCGCCAGGCCCGCGAGATCGTTCGCGAGGAAGCGCAGCGCAGCGGCGCGCCGTACGTCGACTACCGCTGGCTGGGCGGGATGCTCACCAACTACAAGACGGTGAAAGGCTCGATCAAGCGCCTGAAGGACATGGAGCAGATGGTGCAGGACGGCACCTTCGAGCGGATCTCCAAGAAGGAAGCGCTGCTCTACACGCGCGAGATGGAAAAGCTCGAGCGAAGCTTGGGCGGCATCAAGGACATGAACGGCCTTCCCGACGCGATGTTCGTGATCGACGTGGGCTACCAGAAAAACGCGATCGCCGAAGCGAACAAGCTCGGCATCCCGGTCATCGCGGTGGTCGACACGAACCACTCGCCCGAAGGTGTCGATTACGTGATCCCCGGCAACGACGATTCGAGCCGCGCGATCCGCCTTTACGCCCGCGGCATCGCTGATGCATATCTCGAGGGACGTAACGACAGCCTGAAGGAGATCGTCACCGGCGGCGACGAGTTCGTCGAGGTCGAGGAAGCCGAGGAAGAGGCGCGCTAAGGCGCTGCCAGGGACAAAGGCCGGCTTCATCCGCCGGCGCGCAAAGGAATCTCTGAACGGGTCCGACGCGGTCGATCTCACGCCCCGCGCGGGCTCGAAGTCGGAGGTTCCCCAAAGGGGCGCGAGCCCCTTTTTTTTAGACACCGGAGAGTAAGGCAATGGCAGAGATAACCGCGGGCATGGTGCGAGAGCTTCGCGAGAAAACCGACGCGCCGATGATGGAATGCAAGAAGGCGCTGACCGAAGCCGCGGGCGACCTGGCGAAGGCCGAAGAGATCCTGCGGATCAAGCTCGGGAACAAGGCGAGCAAGGCAGCCGGACGCGTCGCCGCGGAAGGTGTCGTGGCGATCCATATCGCGCAGGACGGCAAGACCGGCGCGATCGTCGAAGTGAACTCCGAGACCGACTTCGTCGCGAAGAACGACGAGTTTCGCGCTTTCGCCGACGCGCTCGCGAAGCTCGTCGCAGAGCGCAATCCCGCGGACGTCGACGCGGTGTCGAGCCTGCCGCTCGACGGCACAAGCGTCGAAGAGCGCCGCAAGGCGCTCGTCGGCAAGATCGGCGAAAACATGTCGGTTCGCCGCTTCCGGCGCTTCGACGCGCAGGGCCGGCTCGCGAGCTACATCCACGGCGGCTCGAAGATCGGCGTGCTCGTCGATCTCGTCGGCGGCGACGAAGCGCTCGCGAAGGACATCGCGATGCATATCGCCGCGAGCAAGCCGCGCGGGCTTTCGGAAAAAGACGTCTCGGCTGAAGACGTCCAGAAAGAGCGCACGATCGCTGCGGCGAAAGCGGCCGAATCGGGCAAGCCCGCGAACATCGTCGACAAGATGGTCGAAGGCGCGGTCGCGAAGTTCCTGAAGGAAGTGACCCTGCTCGGCCAGCCTTTCGTGAAGAACGACAAACAGACGATCGAAGCGCTGCTGAAGTCGAAGAACGCGAGCGTCGCCGCTTTTGCGCTTTACGTCGTCGGCGAAGGCATCGAGAAGAAGAAGGACGATTTCGCCGCCGAGGTGGCGGCGCAGGTCGGACAGGCCGGCGGCAAGGCCTGATGCAGTCCCCGGGCAGCGCGGGAGTGAGTCAACCAGGCGCTGCCCTTTTTGTTGCCGAGCAGCACGTCATCGAAGAAGCATTGCCAGAGTAGAACATGCCCGAGACACCGGCGTACAAGCGCATACTGCTCAAGTTGAGCGGCGAAGCACTGATGGGGGAGGACAACTACGGCATCAATCGCGAGACCATAGAAAGAATCGTGGCGGAAGTCGCTGAAGTCGCGAGGATGGGCGTGGAAGTCGCGGTGGTGATCGGGGGCGGCAACATCTTCCGCGGTGTCGCGCCCGCCGCGTCGCACATGGACCGCGCGACTGCCGACTACATGGGCATGCTCGCGACGGTGATGAACGCCCTCGCGCTCCAGGACGCGATGCGGCGCGTAGACATCATCAGCCGGGTGCAATCGGCGCTCAATATCGAGCAGGTGGTCGAGCCCTACATCCGCGGCAAGGCGATGCGCTACCTCGAGGAAGGCAAGATCGTCATTTTCGCGGCGGGCACCGGCAATCCCTTTTTCACCACCGACACGGCGGCGGCGCTCCGCGGGATGGAGATGAACGTCGAGCTCGTGCTGAAGGCGACCAAGGTGGACGGGGTCTATACCGACGACCCGAACACCCATCCCGACGCGATGCGCTACAAGGAGCTCACCTTCGACGAGGCGATCATCAAGAACCTGAAGGTGATGGACGCGACCGCGCTCACCCTGTGCCGCGACCAGAAGCTCCCGATCAACGTGTTCAGCATTTTCAAGCCGCACGCGCTCAAGCGGGTCGTAATGGGCGCCGATGAAGGCACTATGGTGCACGTCTGAGGAACCCGCTTGTGAGAGACTCTACGGGCTTGAATTTCCGGAGGACTCCCGAATGATTGCCGACGTCAAGAAAACGGCCGACCAGAAGATGAAGAAAAGCATCGAGGCGCTTCGCAACGACCTCGCGAAAGTGCGCACCGGCCGCGCGCACACCGGCATTCTCGATCACGTCACCGTCGACTATTACGGGACGCCGACGCCGGTTCCGCAGGTGGGGAACGTGACGCTGCTCGACGCGCGCACGATCGGGGTGACGCCGTGGGACAAAAAGATGGGCCCGGCGATCGAAAAAGCGATTCGCGACTCCGATCTCGGCCTGAATCCTTCGACGATGGGCGAGACGGTTCGCGTGCCGATGCCCGCGCTCACCGAAGAGCGCAGGCGCGACCTCATCAAGGTCGTGCACAAGGAAGGCGAGAACGCTCGGGTCGCGGTGCGTAACGTGCGCCGCGACGCCATACACCAGCTCAAGGAGCTGCTGAAGCAGAAGAAGGTGGCGGAGGACGAAGAGCGCCGCGCCCAGGAAGACGTTCAAAAGCTCACGGACCGCTACATCGCCGAGATCGACAAGTTGCTCGAGGCGAAGGAAGCGGACCTCATGGTGATCTGACCGATGACGATTCATACCAGCTCGACCCTGCACGTTCCCGACACCGACGGCATCCCGCGCCACATCGCCATCATCATGGATGGCAACGGGCGCTGGGCGAAGCAGCGGTTCATGCCGCGCGTGGCGGGCCACAAACGCGGGCTCGAGGCCGTTCGGGCGACAGTCAAGGCGTGCGTGAAGCGCGGCGTCGAGCACCTGACGCTCTTCGCTTTCAGCAGCGAGAACTGGCGCCGTCCGAAGGACGAAGTGAAATTCCTGATGCAGCTTTTCATCTCCGCGCTCGAGCAGGAGATCGAGAAGCTGCACTCGAACGGCGTGCGCTTTCGCGCGGTCGGCGACCTCTCGAAGTTCGAGCCGCGGATCGTGAAGCTCGTGCGGGACGCCGAAGCGCGCACCGCGGACAACGACGGGCTGCTCCTCACGGTCGCCGCGAATTACGGCGGACGCTGGGACATGCTGCAGGCGGTGACGCGCATGCTCGCCGAGCGTCCCGAGCTTGCGAGCGGGTTCAGCGAGGCCGATCTGAGCCCGTATTTTTCGATGAGCTACGCGCCCGAGCCGGATCTTTTCATCCGCACCGGGGGCGAGCAGCGGATCAGTAACTTCCTCTTGTGGCAACTCGCGTACACCGAGCTTTATTTCACCGACACCCTGTGGCCGGATTTCGACGCGGCGGCGCTCGATCGCGCGATCGCGTCGTACCAGGACCGCGAGCGGCGCTTCGGCCGCACCAGCGAGCAGGTCCAGTCGGGCCGGCGGCTTGCACGCGCCTAACGCAGGTTGAGCTCGCCGCCCGGCGAGCCGCGTCGATAATCGGGAGCGTGTAGCGATGTTCGTAACGCGCGCGGCGACTGCGCTCGCCGCGCTGGTGTTCTTTCTTGCGGCGCTTTTTTTCCTGCCGCCGGCGGCGTGGGCGCTGCTCATGCTTGCGGGCCTCGCGGTCGCGGGCTGGGAGTGGGGCGCGCTCGCGCACTACGGCGGTTTCAGCCGCGCGGTCTATGCGGCCGTCATTGTCGCGAGCGCGGCGGCCGTTTATTTCGCGGCGCACAGCGTCGCGGCCGCCTGGGAGACGCCGCTCTACGCGCTGAGCCTCGCTTTCTGGGTGCTCGTCGCGCCGCTCTGGCTCGCGCAAGGGTGGTCGACCCGCAATCGCCTCGCGGTCGCGGCAGCCGGCTGGATCGCGCTCGTCCCGATGTGGCTCGCGCTCGTGCGCCTGCAGGCAACGCCGTGGGCATTGCTCATGTTCATGTCGATCGTGTGGCTCGCCGACACCGCGGCCTACCTCGCGGGAAAAACGTGGGGCCGCAGAAAGATCGCGCCGTCGATCAGCCCGGGTAAGACTTGGGAAGGCGCTTTCGGTGCGCTCGCGGCGGTGGCGGTCTACTATGCGGTTTTGCTGCTTGCGGCCGATCCGGGCAGGCGCTATCTCGACGGCTGGCCGGGCCTCGCCGTGTTCGCGGCGCTGTTCGTGTTGAGCGTCGAGGGCGATCTCTTCGAGTCCTGGATGAAGCGCCAGGCGGGCGTGAAAGACAGCGGCCATATCCTTCCCGGGCACGGCGGCATACTCGATCGTATCGACGGGCTTACTTCGACGCTGCCTGCCGCGGCGATCGCACTCATCCTGATGAGCACGCCTTGAGCACACAGCAGAACGTGACGATCCTCGGGTCGACCGGCAGCGTCGGCGCGAACACGCTCGACGTGATCGAGCGTCATCCCGAACGCTTCCGGGTCATCGCGCTCACCGCGAACGTGAGGGCGGACGCGCTGCTCGAGCAATGCCGGCGGCACCGGCCGCGGTACGCGGTGATGACTGACCCGGACGCCGCCGCCACTCTCGCACGGGCGCTCGCGGCCGAAGGTATCGAGACCGAGGTGCTTTCGGGCACCGAGGGCCTCGAGCGCGTCGCGAGCCTGCCGGAAGTCGACACCGTCATGGCTGCGATCGTCGGCATCGCGGGACTGCGTGCCTCGATCGCCGCGGCGCACGCCGGAAAGAAGCTCCTCCTCGCGAACAAGGAAGCGCTCGTGACCGCCGGCGCGGTCTTCATGCAGGCGGTGAAGAGCGGCGGAGCGACGCTCCTTCCGATCGACAGCGAGCACAACGCCGTATTCCAGGCGCTGCCGCGGTCTTTCGCCGGAGAGCTCGCGGCGGTCGGGGTGCGCCGAATCCTGCTCACCGCGTCGGGCGGGCCTTTTCGCCTGACGGCGGCTGCCGATCTCGTCCGAGTCACCCCCGACGCGGCGTGCGCGCATCCGAACTGGATCATGGGCCGGAAGATCTCGGTCGACTCGGCGACCATGATGAACAAAGGCCTCGAAGTGATCGAGGCGCGCTGGCTTTTCAACGCGCAGCCTTCTCAGATCGACGTCGTGATCCACCCGCAGAGCGTCGTGCACTCGCTCGTCGAATACGTCGACGGCTCGGTCATCGCGCAGCTCGGCAACCCCGATATGCGAACGCCGATTGCGCACGCACTCGCCTATCCCGACCGCATCGACGCGGGTGTGGATTTTCTCGATCTCGCGCGAATCGGCGCGCTGAATTTCCAGGCGCCGGATTTCGGCCGCTTCCCGTGCTTGAGGCTCGCTTACGCCGCGCTCGACAAGGGCGGCTGTGCCCCCGCGGTGCTGAACGCCGCGAACGAGGTTGCGGTCGACCGCTTTCTATGCGGAGTCATCGGCTTCACCGAGATCCCGGAGCTCATCGAGGACGTGCTGTCGCGCTGCGCGATCGGTGAGGTCGAGTCCCTCGACGACGTTCTCGAAGCCGACCGCGCGGCGAGGGAGTGCGCGGAAGCGCGGCTTGCATCGCACTCGCGGCGCGCCGCCGGGAACGCGCACGGCTCGCCGGCACTCTCAGCTGCTGTCACGCACACAGGCGCGCGCTCATGAGTCTCCTCACCAAGCTTCTGGCTTTCGTTGTCACCCTCGGCCTCCTCATCGTGGTGCACGAGCTCGGCCACTACTTCGTCGCGCGTTTGTGCCGGGTCAAAGTGCTGCGATTCTCGCTCGGCTTCGGTAAGCCGGTGTGGTCGAGGTTGAGCGGGCCCGATCGCACCGAGTGGGCGATCGCCGCGTTCCCGCTCGGCGGCTACGTGAAGATGCTCGACGAGCGCGAAGGGCCGGTCGATCCGAGCGAAGCGCATCGCGCATTCAATCGGCAAAGCGTCGCCCGGCGTTTCGCGATCGTGCTCGCCGGTCCGGTGTCGAACTTCCTCCTCGCGATCTTCCTGTACTGGATCCTCTTCATGCACGGCGTCCCCGGCATGAAGCCGCTGCTCGGCGCGGTCCCGGCCAACACGCCGGCGGCGGTTGCGGGATTCGCGAGCGGAGACCTCATCACGCGAATCGGCGAAGACCCGGTGCCGACGTGGCAGGACGCGCGATGGCTGCTGCTACAGCACGCGGTGCAGAAAGACCGTGTGCGTATCGCAGTGCGGAGCGACGGCGGTGTCGAGCGCGAGCGCGAGATCGATCTGTCGCAGCTGACGGCGTCGGACCTCGACAGCGATTTCCTGCGGGTCCTCGGGCTGGTGCGCTACAGCCCGCCGGTTGCTCCCGTCATAGGGGAGATCGTCGCGGGCGGGGCGGCCGAGCGCGCGGGGCTCGCGCCGGGCGATGAAATCGTGACGGTGAACGGGTCGCCTGCTCGGCAGTGGGAGGACGTCGTGACCACCGTTCGCTCGCATCCGGGCGAGCGGCTCGTGATCGAGGTTCAGCGCGCCGGTGTGCGCAAGACCTTCGAGGTCACACCACAGACCTACACCGAGAGCGGCAAGCCGGTCGGAAGAATCGGCGCGGGCGTGAAGTTCGATCGCGACACGATCGACGCGCTCATGACATCGGTAAGTTACGGACCGATCGAGAGCATCGGAAAAGCGTTCTCGAAGACGTGGGACACGTCGGTTTTCAGTCTGAAGATGCTCGGCAAGATGATCGTCGGTGAAGTTTCGCTGAAGAATCTGTCGGGACCGATCACCATCGCCGACTATGCGGGACAGTCCGCGCAGATGGGATGGGTGTCGTTTTTTCTTTTTCTCGCGCTGATCAGCATCAGCCTCGGCGTTCTCAACCTCCTGCCTATCCCCTTATTGGATGGGGGGCATTTGATGTATTATGTGTTCGAAATTTTCAAGGGCAGTCCCGTGTCCGAAAAAGCCATGGAGATCGGGCAGCATCTAGGCATGGCATTACTCTTCGTCCTGATGGCCTTCGCCCTCTATAACGACATAAATCGTCTCATCAGCGGCTGATCGATGCATTTTTTTCGTGTCGGTGTTCTAGCGCTGGCGCTCAGTGCGGTTCCAGCGCAGGCAATCGAACCGTTCGTCATCAAAGACATCCGCGTAGAAGGCATCCAGCGCACCGAGCCGGGAACGGTCTTCAGCTATCTGCCGGTCAAAGTGGGCGACACGATGACCGACGACAAAGCGTCGCAAACGATACGCACGCTTTTCGCCACCGGATTTTTCAGAGACGTCAGCATCGAAGCCGAGGACGGCGTGCTCGTCGTGCTCGTGCAGGAGCGCCCGTCGATCGCGCAGATCGAGTTCACGGGACTTCGTGAATTCGACAAGGAGACCGTTCTCAAGGCGATGAGCCAGATCGGTCTCGCCGAAGGCCGCATCTTCGACAAGGGCCTGCTCGATCGCGCCGAGCAGGAGCTCAAACGCCAGTACCTCACCCGCGGCCGTTACGCCGCGAACGTGAGCACCACGGTCACGCCTCTCGAGCGCAACCGCGTCGCGCTCAACTTCGCGGTGGAAGAAGGCGATGCCGCGAAGATCCGGCAGATCAGCATCATCGGTAACCAGACCTTCAGCGAGCGCGAGCTCCTGAAGCAGATTTCGCTGCGCACGCCCGGCTGGCTCACGTGGTACAGCAAGGCCGACCAGTATTCGCGCCAGAAGCTTTCCGCGGACCTGGAAACGCTGCGTTCGTACTATCTCGACCGCGGCTATCTCGAGTTCAACATCGAGTCGACGCAGGTCTCGATCACGCCGGACAAGAAAGACATCTACATCACGGTCGCGGTGAGCGAGGGACCGAAGTACACGGTGTCCGACGTGAAGCTTGCGGGCGAGCTGCTTCTTCCCGAAGCCGACATCCGCAAGCTCATCACATTGAAGCCCGGTGACGTTTTCTCGCGGGCGCGAATCACCGAGTCGACCAAGGCGATCAGCGATCGGCTCGGCAACGAAGGTTACGCTTTCGCGAACGTGAACGCGGCCCCCGAGCTCGACAAGGAGAACCGGCGAGCCGCGTTCACCTTCTTCGTCGATCCGGGACGGCGCGTGTACGTTCGCCGCATCAACATTGCCGGCAACACGCGAACCCGGGACGAAGTGGTGCGCCGCGAGATGCGCCAGATGGAAGGCGGCTGGTTCTCGTCCGAAAAGATCGCGACCTCGCGCAGCCGCATCGACAAGCTCGGCTACTTCACCGAGGTCAACGTCGAGACGCCGGCGGTGCAGGGCACCACCGACCAGGTCGACGTCAACGTGAGCGTCGCCGAAAAACCGACCGGCGCCGTGCTCCTCGGCGCGGGCTTCGGCAGCGGCGAGGGCCTCATCCTGTCGGGCTCGATCACGCAGCAGAACATCTTCGGGTCGGGCAAGCACGTCACGATCGGTCTCAATACGAGCAAGCTCAACACGACTTACGCGCTGTCGTATACCGATCCGTATTACACCGTCGACGGCGTGAGCCGCGGTTTCGACATCTACGACCGCAAGATCGACGCGGCGAACGCGGGTCTCGGAAATTACCGCACGCAGACGCTCGGGGGCTCGGTCCGCTTCGGCGTTCCGGTGACCGAGGTCGACACGATCAATTACGGGCTCGGTTACGAAAGGACCGAGATCTCGACGTTCGCCGACAGTCCGCTCGTCTACCTCGACTACGTGCGCACCTTCGGCGAGAAGAGCGACGCGATCCTCACGACGATCGGCTGGACCCGGGACGGCCGCGACAGCCTGATCTATCCGACCAAGGGCACTTTCCAGCGCGCGAGTGGAGAGATCGGGGTTCCGGGCGGGAGCCTTCGCTATTACAAGACCCAGTACCAGTATCAACGCTATTTCCCGCTCACCCGCGATTACACGCTCCTGCTGAACGGCGAGGTCGGCTACGGCGACGGCTACGGCTCGACACCCACTTTGCCGTTCTTCAAAAATTTCTATCTGGGTGGGGTAAACTCGCTCCGCGGTTACCGGGTGTTTACCGTCGGCCCGAAGGACATCCAGGGCAATCCGCGAGGCGGCCCTCGGAAGCTGCTCGGCAATGCGGAGTTCCTGTTCCCGTTTCCGGGTCTCGCCGGCGAGAAAAGCGTCCGGATGAGCACTTTCGTCGATTCGGGCATGACGGGGAACACCTTTGCACTCGGCGATCTGCGTTATTCAGCGGGCCTGAGCGTTCTGTGGGTGTCCCCGATGGGCCCGCTTAAGATCAGCGTCGCTGTACCCTTCCGGGCGCAGGAGGGCGACCGCAAGCAGTTTTTCCAGTTTACGTTTGGCGGCGCGTTCTGACGCGCGCGTAATGAGCGATAGTCCACGCCCCGCCGCCGCGCAAGAAGCGAAGGAGACCACATTGAAGTATGTTCACTCGACGCTCGCCGCCTTCGCGCTCGTGCTCACGCTCGGCGGCGTTGCTGCGGCCGGCGAAGCCGCCGAGCTGAAGATCGGTTTCATCGACGCCGAGCGCATCAACCGCGAGTCGGCGCCGGCCGAGCTCGCGAGCAAACGCCTCGAGAAGGAATTCGCGCCTCGCGCGCAGGAGCTCCAGCGCCGCGAAGCGGCGATCAAGACGCTGCAGGGCCAGCTCGAGAAAGACGCGATGACCATGAGCGAGAGCGACCGCCGCACTCGCGAGCAGGAGCTCTCGCGCCAGACGCTCGACTTCCAGCGCCTGCAGCGCTCGTACAGCGAAGACCTGAATCTTCGGCGCAACCAGGAGCTCCAGACCTTGTTCGAGCGCGCGAATCGCGTGATCAAGCAGATCGCGGAGTCCGAGAAGTTCGACTTGATCCTGCAGGAAGCGGTCTATCGCAGCCCTCGGCTCGACATTACCGATCGGGTGTTGAAGGCACTCGCGTCGGAAAAATAGCCGGCGGGGCGCCGCCGGCGAGCGCCCCCTTGGAGTCGGCGCTCATGAACGGCAGCTCAACCTCTTACAGCCTGCGCGACCTCGTCGAGCGATTCGGCGGCGAGCTCGTCGGCGATCCGGAGACCCGGGTGAGCCGCGTCGCAACGCTCGAGAACGCGGATGCGCAGAGCGTCGCTTTTCTCGCGAATCCGCGGTATCTGCGTCAGGTGGGGGAGACGCGCGCGGGCGCCGTCATTCTCGGGCCTGACGCCCGTGACGCCACCGGAGCGCCGCGCATCGTCCACGCGAACCCTTATCTTTATTTCGCGCGCGTCTCGGCGCTCCTTGCGCCGGCTGCCGCAGCCGCCGGAGGGATCCACCCGACCGCTGTCGTCGATCCCTCGGCGCAGGTCGACGAAACCGCTGAAATCGGCGCCCACGCGATCGTCTCGCGCGGCGCGGTGATCGGCGCGCGTGCGGTCGTCGGCGCCGGCAGCACCGTCGGCGAGAACGTGCGCATCGGCGCGGAGACGCGGCTCAATCCGCGAGTCACCGTTTACGGCGGCTGCACGCTCGGCGAGCGCGTGATCGTGCATTCCGGCGCGGTGATCGGCGCCGACGGATTCGGAATCGCGTACGACGAGGATCACTGGGTCAAGGTGCCGCAGGTCGGCGCGGTCCGAATCGGCGACGACGTCGAGATCGGCGCGAATACGACCATCGACCGCGGCGCGATCGACGACACGGTGATCGAGGACGGCGTGAAGCTCGACAACCAGATCCAGATCGCGCACAACGTGCGCATCGGCGCGCACACCGCGATCGCCGCGTGCACCGGAATCGCCGGCAGCGTGAGCGTCGGCCGCAATTGCCGCATCGGCGGGGCGGTCGGAATCGCGGGGCACGTGAGCATCACGGACGGCGTCGAGATTTCCGGACATACGTCGATTACGAAGTCGATCGAGACGCCCGGGGTCTACAGCGGGGTCTATCCGTTCGAGCCTAACCGCGACTGGCGACGCAACGCGGCGCAGTTGAGGCATCTCGCGGAGCTCGTGCGCCGGGTGAGGGCGCTCGAGCATACGCTCGCAGAGCTAATGGGGAGACGCTCTTGAAAAGCATGGACATCCAGCGGGTGCTGAAGTACCTGCCGCACCGCTATCCTTTCCTGATGATCGACCGGGTGCTCACGTGCGATCCCGGCAAGCGCGTGCTCGCGCTGAAAAACGTGACCGCGAACGAGCCGTATTTCGGAGGCCACTTCCCGCATTACCCGGTGATGCCGGGCGTGCTGATCATCGAGGCGCTCGCACAGGCCGCGGCGATCCTCACGTTCTCCGGCGAAGGACACACCCCGGATGAGCGAATGGTCTACTACTTCGTGGGAATCGATAACGCGCGCTTCAAGAAGCCCGTCACGGCCGGCGACGCGTTGCATCTCGACGTGACCCTGGTGCGGCACGCGCGAAGTCTCTGGAAGTTTCACGGAGAAGCGCGAGTCGAAGACGCGCTCGTCGCGCAGGCCGACATCATGTGCACCATACGCGAGCTCACGGGCGACGACGACGCGCCTGCGGGCGCGCCCGTATGAACGCACCTTCCGGGACTCGCATACACGCGAGCGCGCTCGTCGATCCGGGCGCGCGGCTCGCGCACGACGTCGAGATCGGCCCCTACACCGTCGTCGGCGCCGACGTGGAGATCGGCCCCGGCACGCGGGTCGGTCCGCACTGCGTGCTGACGGGGCACACGCGCATCGGCTCGGGGAACTGGATCGCGCAGTTCTCGTCGATCGGAGAAGCGCCGCAGGACAAGAAGTATTCCGGAGAGCCGACGCGCCTCGAGATCGGCGACAACAACACCATTCGCGAGTTCTGCACGTTGAACCGCGGAACCGTGCAGGACGCGGGGGTGACGAGGATCGGCAGCGGCAACTGGATCATGGCGTACGTGCACATCGCACACGATTGCCAGGTCGGGGACCGCACGATCTTCGCGAACAACGCGCAGCTCGCCGGCCACGTCGTGATCGAGGACGACGTCATTCTCGGCGGCTTCACGCTCGTTCACCAGTTCTGCCGCATCGGAGCTCACGCGATCACCGGTCTCGGCACCGTGGTGCTGCAGGACGTGCCGCCGTACGTGAAAGCGTCGGGGAATCCCGTTCACCCGTTCGGGATCAACAGCGAGGGGTTGCGCCGGCGCGGATTCAGCGCGGAGGCGATCGCGGCTTTGAAGCGCGCGTACCGCACGGTCTATCGCGCCGGCCACACGCTCGAGGAAGCGCAGGCGGCGCTCGCGCAACAGGCCGACGACTGCCCCGAAGTGCGTCCGCTCCTCGAGTTCCTCGCCACACCGGGGCGCGGCATCATACGCTGAAGTGTCCGCAATGCGCAGCACGGGCGCCGGCGCGTCCTTGGTCATCGGCATCGTCGCGGGAGAGCCTTCGGGCGATCTCCTCGGCGCCCATCTCATGCGCGCGCTCCTCGATCGCCGGCCCAATCTCAAGTTCGTCGGCATCGGCGGCCCGAAGATGGAAGCGGCGGGCGCCGAAGTGCTTTTCCCGATGGAAAAGCTCGCGGTCCGCGGCTACGTCGAGGTGATCAAGCATTACTGGGAGATCGTCGGGATCCGCAGGCGTCTCCGGGATCACTTCCTGCGGCGGCCGCCGGCGCTCTTCATCGGCGTCGACGCGCCCGATTTCAACCTCGGCCTCGAGATCGATCTGAAGCGCGCCGGAATACCCACCGTCCAGTATGTCGCGCCCGCGGTGTGGGCGTGGCGGCGCGAGCGGGTGGAGACGGTGAAGCACGCGGTGTCGACGCTGCTCACGCTTTTTCCGTTCGAAGCGCGGCTTTTCGAAAAGGCCGGCGTATCGGTTCGCTACGTCGGTCATCCGCTCGCGGACCTGCTGGAGGAGCTTCCGCCGCTCGAAGCGGTGCGCGACGAGCTGAGGCTCGCAATGCACATCCCGGTCGTCGCGATGCTTCCCGGAAGCCGCGTGAGCGAGCTCGAGAACATGGCCGAGCTTTTCATCCGGACCGCCGTCAAGCTGAACGAAGCGATTCCGGGCATCCGCATTCTGGTGCCTTTCGCGAGCCTCGAAACCAAGCGGCTCTTCGAAGCCGCGCTCGCGAACGTTCAGCCCGAGGAGCTCAATCTCACCATGCTGATCGGGCACTCGCTCGAGGCGATGGCCGCAGCCGACGCGGTGCTCGTCGCGTCGGGAACCGCGACGCTCGAAGCGGCGCTCCTGAAGCGCCCGATGGTCATCACCTACAAGGTTTCGAAGCTCTCGTACTGGGTGCTGCGAAGGCGCGCGTACCAGCCTTTTCTCGGGCTTCCGAACATCCTCGCGGGTGAAGAGATCGTTCCCGAGCTGATACAGGACGCGGCGACACCGGAGTCGCTGAGCGAAGCGCTGCTGAAGCTCCTCGGCGACGAGGACGTGCGCGCGCGGCTCGAGGAACGATTCGAAGCGATGCGCCGCGCACTGAGGCAGAACACCGCCGAAAAAGCGGCGGCCGCGATCATCCCTTTGCTGTCGCGCGCGCGGGCGTGAGCTCGTCGAGAAGCGAATCGAGCGCTGCCCTCTCGTGCTCGGCAGTGACGAGATGCGCGCGAGCGGCGCACGAATCCTTCAAGCGCGCGTAGAACGGGGGATCGTCTTCGGCGCGGCTGAGGCACGCGGCGAGCGCGCGCTCGTCGCCTGTGGCGTAATAGCCGGGATAGTCGGCGCCGAACATGCCGACATTCCCCGCTATTCGCGACGCGATCACCGGGACGCCGCACGCGAGCGCTTCGGAAGCGACGTTCGCTCCGCCTTCCATGATCGAGCTGATCACGAGCACGCGGCTTCGCGCGAGGAGCCGCAGCGCTGCCGGGTGCGCGCGCTCGCCGAGCCAGGTGTATCTCGGCTCGCGCGACATCCAGTCGCGCGCTTCGGCTTCCATCTGCGGGCTCATCGCGCGGCCGATGTGTATCACGCGTATGCGGCTCGACGCCGGCAGGTACGCGGCGGCTGCGGCGGCGCGGAACGGGTCTTTCTCGCTTCTCAGATGGCCGCTCACGAGCACTTCGAAGCACGACTCGAGCGGCGCCGCACCCGTGATCGCCGGCGCCGACTGGTAGACGACGCGAGCCTTATCGCGCACCGACGCAGGAAGCGCTTGCGGCCCTTCGTCCTGGAGCACCACGAGACGCGTCGCCAGCTCGAGCGAGCGCTTCGCATCGGCGTCGATTTCAATGTCGCGATAGAGATCGGTCCCGGTGAGCACGACGACGAGCGGCCGTTCGGGATGGCGCGCGGCGAAGGCGGCGATCGACGGGTGGCTGCGGCGCGCGTGCAGCGCGATCAGGACGTCGGCATGCGCGCCGTCCCACGCCTGCATCACTCGCACGCGATGGGCGGAAGCGCGGAGCAGGCGCGCCCAGCGCACGGCGGTGTTGCGGTTGCCGTGGCGGGTTCCGGCGCCCGCCGGGGTCACGATGGAGATTCTCAACGAGCGCGTTGTTAAACTAAACGTCCCGCACTATAGCAAACCGCAATCAGGACATGATCCCGGCTGAAGGTCCGAGCCGCCGTATCGAACAGATGCTGCTCGATGCGCGCGCGCGCACGCTCGCGATCGCGTACGATTTCGAGCCGGCGCAGCTTTTCGGACCGCGCATGCGAATCGTGAATCCGGCGCTGTGGGAGCTTGGCCACCTCGCGTGGTTTCAGGAACGCTGGTGCCTGCGTCGCGACGCGGGCCGCGACGCGCTGCGGCGTTCGCTCATCCTCAACGCCGACCGGCTGTACGATTCGTCGGCGGTGGCGCACGATACGCGCTGGGGGTTGCCGCTCCCCCCGTTCGACGCGACGCTCGGCTACATGCGCGTCGTTCTCGATCGCGTGCTCGACCGCCTCCGCGCCGGCGACGAAACCGTCCACTACTACGTGGAGCTCGCAGCACTGCACGAAGAGATGCATTGCGAAGCGTTCACCTACACGCGGCAGACGCTCGCGTATCCGGCGGTCCTCGCGCGCGCGGCTCCGAAGCCGGAAGTCACGTCCCACGCCTGGGGTGACGCCGAGCTCCCGGGCGGCGAGCTCATGCTCGGTGCGCGGCCTGCGGACGGCTTCGTCTTCGATAACGAGAAATGGGCGCACCCCGTTCGCGTCGCGCCTTTTCGCATGGCACGCACGTGCGTGACGAACGCGGAGTTCATCGCGTTCGTCGACGACGCGGGATACACGCGGCGCGAGCTCTGGAGCGACGCCGGCTGGGCGTGGCGTTCGGCGGAACGGGCGCAGCATCCCGTGTACTGGATGAAGGATGCACGCGAGTGGTACCTGCGCCGCTACGACGCGTGGATCGAGCCACCCGCGGACGAGCCGGTCATGCACGTCAACTGGTACGAGGCCGAAGCGTATTGCCGCTGGGCGAAGCGGCGGCTGCCGACCGAAGCGGAGTGGGAATGCGCGGCGAGCATCGATTTCACGAGCGGCGAAAAGCGCCGCTATCCGTGGGGCGAGGACGCGCCGAAGCCGGCGCACGCGAACCTTTACCATGGGCCGAACGGACCGGCCGCACCGGTCGACGTAAACGCGTTTGCCGCGGGCGACACCGCGTCGGGCCTGAGGCAGATGATCGGAAACGTCTGGGAGTGGACGGCCGACGCTTTCGCGCCTTATCCCGGTTTTGTCGCCGACCCTTACAAGGAGTATTCGGAGCCGTGGTTCGGCGACCACAAGGTGCTGCGCGGCGGCTCGTTCGCGACGCGCGCGTCGCTCATACGGAACACCTGGCGAAACTTCTACACGCCGGACCGGCGCGACGTGTACGCGGGCTTTCGCACCTGCGCGTGACGCGGAGTCTCGTTGCGAGAGATCAGATCCGTCGATAATCCGCACTTCAGATCGCTCCTGAAGCTGCACCAGTCTTCGCGTGAGCGGCGCAAAGCGGGCCTATCGCTTCTCGACGGCGTGCACCTCGTCGCGGCGTATCTCGAGCGGATCGGCGCGCCGCAGTCGCTCGTAGTCAATCGTTCGGCACTCGACAATCCCGAGATTTCGGCGCTCATTCGCGCGCCGGGCGTGCCCGAGCCCGTCGTGCTGAGCGACGGCCTGTTCGCGCAACTTTCGTCCACCGCGACGCCGACGGGAATCATCGCCGCGGTGCCGACACCGAGGGCGAGCGGGTTGCCCGCTCGAGCTGGAGCGTGCGTGCTCCTCGAAGACATTCAGGATCCCGGCAACCTGGGGTCGATCCTGCGTTCGACCGCAGCGGCGGGCGTGCGCGAAGTGTACCTCTCGCCCGCTTGCGTGCAGGCGTGGTCGCCGCGAGTGCTGCGCGCAGGCATGGGAGCGCACTTTGCGCTTCGCATCTACGAAGACGTCGACGTCGAAGCGCTCGCCCGCTCGTATACCGGCAAAGTGATCGCGACGGTCGCGGACGCGGCCGTGCCGTACTACGCGGCCGATTTCTCGGGACGCGTCGCGTTCGCTTTCGGGAACGAAGGCGCGGGACTGACGGCGGCCTTGCGCGCGGCCGCGCATACAACGGTATCGATACCGATGCCCGGGAAGCTCGAATCGCTCAACGTCGCAGCCGCCGCCGCGGTATGTCTATTCGAGCGGGTGAGGCAGGAGCGCGTGAAAGGCTAGTAAATCCGGCGCACGAGCTTCGCTTCGTGAAGAATCGTCGTCGCGAGCTCTTCGACCGACTTGCTCGTCGCGTCGAGATAGGGAATGCCTTCCTGGCGCATCAGCGCTTCGGCTTCCTTCACTTCGAACTCGCAGTTCGCGAGCGTTGCGTACTTGCTGCCGGGGCGGCGCTCGTTCCGAATCTGCTGGAGCCGCTGCGGCTTGATCGTGAGGCCTCGGAGCCGTCCTCTCAGCGGCCGCAACTGGCCCGGCAGTTGCATACTGCTGAAGTCCTCGGGGATCAGCGGGTAGTTCGCGGCGCGGATCCCGAACTGCATCGCCATGTAGAGGCACGTCGGCGTTTTTCCGGAGCGCGAGACGCCGACGAGAATGATGTCCGCATCCGAGAGCTCGCGAGTGGCGACGCCGTCGTCGTGACCGAGGGCGTAGTTCACCGCGTCGATGCGATGGTAATAGTTCACCAGGTCGTTCACGCTGTGGCTTCGCCCGATCGCGTGAGACGCCACCTCGCCGAGCTCCTTTTCGAGCGGGGAGATGAAGATTTCGAAGCAGTCGAGAAAGAGCGCGTTCGCAGCGCCCACGATCTCGGCGATCTCGGTGTTGACGAGGGTGCTGATGACGATCGGGCGAACGCCTTCGGCCGTGGCCGTCGCGTTGATGCGCTCGACGATCTCGTGCGCCTTGTCGGGCGTGTCGACGAAGGGAAGCGTGACCTCCTGAAAGCGCACGCCTTCGAACTGCGTGAGCAGGCTGTGGCCGAGCATTTCCGCGGTGATTCCGGTTCGATCGGAAATGAAGAAAGCGACACGCTTCGGAGGGGTCATTATGCAGGGGTAAGTTCAGGCTCTTACGGTAAAATAGCTTGTTTTACATAGCGGCACAAACATCATGAGTCAAACCAATCAGGCGCTCGTCGTCGATCTCGCCGCGGTTCGGATGAGCGATGTCGGCACGGTGGGAGGAAAGAGCGCCTCGCTCGGCGAGATGATCAGCCAGCTCGGCGCCGCCGGCGTTCGAGTGCCGGGCGGTTTCGCGACCACCGCGCACGCGTATCGGCAGTTCCTCGCGCAGAGCGGGCTCGACGAGCGCATCGCGCAGCGCCTCTCGGCGCTCGACGAGAACGACGTGAAGGCGCTCGCCGAGGCCGGTAAGGAGATTCGCGGCTGGATCGTCGCTCAGCCTTTTCCCGCGGCGTTCGAGCGCGAGATCGCGGCGAGCTATCGCAAGCTCGTCGCCGAAGCGGGCGAGGAGGCGACGTTCGCCGTGCGCTCGTCCGCAACCGCGGAGGATCTGCCCGACGCGTCTTTCGCGGGCCAGCAGGAGACCTTCCTCAACGTGCACGGTCTCGAGAATCTGCTCGAGGCGATCAAGCACGTTTACGCGTCGCTCTACAACGATCGCGCGATCTCGTATCGCGTTCACCAGGGTTTCACGCACGCCGAAGTCGCCCTTTCGGCAGCGGTCCAACGCATGGTGAGGAGCGATCTCGGCTCGAGCGGCGTCATGTTCACGCTCGACACCGAATCGGGATTCGACAAAGTGGTGTTCATCACCTCGGCATACGGTCTCGGCGAGACCGTGGTTCAGGGCCAGGTGAACCCGGACGAGTTCTACGTTTACAAGCCCGGGCTCGAAGCCGGGCGTAAGGCGATCCTGCGCCGGGGGCTCGGCTCCAAGGCCGTCAAAATGATTTACGGCGAAGGCAAGGAAGCCGGCCGCTCGGTGAAGACGGTGCCCGTCGCGGAAGAAGAGCGGCGGCGCTTTTCGATCACCGACGAGGACGTCGAAGAGCTCGCGCGATATGCGCTCGTCATCGAACGCCACTATCAGCGGCCGATGGACATCGAGTGGGGGAAGGACGGCGCGGACGGCAAGCTCTACGTGCTGCAGGCGAGGCCCGAGACGGTGAAAGCGACCGAGCGCGTCGACACCTTGCGCCGGTATCGCCTGAAGTCGCGCTCCGAAGTGCTGACGACGGGCCGCGCGATCGGTCAACGGATCGGGACCGGCCGCGTGCGGCTCGTAAAAAGCGCGGCCGAGATGGACAGCGTGCACGACGGCGACGTCCTGGTGACCGACATGACCGATCCCGACTGGGAGCCGGTGATGAAGCGCGCCGCGGCGATCGTGACGAACCGCGGCGGGCGCACGTGTCACGCGGCGATCATCGCGCGAGAGCTCGGGATCCCGGCGGTCGTCGGCTGCGGGGACGCGACCAAGGTGCTGCGCGAAGGGCGCGAAGTGACGGTGTCGTGCGCGGAAGGCGACACGGGATTCGTCTACCGCGGAATCCTCGAAACCGAGGTCATCGATCTTTCGCTCGCGAAAATGCCCAAGGCGCCGGTGAAGATCACGATGAACGTCGGCAATCCGGAGCTGGCGTTCGAATTCCAGCGGCTGCCGAACGAAGGCGTCGGCCTTGCGCGCCTCGAATTCATCATCGCGCGAATGATCGGGGTCCATCCGAAGGCGGTGCTCGCGTATCCGGACCTCTCGGCGGACCTCAAGGTCGCGGTCGAAGAGCACAGCGCCGGTTACGCCGACCCGGTGACGTTCTACGTGGAGAAGCTCGCTGAAGGCGTCGCGACGCTCGGCGCCGCGTTCTGGCCGAAGCCCGTGATTGTGCGCCTTTCGGACTTCAAGTCGAACGAGTATTCGAGCCTCACCGGAGGCGCGCGTTACGAGCCTCACGAAGAAAACCCGATGCTCGGTTTTCGCGGCGCTTCGCGCTACATCTCGTCTTCGTTCCGCGACTGCTTCGACCTCGAATGCCGCGCGATGAAGAAAGTGCGCGACGAGATGGGCCTCACGAACGTCGAGATCATGGTGCCTTTCGTGCGCACCGTGACCGAAGCCCGCAAGGTTCTCGAGCTCCTCGCGCAGAACGGGCTCAAACGCGGCGAGAACGGTCTGCGCATCATCATGATGTGCGAAATCCCCGCGAACGCCGTCCTCGCCGAGCAGTTCCTCGAGCATTTCGACGGGTTCTCGATCGGGTCGAACGACATGACGCAGATGACGCTCGCGCTCGACCGCGACTCGGGCGGCATCATCGCCGACGCGTTCGACGAGCGCGATCCGGCGGTGAAGCACATGCTGCACCTCGCGATCCAGGCGTGCCGCAAGGCCGGGAAGTACGTCGGTATCTGCGGCCAGGGGCCCTCGGACCACCCCGACCTCGCGAAATGGCTGATGGAAGAGGGCATCGAAAGCCTCTCCCTCAACCCCGACACGGTCGTCGAGACCTGGCTCTACCTCGCGCGCGAGCAAAAGGCGCAGAGCTGAAGCCTTCGCCTGGCGTCGCAGCGGAGGTCGATAGACGTTTCCCTCGCCCCACGCGAGTGGGGAGAGGGTCAGGGTGAGGGGGGATCACCTCCGCCACCGGGCGTGCAGCGAGAGCAACGCCGGCGTTTCCGCGCTCCGCCGCGATAGACGCGAAGCGGGGGTGCGCGGTAAAATGCGCAAACGGTATAGCTGTTATGCGATGACTAAATATATCTTTGTCACTGGTGGTGTAGTTTCCTCCCTTGGCAAAGGCATCGCCGCCGCCTCTCTCGCCGCGATACTCGAATCGCGCGGCATCAAAATCTCGATGGTGAAGCTGGATCCGTATCTCAACGTGGATCCGGGCACCATGAGCCCTTTCCAGCACGGTGAAGTCTTCGTCACCGAGGACGGCGCGGAAACCGACCTCGACCTCGGGCACTACGAGCGCTTCGTTCAGGCAAAAATGAGCAAGCGCAACAACTTCACCACCGGGCAGATCTACGAAAGCGTCATCCGCAAGGAGCGGCGCGGCGACTATCTCGGCGGGACGGTGCAGGTGATTCCGCACATCACCGACGAGATCAAGCAGTTCATCCGCCGCGGCGCCGGCGACGCCGAAGTCGCGATGGTCGAGATCGGCGGGACGGTCGGCGACATCGAATCCCTGCCGTTCCTCGAGGCGATCCGCCAGATGGCGATCGAAGTGGGGCGCGAGAACGCGTGCTTCATTCACCTCACACTCGTGCCGTATATCGCGTCGGCGGGCGAGATCAAGACGAAGCCCACTCAGCACTCGGTCAAGGAGCTCCGCGAGATCGGGATTCAGCCCGACGTGCTCCTGTGCAGGGCCGACCGTCCGCTCCCCGACGACGAGCGGCGGAAAATCGCGCTATTCACGAACGTCGGCGTCGAGGCGGTGATTTCGGCCGTCGACGTGGACAGCATCTACAAGATCCCGGCCGGTCTCCACGCCCAGAAGCTCGACGACATCATCTGCCGCAGGCTCGGCCTCACGCCGCCGCCCGCGAACCTGTCGCAGTGGGACAAGCTCGTGTACGCGCTCGAGCATCCGCAGCGTACGGTCAACATCGCCATCGTCGGCAAGTACGTCGATCTCACCGAATCGTACAAGTCGCTCTCGGAAGCGCTGATCCACGCCGGCATCCACACCGGCGCGAAGATCAAGATCCAGTACATCGATTCGGAAAGCATCGAAAAAAGCGGCACCGCAGCGCTCGAGCGGATGGACGCGATCCTCGTCCCCGGCGGATTCGGTAAGCGAGGGGTCGAAGGGAAGATCGCCGCGATCCGCTACGCGCGTGAGAATCGCGTGCCGTATCTCGGCATCTGCCTTGGCATGCAGCTCGCGGTGATCGAATACTCGCGGCATATCGCGGGGCTCGAAGGCGCGCACAGCACCGAGTTCGAGCCCGAGACGCCGCACCCGGTGATCGCCCTTATAACCGAGTGGCAGGACCGCGACGGCCGCGTCGAAAGACGCGATGTCCAGTCCGAGCTCGGCGGCACGATGCGCCTCGGCGGCCAGGAATGCGCGCTCGAGCAGGGCTCGCTCGCCCAGCACATCTACAGCGCGGACCGGATCGTCGAGCGCCATCGGCACCGTTACGAAGTGAACAACCATTACCTGCCGCGCCTGAAAACGGCGGGACTTCGGGTGAGCGGCATCTCGGTGCGCGAAGGGCTGTGCGAGATGATCGAGCTTCCGGACCATCCGTGGTTCGTGGGCTGCCAGTTCCATCCGGAGTTCACCTCGACGCCGCGCGCCGGGCATCCGCTCTTCAAGGCTTTCGTGCAAGCCGCCCTCGCGAACACCGATGCGAAGGCAACGCCCGCGCCGGAGCCCGAGCGGCTGCAGAACATCGCGTGATGCGTCCCTCACCCCCGACCCCTCTCCCCACCGGGGCGAGGGGAGATTCGAGCGTGCTGGCGCACGCGGGTAATCGTTGCCCCTCACCCCCGACGGGAAAGCCCTGTGGGGCGAGGGGAGATTCGTGCGTGCTGGCGCACGCTGAATACGTATGAACCTCTGCGGCTTCGAAGTCGGTCTCGATCGACCTCTCTTCGTCATCGCCGGGCCGTGCGTCGTCGAGTCCCGGCAGCTTGCGTTCGACACCGCGGGCGAGCTGAAGGAAATCACGGCGAAGCTCGGCATCCCGTTCATTTACAAGTCGTCGTACGACAAGGCGAACCGGAGCTCGATCAAGTCGTTTCGCGGCCTCGGCATGGACAAGGGGCTCGAGATCCTGAACGCGGTTCGGAACGAGCTTTCGGTCCCGGTGCTGACCGACGTGCACGAGATCGACGAGATCGAAGCGGCGGCCGCGGCGGTCGACGTCCTCCAGACGCCGGCGTTTCTCTGCCGCCAGACCGATTTCATCTGCGCGGTGGCCGCGAGCGGCAAGCCGGTGAACATCAAGAAAGGCCAGTTCCTCGCGCCGTCGGACATGAAGAACGTCGTCGACAAAGCGCGCGATGCGGCGCGGCGCGCGCGCCCCGGCGATGCCGATGCCGGCGAGAACCTGCTCGTGTGCGAACGCGGCGCGTCGTTCGGCTACAACAACCTCGTATCGGACATGCGCTCGCTCGCGATCATGCGCGATACCGGCTGCCCGGTCGTGTACGATGCGACCCATTCGGTGCAGCTTCCGGGCGGGCAGGGGACTTCGAGCGGCGGGCAGCGTGAATTCGTTCCGGTGCTCGCTCGCGCCGCGGTGGCGAGCGGCGTCGCCGGCGTTTTCATGGAGACGCACCCGAATCCGGCGAAAGCGCTGTCGGACGGGCCGAACGCGTGGCCGCTTCAGCATATGCGCGCGCTGCTCGAGACGCTGAAACGCCTCGACGAGGCGGTGAAGAACGCAGGCTTTGCGGAAGCGCTCGTCGCGCCCGCCGCCGAACCGAAATAGAACAGGACCGGAATGAGTGCGATCGTAGACGTCGTGGCGAGAGAGATCCTCGATTCGAGGGGCAACCCGACCGTGGAAGCGGACGTGCTGCTCGAATCGGGCGTAATGGGCCGTGCCGCGGCGCCGTCGGGCGCGTCGACCGGAAGCCGTGAAGCGATCGAGCTTCGCGACGGCGACAAGAAGCGCTACGGCGGCAAAGGCGTGCTGAAAGCGGTCGAGCACGTCAACACCGAGCTTTGCGAGGCGATCATCGGCGTCGACGCGACCGAGCAGAGCTTCCTCGACAAGACGCTCATCGATCTCGACGGCACCGAAAACAAGTCACGGCTCGGCGCCAACGCGATCCTCGCGGTGTCGATGGCGGTCGCGAAGGCGGCCGCCGAAGAGTCCGGCCTGCCGCTCCACCGCTATCTCGGCGGCGCCGGCGCGATGGCGATGCCGGTGCCGATGATGAACGTGATCAACGGCGGCGTGCACGCCGACAACGGGCTCGACATGCAGGAGTTCATGATCCTGCCGGTCGGCTTCGACTCGTTTCGCGAGGCGCTGCGCTGCGGCGCCGAGATTTTCCAGACGCTGAAGAAGCTCCTGCACGACCGCGGCCTCTCGACAGCGGTCGGCGACGAAGGCGGTTTCGCGCCGCGCCTCGGCAATCACGAAGCCGCGATCAAGGCGATCCTCGAAGCGATCGACGCGACCGGATACCGCGCGGGTGAAGACGTTCTGCTCGGGCTCGACTGCGCGAGCTCGGAGTTCTTCAAGGACGGCGAATACGTGCTGCGCTCCGAAGGCCGCAACATGAAGTCGGCCGAGCTCGTCGAGTATCTCGCCGCGTGGGTCGACAAGTACCCGATCATCTCGATCGAGGACGGGATGGCCGAAGACGACTGGGACGGCTGGCAGCTCCTGACGAAGCGCCTCGGCGGCAAGGTGCAGCTCGTCGGCGACGATCTCTTCGTCACGAACACCAAGTACCTCCAGCGCGGGATCGACGAGCACGTCGCGAACTCGATCCTGATCAAGGTGAACCAGATCGGGACGCTCACCGAGACGCTCGCCGCGATCGAGATGGCGAAGCGCGCACGCTACACCGCGGTCGTTTCGCACCGCTCGGGCGAGACCGAGGACACGACGATCGCCGACATCGCGGTCGCGACGAACGCGATGCAGATCAAGACCGGATCGATGTCGCGCTCCGACCGGCTCGCCAAGTACAACCAGCTGCTGCGAATCGAGGAGGATCTCGGCGATACCGCGACGTATCCCGGCCGCAGCGCGTTCTACCAGCTTCGCTGAATCCGGGCGCCGTGAAGTGGCTCACCCTATCGCTGGTGGCACTCCTCGGCCTCGTTCAGTATCCGCTATGGCTCGGCAAGGGCGGCTGGTTCCGGGTGTGGGAGGTCGACCAGCAGATCGCCGCGCAGCGTGAGGTGAACGCGAAGCTGAAAGCGCGTAACGCCGCACTCGACGCCGAAGTTCACGATCTGAAGCAGGGGCTCGACGCGATCGAGGAACGCGCCCGCAGCGAGCTCGGCATGGTCAGGCAGGACGAGATCTTTTTCCAGGTGCTCGAGGATACCGGCAAGGTCGCCCGCAAGTCACCGTAACCCGCGGCCCGCAGCACGTCGGCCGCTTTCCGCGTTAAATCTTCTGAACTCATGACAGCTACAGTGCTCGACGGCGCCGAGATGGCGCGCCGTGTCTATGCCGAGCTCGCTCCGCGGATCGCAGCCCTGCGCGATGCGGGTGTGGTGCCGGGGCTCGCCACGGTCGTGGTCGGCAACAACCCCGCTTCTCGCGTGTACGTGCGAAACAAGGTGAAGGCCTGCGCGGACGCCGGCGTGCACGCCGAAGTGCACGAGCTCGACGAGCGCTGCACGCAGGACGAGCTCATGGCGAAAGTCGCCGAGCTCAACGCGCGCGGCGACATCCACGGCATCATCGTGCAGATGCCGCTTCCCGCCGGCCTCGATGCCCCGGCCGCGTTGCAGTCCGTCGCGCTCGCGAAGGACGTCGACGGATTCAACTGGGCGAATCTCGGGGCGCTCGTCGATGCTCACCCGCAGCTCGTCCCGTGCACGCCGCTCGGCGTCATGCACATGCTCGACTACTCCGGAACGCCGGTCGAAGGCCGTCACGCGGTCGTCGTCGGGCGCAGCAACGTCGTGGGGAAGCCCATGGCGCTGCTGTTGATCGCGCGCGGCGCGACGGTGACGGTGTGCAACTCGCGCACGCCCGATCTCGCGGCACACACCCGGACCGCCGACATTCTCGTCGCGGCAGCGGGACGTGCGCGCCTCGTGACGGCCGACATGGTGAAACCCGGAGCGGTGGTCGTCGACGTCGGCATCAATCGCCTTCCGGACGGCAAGCTCGCCGGCGACGTCGATTACGCGGCGGTGAGTGCGGTGGCGGGGGCGATCAGCCCGGTTCCGGGCGGGGTCGGGCGCATGACGGTCGCGATGCTCGTATCGAACACCGTTCGCGCGGCGGAGCTCCGCACCGACGCTTAGCAGTACAGCGAATTCGCGAAGTGGAACAGCAGATCGGGATTGAGATACCCGCGGAAGCCGAACCACGCGAGGAGCGCCGCGAGCACCGAGATCATCAGCCACTTGATCCAGCGCGCGGGGCTTGCAGCGACGAGCGCTGACGGGCGGTCGATTTCGAAATGATCTGCGAGCACGCGGACTACCGACGGTGACGGGCGAGCGCCGATTATCCCACGCAGCGTCCACCGCGCGAGCCGGCAGGCGCTGTCATTGCGAGGAGCATCGCGACGGAAGCCATCTCGTCGCGCACGTAAACCGACCATCGCCCGGCGCATAACGATAGCGCGCTCGGGCCTAAGGCTCACGCAACCCATTGCTATAATTCGCCCTTTTTGCATTTCACGCCGTGAACACCAAAGCGATACCGGTGGCCGAGTCGGGTCTTCAGTTCGAAGACCTTTACGATCATGACGGCCTGTCGCGCCTCGACGCGCTATTCCTCTCGCGCCTTTCGAGCGTCGATGCGGGGCTGCGCGACGCGCTCGTAGCGGCGCGCGGGGCGCCCGACGCGCTCCAGCCGAAGCAGGAATCGGAGCTTCTGATCGCGCTCGCGCCGCACCTGGACGATTTTCTCGCGTGGCTTTTCGGCATCGAGCGCGAGGTCGCGGCGCTTTCGGCTCGGCACCACGAGCTGAATCCCCTGTTCGGCGTGAAGCGCAACTTCGTGCAGCGCAAGGCGATGCACAAAGTGAAGGCGCCCGACGCCGAAGCGATCGACGGCGCGGCGCTCGCGCAGAAGCTGGAGAAGCTCTTCGGTGAGCCGCTGACCGAGCTTTCGTTCGCGAAGCACGTCACCGCGTGGCAGCAGGACGAAGCGGCGAACGCCGAAGCGCTCGACGCGGCGCTCCAGTACGCGGCGTGGGCCGCACTTTCGGCTGCGGGGAAGGAGAAGCATCGCGCGGGCGTTCTCTTCAAGGCGCCGCACAAGCTCGATGCGCTGAAGCTCGTGCCGGCAGTCGTCGACGAGGCGAGGGGCTTTCCGAGCTACCGCCTCGCCGACGAGAAGCTCCGCAACCGCGAAGGTTTCAAGCTCACCGACCCGGGCACCGATCTCACCGGTGCGCTCGACCAGGCGCATTACTGCATCTGGTGCCACGAGCAGGGGAAGGATTCGTGCTCGAAAGGGCTGCGGGAGAAAGGCGCGACCGGTCGCGGCGAAGCGTCGTTCAAGAAGAGCGTCTTCGCAGTGACGCTCGCCGGTTGTCCGCTCGACGAGAAGATCTCCGAATTCCACAAAACGAAGACGCTCGGTCACGCGATCGGTGCGCTCGCGATCATCACGGTCGACAACCCGATGTGCGCGGCGACCGGTCACCGCATCTGCAACGACTGCATGAAAGCGTGCATCTACCAGAAGCAGGAGCCCGTCGACATCCCGCAGGCGGAGACGCGGACGCTCAAGGACGTGCTCGCGCTGCCGTGGGGTTTCGAGATCTACGCGCTTCTCACGCGCTGGAATCCGCTCAACCTGCGCATGCCGTATCCGAAGGCGCCGACCGGCAAGCGTGTCCTCATCGCCGGCATGGGCCCCGCGGGGTTTTCGCTCGCGCATTACCTCCTGAACGACGGGCATACCGTCGTCGGCATCGACGGTCTGAAGATCGAGCCCCTTGCGCCCGAGATCTCGGGTGTCGGACCTCGCGGCGAGCGAGTGACGTTCCGTCCGATACGCGACGTGAACGAGCTCTACGAGTCGCTCGATTCACGAGTCATGGCGGGTTTCGGCGGCGTGGCGGAGTACGGGATCACGGTGCGCTGGGACAAGAACTTCCTGAAGCTCATTCGTCTCATCATCGAGCGGCGTAGCCGCTTCGCGCTGATCGGCGGGGTACGCTTCGGCGGCACGGTCACGGCGGAGGACGCTTTCGCGCTCGGCTTCGACCATGTCGCGCTCGCGATCGGCGCGGGTCGTCCGACGGTCATCGACATGCCGAACGGGCTCGCGCGCGGGGTGCGCACCGCGTCCGACTTCCTGATGGCGCTCCAGCTCACGGGCGCAGCGAAAACCGAGTCGATTGCGAACATGCAGGTTCGCCTTCCGGTCGTCGTCGTCGGCGGCGGCCTCACCGCGATCGATACCGCGACCGAAGCGCTCGCGTACTACCCGGTGCAGGTCGAGAAATTCCTGAGGCGCTACGAGCTTCTCGCGCGCGAGCACGGCGAAGCCGCGGCGCGCATCGCGTGGACCGAGGAAGAGCGTGAAGTCGCCGACGAATTCCTCGCGCACGCGCGCGCGATACGCGCGGAGCGCACCGCGGCCGCTGCGGAGCGGCGCGCCGCGCGGGTCGTCGACCTCCTCAAATCGTGGGGCGGCGTGACGATCGCCTATCGCCGCCGATTGATCGACAGCCCGTCGTACACGCTCAACCACGAGGAAGTGCAGAAGGCGCTCGAGGAAGGGATCTCTTTCGGCGAAGGGCTCACGCCGGTTCGCGTCGAGCTCGACGCTTACGGTCACGCCCGCGCTCTCAGGCTCACCGTCCAGAAACGGACCGAGGAAGGGAAGTGGGTCGAGTCGGGCGAAGTCGAGCTTCCGGCGAAGACGATACTCGTCGCGGCGGGGACTCAGCCCAATACCGTTCTCGCGCGCGAGGACGCCGAGCATTTCGCGCTCGACGGCAAGTACTTCCAGGCGGTCGACGAATCGGGTGCGGCCGTCAGGCCGGAGAAGGCGATCTCGAAACCGAACGAAGTGCGCGTGCTCTTAAGCCGCCGCGCGGACGGCCGCTGCACGAGCTATTTCGGCGACGTGCATCCGTCGTTCTTCGGCAACGTGGTGAAGGCGATCGGCTCGGCGAAGCAGGGTTATCCGATCGTGAGCCGCGTGCTCGAAGACGTCGAGCCGGCCTCCGGAGAACCCGACGAGCTTTTCCTCACGCAGTTGAACGATCTCGTTCGCGCGACCGTGCACAAGGTCGAGCGGCTCACCCCGACGATCATCGAAGTCGTTGTTCGCGCGCCGCTCGCGGCGCGGCGCTTCGCGCCGGGCCAGTTCTATCGCCTGCAGAACTTCGAGGTGCTGTCGCGCAAGTCCGAAGGCACGCGGCTCGCGATGGAAGGCCTCGCGCTCACCGGCGCGTGGGTCGACCGGCAGCAGGGGCTCATCTCGACCATCGTGCTCGAGATGGGCGGCTCGTCGGACCTGTGCGCGCTGCTCAAGCCCGGCGAGCCCGTCGTGCTCATGGGGCCGACCGGTGCGCCGACGCACATCCCGTCGAACGAGACGGTGGTGCTCGCGGGCGGCGGACTCGGCAACGCGGTGCTCTTCTCGATCGGGCAGGCGATGCGCGCCGCAGGTAACCGCGTGCTGTATTTCGCGGCGTACAAGCACATGACCGACCGCTACAAGATCGCGGAGATCGAAGCGGCTTCGGACGTCGTGGTCTGGTGCTGCGACGAAGAGCCGGGTTTCACGCCCGACCGGCCGCAGGACAAGACGTTCGTCGGAAACGTCGTTCAGGCGATGCACGCTTATGCGGCCGGCGACCTCGGCGAGCAGCCGATCGCCTTCGCCGACACCGACCGCATCATCGCGATTGGCTCAGATCGAATGATGGCCGCGGTCGCGCGGGCGCGTCACGAGATCCTCAAGCCGCATTTGAAGCCGCACCACTTCGCGATCGGCTCGATCAACTCGCCCATGCAGTGCATGATGAAAGAGATCTGCGCGCAGTGCCTGCAGCCGCACGTCGATCCCGCGACCGGCAAGACGAGCTACGTGTTCTCGTGCTTCAACCAGGACCAGCCGCTCGATCACGTCGACTGGCGCGCGCTCGACTCGCGTCTCAGGCAGAACTCGGCGCAGGAGAAGCTCACCGCGGAGTGGATCGATCACTGCTTGGTGAAGTTGGGTGACCGGGAGATGCAGCGGATCTGACGATCCGCTGCGGCGCGCGCGTCGCAGTAGCACGGCGTCATCCTGGCGAAGGCCAGGATCCATTTTCAAACCGCAGAGAAGTCAAAATGGATTCCGGCCTTCGCCAGAATGACGATGAGCATTAGCCGCCCGCGCCCAGCGCGTCATCCTGGCGAAGGCCAGGATCC
>JADMIO010787581.1_pt1 | contig 43580 bp, 46 predicted proteins | sample 8958161 | NCBI WGS metagenome assembly JADMIO01 (sample SAMN16585339, study PRJNA669376) | soil metagenome | isolation source: Crop rotation soil | place: USA: Cullars Rotation, Alabama | collected 2011
CTTTCCCCAACATAATTGTAAGAAGCGCCATCGCCGTGGCTCAGATACAACGCGCCATCCGCGCCAAAAGTGAGCATCCCCACCGAATGCGACGATTCAACATCGCACCAATTTTCCATTAAAATTTGTTTCGAGCTCATGACGTTGCCTGAAGCTGTTATTTTGACCAAACGCGAGCCGGCCGGACAGTAATCAGGGTTCGGGCAGTTATCGTTATAGTAAGGAGGCGTGCCGCCGGGGAGCGCATCCAAACTATAGAAGGCGTAAACGTAAGGACGCGTCGGAAATTGCGGATCAACGGTCAATCCAAGTAAACCGCGATCGCTGTAATCTAAAACTTCGGTGCGTAAATCGGCAAATACCGTCGGGGTCGTGTCTTGCAAATTATCGAAAACTTTGATGATCCCTGATTTTTCGGCGATGAAAATCTTTCCGTTGGGGGCAAAACTAATGGCGGTAGGATTGTCTAATCCGCTCCAAATGACTTTGTCTTGAAAGTTAGAAGGAAGGGCGTGGGCGTTGGTTGAAAATAAAACGCACAATAAAAAACTTAAGAGAGCCAGCCACGATTTGGATTTGTGCAGAAACATGTTCCCAAAGTCCCCCGCTTTGGAAGAAAGCTTAATTCGAATTCGAAATTGGATAAGGATAAATTATAAGATGACTGAAATGACCCGTGGCTAAGTCGATCAGGCCTTACAAACACGAAGTATATACGACAAAATTTTGATATGCAAATTTATCTTGTTTGGAAGGTGGGCAGATGGGCCATTCTTATATAGAGAAGGGTGCGCTCTTTACGCCGTTAAAATACATTTTTTATTGTCTAATTTTTTAAACCTTTCCCAAAAAAGTTTATATTTTTAAAAACCATGATTTTTCACCTCGTTTTATAAATTTATATTTAGCAATGATTTATAAACAATTATTTTTATAGCAAACGTTTTCTCAAAAAGATCCTGCGTGTCTAGTTTCCGCAACATCGAGTGTTATACTTGGACTAAGTTTTTCGTTTTCTAAATCTGCCAGCCACAACCCATAAGGGAGAAGTCAAATGAAACGAGTCATCTCAAAAATTTTGTTCCTCATGTTATTTATCAGCGTCCCGCAGCTTTGTTTTGCTTTAGATTCAAAACTTTTTCCTATTCCCGGAGATTCAGCGCCAGCCTTTGATCCAATCAGTTCCTTTCAACTTTTATCAGGAGGCTCTTCAACGTATATCGATTTAGGAGCCTACGACAATGATAATGATGATCTGCAAATGACCATTTCCGCTGATTCGGGATTAACCATTTCAAGGCCCACTTCTACTGGAAATACGGGGGAATATCAAACTGTAACCACATACACAACGCCCTTAAGTAAAGGAAGGACCAATGCCAAGATTGGAGTAAAGGCGGCTTTAATAACGGGAACACGGTATCTTCATATTAAAGTCAGCGATAGTCGCGGCGCATATTCAGTCATTGATCTTCCTGTTGAGATCGTCAACGGTTTGAACAATCGTCCTATAGTTTTCGGTCCTGTGACTCATCAAACGGTCAAAGCCGGGGATACGATAACGATTCCTTTTTATGTTTTCGACCAGGATGTAAGTGAGGCTTTGAATTTGCTTGTAGCATTACCGGCTAATGCCACGGCGCAGATCGATCCGCAGCCAACAGATTTCGGCGGGGCCTATCGGTCTGGAAAGTTCATTTTTACCCCGTCCTCTTCACAAATTGGCCAACAAGAATTTCGCGTTGAAGCTTTAGATAGTCGAACGACTAGTTCGCTCCGAGCATTTGCTACTTTCCGTGTTAAAGTTGTTGCGGATTATCCGAATTCCGCGCCTGTTTTTGATCCCGTTAGTTCTATAGAATTACTTCCCGAGAAAACAGCGACGATTAATTTGGGTGTGTATGACAGTGAAGATAATATGATGACATTGACAGCGGAAGGGCCTTTGGTGAAAAGTTTTACTCCAGTGACAGGAGTAGGGGAAATTAACGCTAAAGTTACGATTACGGCACCTAAAACCCCAGGGTTATATTTTATTCATGTTAATGCGATTGATGACCGAAGATCGAATACGAGTATGGATATTCCGGTTTATGTGTTTTATGGGAGTGTTAATAAGCCAATTCTTTTTAATGGAATCAGTAACCAGTTAATAACCTTTGGTCAGAGATTGGAAATACCTTTTTATATCGCCAGTAATGACGGAAACATCCTTAATATACGTGCTTCTTTACCCTCTAATGCCATTTTAAAAATCGATCCGGATTCAGGCGCAAAAGGTTATCGTTCCGGAAAAATCATTTTTACTCCCGCCGGTAATCAAAATGGATTAAATGATATTCATTTGTATGCATATGGATCCTCGGCCTACAAAAATGTAGCACAAGCGACGCTCCGAGTGAAAGTCGATCCGGGCGCTCCAAGAAACATGGCTCCCATTTTTGGGCCGGTCAGTTCTCTGGAATTGAAGCCGGGACAAGTTGTCAAAATGAATGTTTCTGCTTACGACGATGAGAATAATCAAATCACTTTAAGCGCCCAAGGCCAAGTTCTAACCAGTTTTACGCCTGCTGCACCAGTTGCAGGTTATGCCGAAGGTGTGATTAAGATCACTGCCCCAAGCGCTATAGGGCGATATTTTATTCATGTGACAGCCCTTGATGATAAAAGGTCCTATTCTTCAATGGATATTCCTGTAGAAGTGGTTTCATCAACCACCGTTAATAAACCAAGCGTTTTTAGCGCAATTGAGCTTCATCAGCTGTTTAAAGTAGGCCAAAAATTGGTATTGCCTTTTTTTGTCAGAGATGAAGATCCTGAAACTCTCCTTGTGAAGGCAGCTTTACCGACCAATGCAGTTTTAAAATTAGATTCTCTAGAATCATCTTCGACCGGTTTTCAATCAGGTAAAATTGAATTTACACCTTCATTAAGTCAAGTAGGTGTTCAGCAAATAAAATTGTACGCCAGCGACGGAGCAGACCGTAATTTAGAGGCGTTTGCTACCATTGAAGTTCATGTTGATGGCGCCGCTACAAGCAATTCGGCTCCCGTTTTTGATGGTGACGTAAGTGCGTATGAATTAAGACAGGGTGAAAAAAGAGACATTACCATAAGCGCTTTTGATACGGAAGGCGACCAAGTGGCTTTGACTGCAACCAGTCCGCTTCTTGAATATACCGGCGGAGCGGTCCTCCCCAGTCCAGGGCGTATTGAGGGACATTTTGGGATTACGGCAGTCAATATGCCTTTAGGCTATTATATTCTTCGCGTCAATGCGAGAGATAACCGTGGATCGACGAGCGTTATGGATATTCCAATTAAAGTTGTCAGCTCGTATACCAATAAAAAAATAAGCTTTTCATCTCCCGTTAAAGCTCCAGTTAAATTAGAAGTAGGAGAAGCGTATTTTTTCTCGCTAAGATTGGATAACCTTGATACGGAAACTGTTACTTTAAGTATAGTCACTCCTTACGATGGGGTTTCTAGAAGTAAACTTCTAAATGGAAGCGTGAATTCTTTAACAGCTATTTTAACGCCCGCCGACCCATCAGCAGTGGGAGTCCAGACTTTGAAATACTATGCTTCTGATGCAAAGGGAAGTGAAGCCCTAGTGAGTCAGAGAATTGTGGTTGTTCCCAGTAATAGCAGTACAAGACCTATAATCTCTGAAATCTCCCCATATGTAGCTACTGTCGGAAGCACGCTTAATATTAAAGGGTTAAAATTTACAAGTGATTCCAAAGTTATATTTGCAAATGATTTAAAAACTGTTACTCCCAACAGCTGGACCGCAACAACGATTAATTTTACTGTGCCAAGCGGAGCAAAATCGGGATATGTTTATATTACAAATTCCCAAGGTTTAAGTAATGAATTTTATTTAACTATCTTTTAATAATTTACAGCCTCACATCTTAACCGGTGTGAGGCTTTTCTTTTGACAATTACTTGACATATTAACATTTAATATGTTAAGCTTTATTAGGTTGTAAGAAAGGTATATATAGAGAATGGACGCTCAAAATTTCTATTTAGATACGGTCAAAGGTCGCCCCAGCGCGGAAGTTTTCAACGGCATGATCTGCGTTTTTTCTCTATTACAGCGCAAAATGGAAGAGTATTTTCAGCCGCACGAGTTAACGTCGGCGAAATTCAATGCGCTCATGCTGATCAAATATTTGGGGAAAGAAGAAGGCTTAAGCCAAACCGCAATTTGCCACCACTTAATTGTCACACCTTCCAATATTACCCGCTTAATCGACCGTCTCATCGCAGACGGCTGCGTTGATCGCATTCCCTCCAGTAGCGATCGGCGCATCAAACTCATCAGAATCACGGCTAAAGGGGAAGAACTTTTAAACAAAGTGTTTCACGGTTACGGAGAGATGATCCAGCAGTCGGTTTATAAATTGAGCCGGCCGGAAGTTGAACAATTATCAGCACTTTTGTTGAAATGGTTTTCAAAACTTGATAACGAAAATCGGGGGGAAGCCAATGGATAATCGCGGGTTTTTAAAAATTCTTTTTATCGGGATTTCGGTAACGATGCTCATTTTGACGATTGCAACTTCATTAAAAAGCAATATACTCGATACGGCCGAACAGGTAAAATCGACCCCGTGGTTTGCCGCGACCTTGTTTGATTTTTATTTTAATATCACGATTTTATCCGCCTGGGTCATTTATCGCGAAGCTTCCAAGTTGACGGCGCTTCTCTGGGTTGGTGCATTTATTTTATTGGGAAGTATCGCGACCTGTTTTTATGTTTTTCTGCAACTTGTTAGACTCAAGCCAAATGAATCGATTGACAAAATTTTAATCAAGAAAGTTTAAACATGGATCAGATCTTTCATTTTCTTTTGTTAGGAGCGGTTACCATTGCGAGCTTTTTTTTCTTGATTTGGCTTATTCATCTGCCGCTCAAGAATGCGGCGGTCGTCGACGTCGGTTGGGGACTGGGATTTATCCTGTTGTGCTTTCTCTATATTACGTTGGGCGGAAATGGATTTAATTTGAGAAATACGATTATGTTATCGCTGGTTGGATTGTGGGGGTCCCGGATCGTGGTTTTTTTAATCGGACGGATCCTGCACGAAAATAAAGAAGACGCGCGTTACCGCAAATTCCGCGACGAGTGGGGAAAAGATGCGTGGTGGAGATTTCTGCCGCTTTTTGAATCGCAGGCATTATTGCAGTTATTGATCAGTTTCGGATTTATTTTTGTGGCGATCAATCCTACGCCGGGAATTTCCATTTTCGAAATCGTCGGAGCCATTGTCTTTTTGGGGTCGCTGTTGGGAGAAAGTATCGCCGATCATCAACTGCAAACGTTTAAACGAAATCCGGCAAATAAAGGAAAAATTTGTGAGGCGGGATTATGGCGTTATTCGCGTCATCCCAATTATTTTTTTGAATGGATGATCTGGGTGGGATTATTTATTTACTTCCTGGGCAGCCCTTGCGGCTGGGCAGGGGCGCTTGCCCCGGGGGTTATGTATTGGCTCATGATGTATGTGAGCGGCGTTCCTTTAGCCGAGGAACAGTCGTTAAAAAATCGGGGAGAAGCGTACCGTCAATATCAACAGGTAACAAGCGTCTTTTTTCCGATGCCGCCCAAAGGAGTAAGAAAATGAAAACGATGTTGAAGTTGTCCAATCGGCTGTTAGAAAAAGGGTTAATTCCTGATCCGTTTATCCGTCTTGGAATCCGCGGGCTTCTGCGGCAAAAGCTCGACGAGGAAAGTGCGTTCGAAAAAAAGTTCGGCAATCAGCGTAAGGTGCAATTGGTCGAATTTCTCAAACATTCGCCCATTGCCGTCAATACCAAAGAGGCAAACGAGCAGCACTATGAAGTGCCGCCGGAATTTTTCCGGTTGGTCATGGGCAAGCACATGAAATATAGTTGCGGGCTCTGGAGAGAAGGGGTTGTTGACTTCGACACCTCGGAAAAAGATATGTTGGAATTGACGGCGGAGCGGGCGCAGATCGGCCCTGATCAGAAAATCCTTGAATTAGGTTGCGGCTGGGGATCACTAACGTTGTACATGGCGGAGAAATTTCCGACGAGCCAGATTGTCGGCGTCTCAAACTCGAATAACCAGCGGAAATTTATCGAAGCGCAGGCCCGAGCGCGTCATTTGCGCAATGTCAAAATCATTACCGCCGATATGAATCATTTTGATACCACCGAAAAGTTTGACCGCATTGTTTCAGTTGAAATGTTCGAACATATGCGCAATTACCGTAAGCTTCTGGAAAAAATTTCCGGATTTCTAAACGACGGCGGGAAACTGTTCGTCCATATTTTCACTCACAAAAAATATGCGTATCTTTACGATGAGACCGATGACGCGGATTGGATCGGCAAATATTTTTTCACCGGCGGGATCATGCCTTCCGACGATCTTTTATTATATTTTCAAGACCATTTTAAGCTCGAAACCCATTGGCAGGTCAACGGAATGCATTATCAAAAAACCTCCGAAGCGTGGTTAAGCAATATGGATAAACATCGCGACGAGATCATGCCGATTTTAAAGCAGACCTACAACGGCGAACATAAAAAATGGTGGAATTATTGGCGCATCTTTTTTATGGCGTGCGCGGAGTTGTGGGGATACAAAAATGGCAACGAATGGATTGTCAGCCATTATCGATTTGTCAAACAAGGATAAAAATGCAGACACTTGCGGTCATTGGAACAGGAATTGCCGGTATGGGAGCAGCCTATTTTTTGAGGGGACGTTATGATATTACGTTCTACGAAAAAAATAATTATCCCGGCGGACATACAAATACGCTGACCATCGATGAACGCGGAGCGCCCGTGTATATTGACAGCGCGTTTATGGTGTATAACGAGATCACTTATCCCAATTTGGTCCGCTTATTTAAAGAGCTTGAGGTTGAGACCAAGCCAACCGACATGTCATTTAGTGTCCAGCATTTACCGACCGGATTGGAGTATTGCGGCACCGGCTTAAACGGATTATTCGGCCAGCGAAAAAATCTCTTGAGCTTTAAATATTGCAGCATGCTTTTCGAAATGAACCGCTTTAATAAGGAATCGCTCGAAGTTTTGGAAAACGAAGATTATTTCCACTATTCCGTGAGAGATTATGCCCGTGAAAAAAAATACAGCGCTGATTTTTTAAATAAATTTCTAGTTCCGATCACCTCCGCGGTTTGGTCAACCCCGGCGGACTTGATGCTGGAATTCCCGATTGTCACGTTGGTGCGATTTTTTAAGAATCACGGCTTTTTGGGCTTGCGGGGGCATTATCAATGGAGAACGGTGGTCGAAGGCAGTCAGCGCTATCGTGAAAAAATCCTGCGGGCCATAAACGGAAAAATGCTGGTCAATAACCCCGCCTATAGCGTATTTAATCGAGGGGGCAAAGTGGTGGTACAAGATATTCAGGGCAATGAGAAGGTTTACGATAAAATCATTCTTGCCTGCCATGCTGATGAGGCGCTCAAAATATTAGGAGATGCGACAAATCGGGAAAAAGAATTGTTAAGCCCGTTTAAATATCAGCTTAACCGCGCCTGTTTGCACATCGATGAATCTGTAATGCCGAAAACCCGGCGGGTGTGGTCGTCGTGGAATTACCGGATGGGCAAAGGGTATCCGTCGACGATCTATTGGATGAATAATTTGCAGCACGTCTCGAAACACCGAAATTATTTTATTTCGATTAATGATGACAATGAAATCGATCCCACGAAAATTTTATGGAAAACCGATTATACGCATCCGTTATTTAATGTGGAAGCCATCTCTGCGCAGAAACAATTGCCTGAGCTTAATAAAAACGGTGTCCGCTATTTTTGCGGAAGCTATTTTAAATACGGGTTTCATGAAGATGCCTTGACTTCTGGACTCGATGCGGCGCGCGCGATCGCGGGAGAAAAGATATGGAATTAAATTCCTGCATTTACGAGACCAATATTATGCATTGCCGGCTGCGTCCCAAACGCCATCAGTTTATGCATAAAATTTTTATGTTTTATTTGGATTTAGATGAGTTGGATGTAATTGCTAGGCAAACGGGATTGGTCACCCATAATCGAATGGGGGCGTACGCTTTTAACGATGACGACCACTTTAAAAAAGATGGAAAAGCAATCAAAGAGAAGTTAAAGGAATTTTTTAGCTCAAAGAACGCCGCCTTTCCCGACGGCAAAATCATGTTGTTGACAAATTTGCGCACCTTCGGCCATTTGTTTAATCCAGTCTCATTTTATTTTTGTTTTGATAAATCCGGAAACCCCATGTGCGTTGTGCCGGAGATTGGAAATACATTTGGAGAGATCAAACCGTTTTTACTCGATCGATCAACCTTCAAAAACAACGCTTTTATCGCCAAAGAAGTGAAATATTATTACATTTCGCCCTTTATCGATCTTGACGTGGCCATGGAATTTAAGCTTCCGATCCCGGATGAAAAATTGAATATTCATATTGATGACTTTGATGCCGATGGTAAATTGCTATATGCCACCATGACAGGGCGAAGAAAAGCGCTTAACACCGGGAATTTATTATTGTATACTCTGAAATTCCCGTTTGTTACGGTGAAGGTGATCGGCTTGATTCATTTTCACGCGTTTCTGCTTTGGCTAAAACGCGTGCCGCATGTAAATAAAGAAGAAAATCCCCATTACCAAAGGGAGGTTTACCGTGTTTGGAAAGGTCACAAAATCCATCTCGACAAAAACGTTCGATAGAAACCGCCAAGTCAATTACCCGACGCAGCTTAATAAAAGCGGCACTGATCTTTATGAAAAGATTTTCGCTCGCGTTTTTTCGCCGATGCGTTTAGGCCAGCTGATGGTCATACTTCCCAACGGGGGAACGAAGGTCTATGGGAATAATGATGGACATGTCCGTGCGCAAATCAATGTCCGTGATTGGAAATTTTTTAAAAAGTGCGTTTTCTTTGGTGATATAGGCTTTGGTGAATCCTATGTCGACGGCGATTGGGAAACCCCCGACATCACGAAAGTGATCGAATGGATGATCGTCAATGTCGAGCATCATCCGACGATGATGGCCGATAAAAAGAAAAAGGTGAAAGCCAGCTTTCTGAAAGTCGCTAACAATTTACTGACTTTTTTCCGCCGCAATTCAATCAAAGGAAGCCGGCAGAATATTCACGATCATTATGATTTGGGTAACGACTTCTTTAAAATTTTCCTGGATCCGACGATGGCGTACTCCAGCGCCTATTTTAAAAATGAAAAGCAGAGCCTTTACGATGCGCAACATGAAAAATTCGAGCAGCTTTGCCGTAAAATTCAATTAAAACCGACAGATCATCTTTTAGAAATCGGGACAGGGTGGGGCGGACTGGCCGCGTATGCCGCGAAAAATTTTTATTGTAAGGTCACAACGGTCACCATTTCCGAAGAGCAGTACGCCTATGCGAAACAAAAAATGGAGCGCGAAGATTTGAGCGGTCAAGTGGAAGTCAAGCTCTTGGATTATCGAAAAATTACCGGCAAATACGACAAAATTGTTTCCGTTGAAATGATTGAGGCCGTCGGCGCTCAATACTACAACGCGTTTTTCGCGCAGTGCCATAATTTATTAAAGAAGGACGGGATTTTGGCGCTGCAGGCCATCCTTTGTCCGGACCACCGTTTTGAAAGTTTCAAAAATAATATCGATTGGATCCAGAAACATATTTTCCCCGGGAGCCTGCTCCCGTCGCTTTCGGCCATCATCAAAAGCCTCAATAATACCGGAAGTTTAAATTTATTTGATTTTGAAGATATCACGCCAAGCTATGTGAAAACTCTTGCGGCCTGGCACCAGGCATTTAATGAACGGGTTGGACAAATCCGCGAGATGGGTTTTGACCAGGCGTTCGTCCGTAAATGGAATTATTATTGGTGCTACTGCATGGCGGCGTTTAAAACGCGCAACATCAGTGTGGCCCATTTAATTTTTACCCGCCCGAATAATGCAACGATCTAAATCTCTTCTCATCGCATTCTTTGTGTTGATAAGCATCCCGGCTTCTGCCGAGCTTTCCCCGCGGATTTTTCCGTCAATCTGGACAAAAAAAGATGTGAGCATGGAATTAAAAGGCGTTGCCTTAAAACGCGTCTTTTATATGAAGGCTTTTGTCGCCGGATTTTATTCCGAAAAAAATATGCCGGCTAATGTTCTGGACAATATTCCTAAACGCATCGATGTGTCTTACTTCGTCAATATTCCCGTCGATAAATTATGCCGTTACACGGAAAGAATGATGAAATTAAACATGGGCGATAAGGGATTTAATTCCGTTACCGCGCAAGTGGCGCTGATGAAAAAATATTTCGTCAATCTTAAGCCCGGCGATCAATATGCCATCACCTATCTCCCTAACGAAGGGACGCAATTCGAATATAATGGAGAATTGATCGGGACAATTCCCGGCGAACAATTTGCCAAAGGTTTATTTTCTGTCTGGATTGGTGAGAAACCCATGGATCCCCACCTCAAAAAGCAAATCCTCGGTTTATAATTCTTTTCGATTAAAAATTCCTAATTTTATTTTAAGCGCCGCTTAATTTTGCCGATGTTACCCTATTGCGACAGATAAAAGGAGGAACTATGAAAAGGTATATTATTATGTTGAGCGCCATTTTAGCGGTTGGTTTTCCCGTTTTCGCCATGGGCGCGCATAAAGAAGATGCTGCTGATCGAAACGAAACGCTTAATGAAGTCACTCTAAATTCGGCTTCTTTTAACGCCGTCGATACAGAAAAATCCGGAGGATCGTTAGAAGCGGTCGAAAGTCAGAAACCCCGCACATTAAGCGAGCCGGAACAAAAACGCGCCCAAGAGCAGAAAAATGTCCAGGCCGATGGCGTCGAGAATAACAATTGGAAAGGCAACGTCGCCGGCCAGCATCGTGAGCTCGAAAGACAATGGTAGAATTTTATTTGTCTTAGCGTCTTATCTCGTTTACCATACAGGTTGTGAAGTTTCTCAAGTTGACAACTCGTGCGATTCTTCGTGTGATCAATCCCGATCTCGAATACCGTCTGGTCGAGCAGCATCACTTCAATCAGCTCGGCCGTCGTCCTCCTGAATTACTTTGGAAAGCCCTGCCTTCAAATCCCGAAGCCCGACTTGATGCCGGACGCGGACAGATCGGCCATGAACTATTTGTCTTCGGCGGATTTTTTTATCCAGGTGAAGTCTCGACCAAGCTCGATATTTTTGACATGGAAAAGGAGAAGTGGACCGCTCGCGTTGATCTTCCGCGGATGATGGCCCAAACCCATTTGGGTGTTGCCAGCGACGGGGAACGGTATATTTATTTAATTTCCGGGCAGTTAGGGCGGTATTGTTTGCCCGCCACGGCCAATTGTTTTGTATTTGACACAAAGACGAGAGAATTTAATCAATTCCTTTCGCTGCCAGTTCCTAGGTACGCTCCCGCCGTGCAATTCTGCCGCGGGCGCTTGCATGTGATTGCGGGCGCGAAAGAGGACCGCACCACTGCGGCTGACGATCATTGGAGTATTGCCGTCCAAGACGGAAAAGCCGTCGAGAACCAATGGAGGAAAGAGCTTCCCATTCCCCAGGGCGGACATCATCGCGCCAGTGCGGTTGTCGACGACGTGATTTACGTCTTCGGCGGGCAGGAAGGCGATTACGTTGCCATTCCCGGCGATCCGTTATGTCGATGCACAGCGGAATTAACCAAAGAAATCCGCTTTCCCAATACCTATCGTTTTGTTCCGACGGAAAATCGTTGGCAACGCCTGGCGGATATTCCGGTTTTAACTTCGCATACTGAAAGCTCGGTTATTCAATATAAAGAATATGTGGTGATTGTCGGCGGTGATTTTGACCGTCAGGCCAATAAAGACATCCTGAGGGTCAACGATGAAATCCAGCTTTACAATACACGCACTAATCATTGGAAGACGATCGGGCGCCTTCCGTATCGGCTTAAAGCAATGTGCGGAGGATATTATAAAGGAGATCTGTATATTACCGGCGGCCAGCGCGGAAAAAGCCTCGACGACCCCACACCTTTGCCGCGTTTTGAAGTGGGGACCTGGAAAGCGAAACTTACGCTCGAATGAAAATTCTTCACCTCAGCCATCTTTATCATCCGTCAATCGGCGGAAATCAACTGCACACCCAATTGATGTCAGAGCAGCTGGCTGCCTTCGGCGATCAAGTCCATGTCTTTACCTCCAACGCTTTTGATATTCCGGATTTTGACCATCCGAAGAACGCCGGAAAACTTCCTGATCATGAGGTGATCAACGGAGTCAATGTCCATCGGTTTAAAATCAATCACTATACCAATTCTTTTTTAGTCAATCGTTTGTTTAAAGTGCGCGGGGGATATTGGTTGCGCGAAAGTTTTATGACCAATGCCCATGAATTTATGGAGCATGGCCCGACGATGTTTGGGATGCTGCCGGCCATCGGATTGCTTAAACCGGATGTCATGCTGGCGACAAACAATTATTACTTTACAACTTACGCCTGTTATCTGGCCAAAAAACTTTTTAATATCAAATTTGTGCTGATGCCGGTAACACATCATTTTGATCGATGGACGGAAAGTCCATATCTTATACCTCTTTTCGAGCAGGCTGATTTAATTATCGCCTGTACGGAGTTTGAAAGAAAACTGCTTTCCTCGCAAGGCGTCGACAAAAATAAAATTGTGACGCTGCCTTTGGGAATTCGGCGTGAATCATTTGACGATGCCGATGGGAATATTGTCCGTAAAAAATATGGTGTGAAGGACGGCCCGACGATCGCCTATATCGGAAGAAAAACAATGCATAAAGGCATTGAAACGTTAATTGACGCCATGCCTCTCGTGTGGAAAGAATTCCCGTATGCGCAGCTGTTGCTGGCAGGGCATAAGGAAGAAAAGTTCGCGCCTGTTCTGGAGGCGGCCTTGAGGCGCTATTCTTCCGAGCAAAAAGCAAAAGTGATCAATGTTGATGATTTTCCTCTGGAAGAAAAAAAGCATTTTTTTGATGCCATCGATATTTTAGCAATGCCTTCCAATATCGATTGTTTTGGACTCGTTTATTTAGAGGCCTGGGCGTGTGGCAGGCCGGTCATTGCCTGTCGAAATACGCCGCAAGAAACCATTATTACTGATGGCCATGACGGCCTTTTAGTGGAGTGGAAAAATTCCCAGCAACTGGCTGAATCACTTCTTAAGCTTTTGAGAAACCCCCAACAGCGAATGCGAATGGGAGAAAATGGACGGCAAACCGTCGAAACGAAATATAATTTGAATGTTTATGGGAAACTGATCAGGGATGAATACACCCGCTTACTTAATCTCGCCAAAATTTAAGCAATTGTTAATCTTTTTTTAATCCTGCTCTAATTTTCACTTTGATATGATGCCATCTATGCAAACCACACAGAATTTTACGAATAAACGGCTATCTTTATTTTTTATGTTGGCGGTATGTGTGATTTCCGGAATTGTGCTGGCGAATACGTCCAACGTCTCGAGCAACCTGGGTTATTCATCAGCTGCTGTTGGGGTATCGCCGGCAAATCCGTTATTGACGAAAGATCTTTTTGCTAAGCTTGCCGTTTTTAGAAAAAATTTAGCCTCAACCCCGCCGGCCGCCGCGCCAGCGTCGGTTCCCATCCAACAGGAAGCGAAAGCCCAGCCTCAATCTCAACCTGTTCCACCACCTCAAGCTGAAGCTTCTAAAGAGCCGGAAGGGCCGATAATGAAGGATGGGTTAAACGGTATTGATTACAACAATCGTAATATCCTTTTCTTAGAGGTTCAAAATCGTCTGGCCGAGCTTAAAAGTAATGTCAATAATTTATTCTCCGGCGAGCGTACCTCATTTGATGAACAAAGCCGGCAAATCCGCGACAAATTGATTCAAATCAATGACATTGATCAATCGCAATGGGACCAATACCGCGATCAGGTGCTCACGTTATTAAGAGAAGTTGAACGCATTCCTTCCGCCACTCTTGTTCGATAGTCCGCACAAAATTATTTTCCATCAATCCATTTTTTAGTATACTGAGCTCTTCCGTTATTCATCTAACCAAGGAGGGGAAGTAGTGTATAAACAAAGCGGATTGTTTTTCGCTTGTGCAGTAGCCCTTGTGTTGCAAGGTTGCGCCGTCTCAAGCACCAATGAAGTTGTCAAACCCGGCGTTCAAAAAAGCGGATTTATGGGATTATCCAAAACCGCAGACGTCAAAGTCAGTTCACCCAAAGCGTTAAAAAATCAATCGGACAAAGTTGTCATCGGATCGTTTAAAGTCGGTTTCTTAACCGACGGCAAAGCTGCGGCGGTGGCGAAAGGCGGATATTTTTCGACTTCCGCCAGCTCGGGCAAAGCCTCGGCGAGAGTTCATTTGCTCGGCATTTCGACGGAAGATCTTCAGAAAATCGCCGACCAGATTTATAACGATTTCGTGGCGCAATTACAGGCCAAAGGATATACCGTTATCGCGGCAGCTGATTTAGTGAACGACGCAGCGTACAACGCATTGACTGATTTAGGCACCGCTTCTCCGGAAGAAAACGTGGTGATCAATATGATCCCTACGGGTAAACTCACCTATGTTGCTCCCGATAGCCAAAAATTGATCTATTATATTGGCGAGAAAAAAGCAGCGTTCGCCATTTCGATTAAAACGATCCAGCAATCGCAGGCATTGGCGGATGCGACCGGCGCAAATGTATTAGCCGTCAATTATATCGTCAATTTTGCCGGAGCTGATTCTCATGGCGGATACACCACAAGCGCTTCAGTCAAAGTTGGACAAAGTTTACGTGTTGTCGCTGGAAGTTCGGTCACTTTTTATCGAGGGAAAAAAGATCCAACGGCTGTTTTAACGCTGGGACAACCGGTGGCTTCGGATGAAACATTTGCCACCATTGATAACATTACCTCAAAGGCGGGCAAAGCCTTAGGAACAGCGGTCAATGTGGCCAGCGCCTTATTAGGCGGAGGGACAAGCCAATCGGAAGAATATAATTTTAATGCCGATGCGGCTAAATATTCTACAGAAGCGGTCAAGGTTGCTAAACAGGCAAATGAAAAGTTCATTGCTCAATTAGCCCAAGCCCGTCAGCAATAATTACATCTTATCATCCCAAGCCCGTCTTTCATCTCTTGAAAGGCGGGCTTTTTTAATTTTTCTTTAATCCGATTTTAATCAAGCCATTGCTAACATATTTTGTCTTTATAAGGAGAAGATATGTTCAAGCCCATGGTTTACACGGTTGGATGGTCGATTTTATTTTGCGCAGGGACCTCAAGCTTCGCAGAGAGATTGCCGGATATGGCGAATTATCATTCCCATGTCACCATGGTTCCTGTGACGACATCCGCACCTTCCGATAAAATTGAAATCCGTAATTCCCAAACCGGCGAAACCCAACATTTTCGTCCTGCTCACGATTGGAAAATAAAAAAAGAAGACATGACTGCGCAAAAATCTAACCGTCCGACGGATTTTTCCTCAACGAATTAAAAAATGTTAATTCTATTTTAATGGGACTTTAATTTCACTCTTGCTATAGTTGCATCGAAACATCCGGCCTTAACACCGTTAACATTCAGTTTTATTTAATAAAGCAATTAAGGAGGAAATTATGAAAAAGGATTTATTATTTTACATTATTGCCGCCTCGGCGCTCATCGCCGGATCAGCGATGGCTCAAGGTAGCGGAACAACCAGCGGTTCAGGAACGATTGGATCAAGTACCAGCGGCTCTACCTCGGGAAGCTTGGGCGGAAGTACGAGTGGTTCAACTTCCGGAAGCTTGGGCAGTAGCGGAAGTTTAAGCGGCACCGGCAGCGCCACCGGTTCAGCCGGCGGCAGTTTAAGTGGAAGCGGCAGCGGTTCGTTAGGAACCTCGAGCAGCGGTAGTTTAAGTGGATCGGGATCAATGAGCGATTCTGGAAATGTGACCGGTTCAGGAACAATCGGAACCAGCAGCTCAATGGGTTCAAGCTCGCCGAGCAGCACATCGAGCCTTAATCCGACAAGTTCAAGCTCGATCGGAAGCAGCGCTGGCAGCGGAGCGAGCTCTGATCTAAGCAATATTGAATTTAATAATCGCGATCAATTATCAACTCAAGTTGAAAACCGTCTTAACGGCTTGCGCGTCAATGATCTTCCGCCGCAAGAAAGAAGTTTATTTAATCAACGCGTTAAAGATGTGCGTAAAGACTTAAAACGTGTCAACAGCGTTGGCCAGTCAGACTGGAGTCAATTCCGCGATGATTTAAACAACAATTTAAATCAAATTGATCAAATGTTTAAAACTTCGAGTTCAACCCCCGGATCGAATGGAAATAATCTTTCGACCTCAGGAACGGGGTCAATTGGCACAGGATCCTCATCGCCCAGCAGCGGTAGTTCATCATCCTCGCCGAGCACGACTTCAGGATCAATGTAAAAAAATGTGTCTGAATACGATTCAGACTTTATATAAAGGTTAATTAACCACTATATAAGAACCCGCTTCTGATTCGTCAGAAGCGGGTTTAATTATGTCCACTTCTATATGAGACCAAAACCGACACCATTACTTCAAGCAATTTCTTATTCTGCGATCAAACATAAAGATACGGAATCGAAAGGCGATAGTAGTGTTCCTTATATCGCTCATGTTTTTCGGGTGGTTGCCATTTTAAGCGAACGTTTCGGGGTGCATGATGAAGAAGTTCTCACCGCCGCAGCGCTGCATGATCTCATTGAAAAAGGAAATAATGTTGATTTTGATAAAATTAACGAAAAATTCGGCGAGAAAATAGCCGGTTGGGCTTCATATCTTTCGGTCGATAAGAGATTGCCGGAAGAAAAAGCGGACCAGCTTTACGGAAAGAATCTTCTCAACGGTCCATATCAGGTGCAACTGATAAAATTGGCCGACCTTTATGATAATCTTCTTGAAGCCGTCGAGATGAAGAAAAATGAAAGACAAAAGAAATTAGCAAAATGGGGGATTATCCTTAAATATTTAAAGAAAACTCCGCATGATGCGGTTAAAGCTCACCTTAAAGTCGTCTTAAAAGCCTTTCAACAACTTCAAACAATTAAGTGATTTTAATTTCGCTTTAATCTTCCTTTAATTATGTCTTCTTTATAATTGGAGTGATTTTTGAATCATTAAGGGGATCATAAAAAGGAGGACATATGAAAAAGGATATCTTCTACTTAACTCTCGCGGCGGTGTTTGCGGTGGGTACGCCGGTGTTGGCGCAGATGGCAGACACATCAGCTACCACAACAACGCAAAAAGCCACCTCGGGAACCGTGCCCGCAGCTTCCGATCCTGATATCAGCAGTTATGATGTCAACGATCCGGCGGATATGCGAAATATTACCTACAATAATCGTCGGGCATTTGCCGATCAAGTCGAAAGCCATTTAAACGACTTGGACAATCGTGCTAACTCGATGACGCAAGTTAACCGTAAAGTCTATTATGAAAAACGGGATAATATCCGTCATGACCTCAAAAGAGTCAACGACGTTAACGAAGAAAATTGGACAACCTATCGTAATGGTGTTTACGATGATTTAAATAACACCGAAGGGTTGTTTACCGATGTTAGCGCTCCTAGCGTTAGCAAAGACGCAAATGTGAATACGAGCGTCAAGACAACAACGACCACGACAAAAAGTAGTTATTAATTTACACCGTCATTTTAAAAAGGGCTCACCTGTTGAGCCCTTTTTTATTACAGTATTTTAATTCAGATCTAATCTTCCTTTAATTTAGGTTTTGATATTCTAAGTCATTAAAATGATTTTTCAATTCAAGGAGGCGGTATGCATTCCAAAAATAGAAAAAAAGAATCGAAAAATACTCCACATAAACACGAGTCATCGACATCGATCGGAAATCGGGACCAGCAAAACCCTGGCAGCAATTATTCTGAATATGACCGTCGCTATGCCCAACACTCCGGCACTCAGAATGATTATGATCAATGGAGCAGTGCTCACAACCGGCAAGGACAGAATATCAGCCAAGATCAAAACTTTAGAAGAGAGGATTGGCAAAATCAAGGTTGGGGAAACGAAGCTTCTTACGGTGCAAATGAAGGTTCCTTTGAAAGTCGTGAGGGAAAAGATTATTCCGGTCAATACGGTCAGCATAATCATCCCAATTGGGAGGGAGGTTTAGGACGAGATCCCTATGAGCAACAGCACAATGATCAAGGTCAAGGGCGCCAGTGGCCTCAACAAAATGATCGAGGCCAGGGTTATGGTTCGGGATCCAATTGGCCTCAGGAAGATTTTGGATGGAAAAACCGCGGTAACGAGAATCAACAATGGCAAAATCAAAATAATCAACAAGGTTATGGGCGAAATTTTTCTTCTGGTCCGGGAGAAAACTGGTCGCAGGGCAGACAAGGTAACCAGCGCGGTCAAGGCCGAGGCCAACAAGGCTGGTCCAATCAAAATCAAAATCGCCGTCCGCAAGATTTTGAAAGATGGCAAGGGGATCAACGTAATTCCGGCCAAGGACAATGGGGACAAGAAGCCAATTGGAATCAACCGAATAATGTCATCAGCGGTTATAACGATATCCAATCGCCATACTCGAGCTCGCCTTATCAGGGGAATGAACCCTATCAATCTGGCCGGCGAAATCAGGAGCATCAACATTGGCAAGGCCAGCAGCAGGGATTTAATCAAGGTTTTCGCGGAAGAAAAGATTCGCGTTCCGGCCGCGGAGGAAATCAAGGACAGTGGGACAATAGTCAACAACATCAACAATTTAACCAATCATCCAACCGCTCGCCGGATGATTTTGAGGAATTCGATGAATAAATTACAGAAAAAAATCTATTTGATCGATGAAAATCATTTCGAGGGAAAAATTTACTTAATCGAAAGATAATCGTCATTCACTATAGCGTTTACGATTAAAAATAGCGCGCCTTTTTAGGACGCGCTATTTTTATTTTGTCGACGGAAAATCAGTCTTAAAAATTTATAATCTTGTTTTAACGTTCCTTTAATTGACTTTCTTGTATAAGAGAGAAGTGTTTATCAAAAGGTGATTAAAGGTTTTGTGTTATGTCATATTCTTCACTTCTTTCCTCCAATCCAAAGAAAATTGTCGTCTTACGGGCGCTTATGTTAGGGGATCTTTTATGTTCTATTCCCGCCTTTCGCGCCTTGAGAAAGGCTTTGCCGGACAGTCATATCACATTAATCGGATTGCCGTGGGCAAAAAGTTTTACCGAGCGTTTTTCAGCATACTTTGATGACTTCATCGAATTTCCCGGATATCCCGGATTGCCCGAACGCGAAGTGGATGTTTCTTATTTTCCGCAATTTTTACACGATGTGCAAAGCCGCCATTTTGATTTGGCCATTCAGATGCACGGCAGCGGGCCGTTTGTTAATTCCCTCATCGAACTCTTCGGTGCCGCATCGATGGCAGGCTTTTATAAAGAACATGACTATCGTCCCTTGGGCGATTTTATGCCCTTTCCTGAAGACGAACATGAGATTTCTATTTTTCTGCGTTTGATGAAATTTATCGGAGTAGAACCGGATGGAGGTGAGCTTGAATTTCCACTTTTCGAGCATGATAAAAAAGAACTGCAGGAATTAGATGGGATCAACGAACTTTTCAACAGTGATTATATTTGCATTCATCCCGGCGCGCGGCTTTTGACCCGCCGCTGGTGTGTTGAACGTTTTGCTTATACAGCCAATGCGTTGGCGCAAGCAGGCTTTAAAATTGTTATAACGGGAAACAAAGACGAGCTTCTTCTCGTCGAAGAAATGACGAAATATCTTGATTGTCCGTATGTAAACCTCGCGGGCAAAACAAGCGTGGGCGCTTTCGCCGCGCTTTTAAAGAAAGCAAAGCTCCTTATTAGTAACGACACCGGAGTGTCGCACATCGCCAGCGCCTTAAAAACACCAAGCGTCATTATTGTCACTGGGTCTGATCCCCGACGATGGGCTCCATTGAATCAATCTCTGCATAAGCCCGTCTTTTTTAATATGTCATGCCGGCCGTGCGCTTTTGAGCGCTGTCCTTATGGCATGCCTTGCGCTCAACAGGTTGAAGTTGAGCAAGTTGTTCTGCAGGCCAAAGCATTATTGCAGCAAACTAATTCCTTAGCGGTTTCTGTATAACCAACATCCCTTATCGGAATTTTTTCCGATGAGAAGATATTATTTTTAGGATAAAAGATGAAACGTTACAAAATTCTCATCTGGCATGTCCATGGCAGTTACCTTTATTATCTAACCCAAGCCCCGCATGAATTTTATGTGCCGTTTAAGCCTGATCGCAAAGCCGATTATATAGGCCGCTTCGGCCACATTCCCTGGGGAGATAATCTACACGATGTTCCCGTTGGTGAAATTAAAAATTTAGATTTGGACTGCATTCTTTTTCAGTTGCCGCACCAATATCTGAGAGACCAGTACGAAATTCTATCGAAAGAACAACTTAAGCTTCCGAAAATTTATCTTCAGCATGACCCACCGGATCATCCGACGGATTCTAAGCATTTAGTTGATGACCCCAATGTGCTATTGATCCATGTGACGCACTACAACAAGTTGATGTGGGACAGCGGAGCTTCGCCGACGATGGTCATCAATCACGGCGTAAAGATTCCGCCGCAGATTTCTTACAGCGGGGAAATTGAAAAGGGGCTGGTTGTCATCAATCATTTAAAAGAGCGCGGACGGAAATTGGGGAAAGATATTTATGAGGATGTGTTAAATCATGTTCCGTTGGATTTGGTAGGGATGGGCGCTGAAGAAATGCCGGGAGGAATAGGGGAAGTTATTCATAAGCATCTTTTTGAGTTCGAAGCAAAATATCGTTTCTTTTTTAATCCGATCCGTTATTCAAGTTTCCCTTTGGCGTTGTGCGAAGCGATGGCAATCGGGCTTCCGCCGGTTGTGCTCGCGACAACCGAGATGCCGATGGCCATTGAAAATGATGTATCGGGTTATGTCGATACGGATATCGATGTCTTAGTTCAAAGGATGAAAGAACTTTTAGCTGATCCATCAAAAGCAAAGAGACTGGGCCAAGGCGCTCGAGGTTATGCCGAGGCGCATTTTAACATCAGACGATTTATCAGCGATTGGAACCAGGCGTTTGATTTCGCCGTCGGGGCCGAGCGCTTTGAAACCATGAGTACGGAGGAACATCATGAAAATAGCACTCATTAGCGAACATGCTTCTCCGCTGGCTGTGTTGGGCGGGGTCGATAGCGGGGGACAAAATGTTTATGTTTCTCAGGTTGCAAATAATTTAGCTGAATTAGGCCATGAAGTTGACGTGTTTACCCGTCGGGATAATTCCCGCCAGGATGAAATTATCAGACTGCGGGATAATCTGCGTGTAGTCAATGTGCCGGCGGGCCCTGCCAAACACATTGCTAAAGAAGAGATGCTTCCTTACATGGACCCATTTTTTAAATACATGTACAGCTTCTGCCGGCGGATGAACAAACCGTATGATTTAACTCATGCCAATTTCTGGATGTCGGGACTGGTGTCGATGCGTTTAAAACGGGCGCTTAAGATTCCCTTTGTTATCACATTTCATGCGTTGGGAAAAGTCCGGCGGATCTACCAGAAGTCGGCGGATAAATTTCCTGAACTACGTTTTGATATCGAAGAAGAAATTATGCGGGAGGCTGACGGGATTATCGCCGAATGCCCGCAGGATGAAATTGACATGCTGGAACTTTATAATGTTGATTTCTCTAAATTAGCCATGATCCCTTGCGGAATCGACCCGCAGGAGTTCTGGCCTGTGTCTAAAGAGTTTGCGCGCCAAAAATTGAAGTTCTCCTCAAAGGAAAAAATTATTCTTCAATTAGGCCGGCTTGTGCCGCGAAAAGGAATTGAAACGGTGATCGAAGGGTTTGCGGAATTTTTACGAAATAATCCGCAGCCTTCGGCCAGGCTTCTTATCGTCGGAGGAGACAGTCCAAAGCCGGACCCCAAAATTACGCCCGAGATTGGCCGGCTTAAGAAGATTGCTAAAAAAGAAGGCGTGCACTTACATGTCACCTTTACCGGGCAGGTGCAGCGCAGCCTCCTGAAATATTATTACAGTGCCGCCGATGTGTTTATTACAACTCCGTGGTATGAACCTTTTGGAATTACCCCTTTAGAAGCGATGGCCTGCGGAACGCCGGTCATTGGTTCAAATGTCGGAGGGATCAAATATACCGTTAAAAATGGCATCACCGGTTTTCTTGTTCCGGCGAAAGATAAAACCGCCTTGGCCAACTCGCTTCGCAGTTTTTTCGGGCAGGCATCGTTGCCGGAATTTATGAGCCGTCAGGCCGCGGAGCGGGTAAAAGATTTTACCTGGGACAAAATTGTTTTAATGATTAATAACCTCTATCAGCAAGTGACGGCATCCTATGTCAATTCAAGTGGTGTTCTTAGATAAAGATGGGACTTTGATCGAAGATGTTCCGTTTAATATCCAGCTGGAGCGTATAAAGATCGTCGAGGGGGCGATCGAAGCGCTCAGGCATCTGGCGGAAGCCGGATTTAAGTTTGTCGTGATCAGCAATCAGTCAGGGATCGCGCATGGATTGTTTGAAGAAAGGGAGATTCTGCGCGTGCGCTATTACCTTGAAGGAATTTTGAAAGAAAACGGGATTACGCTTCTGGATTTTTACTACTGCCCGCATCACCCGGATGGAAGCGTTAAGCGTTACAAAAAAGATTGCCTTTGCCGCAAGCCCTCGCCGGGAATGATTTGGAAAGCGCGCAACGATCATCATATCAATCTTTCTAAGTCGTGGTTTATTGGGGATATTCTCGATGATGTTGAATGCGGCCGGCGCGCGAAATGCAAAACAGTCTTAATTAATAATAACCATGAAACAAAATGGGAGCTCTCGCCGTTACGCGTTCCCGACGCTATCGTCGGTAATTTTTGCGAAGCGGCTGATTTTATCCTACAGAAAGTCAAACATGAACACCTGGAGCCATTGTAAAAATATTTTGTGCGTCCGCTTGGACAATATGGGAGATGTGTTAATGACGACGCCTGCCTTGCGTGCGTTAAAAGAAACCGATCCCGAGCGGAAGATTACCCTTTTAGCGTCATCTTCGTCGTCGTCGGCCGCCGAATTTATTCCGGAGGTTGATCGGTGCATTGTTTATAACGCCCCGTGGATGAAGGCGACCGCTTTGAGACAAACGCCCAAGGAAGATTTGGCGATGATCAAGCAATTAAGTAAACATCGCTTTGATGCGGCGATTATTTTTACGGTCTTTAGCCAAAACCCTCTGCCGGCGGCGCTGTTGTGTTATCAGGCGGGCATTGCCCGACGATTGGCGCATTGCCGTGAAAATCCGTATCAGCTTTTAACGGATTGGGTGAGCGAATCCGAGCCTCAGAATGGCATCCGCCATGAGGTGCAGCGGCAGTTGGATTTAGTTGAGCATGTTGGCTCAAAAACGAAGAATAAAAAATTGTCGCTGTTTATCCCCTATTTTGTCAAAAAACAAATGATCGAGCGATTTCATTTAAAAAAGACGAAACAACCGCTAATTGTCATCCATCCGGGCGCCAGCGCGCCTTCTCGTCGCTATCCCGCAAGTAAATTTACAAAAGTAGCGGAATACCTCATTAAAAATAGAAATTGCCGGGTCATCTTTACCGGGACCAAAGACGAGTGTGAGCTTGTGAAGAATATTCAAAGGGACTTATTTAGCCTTTGTGAGGACGTCACCGGCCGGCTTAATTTTATTGAATTGACAACGCTTATTTCCTTGGCGGATGTGTTGATCACCAATAATACGGGGCCAGCGCATATTGCCGCTGCCGTTGGAACGCCCATTGTAGATCTGTATGCGTTGACTAATCCTCAACATACCCCATGGCAGATTCCGCATCGGATATTATTCCATGATGTGCCGTGCAAATATTGTTTTAAAAGCGTCTGCCCACAGGGGCATCACGATTGTTTGGAGCGCGTCTCCTGGCAGGAAGTTGTTTTAGCGGCGGAAGAATTGCTTGAAGAAAAACTATTAACCAAATCGGAAAAATTACTATGTACACATTAGGGATTAACGCTGTTTATCATGATTCTGCGGCGTGCTTAGTCAAAGACGGCTACGTGCTCGCTGCAGCCGAAGAAGAACGATTTACTGGAATTAAGCACGGCAAGCGCCCGATTCCATTTTCCGCCTACGAATTGCCCTATCATGCGATCGCTTATTGTTTACAAGAGGCTGATATTTTCTTGGGAGACGTCGATCACGTGGCGTATTCGTATGATCCAGAAATTTTTTCATCGGTCGTGGAAGACAAAACGATCACCCTGCCTATGACCATCGAAGATCAAGTGAAATCAAACGGAGGGGAGTCGATTTGGGATCCATTGTTTGTGCTTTTTATCAAACAGGCGCCGCGTTTTCTTTTGGATGGAGTTCCGCACCATCTATCGAAATCCTTTTACACCAATGGCCGGAAACCTTCATGGCGGTATGTGCCGCATCACTTGGCGCACGCGGTGAGCGCTTTTTACCCTTCGCCATTTTATTCAGCGGCGGTGATGACTCTCGACGGGCGCGGAGAGAAAAGCACGACGAGCTATTATGTGGGAAATGGCTCGGGTATGGAACTTCTGGATGAAGTCCTTATGCCAAACTCCTTAGGGATTCTTTATGAAAAGCTAACGACCTACCTTGGCTTCTTGCATTCATCAGACGAATATAAAGTCATGGCGTTAGCCTCCTACGGCAAGCCAAAATACATTTCTGAATTTCGGGACATGATCCAGCTGCAAGAGGGGAAATACACCATTAAACAGGTTGATTTTGAAAACCTTTTCGGCCCGGCGCGTAAAAAAGGCGATCCATTTGAGGAAAAACATTTTGATATCGCTCAGTCAATGCAGAAAGCCCTTGAAGAGAGTGTTTTACAACTTACCTATTGGCTGCACGGAAAAACAAAACTTCATAATTTGTGTTTAGCCGGCGGAGTGGCGCTTAACTGTGTCATGAATGCGCGGTTACGTGATCAGGGGCCGTTTAAAAATGTTTGGGTCCAGCCGGCCGCAGGTGATGCCGGTACGGCGCTGGGCGCGGCGTTGTGGGTTGACAAACAACAGCGCAGCGGCGGAAAATTAGACGTTGTCCGACGGGAATATGCGATGAACGACGCGTATCTCGGTCCAGAATTTTCCGATGAAGAAATCGAAAAGTTTTTAAAGTGGGCGAAGATTCCCTATCGCCGGCTGGAAAATGTCGCGAAAGAAACGGCAAAAGTTTTAGCGGAAAATAAAATTGTCGGCTGGTTTCAAGGCCGGATGGAATTTGGACCGCGCGCTTTAGGAAGCCGCTCCATTTTAGCCTCGCCCATTGAAGCGGAGATGCAGCAGAAATTAAATGAGATCAAAGATCGCGAAGATTTTCGTCCGGTTGCCCCGGTTGTCTTGGAAGAAGAGGTGGACAAATGGTTTATCGACGCGGGAGTTTCGCCCTTTATGCTTTTTGTCTTCGATGTGCGTCCGGAAAAAGCTGAAAAAATTCCGGCCGTCTGTCACGTCGATAAGACCGCGCGCGTTCAAACGGTCAATCGGCAGCAAAACGCCTTGTATTACGATTTGTTAAAAGAGTTTCAGTCGTTAACCGGCGTTCCCGTGTTAGTAAATACCTCGTTTAACATTCAAGGAAAACCCATTGTCTGCACCCCGCGCGATGCAGTCGATTGTTTCTGGGCATCCCCGATCGATGCGCTGGTCATGGGTTCCTTTTTATTGGAGAAGAAACAATGATTCAAGTTTCGGTTGTTGTCCCGACATTTCGTCGTCCCGACCTGTTAGAAAAGTGTATCCGGGCGCTTTGCGCCCAGAGCGTTGATCCGGATGCATTTGAAATCATCATTTGCGATGATGAAAATAGTATTCATACATTTCAATTGATTATCGAATTAAAAGATCAATTCCCCGAACATCACTTAAGTTATGTCTATGTCCGACGCAATCATGGTCCGGCCGCCGCGCGTAATAGGGGGTGGAATAAGGCACGGGGGAACATTGTCGCTTTCACTGATGATGATTGCCTGCCGCATACAGATTGGCTTAAAAATGCGCTGCAATCTTTTGCCAATGAAAAAGTGGACGCCATTTGGGGAAAAGTGATTGTGCCGCTTCCGGAAAATCCGACGGACTTCGAACGGAATTTAGCTGGACTATCAAAAGAAGAATTTGTCACCGCGAATTGTTTTTGCCGTAAGTCACGGCTTGAAAGAATTGGTGGATTTGATGAGCGTTTTTCGCGCGCCTGGAGAGAAGATAGCGATCTTTTTTTTAGCCTAATTGAATCCGCAGCGGAGGTAAAGTTCGTCCCGGAAGTGACGGTGCTGCATCCGGTGCGCCGCGCACGGTGGGGGATCAGTATCCTTATGCAGGAAAATAATTTTTTTGAGCCGCTCTTGTATAAAAAACACACCTGGCTCTATCGGCAATTTGCCAGTTTTCCGATTATTCGGATGTTCTACGGGATGGTTGTCTGTTTTATTGTTTTTTTATGTTCTCTTCTGGGGCGTCATTGGGCGCTGGCGATTGTTTCCGGCGGAATCTGGCTTTTTTTAACCGGAAGTTTTATCAGCCGGCGGCTAAAGGACACCTCACATAAGCTAGACCATATTTTGGAAATGGTCTGGACATCGGTGATGATTCCCTTTATGGCGGTCTATTGGCGTGTGGCCGGGGCCGTGCATTTTCGAGTTTTATTTATCTAACTTTTATCCATGACGAAAGCGCTTCTCGTATGACGACGATTCTCCGACGAGATGATCCGCAAGTCGCAAAAGATCTGGAACTAAGCTTAGATGCCTGCATCAAAGAAGGTGTCTGCGCGCAGATTATGATCGGAATCTACGATTATTATCTGATTCCGCTCGCCCTTTTTCTTAAAGCCTCTACGCTCCAAGTTGGATTTCTTGTATCGATCCCGCATTTTCTTTCGGCGTTATCACAGTTTGCGGCCGCCCGGATTGTCAAAATGGCCGGAAGCCGCCGGGAGTTGCTTCTAAAAGGCATTGCCGTCCAGGCGATTTTACTTATTCCGATCCCGCTTTTAACGTTCATTCATCTCCCGCACAAACTCGAATGGCTGTTGATGTTTGTCACCATGTTCCGCGTTCTAGGCAGCATCGTCGGCCCACCGTGGGGAAGCATCGTGAGCGATTATCTGCCGGAAGATAAGCGCGGGCAATATTTCGGCCGGCGTGCGCAGATCGTCGGAGTTTCTGGAATTATTGGAATGAGCCTCTGCGGAGGATTTTTATCGTGGATGAATAAGTTCTCTGAGGCTAAAGGTTTGTGTCTAATTTTTATGCTGGCGGCCGTTTGTCGATTTTTTTCATATTATTACATGACAAAATTAATCGAGTTGCCGCATCCCGTCGATAAAAGCGATCATTTTACCTTCTGGATGTTTATCCGGCGTTTTCGCCAAAGCAATTTTGTGAAATTTATTTTTTATATTGCTTCAATGACCTTCGCTACGCAACTGGCCGCCGCTTATTTTAGCGTCTATATGCTTAAAGAACTTCATTTCGGGTATTTCACTTATATGGCGATTTCAATGGCCTCGGTTTTGGCAGGGCTCATCGCTTTTCCGATTTGGGGACGGCATGCGGATGAGGTAGGCAACGCCAAAATTTTAAAGTTGACTGGATTTTTGGTGTCGTTTATCCCTATTTTTTGGATCTTTACTAAGCATCCTTTAGTTTTAATTGTGATTGAAATGTTCAGCGGTTTTGTATGGGGCGGATTTAACCTCTGCGCGACCAATTTTATTTTTGATGCGGTTCGTCCGTCAAAACGTGTCCGCTGTTTAAGTTATTTTAATTTGATTAATGGGATTGCTCTTTTTGGCGGAGCTTCGCTAGGCGGTTATCTTGCTTATCGCCTGCCGCCCTTACGCGGAATGTCACCGTTGTTAAGTCTTTTTTTACTTTCGGCTGTCGTTCGGCTGTTGGCAAACCTCATTTTGTCAGGTCATTTTCAAGAAGTAAGGGAAAAGTATCAAAAGGTCAACAGTTCCCAGCTTTTCATCAGTGTTTTAGGTGTCCGTTCGATCTTAGGGCGTAATCTGGAATGGGGAATTTTTCCGGTTATTAAACGTCTCTTCATCCGCCGTTATTCCTCGACCCAAAATTAAGCCGATTTAATATAATTTTAATTCTTCTCTAATGAAGACTTCTTACAATAAGGATGTGGGTTTAAAAGGAGGAGAGTGTCACATGAGAAAAATTATCTATCTTGGTTTATTGACCTTGTTATCGACTGGCTGTAGCGGCGCTTTTTGGGGCGGAGCGGCAAGCGGTGTCGCCGGAACCGGCGTTGGCTATGAATATAATGCCGATAAAGAAATGAAACGCATCGAGGAAGAGCATAGTGCGGGACGCATGTCGGATGATGAATATAACGCACGTAAAGATCAGATTAAGAAAATGTCGATTATTAAATAGCTTCCATGTTGATGTACAACCTTTTTTATATGTCCTTGGGAGTCATCCTGCTTCTTTCCGGACGGCAGCTGTTCAGTATTTTTTGCGCGGCCGCGGGATTTTTAGCGGGATTTGACTTTGCCACCTACGCTTACGCCGGATATTCCGAATCGTTTATTTTAACGATGGGATTAATCTGGGCGGGGGTCGGTATGCTCATGGGAATTCTTTTACCGCGTTTTGCGGCCATCGTCGCCGGACTTGCTGCCGGCGGCGTTTTGGCTGTACATATGCTTGATATTTTTGCGCCGAATTATTCGCCGGATGTGATCCTCATTGTTTGCGCGGCGGGAGCGTTGATCGGCGGATTATTTATGGTCTTTGCTTTTGATACGGCAGTCATTTTAGTTTCTTCTCTGTTAGGTGGTTTGCTTATCGTCAGTTTAATTCCTGTTGACCCGTTTGTTAAATTGATCATTCTTCTTTTATTGACCGGGCTGGGGTGGTTTATCCAGGGCAGTTTTCGGGTAAGCCATGATTCGATCAATAAAAGATATCGTTAACGATACCAGGCTACGGCCTGGCATTTCCATTTAGGAAATGAAAGATCGCGGGAGGAATTATGAACAAGAATACGTCGCTGATTCTTTTTATTGTGGGACTGTTTGTTTTATTGTTTGGAGTTTTATCGGCAAATTCGTTTTCTTCAAATGTCTCGATGCTTACAAATACGCCGACAGAGCGTTCTATTTGGCTTTTAACCGTCGGTGTTTTGATCACATTAATTGGTGCCAGCAATTTTATCGGAAGAAGCCATCATTAAGAAAAAATCCAGCCGCCTCGTTGGTTTAAAGCCGATCGTAAATTCATCATCGAAAGTCCTGATTTTGGGTTCGATGGCTTCGGTGATTGCGCTTAAGAAACAAGAGTATTACGGCAATCCGTTAAATCACTTCTGGAAAATTCTTTCGCGATTATTACGCACGCCCCCGCCGCTGACTTACCAAGAAAAACTAAAGATTCTTTCCGAGCACCATATTGCTTTATGGGATGTTGTCGATACCTGTCAACGTAAAGGTTCTTCGGATGCGAATATTTGCGAGGCGAAATTCAATGATATCGAAGGCTTTCTTAAAAAATATCCCAACATTCAGGCGATTTTTTTGACAGGAAAGACGGTGGCGGGATTTTTTAAAAAGAGTTCGGCGAAAGTAGAGATTCCTGTATATATTCTGCCTTCTCCCAGTCCGGCTTTTGTAAAGCCGATTGAATGGAAGGTTCAGGGCTGGAGGCCGCTTCTTCAATATATAAATTAAAAGCTTTTAATTTCATTCTAATTATTTTTTAATGTGCCCTATGTTACATTGGATTTTAGAAAAGGGGAGATTATGCAAAACAAACAGCTTAAACAGATATTTAATTTCGCTCTAGCCACGGGAATTTTATTTTTGCTAACCGGGTGTGCGACGCATCATCATACATATCATCAAAGCAGCACAACAACTACCGCTGCGACGGATGCTAATGGAAATGTCGTCAGCTCAGACCAGGATAGAGGAGTAGTCGAGTCAAGCACAACGGAAGAGACAACAACCACGAAAACAGAAGAGCATCATGGATTAGTTGGCGGTTTCTTTCATTTCTTAGGCGAAGTTGTGGCCTTTCCGTTTCGAGTTATCGGAGGGATTTTCGACGCGATCTTCTAAAATAGGGAAACAGAGGGGAAACGGGCGGTTTTCTTTATAGGAGATCGCCCTTTTTTATTTTTTCCTTAATTAAAATTTTATATATTTGATTTAGAGAAAAAATAAAGATACCCCACAACGATTGTAAATCGCTGTGGGGTTTTCTATTTGTCTTTTCTGGAATAGCGTTTTAAAACTCGGGTACTTGGAAGACAAATAAAAACCCCGCTTCTCAAGCACGAAGAAACGGGGTTTAGTTGTTTGGGAGGTGAGGGAGAATTATAAAATATAATAATTATAAATAGATATTCTCGCCGTCCCAGCTAAAACTTATACGTTGTTTAGTAAGTTGAGCAACGGTTCTATCTTCTTTCCATTCATCCATTGGATTTCTCCTTGATAAGAGGGAGGGACAACCGCCGTATAGGAGGGGATTCTTCCACCGGTCGTCCCCTAACCTACGTTCGTAGGCCCCCCTTATTGATAGGCCAAATTACAAACTCATACTAACATCTATAAGATTAAGGGGAGATTAAAATTGGATTAAAATCGTTATTTTTTAAAAATTTTTAAGAGAAAGATTAGGATATTTAATCTTTTTCTAATTTTGTTTTAATTCATCTTTTGTTAGACTCGAGAAAATTCTAACAATAAGCAAATGATCACCTTAGGTGAAATAAAAGGAAATGAAGGATAAAACATGCAGCATTTATTCGAGTGTTGGAACAAAATTAAAGACCCTCTGCAGAATAAGTGCTTATTTTGCTTCCTCGATTTCGATGGAACGCTGGCGCCGATTGCCGAGACTCCCCGACGGGCACATCTTTCGGCCGAAAACAAGAATCTCTTGGAGCAATTACACCATGCTCCCCAGTGTCAATTGGCTGTGGTGAGCGGCCGTGCGCTTGACGATGTCAAAGCAAAGGTCGGCATTCGAAATTTAATTTATGCCGGTAATCACGGATATGAAATCGAGGGGCCCAAAATTCATTTCCCCGGTTTTAATAAAGCCAAAATCCGAAAAACGTTAGACAAGGTTAAATCGCAATTTGAGAAAGATCTGACCGGGATCAAAGGTGCCATCGTGGAAGACAAAGGATGGACACTGAGCGTTCATTACCGGCTGGTCAAAGAGGAAGATATTGGGGCTTTTAATGTTATTTTCAGCCACGTATGTAAACCCTACTTAAAAGCAAAAGAGATCAAAATTCAGACCGGGAAAAAAGTTTTTGAGATAAGGCCGCCTTTGGAATGGAATAAAGGTACAGCGGCGGAATGGCTATTAAAAAAACAGCGCGCGAGAAATGGCGAACTGTTGTCAGTGTATATAGGCGATGACCAAAGCGATGAAGAGGCGTTTCTTGCTTTGAAAAAAGATGCGCTGACCGTCCGCGTCGGGGTCGGCGTTTCCGAAGCGAAATATTTTTTGGAGGATACGCTTGAAGTCACTCAATTTTTAAAAAAAATCATCGAACTAAGGCCGCCCAAATGAAAAATTACAATTACGGAGTCATCGGAAACTGCACCAGCGCGGCACTGGTTTCTTCCGACTGCAGCATTGAATGGTTCTGTCTTCCGTTTTTTGATTCGCCTTCCTTGTTTGCGAGCATTCTTGATCGGGAAAAGGGCGGTCATTTCAAAATCTCCGGCGTTAACACCGTCGAGGTTACCCAAAGTTACATTTATCATACGGCCATTTTAAAAACGACTTTCGCGACTAAAGACGGGATCTTCGAGGTCAGAGACTATATGCCGCGCTTTAATACCATCTCCGGCGAGATGTATTGCCCTTCCGAGATCCACCGTGATATTCATGTAGTTGCGGGCCGGCCCAAGATTGTTTTTGAACTTTTCCCGCGGCCCAATTATGCCTCAAGCCCGGCCAATTTCCGTTTTGAAAACGATTACATCAAAATCACTTCGCAAACCGGCGAATACAACAGTTTTTATCTTTACAGTAATCTCGATCACCAAAAAATTGTTAACGGGGAAGTGATGGAATTGGCTGAATCTTCCTATCTGCTTTTGTCTTATCACGAAAAATTGGAACCGATTAATCTCTATAAAATTTATATCGAATATGAAAAAACAAAAAGTTATTGGCTCGATTGGGTCTATCGAAGCAATTTGCCCCAGGCCTATCATGAGATGGTGGTCAGATCAATTATAACGCTTAAACTTTTGGTCTTCCAGCGCACCGGAGCATTGATTGCGGCTCCGACGACATCTTTGCCGGAAACAATCGGCGCGGACCGCAACTGGGATTACCGTTATTGTTGGGTGCGCGATGCCTCGATGATTATTGATCTCTACTGCCGGCTTGGCCACGAACGGCTGGCGGGGCGATATCTCAATTTCATTTTAAATCGCATGCTTCTCAAGCATGAAGACATCGCCGTTATTTACGGCATTAACGGAGAAAAAAATCTGGATGAAAAGACACTCGATTATCTAAGCGGCTATGAAGGATCAAAGCCGGTCAGAATTGGGAATGCGGCTTATCGCCAAAAACAGAACGATGTTTACGGCGAGCTGATTGAAACCATTTATACGAACTTCATTTTGAATAAAACGGCTTCGGGATATTTCAACGAAGAGATTTGGACGGTTGTCCGTTCGTTGGTTAACCATGTTCATGCGGTATGGAATCACCCCGACTGTGGAATTTGGGAAGTCCGCTGTGAGCCCAAACATTATGTGCATTCGAAAATGATGAGTTGGGTGGCGATGGACCGCGCGTCGAAAATCGCAAAAGTGATCGGGAAGAAAGATTATGCCGCCCGCTGCTCGAAAATGGCCGATGAAATCAAAGCGGGAATTTTGCAAAACGCCTGGAATGAAAAGAAAAAGGCTTTCACGATGTATTACGGCTCGGATGAAATGGATGCCGCCAATCTTTTGATGCTGCATTATGGATTTTTAGACAAAAATGATCCACGGATGATTTCGACCGTCCATCAAATCTATAATGAATTGGTCAAAAATAATTTTACGATGCGTTATGTTGCCAATGACGGCTTCGGGCGGCCGGACAATGCGTTTTTGGTCTGCACCTTTTGGATGATCAATGCGCTTTATTTAATTGGTGAAGAGGAGAAAGCCCGCTCCATGTTTGAGAATGTCATCACCTGTGCGAATCCGTTAGGATTATTTGCCGAGCATGTCGAGATTGCCACGCGCCGGCTGACGGGAAATTTTCCGCAGGGATATTCTCATCTCGCGTTTATTCAATCGGTCTTAGTTTTGGAAACAGATTACAATTGGAGCGATGCATTTAAAACAAAAGGAATGGTTTTAGTCGAACAAACTCCTTCTCAAGAGCCGCGAGTCAAAACTGTTTCTAAATAATAATTTTCTGTGAATCTTTTAATCTAATTTTAATCTGGCTCTAATCTCAAATTTGTTAAATTAACTAAAGATCCACGAAAAATTAGGAGATCATTAAATTTTTTTAATCAGATTCCGCTTCAGGAGGTGACAATGGTTTTAGAAGACGCAAGAAAAAAAATCCTAATTGTCGACGATGAACCGAAAATCCGGGACATTTACATCAGGCTTTTCGTGGAGGCTGGCTTAGTTGTGCGCGTGGCAAGCAGTGCCCGCGAGGCTACCAACATCATGATCAGAGAAAAGATCGATGTTGTGTTATTGGATATTAATATGCCCGAGGTTGATGGGAAAACAATGTATGAAGTCATTCAGGAATTTGATCCGAGTCTTAAAGTGATTATTGTCAGTGCTTATCCGGAACATACTCAGCGGGAATTAATCCCTGATGCGGGAGACTACTTTGATAAATCCGAAGGGGCGTTACGCCTTTTAGAAAAAGTGACAGGTGTGTTAGTTTAAGTCGTTTTTTGTACTGCTCAATAAAAAAGCCCGGGATAATCACCGGGCTTTTTTATTGGTGGTTCTGACTAAGAGGTCTTATGCAAAAGACAGAGAAAGGGCGTAAATTAAAATACTTAGAATTAATAAAAGTAATAAGAATTTGTATTTATTAACCATATTTTTTTCCTTTGATTAAACGTAGTAATTAAACGCAAGTATAAAATATTTTGATCGTCAAAAGCAAATTTATCTTTAAGCGGCCGGCGTACGCATTTTTCCTTGTTTTCATAAAAGGCTTCGACTACAATCATGGCCATGGCAATTTGGTATACGTTTCTTAGCCTATCGGCCGTCAGCCTCATTTCTTTCGTCGGGGTCTTTACGTTATCGCTCAAAACGGTCCAGTTAAAGAAGCTTCTCTTATATATGGTCAGTTTTGCCGTAGGCGGGCTATTCGGCGACACCTTTATTCATCTGCTTCCCGAAACCTTCGAAAAAGTCGGTTTTAATCTCACGACCTCGTTTTTAATCCTTTTCGGTTTGATCATTTTCTTTATTCTCGAAAAATTTTTACGCTGGCAGCATTGCCATATTCCAACCTCCCAGGAACACCGTCATCCGGTGGTGGCCTTAAATTTGATTGGTGATGCGGTACATAACATGCTTGATGGGATGATCATTGCCGCCAGTTTTGCGGTGAGCCCGCAGGTGGGGGTGGCGACTTCCTTGGCGGTCATCCTTCATGAGATTCCGCAGGAAATCGGCGATTTCGGGATTTTGGTCCATTCCGGCTTATCGGTGAAAAAAGCCCTGTGGTATAATTTCCTTTCAGCGGTTCCGGCATTTCTGGGCGCGGCGCTGGTTTTCTTAATCGGCCCGCAGGTTCAAAATTTGTCAGTATATTTGATGCCGGTGACGGCCGGCGGATTTCTCTATATCGCCGGATCTGATTTAATACCCGAGCTTCATCAACATGAGTCGCATCCGATCGCTTCATTAGGACAGCTCTTGTGTATCATGGCTGGGATTGGGATCATGGCTTTATTGGTGATTGTAGGATAACAAGAAGGGGAGATATGATTACACAAAAACTTTTAGCGATTTCGTTGTTAGGGACAGGCTGGGTCCTTTATCTTTTAATTGGAGTTTCCGTTTTGTCCTGGGCGGTTATGCTCGAGCGCTTTTTATTTTTAATGCGGAAAAAGGGCAGAGTTTCGCAATTGATTACCCGGCTGAAATCATCGGTTGATTCTGGCCAGGCGCAAAAAACATTGCGCGCCTTAAAGGATGACGGGAGTTCAGCAGTATCGATTGCCTCGAAAGTGCTGCATTATGCCGTTGATGGCGGTAAAAATGTGGAAGAATATCTGGAAGTCGTGTTGGCGGAAGAAAAGCTTCTGCTTGAAAAGCGGATTGTTTTTCTGGGAACGATTGTTACCACCGCGCCGTTTTTAGGTCTTTTAGGGACGGTTTTGGGGATTATCAACGCGTTTCACGGCCTTTCTCTAAATAAGCAGGGCGGGGATATTGTCATGGCGGGAGTTTCCGAGGCCTTAGTTGCTACCGCTTTGGGGCTTTTTGTGGCCATCCCGGCGGCGGTTGCCTATAACTCATTTGTCCGGATGATCCGTAATATTATTGTTTCTTCGCAGAATTTCACGCGGTATCTATTGATTTCATTATTTTAAGGAAAAAGATGTCCTTTCATTTCAAAAAAACCGATGAAGATGATGATTATTTAGCGCAGATCAACATTATTCCGTTGGTTGATGTCAGCCTAGTGGTGTTAATTATTTTTATTGTCACGGTTAATCACATTGTTCTTCCCTCGATTAAACTTAATCTTCCGCAATCGAGTCGCGCCAAGACAACTTCGAGCGAAGAAAGCATCAATCTTTCTATTTCGAGCGAAGGGATTATTTATCTCGATAACAAGGTTGTCACGCTCAAAGAAATGGAAGAGCAAGTCAAAAAACTGCACGAAGAAGCTCCTGACAAGTCCGTTGTCGTCGGGGTTGATAAGTCCACCCACTTTCAGCGCGTCATCGATGCCTTAGATACGCTCAACGCGTTGGGCATTGTTAAGCTGGATATCCGCACCATTAATAAATAATTTCACCAATTTCTCCATTAAATTTTTTTAATTTCCGTCTAATCATTCTCTAATCGGCCCTCTGTTACATTAAGGCATGCTTAAATAGGAGGGAACAAGAATGATGAAATATACGACAGAAATGAAAGTACACAATCCAGTCTATTCGCCGCTCGAAGATCCTTTCAGATTATTTTTTGTCCCCAACTTTTTTGAACCCTCAAACACCCAAGGAGTCCATTGCGATGAGTAAAATCCAAGATTATGGCTTTATAGGCAATTGCCGAAGTGCAGCGTTGGTTTCAAGACATGGATCTATTGATTGGTTGTGCTGGCCGCGATTTGATAGCCGGCCAATTTTTGGACATCTTTTAGGAGGCCGAGGAGCGTGGACGATTGCACCCTTAGAAGTTCACAAAACATATGCCCAATATGTAGAGAATACCAATGTGCTTCAAACGATTTTCTACAATGAAAACGGAAAAGTCATTGTCACTGATTTTATGCCGGTTGTTTCAGAAGAAGACAAAAAAGACGCGATTTATCCCGAACAAGAAATTTTGCGCAAAGTTGAATGCTGTTACGGAAAGATGGAAATGAGTTTAAGCCTTTCGATCGATTCCTTTGAACGTTGCGTTTGCAAAAATGTCCGCGGCCGCGGGGCCGTGGCCCGCTGGCAGACCCATCAAGGGCTGCTTAGCTTCTGTTCGCCGATTAAAGTCGCTGTCAAAGATAATTCGCTCGAAACAAAATGGACGATTCAAGAAGGCGATGTTCATTATTTTTCATTAAACGTCAATGAAGAGACTCCCGCTGTTTTTCCGTTGGTTGATGCTTCGCGCGAAAAAAGTTTGCAGGAAACAATCCATTGGTGGAAATCATTCGTTAATCAAATTCCCTACGAGGGTGATCGCCGTCCGGAATTGGTCCGAAGCGCCCTTGTTTTAAAATTATTGAGCTTCAATCCGTCGGGCGCCATCATTGCTTCTCCAACGACATCCTTGCCCGAAAAAATCGGCGGCAACTTAAATTGGGATTACCGTTATTGCTGGCTGCGCGATGCGTCGTTTACCGCCAGCGCGTTATTAAATTTAAATTTAAAGACAGAGGCTTTCGCTTTTATCAATTGGCTGTTGCATTCAACCAACTTAAGCCGTCCTAAATTAAAAGTTTTATATGATGTCTATGGACGTAAACCCCAAACGGAAAAAACTGATGAGCTTTTCCCGGGATACGAGGATTCGCGTCCCGTGCGTTTTGGGAATGCGGCGATGGATCAAGAACAGCTCGACCTTTACGGCGAGGTCATACACGCCGCGTACCAAGTTTTATCGAAGGAAGAAAAGATCGACGCTGAAACTCAAAAAATGCTTCGCCAATTAGGAAAATACATCTGCGAGCATTGGCAGGAGCCCGATGCGGGAATGTGGGAAGTCCGCGGACATCTTGAGCATTTCACCCATTCTCTGGTCTTGTGCTGGAGAGGTTTAAATGATCTTCTAGCGCTGTACCATTTTGGGCTGTTAAAGAAAGTTGATGTCGATACCTTAAATAACGTTCAACGTGAAATTTCCCATGCCATCGATGAATTAGGATGGAACGATGATCTGCAAAGTTACACCTCGCAGCTGCGCGGCGATAAAATCGATGCCAATCTGCTTTTGATGCCCTGGTATGGATTTCTGCCGTTTAATTCGCTGCGGATGCAGAAAACCTATGAGCACATTAAAAAAGAATTGGGTGGTGTCGACGGGCTTTTGTATCGCAATCGTGACCAGGAAGAAGGCATTTTTATCCTTTGTTCATTATGGGCCGCCGAATATATGGCCAATAAAGAAGGGGGATTGAAAGAAGCTGAAAAAATCTTGGATGCGGTGTTGGATCACGCCAATCATTTGGGTCTTTTAAGTGAAGAGCTTGACCCCAACAACGGGGATTTGCTCGGCAATTTCCCGCTGGCCTTTTCGCATTTAGGTGTCATCAACGCAATCCTGGCAGTGGATCGTGCAGAAAAACAATCGATCACTGTCGAAGAATTGGAGCAATGCATCTTATGAACTGGGCAAGCTGGGCCGTTTGGGGATTCGGGGCCACTGTTGTTTTGACAACAATTTTGGGATTAAGTCAGGGAGTCAAGATCACCCGGCTCAATATTTTGTTTATGCTGGGGGCGATTTTCACCTCTGACCGCGATAAAGCCAAATGGTACGGCACATTTATCCATCTGCTTAATGGATATTTGTTTTCGCTCATTTATGTTGCCGCTTTTCATGTGTGGGGCAGCTCATGGCAGCACGGAGCGGTTATCGGATTTGTTCATTCAATGTTTGTCTTAGCGGTGGCGCTTCCGGCCATGCCGGCCATCCATCCGCGCATGAATAGCGAATATTACGTGACCAATACCATGCGCAGCTTGGAACCTCCGGGATTTTTCGCGCTTAATTACGGAATGTCGACGCCGGTTTCGATTATCGCGGCGCATATTGTTTTCGGGATTATTCTAGGGACATTTTACAAAGCATGATCCTTAAAACGAGGGGAAAATGGACAGAAAAAAGTTCGAAAATAAAGTTGTGGTCGTTACCGGCGCCTCAGCCGGATTGGGAAAAGCCATCGCCATGGCTTTTGCAAAGTGCGGGGCAAAAGTGAGTCTCATTGCCCGTAACCAGGCCCGGCTTAATCGAGTCCGAAAGGAAATTGAATCATACGGATCTAAGGCGCTCATGTTTCCTTGCGACGTAGCCGACGCGAAAGCCTTGGAGAAATCGGCGGAAGAGACGGAAAGCAAATTAGGACCGATTGATATCTGGGTCAATAATGCGATGGTCACGGTTTTTTCGCCCGTCCGACAAATGCAGCCGGAAGAATATGAACGCGTGACACAAGTTACCTATTTAGGGACGGTTTATGGGACCCTCGCGGCCTTGAAAGCGATGATGAAAAGAAATGTGGGAACAATTATTCAAGTTGGATCCGTCTTAGCCTATCGCGGCATTCCCCTGCAATCCGCTTATTGCGCAGCTAAACATGCGATTGAAGGGTTTTGTGATTCCTTAAGAGCGGAACTGTTGCACGATCAAAGTGCGATCAATGTCAGCATGGTGCAGATGCCCGCGTTAAATACACCTCAATTTGATTGGGTCAAATCACGGATGACGCATAAAGCGCAACCGGTCGCACCCATTTTTCAGCCGGAAGTGGGAGCAAAAGCGGTTTTGTGGGTGGCCGCGCATCCTCGTCGGGAATTAAATGTTAGTTTCCGTTCATCGCTTTTTATCTGGGGCAATAAATTTTTTCCTGGATTTGGAGACTGGTATCTTTCCAAGACCGGCTTTCAAGGCCAGCAGACGCAAGAGTTGGAAAATCCAAAACGTCCGAATAATCTTTTTGAGTCAGTTGATGGCGATTATGGCAGCCACGGCCGGTTTGACAGTCAAAGCATTCCAGAAAGTCGATTCTTGTGGTTTCAAACGCATGTACCACTCTGGGGGGTTTATGGCGTATTTATCCTGTTAGTACTTATTTGGCTAATAAGGAAAATCTATTTACAGTCATAAGGAGACAGCTATGAAAAAACCATTTGTGACACGTTGGATCGCTCTTCTGTTTGACACAGATGAGACAAATAACGTGGATTACGACAGCTTTAAGAAAAACTTAAAGACGTCGTAAGCGATTTTTCCTCATCAATCCGCAGTACTTTCCTCGCTTTCCTCTCGCAATACAAAAGCCTCCTAAAGGGCGGTCCCAAAAAACCGTCCTTTTTTTATTTGTCTTTTAAAAGCCCGGGCGCTATAATTCACTCTTACATTCAGTTGAGGCATTCTTTACCAGAGAAGTGATTCTCTGGTTTTTATATTTAGGGCTTTGATTTTTATATGGAAAATAACGGGAAACCAACCAGTTTTTTAAAGAAGGTCAAGCAGGTTTGCATAGGCGGGGCCAAAAACCCGATGGACCGCTCGATTTTCCATCGGATGAGCTTAATCGCCTTCTTCGCCTGGGTCGGAGTAGGGGCGGATGGCTTATCATCCTCCTGTTACGGGCCGGAAGAAGCATTTTTGGCCTTGGGGAATCATCCGTACCTTGCCATTTTTATCGCCGCCGCGTCGGCCCTTACCGTTTTTCTTATCAGCAGCAGTTATTCCCATATTATTGAACTTTTCCCCAACGGCGGCGGTGGATATCTTGTCGCCAGCAAGCTGCTTTCGCCGACGGTCGGGATGATTTCCGGTTGCGCTCTTTTAGTCGATTATGTTTTAACCATCACCATTTCCATTGCCAGCGGCGCTGATGCGGTTTTCAGTTTTCTTCCGCCCGATTATCTAAATTTAAAATTAGAGTTTGCCATTTTAGGCGTCCTTTTATTGACCATGCTTAATTTGCGCGGAGTTAAAGAATCGGTCATTCCGCTGGTTCCAGTTTTCTTAACTTTTGTTTTTACCCATTTATTCGTCATTGTCTATACCATTTTTACCCACCTTCATGATTTTCCATTGGTTGTTCAAACTGTTAGTGATGAGGTTTCGAAAACTCATCTGGAGCTAGGGACATTCGGCATGTTGTTTTTATTAATGAAGGCTTACAGTACGGGGGCGGGGACATACACCGGGATTGAGGCGGTGAGTAATGGGCTGGCGATTCTACGTGAGCCAAGAGTCCAGACCGGAAAACGTACGATGCGCTATATGGCGATTTCATTGTCCGTCACTGTTGTTGGTTTAATTTTGGCCTATTTGTTATTTCATGTTAATCATGTGCCGGGAAAAACATTGAACGCGGTATTGTTTGAGACAATCACCGGTCGTTGGGGAAAAGCAGGGCACATCTTTGTCCTCGTGACTCTCTTTTCGGAAGCGGCTCTGTTATTTGTCGCCGCTCAAGCCGGTTTTATTGACGGGCCGCGGGTTTTGGCCAATATGGCTTTAGATCGATGGTTCCCCGTCAAGTTTGCGTCTTTAAGTGACCGGCTTGTGACCCAAAACGGCATCATGTTAATGGGGATCGCTGCGTTTTTAGCCATGCTCTTAACGCAAGGCTCGGTCAAACTTCTGGTGGTCTTGTATAGTATTAACGTGTTTATCACGTTTTGTTTATCGCAGGCGGGAATGGTGACTCATTGGTGGAAGGCGCGCGGCAAAGGGTGGGGCAAGAAAATCCTGATTAATGGAAGCGGCCTGGCGCTATGCGCTTTTATTCTGGTCACCATGACCATCATCAAGTTTCATGAAGGCGGATGGGTGACATTAGTTATCACCGGCTCGCTGGTGATTACAGCCATTTTTATCAAAAAACATTATTTAAGTACGCTTCAGCAGCTAAAACGTTTAGACACGCTCATCGCGGCCGCTGATATCGATAAAACGATCGAGCACCTTCCGGATATCAAATACGATCCTAATTCCAAAACGGCTGTCATTCTCGTCAATGGGTATAATGGTTTAGGGCTGCACACCTTGTTTAACGTCATCCGTTTTTTCGGAAAAGAATTTAGAAATTTTGTTTTCGTCGAAATCGGTGTTATCGATGCCGGCGTCTTTAAAGGGAATGAAGAGATCGATAATTTAAAGAAAAAACTCGATGAGGATCTGGCCAAATACGTCAAGCTCATGCACAATAACGGCCATTACGCCGAAGGGATTTCGTTTATCGGACTGGAAGTTATCGGCGAGATGGAAGAACGCTGTACCGAAATTCTAAAGAAATATCCGAACGCCGTCTTTTTCGGCGGACAGTTGGTGTTCGCTAACGAAACCTTCATGAACCGCTGGCTGCACAACTACACGGTCTTTGCTCTCCAAAGAATGTTCTATCACAAAAGTATTCCGTTTGTCATTCTTCCTATCCGGGTCTAATTTAGTAGCCTTCTTCAAATCATCTAAAATTTTTGCCTCAGCTGCGGGCGTAGTGTATAATTTCTGAAATGACATCCCCGACGGCTTTTTCATTCTTTCGGCAATTTCACATCCGCGTGGCACTCGCCATGATTGCCTCCATGGTCGTCGTTCTTATTTTAGGCACCTTTCTTATCTTTAAATATTCGCTCGATTCGCAATTTGAAGCGATTCGCACCCGCTTGATGGTTATCGCCAGTACAGCTTCGCTTAACGTCGACGCTAAGGAGTTAGATTCCATTCCGCTTAATCGGGATGGGATCAATAATCCAGCATATATTTCCATTGCTTCAAAACTTAAAAAGATTAAAGACGTTAATCCGCAAATTGCCTACATCTACACAATGAAAAAGACGGATAAAGAAGGTATCTGGCAGTTTGTTGTTGATCCCGAACCGGTCACAAAGAAAAAGAGCGGGGTCATTTTAACTTCTTATCCCGGCGACCGTTATAATGCCGGACGTTATTCAGAAATGATGAAAGCATTTGATGGCCCCTCCGTCGATAATCAGCTGACTGTTGATGAATGGGGCTCGGTGCTTTCCGGCTATGCGCCCATTTATAACGACAAAGACGAGGCTGTCGGCATTTTAGGCGTCGACATGAAGGCGGATGATATCTATGCGATGCGCCGCGAAGTTTATAAAAGAGGATGGATGGTTTTGGCGATTGGTATCCTTTTATCACTGTTAATTGGATCATTTGCCGCCAGACGAATTACTGGGCCGCTGACAGAAATTACTCACGCCGCGCATCAATTATCGTCGGGACATTTAGATTGCCGTGTGAAAGCAATCGGCAACGATGAAATCGGCGAACTAGGCCATACCTTTAATGTGATGGCGATGAACTTGGAAGCTTCGCGCGATCGATTAATGGAATATTTTTATGAAGTGGTTGCGAGCTTGGTTAAAATCCTCGAGCTACGCGATCAGTATACGCGCGGGCACTCGGAGGCGGTGGCCGAACACGCCGGCAAAATTGCCCGTAAAATGGGATATAACGAAAGCACGGTGCGCGTTTTAAAAAAGATGACGCTTCTGCATGATATTGGAAAGCTCGGGATCCGCGACTCTATTCTCAACAAACAGGAAACACTGACGCCGGAAGAATGGTTTATGGTCAAACGTCATCCGATTATGGGTGAAGAGATTTTAAAACCGATTTTGCATAACGATGACATGCTCGCCGTTGTTCGCAGCCATCATGAACGTTATGACGGCAGCGGTTATCCGGACCGTTTAGGCGGAGAGAAGATCAGTATTTTCGCGGCTATTGTTACTGTCGCCGACGCTTATGACGCGATGGTTTCCAAGCGCGCTTATAAAGAAAGCATGACGCCCAAAGCCGCCGCTGAAGAATTAAAACGCCACAGTGGAACTCAATTCCATCCTAAAGTTGTTGAAGTCTTCCTGGATATTCTTCACGAAGAAAAAGTAATTTAAAACTGGCTAATTCTTTCCAATGTTTCGGGGTGAAATCGCAGATTGCGCAGTTTCGGTGCAAGAAGTGTGGTTACTCCAACGATTGTCAACGTAACCATCCCGCCTAACTTTCCAGCACAGTGGGATCCGAAGCTTGGAATTCACGTGACTTGAAGTCGC
>JADMIO010833490.1_pt1 | contig 43575 bp, 42 predicted proteins | sample 8958161 | NCBI WGS metagenome assembly JADMIO01 (sample SAMN16585339, study PRJNA669376) | soil metagenome | isolation source: Crop rotation soil | place: USA: Cullars Rotation, Alabama | collected 2011
GCGACAACTTGTCCACGTGGAATTCTAAGCTTAGGATCCCAATGTGCTGGAAAGGCGGAGGGCGACGATCCGATCCGCGTCGTCATCAACTCGCCGGGCGGGCATGTGGAGTCGGGCGACACGATTCACGACCTGATCCAGTTCGTGAAACCGCGCATCCTGATGATCGGCACCGGCTGGGTCGCCAGCATAGGCGCGCACATCTTTCTCGGGGCGAAAAAGGAAAACCGCTTCTCGCTGCCGAACACGCGCTTCCTTCTGCACCAGCCGCTGGGCGGTGTGCGCGGGCAGGCCTCCGACATCACCATCGAGGCGGAAGAGATCCTGAAGATGCGCGAGCGGATCAACCGCGTCATCGCGCGCGAGACCGGCCAGCCGTTCGAGAAGATCGTGCAGGACACCGACCGCAATTTTTGGATGAGCGCGGAAGAGGCCAAGGCCTACGGTATGGTCGCCAAGATCGTGAACAGCGCGGCGGAAGTGAAGTAGCGGCACATTTTTCCTCCCCCGTTTACGGGGGAGGTGGCACGCGAGCGTTAGCGAGCGTGACGGAGGGGGGAGCCACATCCCGAATCCGTCGTTTGCTCCCCCCTCTGCCTCACTCGGCTCCGCCTCGTTCGGCACCTCCCCCGTGAACGGGGGAGGAAAGAGCAGAAAGCACCGCATCGATCGGCAACAGCACGCAGATGTGGCGGTTCCTGAATTCCGCCGCGCCGCGCAGCGCATCGTAATCGACGAAGGGCGAGGGTGGCGTGGCGCCGCCTTGCAACATCGCCGACACCTGATCGCGTAGGCGGCGCACGTGTTTGGCATCTGAACCAGCAAGATGTGCGCCGAGAATGGAGGCCGATGCCTGAGTCAGAACGCACGCCTTCGTTTCGTGCGCGATGCCGGTGATGTGGCCGCTTTCATCCAACGTCAGTTCCACCAATACGCGATCGCCGCAGGTCGGATTGTGCGCTGAACCTTTCGCGTGCGGATGCGGCAGATGCCCCGAGCCAACCGCATCGGCGGCCAGCCGCAGCAACGCCTTGCCATAAAGAGGATCACTCATGCGCGCGTCGGCGTGCGCTTGCGCAACGCGGCCAGTTCTTCCGGCGTGTCGACGTCGGTCAGCACGGCGTCGCTTTCCGCCTCGACCTCGCAAACCACATCTTCGTTTTCGCCGATCAGGTGCTTGGCGCCGGTGTCGCCCGTCACCTGTTCCATGTCGGCGAAGAACCGCCGCGCCCACAGCACGGGATTGCCGCGCTTGCCGTGACGTGTCGCCACCACGATGGCGCGGCCGTCGTCGGGCGAGAACGCCGCCACCATGCGGTCGATCAGCGCCGGTGCGATCTCCGGCATGTCGCCGAGCAGAACGATGGCGCCGTCGTAGCCCGGCACCGTCTTCAAGCCGGCTCTCAACGACGTGCTCAAACCATCGGAATAATTGGGGTTATGGACGATTGTGCAATCGAGACCGGCCAGGTCGCGGCGCACCGCTTCGCCATCGTGGCCGGTGATGACGTGCACGCCGGAGACATGGCTCGCCAGCGCTGCTTCCACGGCACGGCGGATGATCGGTTTACCCTGCCACTCGGCGGTGAGCTTGTTCGCGCCCATGCGCGACGATGTGCCCGCCGCCAACACGACGGCGGCGATCTTCGCCGCGCGCGGCGCAGTCGATACTTCCTGGCGTGCTTCCTCGCGCGGTTGCGGGCGGCTCGGGATGTCGGACAGCAATCCGCCGACGCCCATCCCCGCAATGTCCGCGCTGGTGACGGGCAGCCCGGCGAACAATCTCCGCAGGACGAAATCGAATCCGTTCAGCTTCGGCGAACGTGCGCAGCCGGGCAGGCCGACGACCGGCCGCCCGTCAAGCGTGCTGGTCAGCAACAGATTTCCGGGATCGACCGGCATGCCGAAATGCTCGACCGAGCCGCCGGCGGCTCCGATGCCCGCGGGCACCACGTCGCGGCGGTCCGAAATCGCCGAGCCGCCGAATACGAACAACAGGTCCGCGTCCTTCGCCTTGCCGAGTTCCGCCGCAACCGCTTCGCCGCGGTGATCGACGCGCGCCTCAAACACCACCGTCCCGCCGAGCGGCGCGAGCCGCGCCTCCAGCGCCGAACGGTTCTTGTCGAGCAGTTGCTCCTTCATGCCGGGCACGCGCGTCGAGATCAGCGCCACCTTCAGCGGCCGGAATGCGGCCACGCGCATCGGCGCGGCGATGCTTTCGATCATTGCCACCGCGGACTCCGGCGCGGCGTAGGGGATCACCTTCACCGTCGCGATCATGTCGCCCCGGACGACGCGCGCGAACGGCATCAGCGTGGCTATGGTCAGCGCCTCATGTGTGCGGTTGGCGGCGTCGATCATGGCCGGCTCGAACACCACCAATCCGTCCGCTTCGGCATACAGATTGGCGCGGCCGGTGAACGCCGCGCCCACCCGCACGTTCTCGCCGCCCAACGGCCGCGCGATGCGCGCCGCTGCCAAGTCCTCCGGCACATCGCCGGGTTCCAGCCGCGCCGCGCTCACGCTCGCGATGCCGACTTCGCGCAGCGCCGCCACATCGGCCGCCGACAGCACGCGGCCCTTCTTCATGAGACGCCCAGCCACGCGCACCGAATGCGCAAGGACGCTGCCTTCGGCCTCGGCAACGCTGAGTTCCGCAAAGATCATGTGCGAACTATAGCAGGGCTGCGTTGCCCGCCCGCGCAATTAAACCTATATCGGGTGCGCAATTCCGGAACCTCCACCCATGACCCAGATCGCGCGCGACCTTTGGGACAATCCCATGGGCACGGACGGGTTCGAATTCGTCGAGTACACCGCACCCGATGTGGGCGAGCTGCATGCGTTGTTCAAGCGGATGGGGTTCCGCGACGTCGCCCGGCACCGGTCGAAGAACGTCACGCTCTATCGGCAGGGCAACATCAACTTCGTCGTCAACGCCGAGCCCGACAGCCACGGCACGCGGTTCGCGCGCGAGCACGGCCCCTCAGCCTGCGCGATGGCGTTCCGGGTCAAGGACGCGGCCTTCGCCTATCGCCGCGCGCTGTCGCTGGGCGCCAAGCCGTTCCAGTCGACGGTCGGACCGATGGAGCTGAACATCCCGGCGATCGAAGGCATCGGCGGCAGCGTGATCTATCTGGTCGACCGTTACGGCGACCGTTCGATTTATGACGTCGATTTCGTGCCGACGGATGCGAACCTCGGCTGGCAGCACAAGGGCGGCGGCCTCACCGAAATCGACCACGTCACCCACAACGTGTTCCGCGGCAACATGGACAAATGGGCGGGGTTCTACGAGAGCCTCTTCAACTTCCGGCAGGTTCGTTATTTCGACATCGAGGGCAAGCTGACGGGCCTGAAATCGCGGGCGATGACCAGTCCCGATGGCAACATCCGCATCCCGATCAACGAAAGCTCGGACGACAAATCGCAGATCGAGGAATACCTGCACCTCTATCATGGCGAGGGCATCCAACACATCGCGCTGTCGGCCGCCGACATTTACGATTCCGTGGAGTCGTTGCGCGAAAGCGGCGTCGCCTTCCAGGATACGCTGGACACCTATTACGACGGCATCGACAAGCGTCTCCCTCAGCACGGCGAGAACGTGCAGCGCCTGCAAGCCGACAAGATCCTGATGGACGGCGCGCCGGAGGAGGGGCTGCTGCTCCAGATCTTCACGCAGAATTCGATCGGGCCGATCTTCTTCGAGATCATCCAGCGCAAGGGCAACGAAGGCTTCGGCGAAGGCAATTTCCGCGCCCTATTCGAGTCGATTGAACTCGACCAGATCAAGCGGGGCGTGCTGAAAAGTCCTGCCGCCTGACCGCTATTTTTCCTTCGGCAACCGCAGGATCGCGCGCAACCCGACAGGCTTGCGGTTTTCCAGAACCACGTCGCCGCCGTGTTCGCGCGCGATGGCGCGGGCGAGGGTGAGGCCCAACCCGGCACCGCCCGTGTCCGCCGAGCGCGATCCCTCCAGCCGTACGAACGGCTCGAACACGTGTTCCAGGCGGTCGGGCGGGATGCCGGGGCCGTCATCCTCGACAATCACCGAGAATGTTCCGTTGTCCGCCAGCATGCTGACGCGCGCACCATCTCCATAACGCACCGCATTCTCGATCAGGTTGCGCAGCGCGCGGCGAATATCGTTGGGCCGGCAAAGGCATGGCGCCGGACCTTCGACCGCCACCTCAACCGGCTGGCCAAGGTCGACCAGATCGTCGCCAAGGCTTTCCACCAGCGCCGCGAGGTCAACGCGGCGCATCTCTTCGCCCGGTCCCGATCGCACCGCCGACAGCACCGCCTCGGTCATCGATTGCAGCTCTTCCAGATTGCGCGACAATCGATCCCGCACCTCAGGATCCTGGACGAACTCGGCCGTGATGCGCATCGCCGCGATCGGCGTGCGCAGATCGTGCCCGACGGCGGACAGCAGCTGGCGCTGGCTCTCGAGGGTCTGCGTCACGCGGTCTGACATGGCGTTGAACGCTTCCGCGGCGCGGCGGATGTCCGACGGTCCGCTCACCGCGAGATGGGGCGCGCCCTTGCCGCGCGCGACCTCGTCGGCCGCCGTCGCGAGCCGCGTCAGCGGCCGCGACACACGTCCTGCCAGCCATGCGGCCGCCAGCGAGGTCAGGAAAATCGCGCCTGCGATGCCGTACATAATTTCCACTGGGAGTTCCGTTGGCGGCGTGCGCTGTGCCCGCACGACAATCCACCCGCCTCCGCCGAGGGGCTGCGCAATTTCGACGATGCGTTCGATATCCAGCGTGTCGGGACCGACGCTCGGTGCCTGACGCGGCGGACTGAAGTGGGTCATCCGGACGATCGCGGCGCCGAGCGTGGCGTTCGTCTCGCCGGCGCGGAGTTGCGCGGCAAACTGCTGCTCCTCCGCATCCATCGGCTCGTCCCACGGCGCTGACTCCATGACCGCATAGGTGAGAAGAGGCGTCGTCATGGCCTTCATCGCCTGGCCGCGCTGGCGCGGCGGAAGGCTCGCGATCAAATCCATCGATGCAGCGATGCGGTCGACAAGGCTGGCCGTGCGGATGCCGCGGATGTCGCCTTCGCGCGACGTCTCCACCAGCCAGAACACGACGCCGTTCGACACCAGGAGTGCCGCCGCGACGACCAGCACAAATTGGCTGCGCAGTCTCACAGGAGTTCGACGTCGGCCGTGAACATGTAGCCGCCCCCCCAGACGGTCTTGATGTAGCGCGGGTTGCGTGCGTCCTTCTCGATTTTGCGGCGCAGGCGGCTCACCTGATTGTCGATTGAGCGGTCGAACACGTCGGCATCGCGGCCCTTGGTCAGATCGAGGAGCTGTTCGCGCGACAGCGCCATCTTGGGCCGCTCAAGAAACGCCATCAGCAGTTTGTGCTCGCCCGACGACAACGGGATCGCCATGCCGTCGGGGCCGGAGAGTTCGCGCTGGCTGGCATTGAACGTCCATTCGCCGAATTTGTACCGCTCCGCCGCCGGTGCGCGCAGCCGCGGCGGCAGCGAATTGGTTCGGCGCAGGACCGCACCGACGCGCGCCAGCAGTTCACGCGGGTTGAACGGCTTTGCCACGTAATCGTCCGCGCCGACCTCGAGCCCGACGATGCGGTCGAGCTCTTCGCCGCGCGCCGTCAGCATGATCACCGGCGTGCCGGACGTCTCTCGGATGGCGCGGCACAACGACAGGCCGTCCTCGCCCGGCATCATGATGTCGAGAATGACAAGGTCGATGGAGGCGCCGCGCATCACCCGCCGCGCCGCCGCCGCGCTGTCGGCGAGCGTGGCGCGGTATCCGTTCTCGCGCAGGTAGCGACCGAGCGGCTCGCGAATATCGCGCGCGTCGTCGACGACCAATATGTGAGGTTGAATCTCGGCCATTGCTTGGGGCTGTAACATGCACAGAAACATGGGGCGCAACATCCTGAAAACAAGGCGGTTTGTCGCAAAGTGTGACGAAACGCAGCGGCCGGCAGCGCACGCATCCATAGGCGGCGCGGTGCGGATTTGGTACGTAGGCGTGGCGTTGATCCCCCCAGGATTCGCGCAGGAATGTGGATGCGCTTCCGCGCATCCGCTCGACAGGCGGCTGGGCCCAAATTGCCCCCCAATGAAGGTTCGGCCGCCTGTTATTCCCGCATCATTCCCGGCGCAGGGTCTGCGTCATCTCGGCGACGATAGAGACGGCAATTTCGGCGGGTGAGCGCGCGCCGATCGCGAGGCCGATAGGCCCGCGGATGCGCGTGAGGTCGAAATGCTGGAAGCCTTGCTTCATCAGCCGCTCAAGCCGTTGTGCATGTGTCTTCTTCGAGCCCAGCGCGCCGATATAGAACGCGGGCGAACGCAAGGCGACGATCAACGCGGGATCGTCGAGCTTGGGATCGTGCGTGAGCGCGACCACCGCGCTGCGCATGGTCAGTGGTTCATCCGCCAATGCTTCATCCGCCCACTGATGAATGAGGCGCGTGTCGGGAAACCGCTCGGCGGTGGCGAAGCCGGCGCGCGGATCGACAATGCGCACACCGTACCCGGCAAGCCGCGCCATCTGTGACAGCGGCTGAGCGATGTGCACTGCGCCGATGATCACAAGGTCGAGCGGCGGGTTGAATACGGTAAGAAACCATTCGCCGCCCTCGATTTCGGCGGTGCCGGACGCGTCGCGCCGCGCGGCCGCGCGCGCGGCATGGGTGAAGACGTTGTCGTCCTCGTCGAGGAAGACGATGCGGCTGTCGCCGCCCGCGAGCGGCGTGGCGAGCACAGCGGGCTGTCCGGCCTCGCGCGCCTTCCAGATCGCATCCACGGTTTCGCGTTCGCGTGGCGACGATACCGGCATCACATGCACGGCGATCTCGCCACCACATGCTAGACCAACCGCCCACGCGTCTTCGTTGGTCACGCCATAGATGAGACTGCGCGGATTGCCGTCGGCGAGCGCCGCCTGCGCTTCGCCGATTACGGTACCTTCGACACACCCGCCCGAAACGGAACCGACGAACGCGCCGTCCTCGCGCACCGCCATCTGCGCTCCTGCCTGCCGCGGCGCCGATCCCCACGTCTTGGTGACGGTGGCGAGCGCCACCTTGCGGCCGTCCTTGAGCCACGCTTCGGCGGCGGAAATCGGATCGTCGGCGGCGCTCAACCCGCCAGCGCCTCTTTCACGGCGCGTTTCGCCATCACCCCGATCAGGTGCGAGCGATATTCCGCCGACCCATGGATATCGGAGTTCAGGCCACTCGGGGGGACCACGATGTTCGCGATCGCTTCCGGCGCGAATGTTTTCGTCAGCGCCGCCTCCATCTCCGGAATCCGGAACACGCATGGCGCCGCGCCCGTCACCGCAACACGCACCCCCTGATCGAAACGTGCGACGAACACGCCGACCATCGCGTAGCGCGAAGCCTGATTGCGGAACTTTTGATACGACGCCTGTTTCGGGATGGGAAATGACACTTCGGTGATCACTTCGCCTTCATGCAGCGCGGTGGAGAACATGCCGGTGAAGAAGACATCGCCATCGATCAGGCGGCCGGTCGTCTTCACATGCGCGTTCAGCGCCAGTACCGCGGAGGGATAATCCGCCGCCGGATCGTTGTTGGCGATGGAGCCGCCGATGGTGCCGCGATGGCGAACGGCAGGATCGCCGATGCCGCCGGCGAGACGGGCGAGGGCGGGGATCGCCTTCTTGACCTCGTCCGATGTGGCGACATCGTAATGCCTGGTGCCGGAACCGATAATCAGTTGCCCGCCTTCCCGTCGGATGAAAGCGAGCGAGGGGATTCGCGACAGGTCGATCAACTCTGCGGGTGCCGCAAGGCGCTGCTTCATCGCCGGGATCAGGCTTTGTCCGCCCGCGATGAAGCGCGCGTCGCCACCCGCCTTGAATTGCGCCTCGGCGTCCTTGGCGTCTTTCGCGCGCGAATAGCGGAAGCCTGCGACGTACATCTATGCCTCCGCCGCGGCCTGAATGGCCTTCACGATGTTCACGTATCCGGTGCAGCGGCAGATGTTGCCTTCGAGGTTCTGCCGGATGGTTTCGTCATCGGGGTGCGGAATCCGCCGCAACAAATCGATCGACGTCATGATCATGCCCGGCGTGCAGAATCCGCACTGCAATCCGTGATGCTCCTGAAACGCCGCCTGCACCGGATGCAGCTTGCCGTCCTTGGCGATGCCTTCGATGGTGACGATGTCGTCGCCGTCGGCCTGCGCCGCGAACATGGTGCACGCCTTCACCGCGCGCCCGTTCAGATGGACGACGCAGGCGCCGCACTGGCTGGTGTCGCAGCCGACATGCGTGCCGGTCAGATGCAGATTCTCGCGCAGGAAATGCACCAGCAACGTGCGGTCCTCGACCGTGGCCTGCACGGGCTTGCCGTTCACCGTCATTTTCACGTCGGCCATGCTGGTATTCCCTGCTGACACTTCAGTTTCGCCGCGCGTCGCGCGCCGATCAAGGGCACATCAAAGCGCAATGCTGAAGACAACCAGCAGAATGACCACGATGGCCACGAGTCCGACAAGCCAGATCTGCGGTGCGAGGCCGTCTTCACGCTGCTTCGGCATCGCCTTGCCGGTCTGTGACGCAGGGACCGATGTTTCGGTCGCGTGTGTCGAACCCATTTCGGTGGCGAATTTGGAAAAGAACTCGTCCGCCATCGATTTCGCCGTGGCATCCAGCAAGCGCTGACCAATCTGGGCGAGGCGTCCGCCGATGGTCGCCTGCGCCTTATACGACAGCTGCGTGCCGTCGCCGTCCGGCGTCAGGTGAACCTCCGCTTCGCCGCGCGCGAAGCCCGCCGCGCCGCCTTGTCCTTCGCCCTTCAGAGTCGCGGCGTGCCTGACGCCAGCAGGCGGCGCGTGCTCGACCAGCGTCACCTTGCCGTCGAAGCGGGCCTTGATCGGACCAACCTTCACCGTTGTCTTCGCCTGGAAGGAGTCGTCCCCAAGTTTTTTCAATTCCTCACAACCGGGGATGGAACGCTGCAAAATCGCCGCGTCGTGCAGCGCCGCCCAGACCGCATCAGGTGGTGCGGGAACCTTGTAAAGCCCTTGAAATTCCATCGGAAATTGTACTCCGCCACGACCATGATGTTTACTATGTAAAACATCCGCCCACGTTCGCTTTGCGAATGCTTCGCGAATCGGCCTCTTTTTTCTCATGTCATGACTGTGTTAACCTTCTTTTTACCATTTCTTGTCAGGGGCGAAAAACCTTCACATGACAAACATCGAGTCGGCTCCTCCCCCCGAGGACCCAGAAGCCGCTGTTCAGATTACAGGGCGAGTAAAGTGGTTCGATACGACAAAAGGCTACGGATTTATCAAACCAGCGAACACCGACGGTATTGAGGGCGACGTTCTCCTTCACCAATCGTGCGTGCGGCAGTCGGGCTTCAAGTCCGCTGTCGAAGGCGCGCATGTGGTCTGCGAGGCGGTCCACCGTACCAAAGGTTACCAGGCCCTGCGTCTGATCGAGCTCGACAACGGAACCGAGGAGCCGGAGAACCCGGCGCCGCGCGAATCCCGCTACACGCCGGAGCCTTCGGGCCCGCCCTTCGAGGCCCGGGTGAAGTGGTTCAACCGCGGCAAGGGCTACGGCTTTGTCTCGCGCGATCCCGGCGAGCCGGACATCTTCGTGCATATGGAAACGCTGCGCCGTTACGGCATCCGCGAATTGCACCCCGGACAGCGGGTCTCGGTGCGCGCCGGCGATGGGCCCAAGGGACAATTGGCCGCGGAAATCTCGCTTCTGGACGCCTGAGACTCCCGCCCGGGAGAATGGGCCGGTAGAGTGCGTGAATGCGCACTCTCCCCATCCTGACCTTCGTTCTCTCCGCGTCCCTGTTCACGGTGGGCGCTGCCTTGGCGGCGTCGCCGGCACCCACCCTGGACGCGCGCCTGTCCACGTTGCGGGCACACGCCAAGGCCGAGCTCGCCAAGCTGGCGGCACTGCCGGCCGTGTGCGTGCAGAAGCACGACACCGACGAGGTCGTGTTCCGCGGCTGCATCGACTGGCATTCGTCGGTGCACGGCAACTGGGCGTTGCTGGCGTACTCAGCGCTGACCAGGGACCGGCAATACGATCATCTGGTCGAAGACGCGTTGACCGCCGACGGCATTGCGGCGGAACGGCAGAAGCTGAACGCGCAACCGTATTTCGAGATGCCGTATGGCCGGGCGTGGTTCCTGCGGCTCGCCATCGCGCACGGCAAGCGGCACGGCAAGACGTACCTCACCGGCATGGCCGACGACGTCGCGCGTTCGCTCTACGAGCGTTACCGGGAGACCGGCCCGCGGCCCTTCGAGCTGGAATACGCCAATCCGGCGTGGGCGATGATCAACCTGCTCGACTACGTCGAATACCGGAAGACATTGTCGCCGGCGCCGGCAACGCCGCTGCCCGATCGCGATGCGCTGACGCCGTTGATGCGGCCGTTTCTGAGCGCGTCGGTGAAATGCTCGTTGGAACATGAGCGCGCGTTCCCGCAGTTCATGTCGATCTGCGGCAATTGGGCGGCGCTTCTGGCGATGTGGCTGCCGCCGGACGAGGCGCGCGCCGCCATCGACAAGCTGGTGCCCGATGTCGATTCCGCGATGCCGGTGGAGACGCCGGTCAACGCGCATCACTATGGGCTGAACTACACCCGCGCGTGGTCGGCGTGGATCGTGTACTCCCGCACCGGCGACAAACGCTGGGGCGAGATGTTCGCGCGCCACATGGAATTCATGAACGCCCATCCCGACTGGTACAGCTTCGACTACAATCAGGTAGGCCACTGGGTGGCGCAGTTCGGCGTCTTCGCGTGGGAACGCTTCCTGACCGACAAGGTGCGCGGTCAATAAAACGGAGCAATAAGATGAATTTTCGCCGCTGCGTGCTCGCGTTCGCGGTTGTTGTCGCCAGTGCCGTGCCTGCCTTCGCGTTCGAGAGGGGCGAGGTCTGGACGGGCACATACAGCTATGGCGACGGCCGCCCGAGCGTGTCGTTCACGCTGTTCGTCACCGGTAGCGGCAACGATCGCTTTCGCGGCGTCGTCGTTGAGCCGAACACGTTGGGCGATCGCCGTGCCCAACTCTTGTACGCCGATTTCGAGGGCCGCCAGACCGGAGCCAACATCACCTTCACCAAGACCTACGATGGAACGGCCGGCGTCGCACACGGCGTTCTCTATGAGGGCCGGATCGCGGGAGGCATTGCCAACGGCAATTGGCACATCGGCAATGACTCGGGCTCCTTTTCGCTAGCGCGGCGCTGAACGAAATCTGCTGATGGCTCACGACATTTTCATTTCATACTCGCACAAGGACAAAGCGATCGCCGACGCGGCGTGCGCCGCGCTCGAACAGGAAGGCGTGCGCGTGTGGATCGCGCCGCGCGATATCAGCCCCGGCGCCGAGTGGGGCGGGGCCATCATCGATGCCATCAACAACGCCAAGGCGATGGTGTTGATTTTCTCGTCGAACGCGAACGACAGCCCGCAAATCCGCCGTGAGGTCGAGCGCGCGGTGAACAAGGAAGTGCCGATCCTGCCGTTCCGCATCGAGGCGGTCGAGCCGACGCAGTCGCTGGAATATTTCATCGGCACGCTGCACTGGCTGGACGCGCTGTCGCTGCCGATCGATGCGCATATCGGGCGGCTGACCCACACCATCAAGGCGTTGCTCACCACGCCGTCGGCGGATGTCGACGCGGCGGAAACCATTGAGGCGAACAAGGCGCCACGCCGCGCCACGATGCCCCCGATCCCGCCGGCGCCGGCGCACCGCACCAACTGGCTGATGTGGAGCGCGATCATCGTCAGCCTTCTCGGCGTCATCGCCATCGGCATGCTGTGGGTGATCATGTCGGCGCGCAAGACGGCGCCCGTCGTCATCAATCCGCCCGCGCTGCCATCCACCGTGGCCGACAGCGGCGACGATGCGGACGAAGACGAGACGACTTCGCCTCGCGCGTCCGCGCCTCGTCCCGCCGTACCGCGTCCGCCGGCGGCGCCGGGCGCCGCGCAGAAATGGAGCGGTATCGCGCAACGGCCCGGCGCTTTGCTGCCCGATGCTTTCGACATGGAGCTGAAGTTCGCGGCCGACGGCACCATCACCGGCATGTCGACCGAAGTTCAGATCACCACCACCGGCATTCCGGTGCGCGCGGCGACGGTGAAGGGCAGGGTGAACGGCAACAACGTCACCCTCACCAAGTCGTTCGGCGATGAGAACGACGTCATCGAGTACAAGGGCGTCATCAACGACGCGCACACCGAGATGTCGGGCACGTGGCGGCACGGCAACGACAACGGCACGTTCACCGCGAGTATCGGCGCGGGTCCCGACGTCAAGATCCCGGGTCTCCCCGATCTGCCGTAGCTACTGCCGGTCTTCCATGTTGAGGATTTCCGCCGGCGCGAAATCGTCGGTCAAAGCCGCGGCGCCGTGGTTCCATGGCATCGGCTTGATGCCGCGCGCGAGCGCCGGAAGGCCGTAGGCAAACTTGTAGCGCTGCTGCGCCGCATTTGCCGCCGCCTGCCAGGCGTTGGCGTCGCGCTTCGGCCCGTCGTAACCGATGACGATGATGTTGCCGTTTGCCGGCAGCGTTTCCACGTTCTGGAACACCTTGGTCAGCGTGGCCATGATGGCGTCGAACAACAGCGTGCCCGGATCGACGTTCTGCAACAAACATCCCCCCGGATTCAGATGCGCCTTGGCGAGGCGATAGAATTCCTGCGTCGTCAAATGAAAGGGCACGAAGGCGCCGCGATAGGCGTCGACAAAAACGAGATCGTATTTCGCGCGGCTGGCGGTGAGGAAAAGGCGCGCGTCCTTTTCGACGATGTGCTGCTTCGGCGTGAGGTGGACGTCGAAATATTTCTGCGCCAGCTGGATCACGCCGGGGTCGATCTCGACCGTGGTGAAATCGGTCGCCGGCATGAACTCGGCCATGTAGCGCACGGTCGAACCGCCGCCCAATCCGATCATCAACGCGCTGTTCTGGGCACTCGAACACGCCGCGCCCAGCGTCAGCGCGCGGGTGTAAGGCACCGGCAGTTCGCGCGGATTGGTGGGATTGGAAATGGATTCGGTGAAGCGGCGCTCGTAAAGGCCGAACTTCATCGTCACGTAGTTGCCGTTGCGGAAAACGTAGATCTGGTTATACGGCGTTTCCTTTTCCTCGATCAGACCGGCGCGCACATCGGCGATGCTGCGCGCATACACCGCGCAAGGCACGATGGCCGCGATAAGCAGAACGGTCGCCGCAGCGGCGACCGCACGGCGGCGGCCGAACATCCGTGGCGCCAGAATAACGGCGATGCACGCGGCGCTCACCGCCGCCAGACCGTACGTGATCGCGCGCGTGCCGAACGTGGGGATCAGGTAGAACACGGTCCCCAGCGTGCCGACGATGCTGCCGAACGTGGAGACCGCGATCACCGTGCCCGCGGTGCGGCCGCCGCGCTCGCGCGACGACAACAGCAACCGGATGGCGAACGGCGACGCCGCCGACAACAACGACACCGGCAGGAAGAACAGCGCCATCGACGCCGCCAATACGCCCGCGCGCACGTCCCAATCGGTCTGTGCGAGATACAACGCCACCGGCTCGGCAAACATCGGCAACAGCGCCAGCAGGACAGGCGCCGGCACGATCACGGCGGCGAACGTGGCGGGGGAGGGATAGCGGTCGGCTAACCGTCCGCCGAAATAGTAGCCGCAGGTCATCCCGGCGAGCACGACGGAAATCAGGCTGCCCCAGGTGTAGATCGAGCTGCCGAAGAACGGATTGAGATACCGGCTCGCCAACATCTCGAACGCCATCACGATGCCGCCCAGCAGAAAGATGGCGACATACAGAACCGCGCGCTCGCCGCGCATGTGGAAATGCTGTGCCTCGGTCACTCGTGAACCTTCAGATCAATGTAGAACAACGCGCCCGCGCTCTCGTCCGCCGTTGACGATACCGCGTAAAGGCCGCTCTCGTCAGGCGTCAAGGCCATGTTGGTGAGCCTGGGATACCCGTCCGCGTAGAACCGCTCGATCAGCACGCCGTTCGCCGAAACGTGAAGGATCATGCCGCGCCCGTAAATCGCGACATAGAAGCTGCCGTCGCGGGCGGGTTCGATGCCGTCCGGGCCGTCGAGCGGCGATGCGCGCGTGCCGATCACGTCTTCCACGTCGAACGCAAGTGTGCGTTCGGCGAGCGAACCGTCCGGCTGGATGGGATAGCGCCACACGCGATGCGCCAGATGTTCATCGACCAGCAGGAATTTTCCGTCGCGCGTCACCGCGACGCCGTTGGCGTAGCGGAGGCGACGCACGACCTGTTGCTGGTTGTCGGACGCGCGCACCAGCCACACTTCACCGGTGACCGGCGCGCCGGCGGAAAATTCACCGGAGCGCGACACGTACGCCCCATGGGGACTCGGATACATGTCGTTCGGCCGGCGGAACGGCGCGCGCGCGATCAGCTTCGGCGCGGAAAGATCGTGCAGATCGAGGAACACGAGTTCGTGCGTCAGGTGACACGCGACCAGCCACTGCCCGGACGGCACCGGCGCCAACGCCGTAGGCCCGCAACCGGGATGGCTCCATACGGGTGTCACGTGTCCGGCGCCGTCGTACCGGAAAACCGAACCCAGCTTCATGTCGGTGAACAGGAGGGTCTTCCCGTCGAAAATCGGACCTTCGGGATAGACGAGGCCGTTGTAGATGGGCGTGAGCTGGCGCAACTCCTCGGCGGCGGCGGGTGCCGCGGCGACCAAAACAGCAAGCGCGGCGAGGGCAGGGGTACGCAACATCATCGGCCCGGTGGGAGAACAACCGCAGGAAACAGCGGCAGTTTAGCCGAATTGCGGCGTTAGCATTCTGTATTCCGTTTTACATTTAATACGTGTATCCACGACCCGCGGCCGGGGTGTGGCGCAGCCTGGTAGCGCATCTGCTTTGGGAGCAGAGGGTCGCGAGTTCGAATCTCGCCGCCCCGACCAACTTGAACGTGGAGTCCGCATTGCTCGCCCGCATTTACCAGCCAGCCAGGAACGCCATGCAGTCGGGCATGGCGCGGACGAAGAAATGGGTGCTGGAATACGAACCCGAGCGCTCGAAACAGATCGAGCCGCTGATGGGCTGGACGGCGACCGACGATATGAAGCAGCAGGTGGTGCTGGAGTTCGACACCAAGGACGAAGCCATCGCCTACGCCGGCAAGCGCAACATCCCCTACCAGGTGTTCGAGCCGCACCAGACCACGACGCGCCCCAAGGCCTATTCCGACAATTTCCGCGTCGACAGACGAGTCCCTTGGACTCACTGACGCGCCTCAACAACGCGCGCCGCTTCCTGTATCCTGACAATTGATTTTCCGGATTGGCCCCGTAGCTCAGCCCGGATAGAGCAACAGCCTTCTAAGCTGTGGGTCGCAGGTTCGAATCCTGCCGGGGTCGCCATTCTCACTTACGTCCGCTGGTGCGTGGTCAGGTCCACCGCCGCGATCGTGAAGAGCGCGAGCAGGTAACCGCCCGCGACGTCGGTCGGATAGTGCACGCCCAGATAGATGCGCGAGATGCCGATGCCGGCGATCACAAGCGCGGCCACCACGAACACGGTAATGCGCTGCTTGGGCGATCGAACATGCGCGGCGGCGATCGCGGCCAGCATGCCGAAGAAACAGCAAGAAAACGCCGAGTGCCCGCTCGGAAAGCTGTAAGAGTCGGGCAGTACGCCGAAAAACGCCTCGGGCCGCGCGAGGTGAAACAAAAGCTTCAGCGCGCTGTTGAGCAGCATGACCGAGCCCATCGCGAGAGCGAGGCGCAGGCTGTCTCTCTTGCGGCCCGAAAGGAACAGCGCGGTCGCGGCGGCGACCGACGCGACCGCCAGTACGATGACAGAACCGAGAAAACTCAAGCCTTCGAACAGTGCGGTCAGCAGTGGGCTCACCAGGCTGTGCACGGCCGCACGCACAAATGCATCGGCCTCGTGTGCTCCCCCGGTGACCACCATTGCAGCGAGCAATGAAAACGAACCGGCGCAGACGGCCATGACAATGGCGTCGGCCCGAAACGCATTGGACGGCGCGCATCCGAACATCAATGCGCGGAACCAGTGGAGACGCGGTCCCATCCGCCCGGCACGCGCTGAAACGTCTCACTCGACAGAGGGAGGAACGCCACCTTGGTGCCATCCCAGCCCACCTTCTCAATATTCAGCGTTTCGCGTTCGGCCCGCAGAATGTTGAAGGCGTTTTCCTCGCCGCGCCGACGCGACGACGTTGCCGTACCGGCCTGTACCAGAAGTGCCGAGTGCGTGGCGTCCACGTAATGCTCCACTGTCCGCATGGTGTGGCTGGTGTGCAGATGGCCGGACAGGATGACGTCGACTCGGCACCCCGCGAATCTTTCGATGGCCATGGCCGCACGCCCGATGGCCCTATGGGAACCGGCGTCGGGAACGGCAAACGGGTGGTGCGTGGCGACCACGCGAAGAATCCCGTCCGGCAGGGCGCCGAGGCGCGTGCAACTGCGTGCAACCTGGCCCTGGTTGATGCGGCCGTTCTTGAACGTCCACGAGCGCGCTGTGTTGACGCCGAGGACGGCAATCTCGCCGTCGCTATAGAACGGCTCGAGATCGTTGGTGATGTAGCGGCGGAAATTGTGCAACGGCCACAGCCATCGCGACAGAACGTTGAACAGGGGCACATCGTGATTGCCGGGGACAACGATACGTGCGCCGGGCAGCGTCTTCAGAAAATCGCGCGCCTGCGCGAATTGGCTCGCACGCGCGCGTTGGGTCAGGTCACCGGAAACCACCACGACATCCGGCTTGGCGAGCGTGATCGCGTTACACAGCGGACGGAGCATGGCGTCGTCGACGTGGCCAAAGTGCAGATCTGAAATGTGGACAATCGTGCGGATACCGGTGCGTCTCCTCAGCTGGCCGCAATCTCGGCCGGGACCATAACGCGCAGCGCACGCGGATTGATCCGGTATTGTAGCGGCGTCGCCAGCATGCAGACCTCGCCGTCGATCGCCACCCGCAGTCGCTTTGCCCGGGTGCGAATCCGAAACGCCTCGGACTCGATGATGATCAGGTCCGCCGGATTCTGCCGGCCGACAAGCGCGCGCAGGGCAAGCCCGACGAGTTTGGCACGGCCGGCATGCGGCGCCTGATAGACCCACAATTTGCCTTCGGTGAGCGACGCGCGCTCCCCGGCGTGCGGGGCCGCCAGTTCGTATTTGTTGTTGCCGATGAAAACGAACGGCGTCGTGGTGGTGAGCTTGCCCTTATCGTCCGCGGTCAGTTCGACGGTCAGCGGCGAATAGCGCCACAGGGCAAAGAGAAGCGCGCGCGCGAACGCCGGCCACTTTCCATAGCCGCCGCGTTGCAGGGTTTCGCGGATGTGAACGAGTCCCGGATACAGGCCGAGACTCGAATTGTTGAGAAAGATGCGGCCGTTGACCTCTCCGACGTCGACGTCGGCCGTCCTACCCGCAAACGCCGTGGCAACGGCATCTTCAAGCTTCAGGGGAATTTTCAAGTCCTTGGCGAAATGATTCAAGGTTCCCAGCGGTAGCAACCCCAACGTGGTCCCCGTCCCGATGAGTGCGCCGGCGACGGCGTTGATCGTGCCGTCACCGCCGGCGGCTAATACAAGTGGCGAACGCTGCGCCACAGCGGCCTTGGCAGCACGAACGAGGCCGTCGCCTCGGCGGGCAAGGACGATGGACACCGGCCGGCCATGGCGGGAAAAGATTTCGGTGAGGTGATCGCGTTGTGCCGCCGCCCGGCTGGATCCGGCCATTGCATTGAGGATGCAGACGACCGAACCAGCAACGGGGTCATCTTTCACTGCGCTTTTGCCAGGATCAATCATGGAGAAACGTATACGCATTCCCTCGACATTCGGCTTGGCCGCGGATCCTGCCGGGTCGCCATTGCGCGTGAACGGCCAAGGTCACGTCCAGCATTAGGCAATCATCGCGCAAGATGGGTGTCATTTGTCGGAGCGTCGGGTAGTCTCGCGTGAGCTGCAATTTCCGGGGAGCGCGCCGTGACGACAGTGACCTTGAAGGGGGATACCAACCAAATCACAACCGGCGACAACACGGATATCACCGGCCTGTGGGCGTTCTCCGCGGGCGTCTATTCCAACAACACGGCAGCCGCCATTGTCACAATGGGCGGCTCTCTTCTCGAGGAAGGCACCGGCTTCACGTCGTTCGATGCACACGGCTTCGCCACGTCGGGAACATTGACGAAATTCACGATCGTGGTTCCGCCGAACGACGAACGCCCCGCGATCACCGCAACGTGGAGCGATTTCTCGATTGGCGCGAAGGGGTTCGCGAAGATCATGAAGACGGCCGACAGTGACGCCTACGTCAATCTGTTCTTCGGCGGCGACGACACGATCCATTTCAACGTCGGCGGGGCGACCGTACGCGCCGGAAAGGGCAACGACACGTTTTTCGGTGCCCAGGGCGATGATCTTCAGTACGGCGGCAACGGGCACGACGTGCTCAAGGGCGCCGCGGGGGAAGACCTGCTGGTTGGCGGCGCCAATGCGGACGATTTGACCGGCGGCGCGGACGCGGACACCTTTCAATATGCGCTGACGAGCGACTCGCACAAAGGCGATGTCGATGTCATCCACGATCTCAGCAACAACGACTTTATCGATGTGTCGGACATCGACGCGGACACCAATACGTCCGGCACCCAGAGCTTCGTCATCGCTGACGCGTTCACCGGTGTTGCAGGGCAGCTCACGGTCACATTCGATGCGTCTCATCATCGTACCGTCATCGCGGGCGACACCGATGGCAACGCGAAGGCGGATTTGATCATCTACGCCTCCGGCGCCCACGAGGATTATTCGAACTTCATCCTGGTCCCCGGCCCGTAAGCGCGCGATTTATTGGATGTGATCGTCGCCGCCGCACGGGACGATTTGATTCGTCCAGCAGAATCCGCGGCTTGGTGGCGACGCGAAACTCGCAGCGATACAAGAAAACAAACGGCCGTGCTTCTGGTTCCCCAGCGGAATAGTCCGTATACAGATTGCTTGACAGGCATGAAAATTTCCGAACGGGGATTCGTGACACGTTGTCAGGTTCCGAACATTTTGATTTGACCTTTCCAAAAACGATGGGCTAGGCACGCGTGGGGGCCGCGATTGTCGAAAGACTGTCGCGGCCTTCGTGCGAAATACGAACCGGGAAAAAGGCCGGCATGAAAATATCGATGGTGGGTTTCCCGCTCGCGCGGGCGCGTATGGCGCTTGTGGGAGCGGTTGCAGTTGTCGGCCTCGGCGTCTCGCCGGCCACGTCAACAATTCCGTATACGGAAAAAGCCCTCTCCGCCGAGGGCATGCGTTCGGGTTTTGTGGCGGCGCTGCCGCAGCCCGAGGTCGCGGTGGTCTCCGGACCGCGCGCCGCCCGGGCCACGGTGCACAAGAACCGCTCCGGCAAGTCGCGGGTCGCCAAACTGTCGCCCGCCGAGCAGGAATGCCTGGCCGCCGCGCTCTACTACGAGGCGCGGGGCGAGGGCCGCGCCGGGCAGATGGCCGTTGCCGAAGTCGTGGTCAACCGCGCGCATACGGCGGGCTATCCGCGTTCGGTGTGTGGCGTCGTGTACCAGGGCAATCCCGGCGGCACGACCAATTGCCAATTCAGCTGGGCCTGCAACGGCGACATGCACCGCGGCCGTGAGCCCGGCGCGTGGCACCAGGCGCGCAAGCTCGCCGTCAACATCGGCACCGGCAAGGTGGCGCTCACCGACACGACCAATCACGCGCTCTTTTTCCATGCCACCAGCGTGCGGCCGCATTGGCCCGGCTATCAGCGGACGACGCAAATCGGGCATCACATTTTCTACAAACGCATCGCCGGCTATCGCGGCTCACGCATCGTGCGGCGGCGCCATCGCACCGAGACCGCGGATCGCGATGAGCGGACGCCGCGCGGCGGGCTGGTGTTGCCGGACGGCGGGACCGAGCCGGTGACGGGCGCGGGCCTGAACATCGAGCTCAAGCCGCAGATGCAGACCGCATCGACCGGCGACGGGGCTTAGGCGCTACGCAAAATCGAGCGCGACGTCGAGATTGCGGGCGGAGTGGGTGAGGGCGCCGGAGCTGATGTAGTCCACGCCCGTCTCGGCGATCGGGCGCACGGTGTCGAGCGTGACGTTGCCTGACGCTTCCAGCGCGGCGCGGCCATTGGTGATCTCGACGGCGCGTCGCAGCATGTCGGGCTTCATGTTGTCAAGCAGGATGTTGTCGACGCCGAGCGACAGCGCGATCTCCAATTGCGCCAGCGATTCCACTTCCACTTCGATTTTCGTTCCGTCGTTCAGGCGCGCGCGCACCATTTCGATGGCCTGGGTAATGCCGCCTGCCGCCGCGATGTGGTTGTCCTTGATCAGGACCGCGTCGAAGAGGCCGACGCGGTGATTGGTGCCGCCGCCGCACCGCACGGCGTATTTCTCGAGAAGGCGCAGGCCCGGGGTGGTCTTGCGCGTGTCGAGGATGCGCGCCTTGGTGCCCGCGACGCGTTCGACCATCGCGTGCGTCGCCGTGGCGATGCCCGACAGATGACCCATGAAGTTCAGTACGTTGCGCTCGCCCGTGAGCAGCGCACGGGCGGGACCTTCGATCTCGGCGATGATGTCGCCCTTGTTCACCCGCGATCCGTCGGGCGCATGAACCGTGAGGCGCACGCGTTCGTCGATGAACGCGAACACGGGTTCGGCGGTGACGAGGCCGCAGATGACTCCGGCCTCGCGCGCGACAATGACGCCACTGGCGCGCTTGTCCGCGGGAATGGTGTTGTCGGTGGTGATGTCGCCGCGGTTGCCCAGATCCTCGGCCAACGCGGCACGGACGATGGGTTCAATGATGTCGCGCGCGGGTGGATTGGTGTGGGGCAGGGCGAGATCATGTCCCCCCGCGTGCGGGGGGACCGCCTGCGAAGCAGGCGAGGGGGGGCGTTGATGCACTACGCCCCCCTCTGGTTCGCCGCTGCGCGGCTCGCCACCTCCCCCGCAAGCGGGGGAGGATTTGTCTTCGCAATCACTTCAGCATCCGCCAGCGTCACGAACGTCCGCCGGCCCAGTTCATCCGTCTGCGGATAGTCGGAGCGGAAATGGCCGCCGCGGCTTTCGTGCCGGGCCAGCGCCGCAGACGCCACCAGCCGCGCGGACGCCACCATGTTCAGCAGAGACGGCTCGCCGCCGCCGGCACGCTCGACCGCCGCGATCGGGGAAAGCGATCGTCTCCAGCGCGCGCGACAATCCCGCCGCATCGCGTTCGATGCCGACGTGGGCGCTCATCGCCTCGCGCAACGCGCGCGGCGCCGGTTGCGCCGCCCATTGCGCCGGCGCGGGCACCGGGCCCAACGCAGCCGGAACCGGCAAGGTATTGCGCACGTCCTCCGCGGCGCGCGCGCCGAATACCATCGCCTCGAGCAACGAGTTCGACGCCAGCCGGTTGGCGCCGTGCACGCCGGTCGAGGCGCATTCGCCGACCGCCCACAAACCGGCGAGGCTGGTGCGGCCCTCGGCGCCCGTCGCGACGCCGCCCATGTGATAGTGCGCGGCCGGCGCCACCGGGATCGGCTGCGTCGCCGGGTCGATGCCCGCGGCCGTCGCCGCCGCGTACACGGTGGGGAAGCGCGTCGCGAACGCGGTGCCCAACGCCGCGCGGCAATCGAGAAATACACTTCGTCCGCGCGTGATCTCGCGGTGGATGGCGCGCGCCACCACGTCGCGCGGCGCCAGCTCGGCATCGGCGCGAACGGCGAGCATGAACCGCTCGCCCTTGTCGTTGACCAGGATCGCTCCGGCGCCGCGCAACGCCTCGGTCGCGAGCGGAGCGGGATCCTTGCCGACAGCGATCGCGGTGGGGTGAAACTGGACGAATTCGGGATCGGCGATCATCGCGCCTGCGCGCGCCGCCATGCCCAGGCCTTCACCGCGTCCCTCGGGCGGATTGGTGGTCACCGCGTACAGCGCGCCCAATCCGCCGGACGCGAGCACGACGGCCGGCGCGCGAAACAGCGTGAGCCGCGCCTCCGCGCCCATGCCGGAACGCGCGAACACGCCCACGACGCGGCCGTCCTCGACCGCGAGTTCGATGGCGTGGAAACCGTCGGCGAAACGGATGGATGCGTTCGCCGCCGCGTTATCGGCGAGCGTTCGCGTCAACGCGGCGCCGGTGGCGTCGCCCTGCACATGCACAATGCGCGGATGCGAGTGCGCGGCCTCGCGGCCCAACGCGAGTTCGCCGTTGGCCTCGCGGTCGAACGGCACGCCGAGGTCGATAAGATCGCGGATGCGGGCCGGCGCCTCGCGCGCCAGCAGCGCCGCCATCTCCGGCACCACCAAGCCCGCACCGGCGGCCACGGTGTCGGCCGCGTGCGACTGCCAGCTGTCGTCCGCCCCCATCGCCGCGGCGATGCCGCCCTGCGCCCACACCGACGATCCCGATTGTCCCGCGCGCTTCGCCGTGACGACCACGGACGGGAAGGGCGCCAGCTTCAGCGCGGTGAACAACCCGGCCACGCCCGCGCCCAATATCAGCGCGCCTTTGACGTCGACGATATTGTCGGCGGTCCGGCCCATCGCGAAATCCCTACGCGGCCTTCCGTTTCGCGGGCGGGCCGACGCGCAGCATCGCTTCGATGGCCGCACGCGCACGCGCCGCGATCACCGGATCGACCGTGACTTCCACAGTCATCGTTTCCAGCGAGTGGCGAATTTTCGCCAGCGTGATCCGCTTCATGTGCGGGCACAGATTGCACGGCCGCACGAATTCGACGTCGGGATAGTCCGCCGCGACATTGTCGGACATCGAGCATTCGGTGACCATCACCACGCGGGCGGGGCGTTTCTCGCCGACGTAGTGGATCATCGCCGAGGTCGAACCGGCGAAGTCGCATTCGGCGATCACGGCCGGATCGCACTCGGGATGCGCGAGGATCACGACCCCAGGGTTCGCCGCCCGGTAAGCGCGAATTTCGCCGGCGGTGAACCGCTCATGCACTTCGCAGCGGCCGTGCCAGGCGATGATCTTGACCTTGGTCAGCTTGGCGACGTTCTTCGCCAGATATTCGTCGGGGATCATGAGGACGGTGTCGACGCCACGCTCGCGTGCGATGGATTCGACCACATCGACCGCGTTGGACGACGTGCAGGTGATGTCGGATTCCGCCTTCACCTCGGCCGAGGTGTTCACGTAGGTCACCACCGGCAGTCCGGGATATTTCTGTCGCAACAGACGCACGTCTTCGCCCGTGATTGACGCGGCCAGCGAACATCCCGCGCGCATGTCGGGGATCAGCACCGTTTTGTCGGGCGACAAGATCTTCGCCGTCTCGGCCATGAAGTGAACGCCGGCCTGAACGATCACTTTGGCGGTCGTCTTCGCGGCCTCGCGCGCCAGCTGCAAAGAGTCGCCGCGGAAATCGGAGACGCAGTGGAAAATCTCCGGCGTCATGTAATTGTGCGCCAGGATCACCGCGTTCTTCTCGCGCTTCAGCCGGTTGATAGCGGCGATGTCGTCGGCGAACACCGGCCATTCGATCGGCGGAATGACCTTCGATACTTTCGCATAGAGGGGATCGTCGATCGCCGCTGCGATAACGGCATCGGGCGCTGCCTTGCTGCCGGTGTTGGGCTCGATCCGCATCCCTGCCTCCATTATACTCATTTCGAGTATATATATGGTGCGAAAAAAGCCGGTTTCAACTCCGGCCTCACGACGCGGCTTATGCTAGTCGCGAGCATTACCCTGTCAAGGGCACCGCCAAGACCCTGAATTAACGCTGATATTTTCGCCACCCGCGCCAAATTCGATCGAAACCGTACCAAACCGGCACACGGTTAACCGCTCCTTAACCAGCGTGGCCATTTCGTAAAGCGCGGGGGGAATTTGCAGGTCATCGTGATGCGCAGAGGGGGAATGGACCCGCGTGCCGCGACGCGAATGCTCCAGCCCGTAGCACAACGGAGGTTTTCCATGCGTTTGTTTTTGAGTACCGCCGGCCTCGGCGCGTTGGCGCTTGCGCTGACCACCACCACGGCATTGGCCGGCAACGACATCGGGCTGAGGGGCAGCATCGATGGCGCATACGCCCACGTCGATGCCGATGACGATGTCGACCCGGTGGACATTTTCGGCATCAACGGCCACGTGATGGCGCCGGTCACCGGCAACTTCAACGTCCAGGTCGATGCCGGCTATGCCAACCTGCACGGCGACGGACAGGACGTGGACGGCTGGGACGTTTCCGGCTCGGTCTTCTGGCGCAATGAGCGCGGCGATGTCGGTATCGTGGTCGCGCACGGCGGCCTGTCGGGCGACGCGGATACGGACGTGACCGCCTTCGGCGCGTTCGGCGAATTGTTCATGGGCGACGCCACTCTGTCGGCGCGCGGCGGCTGGTACGATGGCGGCGACGACATCGACGGCACGTACTGGGGCATCGGCGCGAAGTACTACATCATGCCGGACCTTTCGGTGTCGGGTAACGTGGACCAGGTCCACGTCAACCACGCCGGTCACGTGACCGATTGGGGCGTGGGCGCGGAATGGCAGCCGATGAGCCGCATGCCGGGTTCGCTGTTCGCGAGCTACAGCCACAGCGATGTGTCGAGCTCGTCGTTCAGCTGGGACACGTGGCTGGTCGGCTTGCGCTTCCGCTTCGGCGAAGGCGACGGTACGTCGCTCGAGACCAGCGACCGCACGAGCACGGTGCGCAACACCACGGTCGACCTGACCGAGGCGTTGACGTTCCGCTGATCGGATTTTCCAGTCACGGGGAAGGGCGCGGCGCAATCCGCGCCCTTTTCGATTCTGTGCAATGACTTGGACCCACGTTGCACAACACCGGCTCGGGCGTGATAAACATTTCACGCAACCGCCCGCCGTCTTCCTCCATCTTGTCCGACATCAACGCCTTCATCGCACGCTGGAAAAAGTCGGGGGCCGCCGAGCGCTCGAACTTCCAGTCGTTCATGATCGAACTCTGCGAAGCGCTTGCTCTGCCGCGCCCGCAGCCCGCGACCGAAAACGAAGCGGATAACCAATACGTTTTCGAACGCGTGGTGCGCTTCCGACACGACGATGGTACCCAATCCGCGGGGTATATCGACCTCTACAAGAGCCGTTGCTTCGTCCTTGAGGGGAAACAGAGCAAGAAGCGCCTGGGTGACACCCGCGCGCGCGAACTGGCGCAGCTTGGGCTCAATCTAACCGAAGCATCGTTGACGCGCACAGGTTCCGGCGCCCGCGAAGGCCGCACCTGGGACGTCATCATGGCCGCCGCCAAGCAGCAGGCCGAGGCCTACGCCAAAGCATTACCCAAGGATGACGGCTGGCCGCCCTTCGTCATGGTCGTCGATGTGGGGCACGTGATCGAAGTCTTTGCCGATTTCTCGCTACAGGGAAAACACTATGCGCAGTTCCCCGATCGCCAGGGCTATCGCATCTATCTCGATGACCTGAAGAGGCCGGAGGTTCAGGAACGGCTGCGCGCGATCTGGCAGAACCCGCATTCTCTCGATCCGGCGATGAAGACGGCAGAGGTGACACGCGAGATCGCCGCGCTGCTCGCCAAGCTGTCGCAATCGCTGGAAAAGCGCGGCAACAACCCGGCGCGTGTCGCCGGGTTCCTGATGCGCTGCCTGTTCACGATGTTCGCCGAAGACGTGGGGCTGTTGAAGGAACGCGCTTTCACGGCGTTCCTTGAGGAGCACAAGGGCAAGGCCAACCTGCTGCACCTCGCTCTGTCAAACCTGTGGCAGGAGATGAACGCAGGCAGCGAGTACTCGACCGCACTCCGCGACAAGATCGTTGAGTTCAACGGCGGTCTGTTTCGCGACGCGACGGCCGTGGTGCTGGACGAAGACGATCTCAACTGGCTGATCCTTGCCGCCAAACGCGACTGGACCAATGTGGAACCGGCCATCTTCGGCACGCTTTTGGAACGCGCGCTCGACGAGAAGGAGCGGCACAAGCTCGGCGCGCATTACACGCCGCGCGCCTATGTCGAGCGGCTGGTGGTGCCGACGATCATCGAACCGCTGACCGACGATTGGCGCGCCGTGCAGGCGGAGGCCGCGGCGTTCCTGAAGGACGGCGACAAGAAAAAGGCACGCGACGCCGTGCGCGCATTCCACACCAGGCTATGCAACACGCGCGTGCTCGATCCGGCATGCGGCAGCGGCAATTTCCTCTACGTGTCGATGGAATTGATGAAACGGCTGGAGGGCGAGGTCCTCGACATGCTCGCCGACCTCGGCGAGCAGGAGTACCTCGTGGGTCTGGACCGGCACACGGTCGATCCGCACCAGTTTCTCGGGCTCGAAATCAATCCGCGCGCGGTGGCGATCGCCGAACTCGTGCTCTGGATCGGCTACCTGCAATGGCACTTCCGAACGCGCGGCAAGGTCATGCCGGCCGAGCCGGTGCTGAAGGCGTTCGCCAACATCAAGGAACAGGATGCGGCGTTGGCCTACGACAAACAGGAAATCCTGCGTGACAAGAAGGGCCATCCGCTAACGCGTTGGGACGGCGTGACGAAGAAGCTGCATCCGATCACGGGCGAGGAAATTCCCGATCCGGATGCGCAGTTGCCGCTCTACAAGTATGTGAACGCTCGTCCGGCCAAATGGCCCGATGCAGATTTCGTTGTCGGCAACCCGCCGTTTATTGGTGGCAAGGATTTGCGTCAGGAGTTGGGCGACGGCTACGCGGAAGCATTGTGGGAATCGCGTGATTACATGCCTGGCGGCGCCGATTACGTCATGTATTGGTGGGACACTGGAGCGGGCCTGCTCGAGACGGGAACCGTCAAGCGAGTCGGGTTCATTTCGACTAATTCGATTACACAAGAATTCTGTCGCCGCGTGATCGCAAGGCACCTGAACGGACGAAGCCCAGTTTCGATCGTCTTCGCAATTCCAGATCATCCTTGGCTCAAGGCGCTCGACCGCGCCGCCGTGCGCATCGCGATGACCGTATTCGTCGCCGGCAGCAAGATCGGTCTGCTACAGCAGGTGGTTATGGAAGCTGATCTCGATACAGACGCACCCTATGTCCAACTCAGCGAACAAAATGGCAAAATTAACTCCGACCTCAGCGTCGGCTTGGATTTATCGCGTGTCGCGCCAGTGGAAGCGAATGAGGGATTATCATCGAGAGGCATGATGCTATTTGGTGCGGGCTTCATCGTGTCTCGGACGGAAGCAGTTCAACTTGGATTGGGCAAGCTACAGGGCCTTGATTCATACATTCATGAGTATCGAAATGGCCGCGATCTAACCGACCGTCCGCGCGATGTATTGGTAATCGACCTATTTGGTCTACTGCCCGACGAGGTGGAGCGTAAGTTTCCGAGTGTTTATCAGCGACTGCTTGAAAGGGTGAAGCCGGAGCGCGACGCAAACCGGGATGCAGACATTCGGCGCCGTTGGTGGCTATTTGGCCGAACACGCGACGAAATTCGACCGGCACTTCGCGGGCTAAGCCGCTATGTGGCGACTGTAGAGACTGCGAAACATCGATTTTTTCAGTTCCTGCCCGCGACGACGACCCCGGACAACATGCTCGTCTGCATTGCTGACGAAGACGCGTGTGTCCTCGGCGTATTGTCTTCGCGCATTCACGTAACTTGGGCTCTCGCAGCCGGCGGGACGCTGGAAGATCGACCTCGTTATAACAAGACTCTCTGCTTCGATACCTTCCCATTTCCCGATGCATCGGAAGAACAGAAGGCGCGCATTCGCGCGCTTGGCGAACGGCTTGACGCGTTTCGCAAGGAACGTCTCGCCGAGCACAAGCCGTTGACCATGACCAAAATGTACAACGTGCTGGAAAAGCTGCGCGCGAATGAACCGCTCGATGAAAAGGAAAAGGCCATCCACGAGATGGGCCTGATCTCGGTCCTGAAGCAAATCCACGACGAGCTCGATGCCGCTGTCGCCGATGCCTATGGCTGGCCGCACGACCTATCCGACGAACAGATTCTCGAACGCCTGGTCGCTCTGAACAAGGAACGCGCCGCCGAGGAGCGCAAAGGGTTGATCCGCTGGCTGCGTCCGGAATTCCAGGCGCCCAAGGAAGCGGCGAAGAAGCCGACGCAGATTGAATCCGAACTGGTCGAAACCGAAGTCGTGGGCGAGAAGCCGATGTTTCCGAAGGCACCCGCCGATCAGGTGGCGCAGGTGCGCGCCATGCTGGCGGCCGAGGGCAAGCCCATCCGCGCCGGCGAACTCGCGCGCAAGTTCAAGCAGGGCAAAAAGGTGGAAGCACGCGTCGGCGAGCTTCTGGAAATCATGGCGGCGATCGGACAGGCGCAGACCGAAAACGGCAGCCGGTATTTCGCAGCGCGCTGAGGCGCGTTGACATTCACGGTGGCCGCGCTTAAGTTAGAACAAATGATGTACGAAATGAAAGAAAATGAAATATTTCAATGGGGGGAGGGGGGGTACCCCGGATTGGTGCAAACGAGTCGATGTGGTGGTGATGGTGGGCGATACCAGATGTTGAACCGGCAGTTACTTCGTGCGCCGGGCGGTGAGGCGCACGCCCGGAGCGGGGCGTTCGCGCAGCACTTCGCGGCGGAAGCGGAATTGCTCGGCGGGCCGGCCGCCGGTCTTGCGGCTGAGTTGGCCCGTGCCCTCGACAAGGCCCTGACCTTCGACCAGGCGGCGGAAATTCTGTTTGTGCAGGCGGACGCCGGACAGTGCCTCCACCGTTCGCTGAAGTTCGAGGAGCGTGAATTCCGGCGCCATCAGCTCGAACACCACCGGCCGGTATTTCAGCTTGCCGCGCAGGCGGCCCATCGCCGTTGCCAGGATGCGGCGATGATCGAACGCCATGTCGCGGCCCATGCTGGCGAGTTCGGCCGCCGACAAGGGCCGGCCCGGTGCAATCGCGCCGCGGTCGCGAACCGCTTCGCCGACAAGGCCCGCTTCGTAGAGCAGCTCGTACCGCTCCAGCACCTTCTCTTCGTCCCAGCCCAATCCCTCGACGCCGAAGCACAGGCGGATGCGGTCGCGCCGCCGATCGCGCAGAGAAGCGTCGGCGTTCGCGTAGGCGTTCAGGCGCGGCAGAATGAGGTGGTCGATGACCGTGGGCTTTTCCTTCCGCCAATCCTCCCACGGAAAATAGCCGTACCAGTCGCGCCACAGCGTTTCGCTCGCGTGCGCCACGGCCGAGCGCGTCAGCGCCAGATATCCGATCGACACGACGCGCGGACCTTCGCCCGGCCGCGTCAGATGCCGGCCGCGATCGCCGAAGGTGTAGAGCTGTTCGACGTATCCGAGTTCGACGCCGGTCTGCTCGGCCACCCAGGCGCGCAACCCGGCCTCCAGTGTGCGATGCGCCTGCGGTTCGAACGGGCCGAAGGGCAGGGCATCGGTGCTGCGGCGGTGTACGGCAAGCACCTGCGGACGCCCGCCGCCGTCTTCGGCGGCAACGGAGACGATCGCCACCGAGAGGCCGATTTCGACCGCATGCGCGGCAAAAGCGGCGGCCTGCGTTGGCAACGGGTGCGGTTTGGCGGCCATCACACGTCCCACAACGCTTCGCGCGCGATCGGCAGGTCGAAGATCTCGCCTTCGTACGCTTCCGTCGCCGGCTTCATGGCTTGGACCGCTGCGACCATGCGGCCGCCGCGTCCGAGATACGCATCGGCAAGCCGCACCATCAGCTTGTTGGGGTTGGCATGAGGCGCGCGAAGCCGCATCGACTCGGCGATATCGTATTCCGCGCCTTCGTTGCGGCTGCAGGCGACGATGTAGGCCGCAGCGGTCGAGCGGCTGATCCCGGCCCAGCAATGCACAATCATCGGGGCCTTGCAGTCCCACGTATCGGCGAACGTCAGGAGGCCGACGATGTGGTCGCGGGCAGGCGCGATCATCTCGGCCTGGGGTTCTTCGATGTCGTGAAGGTTCAGCCGCAGATAACGGTCAGCTGCGATGCCGTCAGGCGTCTGCATGTCCATGGTCGGCCCGAGCAGGGTGACCACATGCGACGGTCCGTGCCGGCGCACGGCATCGTTCAACAGCGACAGGGGCGTCACCAGAATCCGCGGCATGCCCCAATCTAGCAGGGCAAACGCAGGTTCGCGCAATCGGCGCTAGATGAAGGTTCCGACGCTCAGTCCGGACAGGTGTACGGCATGGTCGAGGTGCAGGACCAAGTCCTGGCCGGCTTGGTATCCGGCGGCCCCGTTGCAATCGACGACCAGGAAGCTGTGACCGGCAAGCGTGCCCTTCTTCGCCGTGACCACGACTGCATCGCCCGCGTGCAGATGCTGAGCATCCGCCCAGTTGGAAAGATCGGCGTCGAAAGTCGCGGCGGACATCACAATCTTCTTGCCGGAAACCGCGGCATCAATCGCGTTGACCGTTCCGAAAATGTCGAGCTTGTCTCCGGTGGCATCGAATGCGGCCAGCGTGTCGTAATTCACGCTGGTCGATTCTGCGACCGAGGCGTAGTCGAAATAATCGTTACCGCTTCCGCCGGTGAGCAGGTCGGCGCCCAAGCCGCCGGTGAGGACATCGTGCTGGCCACCGCCATTGAGCGCGTCGTTGCCGGCGCCGCCCTCAATGATGTCCATGCCAAGTCCGCCCGTGAGCGCATCATCGCCCGCGCCGCCGGTAAAGGTGAACTTGCCGTCCAGTTCGGCCGCTCCGTTCAGCGTCAGCTTGTTCGAGGCGCCGAGGAGCGAGCCGTCGACCGTCAGCCGCAGCGCGGTACCGACATTCGCGTTGTCGAACGTGAAGGCGTAGTTGTGTCCGGCGGCAAGCGACATGATTTCGATGCCGACGAGCGTGCCGGCACCCATGGTCATTGCGTATTCGCCATCGAGCATGAGCGTATCGGTGCTCGCGTCGCCCTGGGCGACATCGGCGGCGGTGAAATCGGCTCCGAACTTGAGCACATCGTTGCCGGTGCCGCCCAACAGCTTGTCGACGCCCGTGCCTGCCGCGAGCACGTCGTTGCCGTCGGCTCCGCCCAATACGTCGTTGCCCGCACCGCCGCTCACCGTGTCACCCATGGCGCCCCCGTACAGGGTGTCGGCGCCGGCGCCGCCGGTCATGGAGAAGATGCTGTTCGTGTCGGTGTTGGCGCGGAACGTAAGCGTGTCGGCGGCCCCCAGCGCAGAACCATCGACCACCAGGGTCGCACCGGCCGCGACGTTCGCGTCGTTCAGGGTCACATCGAAATCATGCCCCGCGGCGAACTGCACGGTTTCCACGCCGGTCATTGTCGCCGCAGCAAATGCGATCGTCGTGGTGCCGGCGAGGACGAGCGTATCGGACCCTGCGCCACCGGCGAATTGGTCGCCCGCCACGAAGGCCGCGCCGAAGGTGGCGACGTCGGCGCCTGCGCCGCCCAGGGCAATCACGTTGCCATTCGTGTCGGCCGAAGCGTCCAACGTTAGCCTGTTTGCCGAAGAGAGTGCCGTAGCGTCGACGGTAAGGGTTGCACCGGCCGCGACGTTCGCATCGTTGAGGGTGAAGTCGTAGTTGTGGCTGGCCGCAAGGTCCATGATCTCGATGCCGACCAGCGACCCGGCGCCCATGGTCAGTGCGTATTCGCCGTCGAGCATGAGCGTATCGGTGCTCGCATCGCCCTGGGCGATATCGGCAGCGGCAAAATCGGCGCCGAATTTGAGAATATCGTTGCCCGTGCCGCCCATCAGTTTGTCGACGCCAACACCGGCCACCAGCACATCGGCCCCGTCATCTCCGCCCAGCACGTCGTCGCCGCTGCCGCCACGGATCGTGTCGCCCATGGCGCCGCCGTACAGCGTGTCGGCCCCGGCGCCCCCGGTCATCGAGAAGATGCCGTTGGTATCGGTGTTGGCGCGGAAGATGAGCGCGTCACCGGCGCCCAGGCCCGAGCCGTCAACCACCAGCGTCGCGCCAGACGCGACGTTCGCGTCATTGAGGGTAAGATTGTAATTGAAGCCGGCGCCCAGACGCAGGGTTTCGACGTTGGTCATTGTCGCGGTGCCGAAATTCACCGCGCCGAGATTGCCGCTGAGAACCAGCGTATCGTTGCCGCCGCCGCCGTTGACCTGGTCGAGCGCGCTGAAGCCGGCGTTGAACTGGAAGGTGTCGTTGCCGGAAGTGCCGACGAAGCTGTCGGCCGAGGCGCCGCCGATGACGTTGAGCGCGCCACCCGCGTCCAGCGAGCCGTCCACCGAAAAGGCGTCGCCGCTGTTCAGCGACGAACCGTCAAAGGTGACGGTGATGCCGCCGCCGACCAGATCGGTGAGGGTGAAGTCGTAGTCGCCGCCCGCCGCGAGGCTGATCGTTTCGATGCTGGAGAGCGAGCCCGCACCGAAAATCAGCGACGAATAATTGCCGCTCAGCGACAGCGTGTCGTTGCCCGTTCCGCCATTGGCGGTGTCGCCGCTGGTGAAATTCGCACCGAATACCAGTGTGTCGTCGCCCGATCCGCCATCCAGCGCGTCGTTGCCGGTGCCCGCCGTCAGGACGTCGTCGCCGCCGCCGCCGTAGAGACCGTTGTTGGCCGAATTGCCGATGATCTGATCGTCGTCGCTGCCGCCGATGCCGTTCTCGATCACGGCGTTGTAGCAAATCGACAGGTTGGCGATCATGCCGCCGACATCCGAGAACGCCCCCTGATTGAGGTCGAGCTTGCAGTTCATCGAATAGCCGGACAGGTCGATCGTGTCGGTTCCGCCCGCGTCCCAGATCGCGACCACCGGATGCGTATCGACCGTGAAGTCGAACGCGGCGCGGCCGCTGTTGTTGTTGAAGCCGTAGGTCGTGTTGCCGGTGCGCGTTGACGTGTTCGCGCCATAGATGGCCTGCAGGGCGGAAACATCGTGGAGCAGCGGTGTCGAACCGTAATAGCCGTGATGCTGCGCGCCCGTATTGGCGGCTTCGAAATAGGACATCACCGTGTATTGCCAGGAGTCTTGCTGATACAGCGCGCTGGCGGAATAGCTTGCGCCGGGACCGTAATCGCCGGGCAGGGTCATGCCTAGCGTGCGGCCCAATTCATGAAAGATCGACATGAAATCGAACGAGCCGAAATCATACGAACTCGTATCGCCGGAGTGGTTCGTATTGATGAGCGTGTACGTATAGTTGAGCGGATAGTGGCCGCCCACTTGCTGCGTATTATAGTTCCAGCCCGTATACGCCCAAGTGCTGTTGCTGATCGTCGATGAATTGGCGAACAGCATACGGCCTTGAGTTGTGTGGTTGTCGGCCGCCTCCACAAAGTTCAGATTGATGATGTCTGAAATGTACGGAAGCGCGCGCTGAAGCGCCGCCTTTTCCGTTGCGTTGAAGGCGCTGAACCCGTTCATCCCGAACTGGCCCGATAAGCCAGACGGAACTGATGTTAGGAACGAATACGTGACAGTCGACGCGTTCCACGCGTAATCAAGGCGATCAATCTGATTGACGATCTGAGCGACCGTCCAAACGGGTTTCGCCAACGCCACACCTCCAGCCAACGCCACTGCCCCCACATGGGCCCCGAAGGCTTACCAGACGCGATTTTAAGACTGCGATAAGAATTGCCCCTAGTCTGAGCGACGACTTTAGCGCATCGCTAACCAATGCAAAGCAACCGTTGATCGAACGCGAAAATCCGGCCCCCGAATTTCCGCGGTTTGTTGCACTGCGTCAGACGGAAAGCTTGCGAAACCGCTCCAGGAAGCGTGACTGCGCCACATTGGGCGACAAGGGTTCAAGATGCGGTGCGGCAACACCGCGCGGGGTACCGAAGAATTGCCGCGCCTCGGCAATGGCAAATCCGGCGAGCTGTGTGGCCTCGAAATAGGCGGCGATGTGATCGGCCCGTTTGACGAGGGCACGTTCGTCCGCAGTCTCGTTCGCGGCAAGCCCGCAGCGCAAACGAATGGCACGCATCAGCCGATGCTCGAAATCCCTGTAGTCGATCCCAACCGCCGCCTTGAACGGGCTGATCAGGTCGCCGATCACGTATTCCGCCGCGTCGTGAACCAGCGCCGACAGCCGCAACGCGCGTGGCGCTCGCGGTTTCAGATCGGCGACGATGTGTTCGACCAGCAGGCAATGCTGCGCGACCGAGAACGCGTGCGCGCCCTTGGTCTGGCCGTTCCAACGCGCCACACGCGCGAGGCCGTGCGCGATGTCTTCGATCTCGATATCGAGCGGCGACGGGTCGAGCAGGTCCAGCCGCCGTCCCGACAGCATTCGTTGCCACGCCCGTTTCGCCGATTTCGCCATGGTTACTCCCTAGCGCCCGTCATAGCGCAAGTTTGCCTGTCAGGGGCAGGCGGCGTGCGCTAAACGTCCGCGCATGGACGGCAAGGCTTTGGTGCTGTTTTCCGGCGGGCAGGATTCGACCACGTGTCTGGCGTGGGCGCTCGAGCGGTTCGCGCATGTCGAGACCGCCGGCTTCACCTATGGCCAACGCCATGCCGCCGAGATGGAGGCGCGGCCGAATATCTTGCGGACCCTGCGGGTATTGTTTCCACGCTGGGAGCCGCGGCTGGGCGACGATCATGTGCTGTCGCTGGATGTGCTGGCCGAGATCGGCGGCACGGCGCTGACCGACAACGTCGCCATTGCCATGCGCGCGGATGGCTTGCCCAACACCTTCGTGCCCGGACGCAATCTCTTGTTTCTGACGGCGGCCGCGGCCCTGGCGTCGCGCCGCGGGATCCGCGATCTCGTCGGCGGCATGTGCGAGACGGACTATTCGGGTTATCCGGATTGCCGCGACGAGACGATCATGGCCATGAACCGCGCGCTGGATCTCGGCATGGGTGAGAGGTTCACAGTACACACGCCGCTGATGAACCTCGACAAGGCCGCAACATGGCGCCTTGCCGAAACACTAGGCGGGCAAACGCTGGTCGATCTGATCGTCGAGGAAACCGTCACCTGCTATCGCGGCGACCGCACGCATCGGCACGATTGGGGATACGGCTGCGGCGCGTGCCCTGCGTGCGAATTGCGCGCGCGTGGGTTCGCAAAGTACGCAGGCGCTGGGGCATGACGTATCAGGTCAAGGAGATTTACCACACACTGCAGGGCGAGGGCGCGCGCGCAGGCCGTGCCGCCGTGTTCCTGCGCTTTGCCGGCTGCAACTTGTGGACGGGGCGTGAGAAAGACCGCGCCTCGGCGACCTGCGATTTCTGCGACACCGATTTTGTCGGTACGGATGGACCGAACGGCGGCAAGTTCGCGACCGCCGGCGATTTGGCAGACGCCGTGCGCTCGCAATGGCGCGGAGCTGGCGAGCCCTACGTTGTGTGCACCGGCGGTGAGCCGCTCTTGCAACTGGATGCACCGTTGATCGATGCGCTGCACGAACGCGGCTTTGAGGTCGGCATCGAGAGCAACGGCACGATGTTGCCGCCGCCGGGGATCGATTGGATCTGCGTGAGCCCGAAGGCGAGGGCAGACCTTGTTCTCATGAAAGGCGATGAATTGAAGCTGGTGTATCCGCAGGCAGGCGGCGAGCCGGAACGCTATGCGACGCTGCGTTTCCGCCACTTCTTTCTGCAACCAATGGACGGGCCGAAGCGCGACGAGAACACGCGGCTTGCCACCGAATATTGTCTGGCCCATCCGCAATGGCGGCTGTCGCTGCAAACACACAAGCTGATCGGAATTCCCTAATGGCGACAAGGCCTTCCAAACTGCAATTGGGACGGCAGGTGAAGCTGCCCACGGCGCCGGACGAGGCAGTGCTCGACGCGGTGCCGAACCCGCACCCCGATCAGGATTACGTCGTGCGTTTCACCGCGCCAGAGTTCACCTGCCTGTGCCCGATCACCGGCCAGCCGGACTTCGCCCATTTCGTCATCGACTATTGCCCCGCGAAGGCGCTGCTTGAATCCAAATCGTTCAAGCTGTTCCTGGCGAGCTTCCGCAACACCGGCGCGTTTCACGAAGACTGCACGGTGACGATCGGCAACCGCATCGTCGCCGCGACCAAGCCGAAATTCCTGCGTATCGCCGGTTACTGGAATGCGCGCGGTGGCATCCCCATCGACGTGTTCTGGCAGACGGGCAAATTGCCGGGCGGCGTGGAGCTACCGATGCTGCGGCGTCACCGCGGCTGACGGGCGAGCTTCTCGCATTCCGCGTGACGGTAGCAGGTGGTGACATGGTCGTTGACCATGCCGACCGCCTGCGCGAACGCGTACACAATCACCGGCCCGCAAAAATTGAAGCCGCGCTGTTTCAGGTCCTTGGCCAGCCCTTCGCTCATCGCGGTCTTGGCCGGAACCTGCCCACCGGTCCGATAACGGTTGACCTTCATCTTGCCGTCGACGTGTCTCCAGATCACCTCGCGGAAGCCGCCGGGCTCTTTCTCCATAATGTCGAGCCACAATTGCGCGCCCTTGATCGCGGCAGCGATTTTTGAACCCGACCGGATGATGCCTTCGTTCTTCATCAGCCGCGCCACGTCGCGCTTGCCATAGCGCGCGATCTTGTGCGGATCGAACTTGTCGAACGCCTTCCGGAAATTCTCGCGCTTGCGCAGAATGGTAATCCACGAAAGCCCGGCCTGGAATCCATCCAGCACGAGCTTTTCATACAGCGCCCGGTCGTCGTACTCCGGCACGCCCCATTCCTTGTCGTGATAGGCGCGGTAGAGCGGGTCTTCGCCCGGCCACGCGCAGCGGACGGGCTCGCTCACCGCTTGCGCGCTTTGCCGCGGCCGCCTCCGCGGCGCCCACCGCCACGTGCGGCGGACTTGCGGCCTTTCTTGCTCTTCTTTCCGCCGCGCTTGGCTGCGGCCTTGCGAGCCGGCGCGCGCTTCGCGGCCTTGCCTTTGCCTTTGCCGCCGCGGCCGCCGCTGCGTTTCGCGGGAACAACCTCCTGACCAATCATCAGCATGGCTTCCAGCTTGTTGCCGTCCGGGTCGCGCACGAATGCGCCGTAGTACTGCGGCGAGTATTCCGGCCGTGGCCCGGGCGCGCCGTCATCCGTTCCGCCGGCGGCAAGCGCCGCCTGATGAAACGCGTTCACGGCGCGCGTGCTTTTGGCGAGAAAGGCAATGTGGGTTCCGTTGCCGACACTCGGCGCCTGATGATCGTGCGGCGGCCCGATCCACAGTTCGGGCATCGTCTCGCCGTAAGCGACGGCATGTGGCAGGAATTCCATCACCCGCTTGCAGCCGATCGCCGCCATGACAACGTCGTAGAACCGGGCGGAGCGTTCGACGTCGGTCACGCCGACGGAAACATGATGCAGCATTTCCCAATCTCCCTTTTCTGCAATCTAGCGAATCGTGCGCGTTACAGTGAGAGCCAATCCGGTTTCACCAGTGTGACACGCTGACCGTCCGCCATGATTTCGGCGTTCGCGGCGCGCGCGTCATCGAGGCGGTCGAGACGGACCAGCGCCAGTGCGCGATGGTCTAATCCCGTCATGAGCGTGGCGATTTCCTTGCCGTCCGCCGCAAGCGCCGTGCCGGGCGGGGGCAGAGCTCTCGCGAAGTCGGCCATCAGCACGCGCCGGCGGGCGGTGCCGCGGTGCTTCATGCGCGCGGTCACTTCCTGGCCGACAAAGCAGCCCTTCTTGAAGCTGACGCCGTGCAATTCCTCAAATCCCATGTCCAGCGGGAACACGGTGTCCGTCGGCATATCGGCACTGTCCGGCACGCCGAGGGACAGCCGCCGACGGTGAAAGGCCGGCGCGTCGACCATGGCATCCGGCTCATGCGGCACAATCGTACGCTTGCGCAAAGCGGCCAGTCGCGGATCGTCCGGCGCATCGGGCAGGGAGTCATCCCACGCCACGGCGACCGCCAGATCGTCGCGCCGTCTGAGCTCAATCTTCGCCCGCAGCCGATACATGGTCAGCCGTCGCAACAGGTCGTCCGCCGTCGCCGCCGCGCAGTCGAGCAGGAAGGCGTTGTCCTTCTCGAAAACGAGGAAATCGAACAGCACTTTGCCCTGCGGCGTCAGCAGCGCAGCATAGATCGGCCGCGCCGGCGTACAGGCCGCCATATCGTTGGTGATCAGCCCCTGCAGGAAATCGCGCGCGGTGTCCCCCGCCACTGCGATCACGGCCCGGTCATCGAGAACGAACGGCATGGGCGTCATCTAGGCTGGCCGAACGGCCAGTTCAATATGCGGTCGTTGCCAACGCCGAGGGCAAACGCTACGCACCCGCCATGGCCTTGCGCGTCGTGACCTCGATGGCGGTGGCGCCGTTCGGTGGCGCGGAGAATTTCTTCGCCCAGTTGTCGGTGGCGCTGAAGAAGGCGGGCGTTGACGTGATGGCGGCGTTGCGCGCCAGCCCCATTCACGAGGCGATGCTCAACGCCGGTGGCGTGCCGTACCGGACGTTTCCGTTCCGGCGCAATTTCGATTTCGTCACCGGCCGCCAGCTCGCCGAGATGAACCGCGCCTTCCGGCCGGATGTGGTGCTCACCTTCACCCAGCGCTCGTCGTCGATGATGCCCAAGGGCGATTACCCGATGATCGGGCGCCTGGGTGGGTACTACAATCTGAAATACTTCAAGCGCTGCGACTATCTGACCTGCATCACGCCGGACATCGCGCGTTACGTCATGAAAGGCGGGTGGAAGAAGGACCGCGTCTTCTACATCCCGAATTTTCCCGACGTGAAGAACGTGCCGCCGGTCGACCGCGCGACGCTGAACACGCCCCCCGACACGCCGGTCGCCTTGGCATTGTCGCGGCTGCATCCGAACAAGGCGCTGGACGTGCTGTTGCGCGCGGCGGCCAAGGTGCCGCGTCTGTACGTTTGGATTGCGGGCGAGGGCGACGAGCGCGCCAAGCTGGAAACCAAAGCGAGCGAATTCGGCATCGCCGGCCGGGTGCGGTTTTTGGGCTGGCGCATGGATCGGAGCGCCTTGTTGCGCGCCGCCGATGTGTGCGTGTTTCCGTCGCGCTGGGAGCCGAACGGCACCGTCGTGGTCGAGGCCTGGGCGCACGACGTGCCGCTGGTGACCACGGCGTCCGCGGGACCCAAATGGATCACGCGCGCCGGCGAGGACGCGCTCGTGGTACCCGTGGACGATCATCTGGCGTTGGCCGACGCGATCCAGCACGTCATTTCGTCGAAAGATCTGGCGCAGCGTCTGGTGGCGAACGGCGCGGCGAGAGTCGCGGCCGAGTTTTCCGAAGAGGCGGTGGTGAACCAGTACATCGACATGTTCGAACGCGTTTACGCAAAGCGGAAGGCGGCATGAGCGACACCTTCGACCTCCTCATCCACGGCGGCATCGTGGCGACGCCATCCGGCATCGCCGAAGCCGATGTCGGTGTGCGTGGTGGCCGCATCGCCGCGGTTGGCGCGTTGGCGAGCGCCAAGGCGGCGGAGGTGTTCGAGGCGAGGGGCCTGCATGTATTGCCCGGCGTTATCGACACCCAGGTGCATTTCCGCGAACCCGGCAATGAGCACAAGGAAGACTTGGAGTCCGGCAGCCGTGCCGCCGTTCTTGGCGGCGTCACGGCGGTGTTCGAGATGCCGAACACCAGCCCGCCGACGACATCGCGCGCAGCCATCGAAGACAAGCTGGCGCGCGCCAAGGGGCGGATGCATTGCGATTACGCGTTTTACGCCGGCGCGACGCCGGCCAACGTCGGCGCACTGTCGGAATTGGAAAAACTGCCGGGCGTGGCTGGCGTGAAGGCGTTCCTCGGTTCATCCACCGGCACGTTGTTGCTCAGCGAGGATGCCGATATTCTGGCAGCGTTGAAATCGGGCCGGCGCCGCATGGCAGTGCACTCCGAAGACGAACATCGCCTGCGCGAACGCAAGCACTTGGCGGTCAAGGGCGATCCGCGCACGCATCCGGTGTGGCGCGACGAGGAAACCGCGCGCCTATCGACGGAACGTGTTTTGCGGCTGGCGCGCGAAGCCGGGCGGCCGTTGCATGTCCTGCATGTGACGACTGCCGAAGAATTGCCGCTGCTCGCCGACGCACGCGACATCGCGACCGTCGAAACCACGCCGCAACACCTCACCCTGACAGCGCCGGAATGTTACGAACGTCTCGGCACCTATGCGCAGATGAATCCGCCGATCCGCGACGCGCACCATCGCGAGGCGCTGTGGGTGGCCGTTCGCAACGGGCTGATCGACGTCATCGGTTCCGACCACGCGCCACACACGCGCGAGGAAAAGGACCGCACCTATCCCGATACGCCGTCCGGCATGCCCGGCGTCCAGACGCTGGTGACCATCCTGCTCGATCACGTGGACGCGGGCCGCATGACGCTGGAACGGTTCGTCGACCTGACCAGCGCCGGCGCGGCGCGCATTTTCGGAATCGCGGGTAAGGGCCGCATCGCGCTTGGCTGCGACGGCGATTTCACCATCGTCGATCTGAAGAAAAAGCAACGCATCGAAAACAAGTGGATTGCGTCGAAGTGCGGCTGGACTCCGTTCGACGGCAGGGAGACGACGGGCTGGGCGACAGCGACGATCATCCGCGGTCAAACCGTGATGCGTGATCGTGCCTTGGCTACGGCGCACGCCGGCGCGCCCATCAAATTCCAGTCGACCCTTACTGCAGCGTGAATTCGCCGCGCGCGTATTTCAGATCCGTCGGTACGATGATGCCCGTTGCCGCCACGCGCACCGAGTGCAGCTTGCCGTCCAGATTGCCTTCCCAGAATTTGAGAAAGCGGTTCAGTTCCGGAAACCGCGGCATCAAATCGTATTCCTGCCACACGAAGGTTTGCAGAAGCGCCGGATGATCCGGCCGATGATACAGAATTTCGGCCGTGGTCAGCCGATACCCCCTCAACGCCAACGCCAAACTCATGACACCCTCTTTTGGGTTACGGTAAAATACAAATCCTTTCTGCCGCCTGAAGTTCCGCTCGCACTCTTCGCGTTGCCCGGCAACGATTCCTGAGCATTCGCGTTGGCAATCTTGTACCCGCTGCCGGGCGAAATCGAGCCTTGACACGCGATCCGCCGCTTGACGGCCAATGAAAATTCGGGTGCGTTCGGCCCGCCTTCCGGAACCCCGCATGACGCGCACTCTCGACCCGCGACTGCCAACCGCGAATAACGCTCCGCACACGGACAAGTGGTGCGCGCGCGCCCGGGCGGCGTAATGGACTATTTCCTTCTCATCGGCGGCGGCTTCATCATCGGCTTCATCGTGGCCGCGCCGATCGGGCCGGTGAACCTGATCTGTATCCGCCGCACCTTCGCCTATGGCCCGATCAACGGGTTTCTGTCCGGCCTCGGCGCCGCGATCGGCGACGGCGTTTTCGCCATCATCGCCGCCTTCGGCCTGACCGCCGTGGCGCAACTGATCGAAGGGTTTTCCACGCCCCTGAAACTCATTGGTGGCGCCATGCTGATTGGTTTCGGCATCCACATCTACAAGGCGGACACCTCGATCCTGCGCGACGAAGCCGGCTTGCCCATCCGCGACGCGGGTTCCCGCTCGCTGGTGCGCGCCATGCTGTCGACCTTCGCGCTGACCATGACCAACCCGGCAACCATGTTCGGCTTCGCGGCGTTGTTCACCGGCCTGAGCACCATCGCCGGGCCCGCGTCGTTCATCGGCGCGCTGTTCACGGTGGCCGGCGTCATCGGCGGGTCCGCCGCCTGGTGGTTCGCCGTCACCTTCGTGACCGGCATTTTCCACACCCGCATCACGGCGCAAACCATGCACCGCATCAACGAAGTCTCCGGCGCCGCGGTGGCGATCTTCGGATTGGTGGTGATCGGCGACGTGATCTGGGGCTGGATACGTTAATTTCACCGCCTTCTCGAAGGCGCTTTTCACGGCCTCCCATCCTGTGACATGGTTCACAGTAAGGGTCGGGGAACCCGGGGTTTTTCCAAGGGATTGAGATGACGTCGGAAATCGCCGTCATGAACCAGCGCGCCGTCGCGCTGGCCGCGGACTCCGCGGTGACGTTGATCGACGGCGGTACGGTGGTGGTGCGTAACGAGCAGCGCAAGCTGTTCAACCTCGTGCCGGGCCAGCCCGTCGGCGTCATGTTTTTCGGCTTGGCCGACATGATGGGCCACCCCTGGGACAATCTGATCGAGCATTTCCAGAAGAAGGCATCGCGCGCCGCGCCCGCGCACCTGTCGGGTTATGCCACCGCGTTCACCGGCATGCTCGACGGCCTGACCGAGTTCTTTCCCCCCGATCGCCAGCGCGACGATTACCGGCGGCTGTTCGCATCCGTGCTGCGGCACATCTTCGCCTACGCGAGTTTCCTGCGTGAATCCGGCGACGATGCGTTCGCCAGCGCCACCGACACCGCGCTTCTCGAAACCTCGATCGATCGCATCTGGAACGAATACCAGTTCTCGGCCGGCACACCGCGCCGCGACCTGCCGTGCTTCCCCCAACGCTTCGGGAAAAAGATCGCCTCGCATTACGGCGCCTTCATCGACGACCTGATCAATTACGGCTTCGGCCAGTTCGCGCTGTCCAAGCCGGCGATGCAGCATCTGAAGGACATCGCCGTCTTCTGCGTGGTGAAGGATCTGTTCCTGGAAGACGTCACCGGTCTCGTCTTCGGCGGCTTCGGCAAGGACGATCGTTATCCGACCGTTGTCACCTATTACGTCTCGGCGATGATCGACGGCATCGTCAAGCGCAGCGAGATCAGCGTCGACGCCATCAGCAACGAGGTGCGCTCCAAGTTGCGCGTGTTCGCCGATTCCGAAGTGACGCACGCGTTCCTGCGCGGGATCGATTTCAATCTCGAGCGCCGGATGTACGGCGGCTTCTACATGCTGATGCACGGCCTCGTGGACGAGGTGGTCGGCGCGCTGCCGCCGAGCGTGCCGGAGTCCGTGCGCAACGACGTCCGCACGCGCTTTCACAACGACGACGTGCCGCGCTATTTCGAAGCCTTTCGCGGCATGATGGGCCAGTACCAGCAGGCGGCGTTCATCAATCCGGTGCTGCGCGTCCTCGAAATCGCTGCCAAAACCGAACTGGCCGAAACCGCCAAATCTCTGGTAGAATTGAACGTTTTCAAGAAGCGCATCATGGCGCAAAAGGAAACCGTCGGCGGCGCCATCGACGTGGCGTTGATCAGCCGCGACGGCGGTTTCCAGTGGTACGCGAAACAGGGAGCCTGAGGAGCCTGCGATGAGCAAATCCAATCTGCACGACGGCGCCGTCCGCATGGGCCGCATCGTCCGCGCCGCGCGCGAACGTCAGCGTTCGTCTTCGGGCCTCGAGGATTTGCCGTTGTCGGCGATGAATCCCGCCGACGCGTGGGCGCGGAAATATCTGTCCGAGGGCATCGGCCCCGAGGCGCCGAAAGCGACCGGCCAGGCGCCGGCGCACGAATTGCCGGCGCAGGGACGCCAGGCCCAATTCATGCGCGAGCTGAAAGCGCGCGCGGCCGGCAAACCGGAACGCACCATGGGCGGGCCTGCCGCGAAGAGCGCGGGCGGCAAGATGGCGATGGAAAAACCGTTCAAGCCGACGTCGCAACGCAGCGGCTGGCGCGGGATGCTGCGGGGGAAGTAGTTCCGTCGAGCGGGATTAGCATCTGTTGAGCCTCTCCCCCATCGGGGGAGAGGCCGCGAGCGCGCGAAGCGCTGCGAGCGGGAGAGGGGGGACGC
>JADMIO010838921.1_pt1 | contig 43571 bp, 59 predicted proteins | sample 8958161 | NCBI WGS metagenome assembly JADMIO01 (sample SAMN16585339, study PRJNA669376) | soil metagenome | isolation source: Crop rotation soil | place: USA: Cullars Rotation, Alabama | collected 2011
GTCGTCACCTGTCCGCCATCGGGTTTTGTCTCGGTTGTTTTGACGCTGAACTCTTGCTCGATTTCCTTTGCTGTTGCTGTTTTGATCTTGGCTTTCGCCAGGGCGCTGACTACGACTGAAGGGATCGGCACGCCGGATTTCGCGCAGTTCTCAATGATCGACATCACCTCGTAGACGATGTATGCCATCGCCGCAAGTTGCTCAAGTTCGAATGGAAGGTGAAGCGGCTGCTCAACGATGTGGAGCGTCCAGAGCAGCGGGAACAGTGAGCACTTTTTCAGAAGCCCGACCCACATCGTGGAACTCTTTAGCTCTTTGGTCGCGGCTCCGGCGATGAGCCCGGTGAGGATATCCAGCGCCATCAACGTGACGAGGGTTTGCATGACGGCGGGAATCTGCGCCCACACGCCAGCGACGGATCCACCGCCGATGATGATCCATTTCCAGGTTAATTCTGCTTTTTCGCGCAAGGCGGGCTCCTATTCGGTGTCTACGTCTGAGCGGGAGAACTTCGAGGCGCTGAGCGATAGAAGACGGCGCTATCGCTCAGCAGCAGGGCTATTGAATTGCGGTGACGGATCCGCGAAGAATGAACAATGCTCCGGCCGATGATGGAGGCGTTAATCCCCCAGCGGCCTTTAGCTTCTGGAATTCAGCTTCGATCAGGGTTGCCAGCGCATCATCCGAGGGCGTCGGCGTACCCGCTGGAACCGGGACCGCGCCGGTATCAATCATTTTTCCGATGATCGTTCGCAGGACATCCATCAGTGTGGCTTTTTTGTCATCGCCAGACTTGGGCTTGGCTGAAAACAACGCCTCGACGCCCCTGATGAGAACGGGGAGCAGTGGACCCAACGCAGCTACGAGCGCGGGTAGCATTACTTACCCTGTCGCCATTCCTGAATCTTCGTTCCGCCGAGGACGAGCGCGATGTGCGTCATCAGCTTGACGTTGTCCAGGAGGTACGGATACAGCTCCGCAGCGGTGAAGATCGTACCCTGCCGGCCAAACTGCGAGATCCAGATTACCGGGATATACCCGGGAAGCGGCGTCGTTGCGGCTTGCTCCGGCGTCGGATCGCCGTTCTCCTGATCGACCGTTGCCCAATCCGTGGTTTCCAGGTTGTATTTCTGCGGATTGTTCATCTGAAGCAGCGACATCTTCTGGTAACCCTGAAGATCTTCGAGGCTTCGTGGCGAAACGACTTTCGCGAGCGGCTCGACGGGCGCCGGAGGTGTGCCGCTGGAACGCGATACGACACGGAGGCCGTCTTCGTTAGGAAGCGTCTGGAATCCCACCTGTCCAACCAAGAACTGGATGAACTGAAGGGTTCGAAAAGTGAGCGGATGAGAGAGTGCTTTTGTTGCTGACATGCTATTTGTTTTCCTTTTCCCGAACTGAATCTATTTCTCGGTTACTTCCATTTCGACGACGCCGGATGCACTGCTGAGCAATTCGTACAGCCGCTTCATGTCGTCATTCGCGAGACGCAAGCATCCATGTGTGAAGCGGAGCCCGCCGCAGTTTTCGATCTGCCATTTGTTCGCCGACGGATCGCCGCCGTGAATCCAGAGGCCGGTTCGCCCGTTCGCTTTCGCCATCAGCGCTTGGCCGCGAATCGGATCGAGTGATACTTGGCCGTTCGGTCCGTATGAATGCCAGTAGCCCTCGTCCTTGTAGGGCGCGAGCAATTTGCAGGTGTACGTCCCTTCGGGTAGGTCCCCGCCTTTCTTTGCGGGATTCCGGCCTTTGTTGAATTCCTTCGCCGCGTACATGTCGTCGGAGCGTGCGAGGCATGGCGCTTCGAATAGCACAACGCCGTCGCTGTCGACGGCTTCGAGCGTGCCGAGTTTGTCGCGGTTCGATGAGAGGGAGCAGAGTAGACGCATTCAGTTAACGTTCTTTCGGCACGGCATCAGCGACTCTGGTACCGTGCGGTTCATTTGGTATCCTGAGGTTGTCGGGAGCGAAACATTCATCGCGCCGGTACTGCGGTGCCGCCTGACATCAAAACCCCTCCGGAGATAGCATCTCCGGACTGACGCCCTCGGGAAACTGAGGGCGTTTTCTCCTGACTAACGCTTCGCCTCGCAGCCGTCGTAGTTGAACGCATCAAACGCCGCGAGAACCCTTTCCCACTGCTTCTGATTTCGCTTTCCATCGTTCAGGTCAACAACGAAACGGCTGTATTCTTGGTTGAATCGCCGGAGTTTCTCATCCCACTCGGGATCGTTGATCGAGGACCGCTTTCGCGCAGCCCCCGCAGATCTGCCTCCTAATGGCAGGAATGCGAGGATGAAAGCGCGCCGGAGCATGGAACTAGTAGGGTGTGCACGCGAAGCGGATGATATCGTTTGAGCCCGAAGTGCCAACGAACGTGGCTGTGGTCGTCGACGATGCGGTTTGCACGAACAGATTGGCGGCCGTCGTCGAGTTGGTGATCGAACAAGACCAACCAGTCGTCGCGGTCACGCCGCTAAAGGTCAGCACCGAAGTGCAAGCTCCGGTTACGGTCGTGATGAATCCAGCCGCGTTTTTGCTGCCGGTGCCGATAGTTCCGCATGTTCCTACGCTCGGAGTTCCGCCGCCCGCCACAAATGCACTCGCCTGAACAGTCGTATCCGCGGAGTCGTCGGCGAGTCGCGCGATAAACTTCGTCGTTGAGCGCTTCCAGGCCGGGAAGCTCGATGTGGTTCCGCTGAACTGAACAAGGCCATTCACCTGAATATTGGAGGCGAACGTCGGGTTCGTGTTGAATACGGCAACTCCGGTTCCGGTTGGATCACTGAGGGTTGCGAGGAGTTGTGCCGAAGTCGTCGAGGCGAACTGACTCAATGGATTCGCGGTATTCGCGATGCCCGCACCCGATAGGGTGCTCCAGGCAGGGGCCGCACTCGCCGATCCGGTGCCGGTCTGCGTCATGACCTTGAGGGTCGCACTCGTATTCCCGGCGAGCTTTGAGAGCGTGTTCGTGGCGCTGGCATAAAGCATGTCACCGAGGGCATACGTGGTTTGATTTGTGCCGCCACGCGGTTCGGTAATCGCGGTGCCCGTCCATGTTCCGCCGTAGATAGTCCCACTAAACTTGATATTGCCGCCAACCTCTAGAATCTCTGCGGGCAGCGTGGAGCAATCAGAAGCCGCCGGGCATAAGCCGATACCAACGTTTCCGCCGACAGGGTTGATCTGAATTGGCTTGAACCCTGTTCCGAAGAGAGACGCTTGTAGCCAGCCGTATCCATGGCTGGATTGATATCCAAAGCCAAGCCGTTGCGTCTGCGTGAATCCATCACCCGTCACCGTAAATGCGCCGATTTGGCCAATCGGCTGCACGGATTGCCCGGTCACCATCACCGCAAAGTTGTTAGGCGTGAGGAATACATAGTTTCCAGAGATGGACATGTTTGTATTCGGATCCGTCCCGTCCAAGGCTGCATATCCAAGACTTGGGTTAGGATCGTAATGCCACCACAGGCGCGCCGCGTTGTTCTGCTGCCCTACGCTGACTTGCGCATCAACGCCGCTCGGCTGGCTGACGGTTGCATTGATCTGAAAAATACTCGCGCCCTTATCGAAAGTCGCTTTTTGCCCCATACTCACGCGCCCGCCAAATGGGTTCAGGGCAAGTTCTTGATAGCTTGCGTTGTCCCCGGATTGGATTGTTGCAATTGTCCCGCTTCCGCTATTCTTGTTCAGAATTAGGTAGCCGCCGTTTGTCGGGCCATCTGCCGCGCGGATTCTAATTCCACCGGCACCCAGATCATCGGCCGCTGAGCGCACATCCAGACCGGCGAGTGGAACACTGATACCGATCCCGAGCCGCTTATTCGTGCTGTCCCAGAAGAAGTTGGCGTTATCCTGCGCGTACTGTCCGCCGACACTAGTGAATGGAACGCTTCCCGCGGAGAACGTACCCGCACCGGTTCCGCCGCGCGCGGTGGACAGTAAGCCGCTCGAGATATTAGCGGCGTTCGTTGTGTCGGTCGTTGCCGAAGGCGCGAAGGGCACGCCGCCGGTTTTTGTACATGTCAAATTCGGCCGGTTCAGGGTGCAATCTCCGCCGAGCGTGAAGCCGCCGAGGGACCCAAGGTTATTAAACTGAATGTCTCCGGTGAGTCCGGCCGCGGGAGCAATACCGATGGTTGAGAAACCGAAGATATCAATCTGGCCCGGCGCGGTCGTATAAGTAAGGGTGAGATCGCCCGTGGCCGGATTGCGCGCCCACTTGCAAGAGCTTTCTTCCTGACCGTTTCCTGAGCTATCCCAGCACACCCCGTGCGCCTTCGTGCCCATTCCGTGAGTCGAGGCGAGGATCACCATCGGAGAGGATGTGATTGTAGCGGTGGAGTAAGGTGGCGTGTTTGAGCCTCCGCCGCTACCGCCACCGGTTTGGTTTGCCGGAGCCCAGTACCGGCCGTTGAACGCGAGAACTTGACCCGTCTGCGCGCCTGCGTCTGAAATCTGCGAGGGAGCGATGATCGGTCCGCTGTACGGCGTGCAGGGTATAGTGCCCTCAATGGTCGTAATGGTGACCGGCACCGCAGAAACCGGGACTGTCCAGTATCGAGTCAGTTGCTGCCCGGCCAAAGAGTAGCTGACCTTGTAGCATCCGACCGGAAGGCTGGCGGTGTTTGGAAACAGGCTAATGTTCACCGCGCCAGCGGTGACGTTATACGTCCGTCTACCGGGGAAAATTACTCGCCGCGGAACGGAATCATCCTCGTATTTAGACCATTCAATAGTGATCGTCCCCGACGGATGAGCACCCGTCGCGGTGGTGATCACATCCGAAATTACCGTGTTGGCGCTTTGCGCGCGCAGCGATAGCGCCGTCGAAGACAGCAACAGCAAAGCCGTGACAAGATGGCGCATCGAGGTTTCCTTGGATTACTTCTTTTCAGCGGAGGGCATGACCGGCGATTGCGCTTTTACAGCCCAGACCTTGGAAGGAATCGCTTTGCCATCTTGGCCCTTTAGGGCTTGACCCGCGGCATCAACTCCAACCGAGAGCCCGCACCCGCCGGTCTTGATCTTGTCTTCAGGTACGCCGACGGATAGACAGAAGCCCTTAGCGAGCGCTTCCTGTGCGGCGTATATCGGACCAATAGCGGCTTGGAATTCCTTAATCTTCGACTCGAGATCGTCAACCTTGAAGCGCGCGCGAAGTACTTCGATTTGCGCGTTGGCGAGCGTCAGATCTTTAATCTCAGATGGCGTCAAATCGCGCTCTGACGGCACGGCCGAAACCGAAATCGGTTCCGGTTTCGACGCGACCTGTGCGCAAAGAGAAAAAGCGGCCAAGGCCGCCGTGAGTAGCAGTTTCATATTTACCCTTTTTTTTCAATTAGCAGGACCCACCCGTTCCGTAGATGATCCCGCCCCGTACGAAAATCTGACATGAGCCAGCGTTCAGCGTTCCCGAGAGCCCAAAGAACCCGCCGGAGACCGCGTACACGCCGCCGGTTTGAATATTTCCAGTCGCCAGCACGGCCGCGCCAACGAACTGACCCGACGAGTTGATGACCGTGCTGCCATTGATCTGATACACGCCGTTTCCACTACCGCCGTTGCCCGCGTTGAATCCACCGGATGACTGAATCGAGTTGGTTGCGACGCTCGTCGTCGCCAACCCGATCGTTGCCAGTACGCCACCCGATGTCTGGATGGAGTTACTTGCCGAGGTCGTAATGATATTCAATCCGGAGCTCGACGACAGAACGCCCGCCGCCGAAATCGCTCCTGTCGTGAATACACTTCCAAACTGAACAGCGGATGAGGTTCCGATATTCTGCGGAGTCGAAAGCGTGATCGTCGCTCCAGACGAGAACGTATTGACCTGATTTGCCGTGCCTTGAATCGTTAGCGCTCCGGTCAGGGCGTTCACGGAAGCAACTCCGCCAGTAGCAAGCGACACAAAGCCGCTTCCGTTGTGAACCTTCAGCGCGCCAGCCGAAGTGTCAAAGTACAGCGCGCCGGCATGGAAAGAATCGCCAGTCGTTGCTGAAGGCGCACCAGCCGAGTTGCCTGCCTGAATGTAGTTCGTAGCGGTGAACGACTTCGCGGCCATTCCGCCGCCCGGCGCCTGAATCGAGTTGTAATTTGTCGCTGTGCCGATCGTGGCAAGGAATCCACCGTCCGCCTGAACAAAGCCGGTTGCGATGGCAAGGCCCGCGGTGACGCTCGCGGTCGAGATCGTCACCTTTCGGAGCGAGTTATCCCAGGTGAAGTTGGCTGAGGCCCCGAAAGCCCCGCCGTTATTGAACTGGACTTGCGTATTTGAACCAGCTACCGATCCCCCGCCTCCGCCTGTCCCTAGGCAGACCATCGCGCTTCCGTTATAAACAGCCAGGCAACCCGAAAACGTATCCCATGAGAGCGTTCCAGCGTGGATTGCATCGCTGGTCGTCATCGTCGGCAAGGTGCCGACTCCACCGCTCGAGAACGATCCGGTTTGGATGTAGCGAACCGCGGTAAACGAAAGCGCCGCGCCACCACCGGTCGGGGCCTGAAGGCAGTTGTACTTGAGGCAAGTTCCGCTGGTGGCGATGAATCCCTGATCCGCTTGGGCAAAACCAGTTCCTACCGCCATACCCGCAGTCGAAGTTGACGAAGCGATCGACGTCAGCGTCTGCGAAGCGTAGGTCAGATTTGCTGACCCAGAGAAGGATCCCGCGCTATTGAACTGAACATTCGTGGTTGCTCCACCAGGAGACGTCGCGCCGCCGGTCGCCAGGGCCACCCATGCCGCGCTATCGGTGTAGACCTGTAGGTTGTGGCTCGATGTGTCGTAATAAAGAGCGCCCGCGTGAAAAGCATCCGCCGTTGTCAGCGCGGGGACGCCGGAGGGAAAGCCCGCCTGAATATAATTGACCGCAGTGAAGGACAAAGCCTCCATGCCACCGCCGGGAGCTTGGATCGCGTTGTAGTTGGTTGCCGTGGCTCCGGTTGCGAGGAAACCCGCATCGGCTTGCATGAAGCCGGTGCCGACAACCATCCCCGGGTGCGCGGCATCAACGGCGGATACCGTCAGGAAGCGCCCAGCGTTATTCCAGGTGAAATTTGCGGATGCCCCGAAGGCACCGGCATTGTTGTACTGAACCTGAGTAGTCGCGCCCGCGACCGATCCACCTCCGCCACCACCGAGACACGAAAAGACGAGCGCGTTGTTTGCGACTTTTAGGCAATCATCGGCGGTGTTGTAGTAGAGCAGTCCTTCTTTGAGGCCTGATCCTTGAATGAGCGGGTTGGTGACCGTTGCGATGGTTCCGGCCGCTGGATCGTCAGCAGAGCTTCCAACGATGACATAGCCGCCGCGGTATGTCGGGGAGCCGAGGGTTCCCGAACTGGTAACCGTTCCCGTCGGGTAGAGCGTTCCCGCGATGATTGCACCGGCCGTGACGCCACCAGCAGGATGAGATCCGCCGGGATAGACGGCGTTGATGGCGTTGTACGCCGGTTGATCTGTTGCAAGTCCACCGCGGGCAAAGAAATAGGTATTGAGGTTGAGGCCGTAAAGCAGATCAACCGGTAGCTCGGCGCCGCAGCCCGTAGCTGGCATTTGCGGAGACGTTCCGACCCAGAGCACCGCATTGTGCGCGCCGAAACCGGATAGACCATTCAACGGCACAGGCTGTTGAACCGGATTCCCGTTTACGTCCGTACATACACCTCCGCCGTTCGGGTTGTATGTGATCGGCCCAAGATCAATGTAACCGCCAGCGTTGTTGGTGATACTCTGCGCGACGGAGATCCCGCGAAGGGCCGCTCCGTCAGTGGCAGAGTTGAATCCTTGCCAGCTACCGCCTGCGACCGAAGAAAGAAAGCCACCGGAGGATTGAATGAATCCGCCGGCTGAAACGATACCCGCTGTTCCTGCGGCTTTTGTGACCGTAAGGCGCTTTAAGGTGTTGTCCCAGAGAAGTGCGCTAGATCCGGCGAAGTTTCCGCCAAGATTGAACTGGACGGAATTGGCCGGCGCTGAAACCGTCGCGGATCCACCGCCACCCCCGCCTCCACCCCCACTGGTTTCGCTAACGGCTCCGCCGAAGATATTGTCGCCGCCCGCCCCGGGGATTATGGTTCCGGCTGAATCGGTGACGACGAAGCGGTATCCGACTCCGGCGGTAAGCCAGATGGATGCGCGACCGGCCGAGTCCAATACGATTGGATTCGGGTTTGCCGTGAAAGCCGAGCTCGACGTGAAGGTCGCTAGAGGTGTACCTGGGCAGCTACTTCCCGCAGAGCACGAATACACCTTGCCGCCGGCCAAAGGATGCCCGATCTGATCTGTAAACTGAACATTGAGATTCGGTGCGATCACCGCTGTCTGAGCGTGCAACGTCATCGCAGACAGAACGATGAGTAGGGCGGTGATTACAGAGGCACAAAGGCTTTTCATGGTGATCTCGGGTTGAAACGAACGAGGTTAGGCGGTGATACGCTGGTTACGTGCTTCGTCGGCTGTGGCTGCTGTTATCGATCGCGTGGGCGCTGCTTGCGCTCTATGCTGGCTCGACCCGAGCCCGTGGGATTATCGATCTCGATATTGCTATTGCGCTTGCGCCGCTGGTTCTGGGATTTCTTCTGGCGAAGGCTTGGCGGTTTGTTTCGACTGGCCGCCGAGTGGGATTTCCGATCGCGACCCGTTTTTCGACGAGAACACAACCGTATCGGCGGTAAACTTCTTTCCGGATGCGCCCGGTACTGATTTACCGACGTATTTGTCGCCTTCGCCGGGCTTGAGGTATGCGACTGTAGCGTGAGCGACGTACTTCATTTGCTTTTCCACGTGGGGCAGAAGCCCGCGAATTTCTTCGTTCAAATCGATGAGGTCTGGTGAGTCGACGTCGAGCTTCAGCACGTCTGCATCATCGTTCTTGAATAGCGAGAGACGCCCGAGCTTCACCTTGACCGGACGTTGGCCGTGAAATGCGACTGCCGCGACATCCGAATCTTCGGTATCGATGCCGTACAAGATCGTCACGTGGCTGTCGTCCTCACGACCCTCTTCGCCGATCTCTTCATCAGGAATCTTCGCGGCGAATTCCTGGATGGCCTTTGCGATTGGCTCTGGCAAGTTGATCTGAGTCGATGACCATTCGTGGCGCTTTGCTTCTGGTTCGGCGCCCGCCCCATCCGCTTCTTCGGACGCGGGCTCTTGGATCACCTCCTTACTCGGAGGGACGGGCGCGGGGAGAATCTGCGCGACATCTTCAAGCTTGGCCGTCGGCATCTTAGTCGTGTTCAAACGATCCGTCGTTGTTTATCTTCTTGACCGTGACCCGCTGGCCGTTTCGGAGCTCGACGACATCACCGGGCTTCGGGGCGTCTTTCTTCGAAGCCAGAGGGGTTGTGATGGCTCGTTTTTCCTGGAGCGCATTCAACTCCGCCAGCATCTCGTCTTGGCTCATCTGAGCCATAGACTTGTAGCCTTTGTCTTTGTACGGCATCCGAACAACACCGCTCAACGCTTCGTGATCGAGCCCAAGTTCGGCTCCGATCGCATGTAAGGCCCGATTCAACGTGCCCCGCCCCATGATCGAGAAGCCGTCGTCAAGTAGCTGCTTTCGGGCATCGGCCAAGGGTACGCCGTTTTCCTGTGCGTACGCCTTTACGCCGTCCTCGGTCATGATCCGAGGCTGTTCGAAGACAGGCGCTCCTGCTGGAGCCGGGATGCTGTCCGGCGCGTTCTCACGACGGATAGTGACGCCTGCGGGCTCGACGCCCTCTGGCAATGGAGCGGCTGGCGCCTCGATCTTTACCGGCTCCGCGGTCGTAGCTTGCGGCGCTGGCTTCAGCGCGGCGTCTCTCGCCTTCACGATGTCCGTCAGTTTTAGATCGAGCCCGAGCGCTTCTCCTGCGAGCGCCCACTGATGAAGGTCCATGCGCCCGATTTCTTCTGGAGTAATTCCGCCGTCGATCAGAGTCTTGGTAATCGTAGCGGCGTCTTTCGTAGCCTCGGTAGCCGACGCAGGCTGGATCGTGGCGGGCTCTGCTTGCGGGGTTTCTGCGATTTGCGGAGCGGGTTCGGGCGGCTGAGTGACGGGAGCCTGCGTCGGTTGGGGAACTGGTTTCGCCTTCGCCGCATTCGCGCGCTCGATACCGGCGGCTACGCGGCGAACGGTCGTTTGTGCTTCAGGCGAGAGCTTTTCAAACGGCTTGCCTACTTGGCCGATCGCGATGTCATCCAGCAACTTCACTTGCGGATCGATCGCGGGCGGAATGACCTCTGGCGTGACGGGCGCGACGGGTTCGGTTGCAGCTTGGCCCGGCTTCAGCGGATAGCCGGTTGCCGGATCCGTGGGGATCGGTCCGCTGGTATCAGCCGGGGCTTCTGGGATGATCGCTCCCTGCGATAGCTGCCGGTTGATCGGGATGACTTCGGGTGTTGCTGCGACTGGCGCTGGTTTTGTGCGTTCGGCGAGTCCTTCTTTGATGCGAGCGATTGCACCTTTAACAGCGGGCGTCATTCCGCCGATGACGGCTCCAATTGGCGGTCCGTATACAGGAACGACATGTCCCGCCCCATAGCCCAGCGCCGCTCCGGTCACGCTCGCCGGTACACCCTCGACTTCAGCAAGAGGCACTCCGCGAACCTTAATCGGTAGCGTTGTGGGCGCGGTGGCGCCCTTGTACGCGCCGACGGCCGCATCCTTGATAACAACTGGAGCCTGTTTCGCGACTGCGGCAACTTTGGGGGCAACTTCACCGCCAACATGCAGAATTGGAGCCGCGGCGCCAACCGTAGCGCCTACCGCCGGACCAAACGTCTCAGCGGACGGGTTCGCGGCAAATTTCTTGCTCTTCTCGATCGCCGTGGGGACCTGGCTCGCTCCCACCGCTGCGAGAGTCGCATTTCGGACCAATGGCGCGGCTCCAGGACTGCTCAATACGGTCGCGGCGAGACCTGCAGGCGTCATGATGGCGTCCGCGGTACCAGCGACGAGGTGTCCGCTAGCGTCCGCGAGCGAGAGTAGGTGCCTTCCTCCTGGAATCTTCGTGATGAAGTCTCGCGCTTCTGCGGTCGGCCGCTCGAGCGCTTTTTTTAGATTCTCGTAGTGCTCTTCAACTGTCGGAACTTTGCGGCCGTCGCCAAAGACATTCGATAGGGCCTGCGGAGCCGATGTTGAAAACGATTTCTTTGCTACATCCCAGACCTTTGAGAGAAACCCCTCTTCTTTTTCTGCGGCGGGCTTGGCTCCGTACTTCGCCAGCGAATCCTCAATTGAAGATGACGGAGCGGACGCAACTCCGCCGTACTTCTTGATCGACTCTTCGATATTGAGGGCCGGGGATGCCATTAGTTCACGTCGGCGGAATGCTCTCGCTTGAAGCTGTCAGCGGCTTCCTTCGAAGGGAAGATGAATGTGGATTTTCCGTTGACGGGCTTTTTGAGTGTTACCGTGCGCGCCGAGGGATCGCCAGCATTCGCGCGCGCTCTGATTTTTTCCGAGGCCGCAACAGCTTCCTTGCTGATTCCAGTAGTGAGCGGCTTGCCCATGTCAGACTTGTACGCGGACTCCAATTCCGTGTACTTGCCACGCATAAGCTGATCGTTGTCCATCATGATCTTCCGGAGTACATCGGGAGAGTCTGCGGCCAAGATGGCTTTCTTTTGCTCTTCACGGTCAGCAACAGAACCGCCGGCGGGAACCCAGGCTTTCGTGAGTTCGTCCGCGTACTTCGTACGGATGTTCTCGAAGCGCTTTACCTCGTCCGATCCGACGTTGTTCTTGATCCAATTCGAGATGCTGTTGTACTTCGGGAAGCGCGTGTTATCGAGAGCCTCGATCGCGTCGCTTAGTTCCCCGCCGTGCTTCATGGCGGTTCCGATCGCGTTGATGTTTTGGCCGATCTTTCCGCCAGCTGCGTAGGCATTCGCTGTCACGACGCGTTTCTTTGCATCGGTGATATCAAAGGACGGATCGTAGGCGCGAACCAAATCGGCAATCGCCTGATTCTTCATCGCGATCGGACCGCGACCAGCCTGCGGAGGCAAAAATTCACGGCCATCGACAATGTTTTTGACTTGTCGGACGAGCGCCGGATTCTTGCCCTGAAGCGCTGCTTCGTTGAACCCGCCTTCGGTCGCAGTGGGTGTTGCGGCCGCTACCTTGGTGCTGCTTTCCTGCTGCGCCTGGAACGCGGCCAGCTTGTTCGCGTCCACGGTGCCAAGCGGCGTTTTTGGATCCACTCCAAGCGCCGCAGCGGCGGCTTTCGTATAGGCTACTGGATCATTATTGCCGTGGCCCGCAGGGGCGTATTTCGTGATGTAGCCTTCGAGAGTGAGTCCCGCTTTTGCGTCGATTCCGATCTGCCGGCCGATCGCCGCGTAGCCATCCTCAGGCGTCTTGAACTTGGCGAATCCGCCTTCGCCCAATTCCGCGCCTGGCTGGTTCGCGAACATCAGATTGCCGGGGTTATTGTTTTTGAATGCGAGTTGCTGGCCCTTTTGGCCCGGTGCGGTTTCTGGAATGACGACGGAGCCCGTTGGCACTGCGCCGCCCGCACCGCCACCGAGGAGCGCATCGACGGCGCCGGTTTGCTTGCCCACATCGGTAGCGATGGCGCGTTTCTGGATGTCGTCCAGGACCGCTTTCGCCTGCGCCTTACGCTCGGGCGTCTCGTTCGGATCCGCGAGGATCGATTCCCACGTCGCCTTCGGTGTGCTGTTGGTGGCGCGCTGTTCCGCTGTCAATGCCCGGTTCTGGATGATCTTCAGATTTGACGGGTTGAACGGTAGCCGCTCGAGATACTGCTTGGCATACGCCGGATCTTCTGTCGCGATTTCCTTAACCTTCTGGTCGTACGTTTCCTTGTCGTTGACGCCAGTGAACAGCGTGGCGACCTTGGCGTGCATTTCCTGCGTTCGCTTCTGCGCGCGCTCGAAAACCTTCTGCGTTTCCGCCGTGGCTTCGTAAAGAGACTTCTGCTGTTGCTCGACCGTCTGAGCGGTTCTTGCGAAGTTCTTCAGCCGCTCGATTACTTCCGGCGTCAGCGCCCCATCGGGACCAACCTGAGACGAGATCTGGTCCGCCGTGGCCTGATCGATCAAGCCATCGGATGTTGCCTTCTTGAGGTTGTCTTTGAGAACTGCGCCCTGAAGCTCCGGGGCGGCATTCAGGACGGAATTGGCATAGCTACCGAGTTGCGTGGCTTTGGTTCCGGTGACGGCTAGCTCTTCCTTCTTGCGTTTCAGGGCGTCGTCGAGTTCGGCCCGCTTCTCCTTGCCATAGTTGAGCGCCTCTGGACCAAAGCCAGCCTCAGTCAGATGCTTCTGGACGCCTTCATGGTCAACCGTTGTCTTTCCGTCGTCGCCGACCTTCGCGTACTTCTGAAGCGCTTCCGAGAGCACTTGTTGTCCGCGTGTGGTTCTCTGTTGGACCTGATTCGCGTTGCGAATCTTCTCGTTTTCCAAGCCGGTCTGTTCGATGTCGCTCTGAATCTTCGCGGCTTGCAACGGCTGAAGAGCCGCCTGGTTCTTAAGCAACTGCAGTCGCTGAACCGCTTCGACGCTCTGAAGCGGGTCTTCGATTTGCGGCGGCTTCAACCCGGTCGCGATGAAAGATGAGTCCAGTTGAGGCATGCTATTTACCCGGAGTCCCGTTCGGGTTCAGGATGTTGGTGCCGTTGATATCCGCGCCGGTTACTTTGGGCAGCGAGTACAGCGCATACGCTCGATTGACCGAGTTCGCAACCGAACCGAGCCCCGAATTCCAGGCGTTTGCCGAAGCGATGTCGCTGGCCGACTGCGCATTTGCCTTCCCGGAAATCGCGCTCGCGGCGATGTCCGCAGCCCGTAGCCCGACGTCGCCAGAGTACTTCCCAGCGTTGATGACGTTTCCGGCCATCAGGGCTTTGTATTGCGCTGCGGTCAACTCCTTCGTGAGATCGTTCGAATTGATCGTCTGTGCCGCGTTGCCGATGTCCTGGTTCGCTACTCCGGTAGCGCTGAAACCGAGGTTCGTGATTCCTTGAAGGCCGGATAGTCTTGCAAGCGCCGTTGTGCGGTTCTCGTCGTAGGTCCCCTTCGCCCTCGCGAAGGCACTGTCCAGGAATGTGTTCGTGAGGTTCGTATTCAGCCGGTCGGACGCTTTGACGAGCCCACCGGTATAGAGACCACCGCGCGCCGCCGCGCTGCGTTCCAGCGCCTTATTCGCCTCGTCTCGAATGAAGGCATACTGCGGATCGTTCTGCCAATCCTGCGGTGTGAAGCTGAACTGCTTTGCATCCGGACCGAGCGCGCCGCCCTTGCCCAGCATCTCCTGGGCCTGCTGGAGGCTGATCTGTCCGGCTTCGAGGTACGGCTTCAGCGCTTCGAGTTGCTGTGCTTTCGCGGCATCGATCTTGCCGTTTGCATCAGTAATGCCGGCTTCCAACTGCTTCGTGGCGTCCGTGATGCTCTGATTCGCCGTGTCGGTAGCGGTATTAAAGCCTTGTTTCGCCGCATCCGCGGCAGCCTTGGCATCGGCTGCGATCTTATCTGCTGCGGCAGATTGCTTGTCGGCGGCGGATCCGGCAGCGTGGGAACTGATCGCGGCGCCAGCGACTCCGGCCGCAGCGGAGACACCGAGTCCGATGGCAAGGGCCGTACCGATCGCGGCACCGCTGAAGCCTTCCGGCATCGTCCAAAGGCACTGAAGGAGCCAGCAGACGCCGAGAAATACGGCGAACTGGATAGCTTCGAGCGCGATGGTTTTCATTGGAGAGCCTTGACGAAAGTCGTTTCGGCTTTCACGTAGCCGAGTTTCAGATAGAACTTCTCGAGTTCCGCCGGCATAGAATCCTGAAGGTGAGCCATTCGAATTTGTGAACATTTCATCTCCAGAGACCAAGACTCAAAAGCGCGATACAAACGCAGCAGCCCCGTCCCCCCACGAGCCGCTTTGCGAATGAACATGAAGAGTTCCTGACAGGTTTTTGTGTACGCGTAGGGCTCTTGATAGGCAAGCCCACCGATGGTGCCGAGAATCTCTTCGCCGTCCAACAGCAGGAAGATCACGCCGCTTCCAGCGAGCCAGCCGGTCCATGTTTCCACGAACCGTTCGATATGGAAGTCCTCGAGGAATTTCGAGCTGGCGTAAAACTCGATCGCGCAATCCGCGAGCCCAGGAAGATCTTCAGGCTGCGCTTTGCGTACAAGCACCCAGGTCTCCCGTTCCGAATACCACCTGAATCAGTCGCGCGTCGTTCCCATCGCCGTAGTTGTTAAAGAGGCTTCGCGAGTGGAAGTAGGCGGATGAAAACAACAGCACGCGATTGAATCGCGCCTGCGTCCGGCCCCATTGTTCCCACTTCGTCAGATCCTTCCAATCTGCCTTTTCGGTGTCGTCGATGGCTGCGACACGTCCCGTTTCGCGGTGCTTCCAGAACGCTGTTCCGTCGCCCTTCGGCGGGTTCTCGTTCAGATAGAGAATCGCGGTCCAGTCGCCCATGTCACGATCGTCATGGATGTAATTCGGCTCTTCCTGTCGATACGGACTCTTGCGAAAGAATGTGAGCGTCGGTTTGAGGCTCGGAAACTTTAGCGTGATCCAATTCGGCAGGGCCATTTCGCCTGGCGCGATGCCGTGGAACTTGATATCCCCGAACTCCACCGTTCGAAATTCCGCTACGGAAGCGCGGTACGCCAGCGGATCGTCGAGAACGCGGTCAAAGGTCTGAATCATTCCGGTTTGACTTCCGCGCCAGTTTCAACGCTATTCCTGCCACTAGCAACAGCAGCGCCTGCATTGCTTCGATCTTGGCCATTACTGTCGCTCAAAGGCGTACTGGATGGTCATCGTTGGCTCCAAATGCACGCTCCCGCCGTCGTTCAGGTAAACCGCCACCTTGGAATAAAGGACGTTGTCTGCTTGGAGCAGCCCGCCTACGTGCGTATCGAAGTCCACCGGAGCCCGCCTTGCATCGCCGCACGTCGCATCCTGGATATACAGAAACGTGTTGTCCGCCGCTGGACTCATCCGCACACTGCCTTCTGGTGCCGTGCTCTGCAAGCCCCACAGAACACCAGCGCACTTCGATCTATCAGGGTTGCGGACGAACACGCTCAGGTCGCCGTAGACCCGCAGAATGCGCACGCGGTAGCCTGGCGGCGGATGGAACTGGAACGTGTGGACGTTGTACCCGGCCTTGCCCCAAGTCGCGGGGCGCGTGTCCGGCGTGCCTTCGATGTCATCGGCGTGATTTGTTGACGCGGAGTAGGGTCCGAGGATCGCGGGAGGCGTGGACGCAGCCATGAATATCGCGGACACGGCCCCAAAGAACAACAACGGAGCCACAAACGAGCGGAGGAAGATCATGAGAGTTCCGTTCATTGATTACCTTCGGAAGTACACATCTGCGCCAGTCGGAAGAACTTGCTCTGCAATTTCACCCGTCGGCAAGAGGTAAGTTGTCGTGCTTCCATCACAAGCCGCCCAACCCGGCGCGTTCGGCGTGATCACAAACTCAACCGCGTAGCCGGAGCCGCTGTCGCCAGGCGCGAATTCAAACGCCGTCCCGTTCCAGCGCAACAAATGGTTGTATGGCGCCGGAACCCAAATTTGCAGGCCCGTTTTCTTGGCCCCGGCCAGCTTGATAGCAAGCTTTGCTATATCCGCCTGCTCCACGGCTTTCGGGGCGTTCCGTAGCGTGGCCATGAACTTCTGGACGTTATTGACAAATCGGTACCACGGCAAAGAGAAGTTGACCGGGTCGCCAGATGGTTCGCCGGGTCCATGCCGAACGATATCCAGATCCGCATTCGGCAACGAAGGGATATCGGCGTCGATCAAGCGACCTCCGCCAGTGCGCCATAGATCGCGCGAAGCATCTTACCGGTCGACTTCACTTTCATGGTTCTAGAAATCAGATACGCGCCCAGGTTGTGCCAGACAGGGAGAGCGAGGAAGACTTGCGGGTTCGTCTGGCTGCTGGGGGTGTTGTCGAAGCTCCCCGCCTCGTCAATGAACGTTCCGTCGTACTCGCCAGCACGCCCGACGGAGGCCGGGCCTGCCGACTTCCACAGATGCGCTCCGTCGTCCGAATAGAACGCCTCAACTGTCGGAATCTTGGCCTTTCCGTCCGGTCCTTCGATGGTTGGGTCCAACTCCCCGAGTGCGCACTGCAGCGCGAACTCGTTCATTGTTGTGTACGCGTCCCACTTTCCAGGGATGTGCGGTCCGATCCGCATTACCGGGAAATCAACACCGTCGTCATCCGTAAAATCAGGAGAGACTTCCCAGATCTTGCCGCTCGAGTAATCCGCCGCAAGATGCATCCGGCCCCGAGTCGGCCACGTCACGTGAACGTGATAGCGCGCGAGATCCGCGGCATAGACTTCGTCGTCGGGAGACAGAGGGCCAAGCTCCGCCCAGGTGTTCGTGGTTGCGTTGTACTCCCAGGTTCGATTCGCAGTCGGGAAATCGATTCGGTAGTAGATGTTCCCGTTTTCCGAATACGTCGATGCGATGGCATCGTTCAAAACGCCATAGCGGCGCATCGCGTTCTCGATCGCGTCGTTGCTGATACGAACCGGCGGTCCGCCGCTGCTTCGACCGATAACCCCGTCGCCGGAATCGGAGTAAAGCAATCCGCAGATCGACCCATCGGCAAGGATTACAACCGACCACGCCGCGTCGATGCCGACGTTCAAGTTGTTTCCGCTGATCCGCGAAAATGGAAAGTCTGAGTTTCCAGAATCTGCCCACTGCTCCGTGGAGTTTGTGTCTCCAAAGAGAGCAAGGTTTCCGCCGAGGTTCTTGATCGCGCCGATGTTGTCGATAGATCCGCTCTTCTGCCCGATGTCGATCGCGTCCCAACGTTTCCCATCTCCGAGCGCGGAGATTCTGAATTGCTTCGTGTTCGGGACGTTGACGATGAAGTATCCGTCAATGAACTCCGGCATGACGCCGGTCAGCAGTTCGCTTCCGGCCTGATAGTCAACGTTGACGAATGTGCCCGGCGCGCCAGTATCGGGATCCGGGATCACTGTCAGGTTCTTGTTGTCGATCACCGTATCGACGATGTAGCGAAGGTCTCCGATCTGGAAGTAGTTTCCGCTCTGAATTCCTCCGCCAGTTCCAGTGAACAAATCTCCCGAGCGCCACGTAACGTTGACGCCCGCGACATCGACAAAGCCGTTCGCGAAATTGATGATCGGCTGATAGAACGCGGTGCCGGTTGCGAGATAGACGTTTCCCGCGATGCAGATCAGGAGCTGCGATCCGTTCGCTTTCATCGTTGCCGGATTCGACGCGATGGCGACTTCGCCGAGAAGCCGGGTGGACCCGTCCTCTAGTAGCTCTAGGGCGCTCGTCCCGTTGACAATGAAGACTTGATTCTTGCTCGCCCAGAAGCCTACCGTACGGTTCGGAAGCGTAGCGAACGTCTTTCGGCCGGACCGGGGATGCAGGATGAAGGGAGCCAGCGCATTCGGGCTGCTCGACTTCTCTACCCGCATATTGACGGTACGCTCGTACGAGGCTCCTCGTGATCGCGAGACGTTGCTTCCCTGGATGAAGCCCGGAATGGGGGTTAGCGCCATCTGAACCGAAGCCATTCCCGCCAACTCTGTTTGTAGGCGGCAAAATACGGTCGTCCACCCACCAAGCAGCGATGATTGTTGCCGTAGAAGCCTTTCGACCAAATCCACGGTCGATCGAAGGTGTTTATGCGCGGCAGCATCCAGAAACACACCACGAGTCTCGTTGCAAATTTTCGGCAGTCAATGCAGTACGCACTTCGTTCGATCGCGAATAGCGGCGTACAAATCGCCCATGATTTCAGGCTGCTCCACTTGAAGCGCCAGTACTCGCTCCTCGGCTTGGGATAGCAAAAGGTCATGATTAGAATCTTCGCGTTGCGTTACCGTCGTGCCATCTGCGGGTGGTGGTCGGGTAGTCCGACTCCATATGTGTTGGCCTGAAATTATTGATCTTGATCTGGCGAAGAGATCGCGCCGCCGCTTCCAGTGTTAGCGGTGAGATATTCGAGTTCGGATTCCTTGCTGCCAGAACCTTGGCCATATTGGTCTCGATCGCCTCTTCGTACCCATCAGCGAATTCGAGGATGGCATCGCCAGTCGCGTCGATTGGATTAATCGCCTGCTTCAGATACAACGCGACTTGATTCGCCGCCGAGGGAACCGCCAGAAAGTTGATGTACGAAACGGCATTGGTCGGGTCCGCGCTCTGATCTAGCTCCGGGTCAAAGTAGAAATCTGACGGCCACGTCAGCGAAAGTCCCTTTTGCGTCCACTCCTGATATTCCTGAAGCGAGAGTTTGTTGAGTGGCCATTCCTGCGAGGGGTTGATGCTTGTTACGATGACGCTGGCTTGATCGATGCGATTCGGCCGGCGGGTATTGAAATCGCCATTCGGGCCGATGCTGTAGCGGCCCCTGCCTGCGACAAGATCAAAGACCGTTCGCTTTTCCTGCCAGCACTTGAGACCATCGAGAGCCCACGAGTTTACGAGCCGATTGAAGACGGTACGCGCCTCTTCGGTCTGCGCCGAATGAAGGCCGGTACCTTCGTGCTCGATCAGCCGCGCATCCCGATAGGCTGCGTAGAAAAGCTCGTCGATTGTGAGGCTCATGGATGGCTACTGCGGCTGTTGCTGCATGACCGGTTGCCCGTCGCCCTTCAATGGAGCTTCAAGCGTTCGCGAGAGCCCGAACGAGCCGCTCTGCAGTTGCGCGTTCTTTGTTTCTATCGCGGTGATGGCTTCGTTGAAAAGAACGGGCGTTTCGGGTTTGATCGGCTTCTGGTAGGACGACGCGAGTTCCATACTCAGCCCGAGGCGCATCGGCTTGATATATTCCGCCGGGTAGAAGTCCTCGATGTTGAGAGCTAGTTCAGTGACATCGAAGGTTCTGAGCGGATTCCACTGCCGGACATACATCGGCTGTGGACCAGTGGGCCGCCCGGCGATGTTGAATGTAGCGACGGGAATGTTTCCGTCGTAGTAGATGTCCTCGGGTCCGTCGGGGTCTGATTTTTCCCGATCTTGGTTTACTTCCCACTGCGGACCGGTCAGGATATTCAGAGGCCACCGCCGCGCTACGCCGATCTTGACGCTGGCAGCCTGCAGGAATACCGGACGGACGTAATTCCCGGTGTTGGTATCGAAGTCCGCGGCTCCCGGGCCGATGGTGTACACGCCTTGCCCTGCGGCGAGGTTGTATGTGTAAGTTCCAATGAAGAACAGCCGATTACGTTTGCCGGACCATTCGTTCATCATCTCGGCGTGCTTGCGCAGCGCGAATTGGGCCATTGGCGACGATGGCGTCTGACCAGGCCCGATCATTCCTGCGTCCGCCAGCGCGTCGCTGAGATGTTGAAGAACGGTCGGCATTAGTTAGCCTTTTTCTTGACGGGCGGCTTGATCGGACCTGGGTCAGAGGAAAGAAGTTCGACGGGTTCGGGAGCCACTGGCTCAGAGACGGGCTCCGCGATTGGTTCTGCGGGCGGCGGCAATTCTTCCTTCTTGGTCTCTTCCTGTTTCGCCTCGGGCTTCCGCTCCGATGGATGCGGGCCGAATCCTCTGCCTTCGGCTGCCGCTTCTTCGATCTCATCTCGAACAAGGGCGGAAACGCCGTTCTCGTCGTAGACTGCTTTGGGATAAGCCATGGGGTCCTTTACTTTGCGGTTTCGTACGAGACAAGAATCGTGTCGCCCGTGTGGGCGCCGTCGATCCAGATCTTTTGAAGGTCGATGTCGTAATTCGCGGTCGAAGAGCCGTCAGAATATGAGCCACCCGGGGACGTCGACGATGCCGCGGCGAGTTGCGCGGTCGGCGTCGTATTCGCTACAGGCGTCGTTCCAACTGGAACGCCAACCATGACGTAGCCCAATCCCCCGCTCGATGCGGCCTGCATCTGAATGAAGATGCGCCGGACCATCACCGTCTGTGTCGCGAGTTGGATCGGCGTGCCCGCGGTAACCGTGAGAATGATGCCCTGGCGCGCGGCGGGAAGATTTGTTTGCAGAAAGAGTGCGATGACAGCCGCGAACAGAAAGAGCTTGGCGGATCGGGTTTTCATGGGTGCGTCTCCAGGGAAAAGAGACCGAGCGGGACAAGCCCGCCCGGTCGTTGAGGGAGTCGGTTAGTCGGCCACGTAGTGGACGAGCAGGCCCGGAGTGTTGATCGTCATCACCGCGGCGGCCGACTGAAGGAACGGCATGGTGTATTGCAGGATCTGCCGATCCGTCGAAAGCCGAACAGCCGAAGCGAACGTATGCTTGATCGTGAGGAACGCGCCTGCCGTGGTCACGGTCGTGATAGCAGTCGGGCTCGTAGTCGTCACGGTTCCGCCAACAGCAACCGGAGTAACCGTCGAGGCGGTTTCCGTGGTGGCCGCAGCGGGAAACGTAATCGACCCGAGGGTCGCGGTTCCCAGCGAGGTGGGCGCCGTGGTCTGGCTACCGACGAATAGGGTGATGTCTTGGAGGACAAGCCCATTCGCGGTCCCTACGCGAGTCGGCAACATGATATTGCAGACCAGCGTGGTTGTGCCGGCGGCGGAGTTCGTGGTCGCGTTGAGCACGAAGATATTCGAGGCGCCGATCTGCGGGTAGGTGTTGGTGACTGTCGAAGTCGTCGGCGCCGTGGTGCATTGCGTCGGCGGAACGTAGTCAACGATATCTTGACCCCAGGTTGCCGCGTTCGTGCAAGTCCAGACCGTGCCCGAGGAAAGCGACACGATCGGCAGATACGGCTGGTTAGCCGCAGTGCAGGTTGAGCCGCGAACGGGATCCGTTTGCCAGAAGACGGACGGCGGACCAGCCCACGCGACGGCGTTTGCGACGTGAGCGGAGGATCCGGTGCCCTTCGCGCCGCGTTGGACCGTCAGAAGGGTTCCCGATACGGCGGTGACCTTCATGATTTCCTTGTTCACGGCGATGAGGAAGTCCGCACCCACCGACGAGGCAACGATGCCTGTCGCCGAAGCGACGGTCACCGAGGTCTGGCTGGAATTGATGGCGGACGAGAGCGTGGTGTTGGTGGTCGACGTCTGGCCGAAACCGGCGAAGACCATCAGGAACACCCCGAGGATTGCGAACGTGAGATTTTTCTTCATGGTGATTTCTCCTGAGAGGTTGCTCGGCCGTCCGGATTAGCCCGCCACGCGGCACGCGTACTCGGGGTAGAGCAGCGAGACGCCGAAGCACGCGTCAATTCGGCAGATGTACTTGCGGGTGAAGACGTTGAAGTCGATCACGACCGAAACCGAGAGGCCGGTCTTTGGATCGCTGACAGTCTTCGCCATGTGAACACCCTTCGGCGCTTCGAGCGACGCCATGCAAAGCGTGGCGAAGTTCCGATGGAACACGAGGTTCATCGGGCTCACCACGCTGGCCGCGCCAGTCACGTTGATCGTGGCGTTGTCCGGCGGCAGCTTGTCTACCGTCTGGAACGCACCGGCGACGATGATCTCCGGGGAGATCAGGATGTTCCCGGCTCCGCCAGCGTCCGAGTCGAAGTCCACGCGAACCGTGAAGACCTGGAGCTCGTTTGTGGTCTGACGGGACTGCGCGTTGACCTTGTAAACTCCGGTCGCGCCAGATCCGATCGTGAATGTGTCGCCAGCCTTCAGGCGATTCGCTGCGGCTGCGGTCCAAGCGTCGGTGGCCAACTGATCGGTCGTTCCAGCAACGAGCCCGCCGTTGACCAGCGGCACGCCTCCCTGTTGACCGAACGTGTGGGTGTTGACGTTCTGGGTCTGGAAGAACTGCTGACCCAGCGCCGTACCCATCTTGCCGGTCTTGTACTGCTTCGAGACTTCACCCTGGGCGTTGAACAGCCCTTGGAGAGCCACGACCATCGTTTCGTTCGCACCCGGCGTGATGCACGAATAGATGTTGTTTTCGTCCATCGGCGCGCCGCTGTTCGCCATGCGAGTCAGCGCGTTGAGGAACGTTTGCGAAGAGTTCGGAGAGGTGCCGGGGGCGCCGGCCTGATTCCAAATCTGCTTGTAGAGCGCGAAGCACTCAAAGTCGATGGCGTTGATGAGCGGCGCCATCGCGGGCTGGATGATGTCGCGCTCGAGATCTTCGAGCTCGAGATCCATCTCTTTCGAGGTGATCGCGAATGCGACGTTCTTCCATTTGTCCAGCTTGATCGGCTTCGTTTTGAAGCTGATGTCCTGGATGGAGTTGGTGATATCCTCGCCGTCGTTCACGACGAACTTGGGCGGCTGTTTGACGTTTACGGTGTCTCCGACCTGGCCAGTGGCCTTGCCGAAGTCGTTTTCGTGGGCTCGCGAGATCTTGCTCGCGATCACGAGGTTGTTGACGAGCACATCCAGGCAGCCGAGGGCCACCTTGGAAGTGACTGCAAATTGATTGGACACGCGAATTTCCTTGTGCGGCCGTGGGGATGGCCGTGGTTGTGCGCCAAGGAAAAACGAGCCGTCTCCGAAGAGTCAGGCTGCCGTTAGTTTGCTTTCCGAGCTTTGAGCTTCCGATAGCCTTCGAGGTCGTTGGTATCGGCCAACTTGTCGAAGTCTGGCTCACCGGAGGGAGTGGATACTCCGCCGGAGCCGACTGCGGATGGAGGCTTTCCGAGCTTTGCAGCGGGGGGCGCTTGAGGGATGGTTACAGGGGAAGGAGTGGATGCGGGGCTTACGCCGTTCATCCGGTCCTCAACTTTTGCGATCTCGCGCATCGCCCGGTTGTAAGACTCGAGGCTGGCGATTACAACGCCGTCCTTCGTAGTCTGCGTAGCGGACGTGAGCGAGTTGATTTTTTCGAGAAGTTCGGGATGGCTTGCGAGGTAGTGTAGAACCTCGGGGCCGTTGTCGCACAGTTCCGGGTTCATCGCGACGGCCATGATGCCGGCGCTGAATTTGTCCGTACTCACGATTGAATCGAAATCGGTATGCGCGGCGCGTGCGGCCGCGATTTGTTGATCGAGTTTCGTGCGAGCAGCCTTGGTTCGCTCTGCCTCGCCGCTCTGGAAAGCTTCTAGTTCTTTGCTCGCCTTTTCAACGCGCTCCGCTTCCGCCTTTTCCCATGCCTTCTTGTCGGACTTCCATTCGCGCATGGCGAAGTTCCAGTCCGTTCGCGCTGCAAGAAACGCCGTCTGCGGATCCTCGGATTCCAGGAAGTCGGCGAGCTTTGGCTCAACCGGCTGCGCATCGGCGAAGGGAACGGCGGGCGGGACGGCGGCCGGAGCTACCGCAGTGGGCGTTGTTTCTTTCGCCGGCTCAGGCTTCCGCGCGTCGATCGGCTTTTGATCGGGCTTGGTCTCGACCTTTTTGGCCGCTTCGACTTGCTTCTTTAACTCTGCGTTCTCGGCTTCGATCCGTCGAAAGGCCTCGGTGCGCTTTGCCCAACGCCCCTTTTGCTTTTCAGTCGCATCCGCGAAAGCAGCCTCGTCGCTGTCATCGTCCGTTTCGGCGGCTGGCGTCTCGACTACGGCTTCCTTCGGCTTGTTCTCATCGCCCGGATCCGCGCCTTGTTCAATAACGGGATCAGCGATCTTTTCGGCTTCTGGTTCCAACCCGTATTCGGCAAGAGCTTCGCGGTCGGACGCTTTACCCTCTTCGCCTTCGGCGGCGCTCATGATTACACGATCAAGCGGCATTGTTTCCCCTTCGGTTTTGTGCGGCGATGATTTGTTCAGCAGAAAGCGCCTCGCCTACGTGCTTTCCGAATTTGAGGAACGCATCTCGGCGTTCGTCTTCCGTAAGATTGGTCAGGTGCTCGAAGAACGCTGCTCGATCCGGCATCTTCGCGACCATGGCGCGAATCTTGCGCTCTTTGCGCCCGCGATTCGATTTGAAAGCTCCACGTGGCACTATTGCGGTGCTCCTTCGGGCGGCACTGGCGGGGCTGGAATTGCAGGCTCCGCGACAGGCTCTTGTGGCGCGGGCAACGCCGATTGCGGTGCGGCGGATGGCAGCGCTTGCCCCGGCTCCGGTTCTACGCCGGGCTGACTCAGGTTCTGCGCCTGGTGCTTGTAGAACGCCAAGGTCTCTTTCAATTCGTCCAGTCCGAGCTTTAGCTCCTGGATGACGACTTGCGTTGTGGAGTTCAACGCCGCGATCCGCTCTTTCGAATCGCGGTCCAACTGCTTTTGCTCGTTCTCGTTCTCGGAGGCGTGGAGCGCTTCGGTCAACTTCTGAACCAGGCCTTGAAGCTCAGCCATCTTTTGCTGAGCCTGGGGCGGAATCTCTGCTTTCGCCTGCGGGTCGATGATGTCGGCCATCTTGTCCGCGTCCGGTCCATCGCTCGAGCGGAGCAAGGTCGGAAGAAGCGGCGCCGCGGCTTCCGGTAGCAACTTGATCAGGTCGAGAACGAACTTATTCTGTTCCTGCCGGCGGGTCGGGTAGTTCGGTCCAACCGTGGCGACAATCGAATACTCGATTGGGTTGATTTCGAACAGCGCATCCGCGCCTTTTTGCTTGACGAGCTTCGCATCGCCGATCTTCGGATTGCCCGTTTGAACCGGGACCGTAACGACATCGCGAGTCGATCCATCGGGATCGGTGATCTTTAGTAAGCCATCGCGGTTGTAAAGCTTTGGCGCGAGTTCGATCAGCATCCACGTCAGCAGCTCTTCTGCGCGCGCCGCGTTGTCGATGATGTGGAAGTGCCCGAGGTCTCCAGCGGCCTGCCTAAGGGCCGTTTGTTTGCCGGATGTGTCCGCGCCAGACGAGGCCCCGAGGGACGCGTCGTAGGTGTCCATCTCGGCTTTGATTGCGTCAATCGCTACACCGATCGATCCAACTAACCCCGCGATGTCCGCGCTCATACTGATGCGCGATGGTGCCGGCAGAGCGTTGCCCTGCTCGTCCCGAGCCATGTACGGCAGGAAGCTCTGATAGTCCGTATTCGCCCGCGCCCACTGATCGGCGAACTCCGGAGGAATCGACTCGAACGCCACCATCCAAGGCGACAACGGCGTCAGACCCAGCACTTCCGCGAGCCGCGTCATCGCGTAATCGAGCATGTTGTTCGCGGACATGGCCGTTTTGGTGACCATGCCTACGATCTTCTCGATGCCGTTTTCAATGAAGCGATTGCCGATGTATGGAATCAGCGGAATCAACCGGCCCGGCCAGTCGTTTTCCTCGAGGATCGCGTCCCCGCTCATCACGACCTGGTGGACTTTGCGATTCCTTTCAACGATCCGGCTGTTGATTACTTTGTCGTTCGGTTGAAGATCCTTTCGCGCCACGACGCGGTTGTCTTTGAGTAGGCAGATTTCAACTTGGTCCGAGGTGACATACCAGTACTCGGCAACGCGAACCTCTTCGTTCGTCCACCAGAGCTTCTTGTCGTCCATCAGAACCGCGAACGATTGCGCTTCGTCCGCGCGTTTTCCGTACTTCTGTCGATACGCCTCTTTCGAGAGCATCGACGTAACAAAAAAATACCGGGCGTCCCGAAATAGCAGAACCGCGCTCGCCATCGGATCGCGATACACCCGGAATGGCGTATCGAACGACCGAATCGTCGGCCGCATGAAAAACGCAGCCGGTCCGCTGTCTTCGTCTACTTCTGGCTGCTCGTACTCGAGCAGGATCCCGATCCAGGAGAGCCCGCCGATCGCGGCGTCTTCAAGTGCCGTTTCCTGATGCGCGGTCGCGTTGCTGACGTTCTTGATCGTTCGGACATAGCCTTGAAGCATGTCCGCTGCATCCTTCGATGCCTTCTCGCCGTAGGGAAGAACCTTGCCCGCCGGCGGAGCTTGACGGAAGTTGTTGACGACGCGCTTGACCGCGGGTGCCGTACGATTCAGTTCAACAACGGGTCGCTCCGGCTTCGCATTGAGCCGGGCTCGACGCTTGTCGTCGTCCATGTGATTCCCGGCGTTGTAGTTGAATGCCTTGTTTGCGCGTTCGCGTTCATCCTGTTCTGAGTTCGAACAGATCCGAAATCGGTCTAATGCCTCTTTATGGAGCGCGGCCTTTCTGTCTTGCTCGGCCTGTTCCGGCGTAGCCGTAGCCGGTGGGCGCTTGGCCTCTATGGTTTCAACAGGCATTTGATGGAAAGGAGCGGGGACGACGCGGCGGAAAGGTGACACCGCGGTCCCCGCTCGGCCGCTGGCGGGTGCAGGGGAACACCTACCAGGGAGTCGTTCGAATAGAGAACTCGATGGGCTTGATCAGCCGGTAGAGTCTCGCGGTCGATTCTTCTTTAACGGTTACAACCGCGTCTATGGCGAGCGGCTTATATCTGAATTCTTCCTTGCCTTTGAAGTCTTCCTCGCGGATCCGGGTGAATGATGCTGGCTTGGCAAACTCGCCATCTGGGGTAACTTCTCGGCCTAGCCAGCGCTTGTAGAGCGGCATGGCCTAATACTTCGGCTTTGGTCGGCGCGCCCGCAAAACGTTAGCCTTCGCTTCCGGCTCGGCATTGGCGCCGTCGGGCTCCGGTACTGGCGGTGCCTTCCGCTTCTTCATGGTCAGCTTGCCGATCTTCTTCTTGGCTGGCACCTTGGCGATTGCGGATGTGGTGGCGAAACTGTTCATGACTTGCTCGCTTTCTCTTTCGCTTGAAGCGCCGCGAATGTTGGGTCGCTCCGATCGCCCAGAAACACCGCGAGCTGCAGATCGCACTTCGCGCAGAGGTGGATTAACTTCGTGCTGTTCTGCCGATCGATCTCCGCTGACGGGGATGGCATGCTTTCCTCGCAGCGGTCGCAGGCGTAGAGCTTCATTTCGGCGCTACCGTTTCCAAAATCCCCGGCAAGTCCGCCGTGTCCAACTCAACTACCTGCGTCGATAGCTGACCCACCGCACCGCATTTCGGGCATGGGTCAGTGGCTGGGTTCGCCACCTCGCAAAGCGCAAGGCAGGCCGCACAGCAAACGCGCACTACTTTTCGTCCTCGTCTACCTCGCCGATCTCCACGCCAAGCTCATCGGCGGCGTACTTGATCGCTTCGTCGAGAGAGCCAAAGGCAGCAGGCTTCGGCGGCTCCCAATCCATGTACGCGTTCTTGCGGTCCGACTTCGGACGCTCGCGGTCGCACGTGACAACGGCTCCGCCATTCTCCGCAGGCGTAATTGTGACGCTGCGGATCTTGCCGCCGGACTCCGGGGCTTTCTTCTTTGCGGTCATCGTTGCCATATCGTGCTCCTTACCAGGGGTTCGTCTTAAGCGGTTCTCGCTTCGGCGGCTTCGGCTTTACGCCGATCAATCGTTTGGCGCCTTGCGACCAGGAATCAACACAATCGTCGTTCGATCCCTTCGGAAACGCTGCGCACTCTCCGATGAAATCAGCCACCCATTCCGCGATTGCCGGATGCGGAAGGTACCAGTTGCCAGATTCGAGCATCGGGCTCGCCGCCGCGGCCCGGCCTACCTTAGTTCCGTCCGGGTTGACTTCAATGAATCCGCCGATCTCCGCCTTGAGCGACTGAACGACCGCAGGTCCATTAGCCTTGTCTTCGACGAGCTTCGTTTGCGCGTTCGGCCATCGAATGCTGAGCCTACGGACCGCATTCAATGTTTCCGGTAACCCGTACTGCCCGCGCTCCTGATCCAGAATGAATCTGTCGGCCGCCAGCGCCGCGTGAACCTGACCGACTACGTAATCCGAGTCGTCATGGTCCTTGAAGGCCATGTCCCAGGTCTGAATGATCGCGTCGAAATCAACCGGCAAATCGATGGGCGTTTTGTGCTGTGTCGATCCGTCCGGCATCTTCACCGCGACGGCCGGCATCTTCATGCCCTTCGGTTGCCAGTAGTTCCACCAGTGAGACTTGAGCATTCCGCCACCCGCTGGCGACGGACGCTGTTGATGCTGTCCGGCGAAGCCTGCCGTGCCAAGGTCCCGCTTCGCCAGCGCCACAGCGCCGTCTCCGAACAGTTGCGGAAACAGCAGTTCCTTTTCCTTCGTTCGCGGATCCGACCAACCGATTGACGTTCGGCATTTGCGGTCCGGTTCGTATTCCGTCGGCAGGCAAAGATGCTCGTAGCCGCCTTGCGCGATCACGTGAGCACTGAGATCCTTGTCGCTCAGCCGCTGCATGATGATCACCTTCGATCCGTTCACTAGATCGTTGAGGCGGGACGACATGACCTGATCCCACCAGAAGATGCACGCTTCAAGTACCGCCGTGCTGTGCTGATTCTTGGCGTTCAGCGGGTCGTCTACGACGATACAGTCGCCCCGGTGCCCGGTTCCCTGCCCGTTGACGGTGAGGCCGACACGAAAGCCCTTCTCGGTGTTCTCGAAGAATCCTTTGAGATCCTGACGGGGAGAGAACGTCCACTTCGGCTGAACGACCGCTCGGTACCACGGAGACTCGAGAAGAGTTCGCTCGCGAGCTGCGTCCCTGAGAACCAGGTCCTCCGAATACGAACAGAACAGCGCGCGCCATATGGGGCCGCCTGGTAGTTCGTCCAAGTCTCTCGACCAAACCCACGACGGCCATAGGACGCTGACAATCAGCGACTTCGCATGGCCGGGGCCGATGTTGATGAGTAGCTTCTTGATCTTTCCGTCGGTGACAGCCTGAAGATGCTCGCAGATTGCGTCGATATGCCAGTTCGGAATGAACTTTGTGGCGGGCTCGACCATCGGCCACGCCTGCTCTACGAAGGTTCGTAGGCTCGTCTTGCAGCGCCTGGCTAGATCTTGTTCAGCTTGCCGTCTCGCAAATTCCGCATCAATCGCGTCCAGCAGATCGGCTGGATTCGTGGGAAACGCGGCGGTCATTCACTACTCGCCCCCTTTCGGCTGGCAGCGCATATCGAGCATCACGCCGCCGCGCATCGTAAGGCATCCGTCCAGGCTGTCCCAATCAGACTTGGAGCCTATGACGGTTACGCCGTTATAGCTCCACGTAGACGCTGTCCAATTGGGCGAGGGTACGATTGATCCAATAGCCCCAGCGCCATTGAATTCGATCTCCTGGCTGCGAGGTTCCGCCCGCGCCACATGGACGCGCTTCTCCATTGTCCGCGTGCCCCACGCCTCGCCAGCGATGAACGCCAGCACCAGCACAACAACGCCGCCGATACCGTAGATAGCTTTCTTCATCTGATTTCCCCTGAGCTTCTTGTAAGAAAAAAGTAGTAGTTTTTCTTACTGGACGACTACCCTGCGAGCGCGACCATTTCCCCTTTGTCGAAGAGTGCGTAGCGCGGCGTCCTGAAGGTGACGACTTTATGCGCACCCGCTCTAACTTCGTTCGGATCAATAAGCCTCAGCGCTTCAGGCGGGACATTCCATTCCTTCGGGATTACTAAGTCGGGGGCGGTCGAGACGGAACACTGTACGCCGTGAACCATCTCCAAGGGAGCGTGGCCGTAACAAACATCCAAGCGTGTGACGTATTCCTGACGCAGGATGTCGTAGTCCTGAAGCATCCTGACGCTCATCACTTCGCGACCAGCCGCGAGAATCGGCGCGGGCGGCAGCACACTCGCTACGGCTACAGCCGCAGCCGCACCACCAACGGACTGAAAGAAGAATCGCCGCGACATACGACGCGAGCACGCTGCTTCGTCGTGGCCCTCCATCGAGCGCTCGCAGCGTGGGCAGACGAGCCCGGTCGGCTTAGATCGAAAGATGTCGAGGATACTCATACGAACAGCCTTGAAATCAGCCACACGAAAGCAAGAGGTCCGCTCACGGCGAACGACGGACGCCACCGAAAGCGCTGGTTGATGAATGGATTCTTCATCTCGCCGACAACTGACCATGTCCAAACGATAGCGACCAGCACAGACAGCACATTGAAAAACGGAATCACTCCAGCCCCCTGAAAACCTACAGATCCTCGCCCAAGTAGTGGCCGGTCTCGCCCTCGTAGATCGGCTTATCGAACTTGCCGTTCTTTCGTGTCCATCCGACGATCTTGCGTTGTACCGGCGAAGTGAAGCGCGGATTTGTCCACTGGAGGTCGAAACTCTCGGGCGTCAAAATACGCACCGGTTGCTTCGGCTCTTCGACGCTCCAGTCGACAATGTAGTGGCCGATGCATGTTGGTCCCGCCAGTGCTTCGCGAATCGCCTGGCACGTCCCGCACTCGGCGGTACGCGGCTTTAACACCCACCCGAGCAGAACTCCGACCGCTAGAAACAGAACTACCGCGCCCAGAATCTCAATCTGGACGATTGGGGTTAGCTCGATCATTTGCTGATGGTCTTGGGTGCGGGTGGCTTGCGCCTTCGGTTCCCCGACGCCCGCGCGCCGCGTGCCTGCTGCCTGAGATTAGGCGGCGTGTGCGAACTGCATTCCCGGATCGGGCATACTCATGCGCATCGGCATAGAAAACAAGTTGGACTTGGCTTCTTTGGGTTCACGCTGTTTTAGATCGAGTACTTAGCGGCGCACTCGCTCCCCGGTAGTCGTCTGCCGGTCGCCTCCAGCGCTTCCAATCAACCCCGTCGAATCCATTCAGACCCACCGGACGGCAGGAACGATTAGAGTCGCTCCTGCTGCCAGAGGGGCGGGGATTTCTCTCCACCCTCCACCAGGTCGTAGCCTTTCGGCTCCGTCCGGTGGATCTGCCGGGTATCGAACCCGGGTCCGAGATTGCCTTCAGCGCCCTCAACGGCGAAATTCGTTAACCGCCCTAGATATCGTTCACTTCGGTATCCCAGCCAGCGAGTACTCAACGAATGAAGGCGGCGTCTTTACGGTGATCGTGTCGCCGATCTTGGGCTCTCCGGCGTTGCGGAAGAGATTGCCGAATTGGAAACTGCCTACGAGCATCTTCATGGTCTGCTCCGTGATGTACCTCGAGAGCTCGCCGCGGCGCTTCAATTCGCTCGATTGCTGCTCGGGCGTGAGCGCTTCCCATCGCCGACGCTCGATCTCCTTGACGAGCTGCTGGTAGCGATCCGCTGCCTCGTCGCAATAGCACTTGCCGGTGTATTCGTCGCTGTAGTGAACGTCGTAGTGCTCTTCGAGCTCCGCCGAAAGTAGCCGCAGTTCGTCGTCGCTCATCGTGGCGACGTCTTGGGTGTAGACCTTTACCTCACTCATCGTTCCCCCTGATAGTGCCGCTCGCACCATTCGTCGTGTCGCCGGACGTGCTCAATGTCTACCGTTGTTCCGCATCGCGGACACGTTGCTTCTGCGTCGCAGCCGGTCAGCCACGACCAGAAAGTCCAGGCGATGATTTGGAAGCGGAGGAGCAAAGCTAGTTCACTGGCGGCGGATGGCAGATAGAGCAAGGCAGGATCATGAAGCGCTCCGGCTCGATCCGGAGCATCACCACTTCGAACCCTTTACCCCTGCAGGTATCACAGTCCGGCTTCGCGCCTTCGCGAAGATGAGCCAATGCGCTCACGCTGTCTCCCGAAGTTCGCGCGGGCTGGTCACCTTCGCGTATGCCTCGCGCAGAGCCGTCTTGCCGCAAGTACTACCGTTCGCGGTCAGCCCAACCCAGACAAGCTCGTACGCCGCCGGCCCGTTCTCGTCGAGGAACCGCCGAACTTCAGATTCTGCACGCTCGGCCTTTCGGCACACGACACAAACGCCCATACGATCCGTCGAGCGGTCTGCCTTGCAGGTTGTGCAGCGCGGTCTGCGATCCGCGGAATCCGCTTCGCGGGGGTTCTTCGCGACCGTGAATAGCGAATCTGGGTAACCCTGACGCGGCGATCGCTCGCGCCGCAGTGCTCCGGCTTTGACCAACGCGCCGATGGATCGAATCGTTTGCCGCCGCGAAGCATTTGCTACAGCGCCGATGACATCGACCGATTCGGAGCACTTACCGAAGTGAAACTCAATCAGCGCCACAGCCTGACAGACAGATTTGTCGGCGAACGTCAGGTCCGGCCGCATCACCATCGAAGCTGGCGTCTTCACCCAAACTGATGACCCGCAAAGCTCCGCGATCTGCTTGATCCGCTCAGCGGTTCGTGGTGCAGAATTGTCACCGCGCCGTGGTGCCAATTTGGCACCGGTATTCTGTATAAGAGAAGAGAGATTTTCAGGAGCCGAATTTTTCACAGCGCAATCTTCCACTTTTGCTGTCCGTGAATCGCCTCGAACTCCTCGCGAAATTGCTTTGCAAAGCGACGGCCTGGCGTGTCCTTCGAGCGACGTTTTGCAGACGCCACACACCCGGGACAAGTCTTCCCGCTGTACGCGCGCCGATGAACCAGACACACTACGCTCTTTTTCATCAGTGCACCGATGGCGCGGCCTGAGCCTTCGCCGCCGCAGCTTCCGCACGCCATTGTTCGAGAATTTCGGCCGGAACCTCGCGAAGACTCGTAAACCGATGCGTCACGTCGCTCTTGTCCTCGACCTGCCCAAGCTCGCTGGCGATCTGACGCTCGATCTCGCGGAGTTCCTTCAGCAACGCAAGATCAATTGCGTGCTCTTTCACGACCATCGTGCGACCGACGGCCTTGCGCGTCGTCAGTACGAAACCGGTCTTGCCGCCCGGCACGTCCTGGTGATCTTCGAAGGCTGCCCGCTCGGCGACGATCTGGCGCAAAACGTTGCGGCGCTCTATCAGAACCTCAGCGCGTCCGACTCGAGTTCGCAGCTCCTCGTCGACTACCTTCGCAACGATGGATTCCTGATGCGCTTGGGCTTGTGGCTTGAGTTCCTCTAGCCTCTTAGCAAAATTAGCATTCTTAAGCAAACGATTAGCAGAAACGGCCGCTCCAGGCCCTTTTCCATACACCAAAGCGTATGATTCTGCGGCACTTTTCCCGTTTGCTAAGAACTGAGCAACCCGCTCGTGCTTTTTGTTCGATAACGCGGGCATATTACTTCGATCTCTGTTCACGGAGCCACGCAACAACGCGCCGCAATGTGTCCGGGTTCTGTCCGATTGCCATGCGCTCAGCGCCTGGACTCGTGAACTTGATGTGAACGATGCCGTACCGCTTCGATCCGGCGCGGCGCGGAGCGCTCATCGACTTGAGCCGGCTCCGCGCGCGAAAGACACGAACCTTGATGGTCGCGGCCGGTAATCCTTGGTCGTCGGCGATTTCCTTGAACGTCTCGCCGGATGCGAGCCGAATGAATACCGTGATCTCGCGCTTGCTGAAGCGGGCGAACTCACGAGTCACGCCTTGCGCTGCGATTAGCTCAGCAAGCGTGTCCGGCGTGTAGGATGGCTCGATCAAATCGTCTGGTATCTGGCGTTCATGTCTGCGACGAGCACAGCGCAGAATCGATCGCGCTTCGTTGAGAGCGATGACGCAAACCCAGGTCGCAAAAGCGCTTCGGCCAGAGAACTGTTCCCGGCGCTCCCATGCTCGCGCCCAGGCGGCTTGGGTGATTTCCTCGAGGTCTAGATCGTTGCCGATTCGTCGTCCAATGATGTTGGCTACGCGGCTGAAGTTGGATTCGTAGGCCGCGGTGAATTCGTCGGCGGTGATCATGCGGCGGCTCGTTCGTCCGACACGCGCGCCAGGCCGATGCGCTTGCAAAGCGAATCGATGAAAGCCGTGCGTTGCGGATCGTCATCGTCCGTACGCGCGATCTTGCCGTGCTTGCCCATGCGGCCGACAACGCTACTGCCGATCTCGTACACGGCGGGTTCAAGCGTGTCGCGTTGCATTATGCCGTCCGACTCACCAGGCAATCCGTAATCGCGGTGATGTAAAGCGAACGAACGTCCGCGCGGATCCGCTTCAGCTTGTAGGTGCGGCAACCGAGCGTCTCAACGATGCGCGTCGGGCGGTTTGGCGTGTCGATTCGCACGACGTGACCGCCTGCCAGGCCTTCCATGTAGCCCGGGATCATCGAATTACTGGAGCGGAACTCGTCACGATCCTCGGTAACGGCCGGCTGTACAAGGAACAGTTTGTCGATGAATTGGCCCTTGGGCTTCTCCACTTGGCCGTTGTCGACCATTCGTTTTGCATGTTCAGCGTGAGCATAGAAACGCGTCTTGACGGCGTCTCCTACGTGCACGCACACTTCTACCCGCGAAGCGAATTTCATGATTTTGGGAACGGGACTGAAAGGCTATGGAGGCGGCCAGGGTTAAAGCTACTGCCCTGTCAGTTAAGGCGGCCGTCGCCCGGAAGGATTACCGAAGGAGTCGCCAGACTCGTTTCGCCTGAATCATGCCACACATTTTTGAATTCGTCAACTGGAACATTTTTATGCAGAAATGTTTTTCACGTGGGACGGCTCTATTGGTAGTCTGATAAGGCCCGTCGCTTCACTGCGATGTGCGTCCGGTCCGTTCGACCTTTCGCCAGACTCGTTGAGCGGACCGGGATCCAACCCGGAATGGGTCATATCGTACCTAGAAGTGGTTCCGTTTTGGTAAGTTATGACTCGTTAGTGGCTTTGGAGGCGGGCGGAAGAATCGAACTCCCATCCTTTCGGAGCGGCTGTTTTCGAGACAGTTTGTCATCCATTGACCGCGCCCGCCGTGAACCGTCCGAGAATATCGGACGGTTGAAATTGGTCCGAGTGGCTGGATTCGAACCAGCGTGGACCTGTTCCCAAAACAGGTGGGCGGCCGCTGCCCGACACTCGGATATCAAGAGGGCGTGGAGGATCTCCCTGTCAACGTTTAAGACCCGGAGGGCAAGTCCGCAGTCCCCTCAGAATTGGTGGACGGCCTGAGAATTGAACTCAGATTCCCGGTATGCGACACCGGTGCTTTCCCGTTAAGCTAGTCGCCCGAAGTGAAAAAGCGCCCGCGATCCCCGCTTGAAAGCCGTCTAAAACTGACGGAAATCCGTCCGGCTCTCGGCGGGAATTACGGGCGCGATGCTGAGAATGCGATGCGCCCGGTTGGGGCTGATGGTGGGACGCCGTATGCGTCGAGGTAGATCGGTTTCGATGGAATGGAGCCGGTGACAGGAATCGAACCTGCGGACGCCCGATTACGAATCGGGTGCTCGACCAACGTGAGCTTCACCGGCCCACGTGTGTTCGTTTCTGTCGTCGTGCTCAGCACGTCTTTATCATGCCCGAGCCTAAAACATTTCGCAAGAGAATTGTTTTATGAGCGATAGAACCGCGCGGTTCTATCGCTCACGCGAAACGCCAGGCTCAATCGGTATTCAGCGAGCCGGCGGCCAGCGCCTTTTCTTTGACCGCGGTCGGCTTGCGCGCCTTCGCCGACCTCTTGCCCTTTTTCAGCTTCTCGCCAAATCCCTGAAGCGCCACTCTCTCGCCATCTCTGAATGTGATCACCAGGCTCAATTCCCCACCGAGCGCCGCGGCCGCACTCCGGAGCGTCGACACTAGCGCGTCTTCTCGCTGCTCGAGGAGCGAGATCTTATTCTGTGTGACGCCCATCGCTTTTGCGATATCAGCTTGCGTCAGCTTCAGCGTTTTACGCAACTCACGTAGAGTTCGATCGTGAGCGATCATCCGCGCGGCGCGCGCGTTGATCTTGGCTTGTCGCTCCGCAGGAAGCTTCGCAAACGAATCCATAACGTTTTCTGGCTCTCTCATTTCGACTCCTTTTTCTTTTTCTTAAGGCGCTCTTGATGCGCCGTGAACCGCTCATCTGCTTTAGAAATCAAGCTACTGTAAGCCTTGCTCTGCGAAATGCCGGACTTGTCGATCGCAACCAACAGAATCGCTTCCCGTTTTGCATCGAACGCGAAGGCAACGCGCCACTCTCCGTTGTCCGCCGTGAGGCGCAATTCCTTCATATTGCTGTGCCTGGAACCCTTCAGTGTGTCTATGTAGGGGCGACCCGCCTCCGGCCCATCCATCTCCAGGAGTCGAACGCCAAAGTAAATCGCGTCCTGAACATCAGCGGATAATTTATCGAACTCAGGCTTGAACTCAAGGGCGAATCTAGCGGTGTAGGGCACGTCATGATTATGCCATGCATGGTATATACTGTCAATGGTCTATTTTGAGTAATCTTCTAGGCGAATACTGGGCGAAGATTTGCTAGCCTGAAGCCGTGCCCGCCGACGTCGAAGTCACCGCCGAGCAAGACGGCAAACGCTACTCCATCAAGCTCAAAGGCGCGAAGTCGATGTACGCCGCGATCTTCCACTACAACTATGAAGCGCAGCCAGGTAACGTGAATGGCTTGCCGAAACCGAAGCCGGAGACCGTATTCCAGGTCCGCGAACTCGACAGCGCGGCGGTGTGGGTGCGGACTTGGAAGCAGGCGATGGACTGGGCGAATCGGCGGAAGTGAGCTACTTCGTCAGATCCGCACCCCGTCCGCAGTTCCGGCACGTGAACGCCAGCGCCTCAGACATGCCGAGCAGCGTGTTCTCCGCTCCGCAATGCGGACAGATCGCCGTCGTGCTCTCGACTTGAGTCTCGAGTTGCGCGATCGCTCTGTGGATGTCGGCCGCCGGTACCATCTTCACGACAAATCCGCATTCGTTGCAGCTTAGGACCGCTGTATCGGTGATGATCGTTGCGGTCAGGCAGCCGCAGCAATCCTCGCCTCCGAAGTCAGCATGCGGCAGGATTGTTTGGATGATGCTCGGGTCGTCCACGTTTTCAGGGTAACGGATGATTTTGGCCAATTTTTCTACGCTCGAGGTTTTTGCGAAAAGCGTGCCGCGAAAATGCTCGGCGTGTTGTATTTGCACTGAATTAGCAGGGATTCAACGCTCTTATCCGCGTGCACTCTCTTTTCAGTTTCCCTAGATCTGCATACGGTTTGAAGCAGGGGAGCCCCTACCCGGACGCTTGGTCCAAGTAGAAGCTCCCTGTTTCCCTGAGTCCTTGACGGCCCATCACAGGATGCGACCGGAGTGTAATTCCGTCGCACTCGCCCAGACTATCAGCCCGATGTAACCGGACCAACCTCATCGCGCTCTAGGCTTCAGCCCCACGCTGCCGCTTCTGAGGTAACCTTTAGCGGCTAGAACCCGCGCGCCAAGCGTTCAATTCGCCCGTCAGACGCACGAGGGCCGGATTCGACGAATTAGCTTTTGAGGTTGGTTCTACGGATTGTAGAGAGACATTCATGCAAAGCCAAAGAGGGGCGGCGGCTTTGCGTTCACCGCCCCGTTCCGTGCTGTCCACTCCCCCGGCCGGAGGAACTACGTGGTAGCGACTTCAGGATAGGCGAGCCGTAAAACAAAGTCAATCGGAAATGTTCCCGAAACAATCGGGCGCGGAAATGTTCCAATGAAATCGACGAATCAGGATGTTGCGATAGAATGTCCGCGTGAAGATCGAACTAAGCGACGACGAACTCGAGCTCATCGACAAGGCGCTCCGGCACTACCACGCGTACACGGTAGCCGTGAATCGCGAGTACGCGGCGTATCGCGATTTGGCGGATCGGTTGAAGGGCGAGCGGCGGAAGCCGGCGGAGAGCGAGCGGCCGGAGCCGAAGAGCAAGAAGCGGACAGGCTAGCGTTTCAGGATCTGCGCGCCGATCAGAACGAGTCCACCCAGCAGCATCGCCGCAGACTGAGGCTCTGGGACTCCAGCCGCACCTGGAGCGTCGAGCAGCGCCACCGGCGTGCGTCCGTCGGCTTCGAATAGTTCGATTGTGACGTTCGCATCCGCGCCGCCGCCGGCATTGACCAACTGAGCGCCAGAACTCGCGTGTGCGTTTACCGTCATCACCGTTCCCAATTGAACAGCGAAGAAAGCGTTCTTGCCGCACTGAAGGATGCCGCCTATGCAGCTGCCTCCGGGGAATGTGAAGTTGGCGGATCCACCTCCACCAAAGCTTCCGTCCGCTGAGGCAACTCCGAATACGTGAATCATGCCCACTCGCACCGGACCTGCTGTTGTGAAGTCGTAGGAGATGTCGACTGTCAGCGATCTAGGTCCAAAGAATCCACTCGTTCCAGCATTGGCGGCTAACTGGAAGGAGGTTGCTCCGACCGAGAAGTTCGAGAGATTCTGGTATCCGTTCTGATTGCAAGGCTCTGGATTACAGGAAACGGTGATGACCGGCGCCGCTTGTAGTCCGATGCTGAAGAGGAGTGCGAGCGCGAGTTTCATTGGTTGAATCGTAGCGAATTGAGATACAGAACGCAGAAACATGGGATGGGGAGAATGGTTTATGACTGCTAACAAATCTTCGCGTTGCTGCACGTTCCGCGCGCGATCTTATGAACGTCGCTCGTTAAGTCATCTAGGTCGAATGCCTTTACTGGCTGTGGGTGAAAGAAAGATGCGGCGAAATTCGCCCAAAGCCCAAGGGCGATCGCGAGCAGCAGAAGCTTGGTAATTTTGTCGGTCATGGGCGAGATCATATCATGCAGCCATGAATGAAACAGAACTATTTGGGAGCGGCTGGCTCCACCGCTGCCCTTGGGGTATCTTGTTCCGTCGCCCCTGCGCACCGTCGATCACGGCTGACTTCCAGTGTTTGCTTTTCGGTAGTCGCTGGCAAAATCATCCACGATCAGCTCCGCTAGCTTTCTGGTCGATATCGAGGGGTGGCCGTTGAAGATTGCACCTGATCTCATTTTGTGCCAAGTCTCAAGAAGCAACTTGGGCCCGGCCTTTGATAGCCAGGATCCTTGTTCCGGTTCCGGTCTCCATGGCCTGACGAATTGAGCCAGTGATCCACCAATACCGTAAATCCCGTAGGGACCTTCAGGGGCAGCAACGCTTAGGAAAAAGACAGGCGATACCACGAACTCCAAGCCCACGGCCAACTTAAGACCGTGGCTCTTCAGCCGAGCCTCCACAGCTGCCTTCAAATCAGCCTCCCCGATCTCCACCGGTATCGGCGCCTCCACGGTCACATTTACCACCAGGGGAGGTAAGCCGCGAAGGCTGTCTGTCTCCTGATCGCCCCAAACATTCCCACACAAAAATGTTGTAATAAAAAAGACCGCTACGGCGGATCCAGTTCGACTAGGAGCTTTCATGAACCGCATCACCTTGCTCGCCTCCTTCGCGCTCGTCGCATTCGCGTCAGCGCTCACCGTCAAAAATATCGCCGGGCCGGCTCCGACGTCGGTTTCTGCCGCAGCTAAGACCATGGGCGATCCGTGGCCGCGGTGTCCGCAATTCCCGAACTGCCCTAGCCGTTAGTCCACTATGCTGCGATGTCGAGGTCTCGCGGCATCTCCACGGACCTCGGCATCGGGCGGCGAGCCATCCGAATCCAGACAATCGAACATGCGGCCGGCGCTGCTACGTTCAGAAGCTGCATTGCTCGATAAAAGTATCCATTCGACGCATTCACGATTGCCGATGAAATGAACGAGCATCCAAAAAGCACCGCCAGCACGCGCACATGCTTCTGGGCCCGCGCCGTGATGTATCGTTGCGGGTATTGATAGGCCCACGCCGCCGAAAGAGCGATAAAGAACCCTCCGCCGATCGCCACTTGTCGAGCCATCAGAACCGCATTTCGAATCGATTCGGTCCATTCTCCCGTAGCCGCGTTGCTGCTTACCCATGCGGCTGCGGCTGATACGGCAACAAAAATGGCCGTGACGACGATTCCGACGCCACGGAAGCCGGGCACCTTCCCAAGTAGCACCCAGAACCCCTCGACTGCGATCACCGTTTCGAGCGATAGCGCGAGCGGGCGGGTCGCCATCCAGACATCGTAATAGCCCGTATCCCAGATCATCCGCGCGCCCCACATACAGAACGTCATAACGCACCCGAGCCCAGCGTAGAGGGTGAGCATCGGGACTTCGCGATAACGATGAGTTCGGATCAGCGCGAACGCTAACCAAAACTTCAACATCATTCCAAGCAAAGAGATAGGGGTTACGAGGTAAAGATTCCAGATCACACGAGGGGTATTAAAATCCTCAAATGGCGGCAGAACGCGAGAATCGCCTTCGATCGCGTCGGCTCTCTTCTGTCGATCCGCCAAAGCTCAGCACATGTACGCCGCATCAGCGGCGGCCATCGAAACCACATATTCCAGAACGTCATCGACGGCATCTGCCAGCGATGGGAAGCGATGACGCTGTCGGCGTCGTCTTCAAAGAAGAGTCGGCCTCCGCGAAACACGACCTCGCATTCCGGGAGAACCCCGCCCGCCTCCAGGTAGTCGCTAATTTCGAGAAGCTTGGAATCGATATGTACTTGCGCGGAGCAAATTTCGCTCAGCGCCTGTGAGGAATACTTCATTGGATTAAAATGCTCCGGCTGCACGGCGGTGCAATATATTCGCTCAATTCCGGGCCATTTCGCAACAGGTCTTTTCATGTTCGAGATCTGGAACAAAAGATGTTTTGATTGCCCATGAATCAGATACTGATCCCCTCACAAAATCAGTCTGTTGCGGCCCCCTTGTTCCGTTTTCCTGGATTCCTTCGCTCCTTCGCGTGTTTGATCCAGACCTGAACGAGATCTCGCGCCCCGTCCCCGGCTGATCTCCACCACTCCAGAAGCTCCACCTCGCCTTCGCGAAGCGATACCGAATCCTGGCCCGATAGGAGGCTTTTTTCGGTAGGCCCCGCTGATCGGCCCAGTTCGCGCGCGTACAAATGACGGATTAGAGAAACAATGTCCTCCGGCAATTCGGCTATTGCCGCCCTGGCGAACACCCCGGCTACGTCTAGCTGGTTCTCTTCTTCGGCGAGCAATGCAAGCTTTGCTAGATCCTGCGGCTGAGGATCTTCTTTGTTCTCGTATCGCTGAAGCGTGCTTGTTGATTTTCCAAGTCGCTTGGCGAACTCTTCCTGCTTCATCCCGACACTTACCCGGAACGACTTGACGAGCGACGACAAAGTTTTTTCTGACGCGGGCACACTTTCCTCTTGACACGTCACGCGTGAAGCGTTAGGCTTGCAGTGTAGTTCAAAGTCTACTTCAATGCCAAACGATTCTAACACCCTAAGGCTCCATGAGATTCGAAGAATTTTCCAAAAACACTACGGCGCACAGTCCGAGCTTGCTCGCGAGCTAACTCTTTCGCCGAAGTCTATTTCTGGGTGGCTGAAGGGAAATATCGTTTCCGCTCGAATCGCTGAAGCCGCACAGCGCAAAGCTCAAGAGCTTTCCCAGAAAGAAGCCGTGCATGTCGCGTAAGCCCGCCGTCATTGAAATCGATCTTGGGCGAAAGAGGCAGGTCCGTCAATCCGAAGGTCCGCAACCGCCTGATTCTCCAACGCCCGCGACTTCCAATCGGGTTCGTGTGCTACCGGAAACACGTGACGAAATCACGCGGCGCTGGATGTTCGACGAAGCCAGTACCCGCGATCTACGAATGGCTCTGATCGCGGGCGGAAAGCCTGTAGCTCGCGAGTTCGTTGAAAGCGTTGTTCGGCAGGGCGTGCTCGCGCGCCTGCAAAGGCGGGCCGCGTAATGCACCTCCAACAGCAAGTCTCCGCGCCCACTCCGAACACGATCGGCAATCCGGATCCAACGACGGTACTGATCTGCCTGGGCATCGCGGTCGTTGCTTTTCTGCTGATCCTCGCGATTCGCAGCCGCAACGGCAACGGGGGTGGCGAATGAACCCGCTCTGGATCGTCCTCATCGTCCTGGGCGCCGTGGCCGCGTACTTCTACATCCGCGCGGAACTCGTGCACCGCTTTCGCAAGGAGCTGGCGAAGGTCGGATCGGCGCAACCGGATTACGAAATCCTCTGGAAGCAGCAGAACAGCGTTGATGTGCGCGACATGATTTACAGCTTCCGTTCGTTCGAGTCGTTCTACGAGGGCACACGGCTTTTGGATGTGTATCGGGCTGAAAAGCGGAAGGGTGGCGCGAAATGAGCGGGGTTTCGGAATTACTCGGAAAGACGCTGGCCTTCGTTCACGGCTCGGTCGGACAAGGGCGCATGACATTCACGACCGACGACGGCACCGAGTACGTGATGTACCACGATCAGGATTGCTGCGAGACCGTGGAAGTCGAAGATATTTGCGGCGATATTGCCGATCTCGTAGGCTCTCCGATTATCCAAGCCGAAGAGTCGAGCAACGACAAGGATTGGCCGGCTGACACCACGAAGACCAAGGACGAGTGGATCGACAGCTTCACTTGGACCTTCTACCGAATCGCGACCGCGAAGGGTCTCGTGGTCATTCGCTGGTACGGCACTTCTAGCGGCTACTACTCTGAATCCGTGAGATTCGTTAAAGCTGGCGAGGAATACGCATGAGCGCCCTCCGCCATCGTCGCCGAAGCCGCGCGGACATCGACCCGAAGTATCTCGCGTTCCTGAGAACTTGCCGCTGCGCCATATGCGCCGCGAAGGGCTTGGAGCAAACGAGTCCGAGCGAGGCTGCCCACGTCGGGCCGCGCGGATTTGGCCAGCGCTGCCCTGATCGTAAGGCGATTGCGTTGTGCGGCGAACATCATCGGACCGGGCGCGACGCGCACCACGTACTTGGCAAGCGCTTCGAAGCCCACCACGGCATCGATTTTGAGTTGCTGTTCGCGAAGTACGCAGCAGCCTACGCCGCCGACATGCCGGTCACGGAATGGAGTGACTCCGCTGTCGAGCGGCTCCTGAATGACATCGAGCTTGTTGCGTTGGCTGATCTTCATATGCCGGAGGTTCTCGTATAAATGCCTGACACGATCATCGTTCGCAGCCAAGCCGAGTGGGACGCGCTGCCAAAGAAGTTCGAGCGCTACACGGTAATTGAGATTCGCTCACCGCAGCACGAGTGGATCACGGTCCGCGTGCTTCCCGAGTCCAGCAGTGTCGTGGCGCGGGAGTCCAGCAGTGTCGTGGCGTGGGGGTCCAGCAGTGTCGAGGCGTGGGGGTCCAGCAGTGTCGTGGCGCGGGAGTCCAGCCGTGTCGTGGCGTGGGGGCAGG
>JADMIO010812866.1_pt1 | contig 43562 bp, 49 predicted proteins | sample 8958161 | NCBI WGS metagenome assembly JADMIO01 (sample SAMN16585339, study PRJNA669376) | soil metagenome | isolation source: Crop rotation soil | place: USA: Cullars Rotation, Alabama | collected 2011
GCCGCGACTTCAAGTCACGTGAATTCCAAGCTTCGGATCCCACTGTGCTGGAAAGCTGGCGGATCTGGGCGCGGGCAAATCCTATCTGGGATTCATTCTCTACGATCTCTATTTCCGCCCGGCCGGACGCGGGCGTGTGGTGGCGGTGGAAGCGCGCGCCGAACTGATCGAAACCGCCCGGAAAATCGCCGGCGAAAGCGATTTCACCCGCATGGATTTCATGCTGGGAAAGATCGCCGAGTCCGAGATCGGCGCGGTGGATATGGTCACCGCCCTGCATGCCTGCGACACCGCCACCGACGAAGCGGTCCTGTTCGCGCTCAAGCATGAAGCGAAGTTCGTGGCCCTGGTGCCGTGCTGCCAGGCGGAAGTGGCGCGGGAGTTGGAAACCGTCAAAGGCCCGCTGGAGCAGTTATGGCGCCATCCCATCCAGCGGCGGGAATTCGGCGCCCATCTCACCAATGTGCTGCGCGGGCTCTACCTGGAAGCGCATGGCTACAAGGTGCGGGTGACGGAGTTCACCGGCTTCGAGCACACCCAGAAGAATGAGATGATCTTTGCCGAACGGCACCAACGCTCCAATCCGCGCGCCAAGGCCGCGTTTGAGAAATTGGCGGGGGAGATTGGCGTCGCACCGAAATTGCTGGCGTTTTCGCAATAACAATAACTGTCATGGCCCGCGACTGCGGGCCATCCAGATGACGTCCGCGCTGCACTTTCAGAAAGATCGCAAACCCGACTGGATGGCCCACACTCCCGTGGGCCATGACACTTGGGAGGGAGGCAGCCTACCCCCGCAGCGTCGCGCCCAATTTCGTCGCGGCCGCGACGATCTTCGCCGCAAGAGCCTCGATCTCGGAATCCGTCAAAGTCGCGGTGGAAGGCTGGATGCGTACCGCCACGGCCAGGGATTTCTTGCCCTCCGGCACGCCCTTGCCTTCATAGACGTCGAACACCGTGACTGTGTCGATCAAGTTGCGGTCGGCCAGCTTGACCGCCTTGACCAGATCGCCCGCCGGCAGTTTGGCGTCCAGAACAAAGGCGAAGTCGCGCTCGATCGCCTGATAGGGCGAAGGCTGGAACAGCGGCTTGGCCTTGCCTTTGGCTTTTGCTTCCGGGATCGCATCCAGGAAGATTTCGAATCCGGCCGCCGGCACTTTGATGTCGAACGCCGCCAGCACCTTGGGATGCAGTTCGCCGAATTGCGCGATCACCTTGGGGCCCATGGCGATGGTGCCGCTGCGCCCCGGATGATACCAGCCCGGCGCGCCCTGGGTGATGGGCGCGGACATGGGCGCGCCGGTGATGGCTTCCAGCGCGGCCAACAGGTCGGCCTTGACGGTGAACAGGCCGGCATTGTCGCCGCCCTTCTGCCAGTCGCGTTCGGCATGGCCGGTGCGCAGTGCGGCGGCCACGCTCTTTTGCGCTTCCGGCGCGCCGGACTCGAAGGCCGCGCCCAGCTCGAATAATTGCAGATTGGCAAACCCGCGCGCCGCATTGCGCGACGCCGCCGCCAGCAGCGACGGCAGCACCGACGGCCGCAGCGCATCCAGGTCGGAGGCGATGGGATTGGCAAGCTGGCGGGCGTCATCGCCACCGCCAAACAGTCTCGCCTGGTCTCGCGCGATGAAGGAGAAGGTCACGCATTCGTTGAAGCCGCGGGCGGCCAGGGCGCGGCGCGCGGCGCGGCTGCGCCGCTGGCTCTTGGAGAGAACCGGCGCCGCCACGGCATGATCGCGGATCAGCGCCACCGATGGCACATCGCTCAGGCCATGGATGCGCACCACTTCTTCCACCAGGTCGGCGGGCCCGTCCACATCATGGCGCCAGCTGGGCGGAACAATGTGCAGGGTTCCGTGATCTTCCACCACGAAACCAAGATCCTGCAGGATGGCGATGATGCGCTCGCGCGGCACCTGGATGCCGCCGAAGCTCGCCACCAGGCCGGGATCGAACAAGATGGGCTTGTGCGGCGGCGGCAGCGCGCCCGCGATCACCACATCGGCAGGCTCCCCGCCGCACCATTCCAGGATATAGCGGGTGCAAAGCTCCAATCCCGGCAGGACGAATTGCGGGTCGACGCCGCGCTCGAAACGATAGCGCGCGTCGGAGATGATCGCCTGCTTGCGTCCCGTGCGGGCAATGCGCGCCGGATCGAACCAGGCGGATTCGATGAACACATTCACGGTGCTTTCGAAGCTGCCGCTGTCCATGCCGCCCATGATGCCGGCGATGCTGAGGGTGCGCGCCGCATCGGCGATCACGATGGTGTCGGCATCCAGCACATAGGTCTTCTCGTCCAGCGCCAGGACCTCTTCGCCGTCCCCGGCCATGCGGGCCTGGAAATCGCCGCTGATCTTGTCGGCATCGAACACATGCAGCGGACGGCCGCGGTCCTGGGACACCAGGTTGGTGGCATCCACCAAGGCGGAGATCGATTTCATCCCAACGCTTTTTAGCCTGTCCTGCACCCATTTGGGCGCCGGCCCGTTCTTGACGCCGCGGATCAGCCGTCCGGCGAAGATCGGGCAGGCATCCTTGTTCTCCGGCGTGAAGTTCAGGCTGATCTTTTTGGGCGACGGGAATTTGCCGGCAACCGGAACAACCTTGTCGGTCTTCAGCCGGCCCAGGCCCGCGGCGGCCAGATCGCGGGCAATGCCATAGACCGAGGCCGCGTCGCCGCGATTGGGTGTGATCGAGACATCGAACAGGGGATCGTCGGCCAACAGGCCCGCCTCCACCAGCGCCGCGATGACGGGCTCGCCCGTCTTGGCGCCGGGTTTCAGCTCGATGATGCCGTCATGATCCTCGCCCAGCAGCAGTTCGCGGGCGCTGCACATCATGCCGCGCGATTCCACGCCCCTGATGGTGCCCAGCTTCAATATATCGCCGGATGCGGGGATCACCGTGCCGGGCTTGGCCAGCACCACCTTGATGCCGGCGCGCGCATTGGGGGCGCCGCAAACGATCTGGAGAGTATCCTTGCCGTCGCTGACACTGCACAGCCGGAGCTTGTCGGCATTGGGATGTTTCTCGGCGGTAATGACTTCGCCGACGATGAAATCCCTCAACGCCGCGCCGGCGTCGGTGAGGCTTTCGACTTCCAAACCGATGGCGGTCAGGCGTTCGGCGATCTCCGCCGCCGTCGCATCCGTGTCCAGATGTTCCTTGAGCCAGGAGAGCGTGAATTTCATCTGGAGAGTCCGCCATCCAGCGTGGGAATATCCAGCGCGGCAAAGCCGTAATGCTTCAGCCAGCGCACATCGGACTCGAAAAAGCTGCGGATGTCGGGGATGCCGTATTTCAGCATCGCCATGCGGTCCAGGCCGAAGCCGAAAGCAAAGCCCTGATATCTGCCGGAATCGATGCCGCAATTCTCCAGCACCTTGCGATGGACCATGCCCGAGCCGCCCAGCTCCAGCCAGTCATTGCCGCTGCCGAAGGTGATCTTGCCCGGCACGCTGCGGTCGCAGCGCATGTCCCATTCCAGCGACGGTTCGGTGAAGGGAAAGAAGCTGGGGCGGGCGCGCAGTTCGATCCGGTCGATCTCGAAAAAGGCCTTGCAGAATTCCTCCACCGTCCATTTCAGGTGGCCGAGATTGATGCCTTCATCCACCACCAGCGCCTCGACCTGGTGGAACATGGGCGAATGGGTGGCGTCGCTGTCCACGCGATAGGTGCGCCCCGGCGAGATCACCCGGATGGGCGGCTTCTGCTTCAGCATCACCCGCACCTGCACCGGCGAGGTGTGGGTGCGCAGCACGGCGGAGGCGCCGTCGGCCTGCGGCGCGACGTAGAAGGTATCCTGCATCTGCCGCGCCGGATGGTCGGGCGGGATGTTCAGCCGGGTGAAATTGTAATCGTCATGCTCCACGTCGGGACCTTCGGCGACGCCAAAGCCCAGATCGGCGAAGATGGCGACGACTTCTTCCAGCACCTGGGAAATGGGATGCACCGTGCCGCTGTTTTCGGGACGCGCGGGCAAGGTGACGTCCAGCCGTTCCGACGCCAGGCGCGCATCCAGCGCGGCGTCGGCCAGCTGGGCCTTGCGCGCGGCGATGGCTTCGCTGACGGCGTCCTTCAAGCCATTGAATTTCGGGCCTTGAAGCTTGCGCTCGTCGGGCGAAAGACTGCCCATGGTGGCGAGCAGGGCGCTGACCGAGCCTTTCTTGCCCAGCGCGGCGACGCGCACGGCTTCCAAGGCGGCCTCATCGGCGGCGCCGGAAATGGCGGCCAGGATCTCGGACTGAAGGGCGGCGATATCGGTCAAAAAAACCTCCGGAGAAGCTGCTAACACAACTCCGGCCTCGCGTCGCGTTTGGTCACGCGACGCTGCGGCGTTAGGTCGGGCAAAAGGTCCACTGGACCTTTTGCTTATCCGACCTAACCCTTAGTCGCCTGATCCACCAGAGCCTTGAACGCGGCGGGCTCGTGGGTCGCCAGATCGGACAGGACCTTGCGGTCGATCTCGATCCCGGCGCCGGCGAGCCCGGCGATAAATCGGCTGTAGGTGAGGCCATGCTCGCGCACGGCGGCGTTGATGCGCTGGATCCACAGGGCGCGGAAGTTACGCTTGCGCTCCTTGCGGCCGATATAATTGTGCTGCAGCGAGCGGTCGGCGGCGGCATTGGCCGTGGTGATGTTGTTCTTGCGGCGGCCGCGCATGCCCTTGGTCTGCTTGAAGACCTTCTTGCGGCGGGCATGGCTGGGGACGGAACGGGGGGCGCGACTCATGGATCAGATTCCTCCGCCATAGGGCATCCAGCGCTTGACGCGCCGGGTTTCGGATTCCGACAGCGTGTCCATGCCGCGCAGGTCGCGGGTACGGGCCGGGGAATTGTTGATCAGGCGGTGACGCTTGCCCACCTGGTGGGTTTTTATCTTGCCGCTCTTGGTGATCTTGAAGCGCTTTTTGGCGCCCGACTTGGTCTTCATCTTGGACATTTTGCTTCCTTTATCCGTGGGTGGTCGGGTCAAGGCCCGACCACGGGTCGCGTTTGGGGCTGCCACGGCATGTCCGGCCGGGCCGCCCAAGAGCCGCGCCTTCTAAAGGCGTGGGCTGCTTCGCGCAAGTCTCAATCGGCTATTCCGTGTCGGCGCCGCCCCGCCTGTCACGGGTGGGGGACGAGGAAGAGCTGCCGGTAACCCCGAAATCCTCGGATTTGCTGCCGCCCTCGGCGAGATTGAAGCCTTCGACAGCAAGCCCGCGCTTCAAAAGCTCACGGATGGCGGCGGCCCGGCTGGGCATACGCTTGTTGAACCGCCAAGTGTCCAGGGCCGCCAATTCTTCCTTGGTCAGCATGATCTGAAGGCGTTCGCCGCGCAGGAGGTCGCTCATGACGTAATTCCCCTATCCCTTCAAAGGTTTATACGCTCACTCAAAATACTCAACTTACTCATTCTACTCTTGGTCCCCATATAACTCAATTGCCTACTCACTAGTTCCCTCCCTCAAGACTGACGAATGGGGAAAACAAGCCGATTGCTCACTTAAGTCATTGAAAAATATCAATTATTTCTATTGCGCGGCGGTCTAAACAGGTACAGGATGAAGCCATAGAAAGGAGGATGCTCCCATGGATGCACTCCTCACCCCTTCCGGCTCTCACTCCGACCTGGGTCATTTGCACCCTGACCCCGTGGCCGAAGCCCATCACCGCATCGCCAACAGCCTGGCGCTGCTCACCGGTCTGGTGCGCATGCAGGCATCGTCCGCGCGCAAGAGTGCCGCCACCTACAGCGGCGCGGATGTCTGCCTGCTGCTGGATGGCGTCGCCGCGCGCATCAGCACCATCAGCCAGCTTCATCGCATCCTGTCCCGCCGGCCCGCGGATGGCGTGGTCAATATTCAACCGCATCTTCGCGAGATCACCGACGCCCTGGCGGCGACGCTCACCTCCGCCGAACAACAGGTGCGCGTGGTCCATACCGGCCACGATTGCCTGGTGATGATGAGCCACGTCCAGCCGATGGTGCTGATCCTGTCCGAGATCTTCATCAATGCGGTGAAATATGCCCATCCCGCCGGCGTCCCCCTGATCATGGTGGTGGATTGCGAGCCGTCGCCCGACGGCTATCTGCTGCTCACCGTCAGCGATGACGGAGTCGGGTTGCCGGAAGGCTTCCGGCCCGAACGCGATGGCGGCATGGGCTTCAAGGTGATGCAGCGCCTGGCGCAGGAGATCGGCAGCGAATTGCGCATCGTGTCGACCCATCTGGGTCTCAGCTTCCGGCTGTCCCTGCCGGCGGGAACCATGGCGGGCGCCAAGCTGGCCTGAATTGCGGCCTGAATTATTCGTCAGGTTCCGCGCCGGCCTTGTTTCCGGCTCACCGCTTCGTTAGCCAGGACGAATGTTCTTTCATGGCATCTTCCTGCCCTGGATGCGCCGTATCGGAAAAGTGATGTTCTTTCCGGCGCTGATGGTGGTGGCCTGGGGCGAGTTGACGCCGCACCCGCCCAGGCTGGCGGGGCCTTGGATGTGGGACAAGCTGGATCATTTCACCGCTTATTTCGGCCTCTCCCTGCTGGCGACCTTGGCCTGGGGGCTCAGGCGCTCGCTCGCCTGGGTGTTTCTGGGCGTGGTGGCATTGGGTGGAGGGTTGGAGATCATCCAGACCCTGGTGGGTCGGGATGGGGAATGGGGCGACTTTCTCGCCAACGACCTGGGCGCCTTGCTGGGATTGGTGCTGGCGGCCGCCTATCTGACGATACCCCGGCGACTTGTTGCGGACGCCGTCCGCGACTAGCCTTGCAGGGCTCATCGCCAAAAGGGGAACCCGCCCATGTCCTTGCTTGCGGAATTCAAGAAATTCGCCATGCGCGGCAATGTCGTGGACCTGGCGGTCGGTGTGATCATCGGCGCGTCCTTCACCGGCATAATCACCTCGCTGGTCAATGACGTGATGATGCCGCCCATAGGCCTTGCCCTTGGCGGCGTGGACTTCGCCAATTTCTTTGTGGTGCTGAAGGGCGACCCCCATGTCGAAACCCTGGCCGCCGCCAAGGCCGCCAAAGCCGTCACCCTCAATTATGGCCTGTTCATCAATGCCATCATCAATTTCCTGATCGTGGCCTTTGTGCTGTTCATGTTCCTGCGTCAGTTGAACAAGCTGGTGGCGCCGTCGCCCACCACGGAAGCCGCGCCGCCGCCCACCGAGGAAGTGCTGCTGCTGCGCGAGATCCGCGATTCCCTCAAGTCGCGGTGATGCGGTCCATCCGGTTTGCGGCAGTGCTGTTCTTGGCCTCCTTTGCGGCCGCACGGGCCGCGGACGATCCTGCCGGCGCGGCCAATGAATTTTATGCCGTCTACAAGGACCAGCATGCCCAAGGCGGCATTCCCGATGCCACGGTCCGCTTGCGCTATTCGCCGGTCCTGTCGCCCCGCCTGAACAAGCAACTCACCGATGCCGCGGCCGCCCAAGGCAGGCTGACGGCAAAGGTAAAGAATGCGGTGCCGCCGATGCTGGAGGGCGACATCTTCTCTTCCCTGTTCGAGGGGGCGACAAGCTGGAAAGTGGGCGCCTGCCAGGGTGACGGCAAATCCGCCCATTGTTCCGTGGCGCTCGGCTATACCCCGCCCCCGTCGCAAAATGCCAAGGCGCCCAAGCCCGCAAGCTGGTCCGACACGCTCTTGCTGGTTCGCACACCGCAAGGCTGGAAGGTGGATGACGTGATCTATGACGCGGCATTTCCCTTCGGCAATACCGGACGATTGAGCGAAATGCTTCAAATGGTTATCGCCGCAAATCCTCGCTAACAAGACTGCGTAACCATTTGCCGTTTGCGCCGTATAGGGAAGGGAAAGGAAACGCCATGACAGACACCAACACCTCACGCACCCTCACCCCCGAACAGCACCGCGTGCTGGTCGAGCACGGCACCGAGCGGCCGGGTTCCAGCCCCTTGAACCAGGAAAAGCGCCCCGGCGAATTCGAATGCGCCGGCTGCGGCGCCGAACTGTTCGATGCCTCGACCAAGTTCGACAGCGGCACCGGCTGGCCCAGCTTCTGGGACACCAAGCCCGGCGCGGTTAAGACCACGACCGATACCAGCCATGGCATGCTGCGCACCGAATTCCATTGCGCCAAATGCGGCGGCCATCTGGGCCATGTCTTTAACGATGGCCCCGGACCGACCGGGCTGCGCTATTGCACGAACGGATGTGCTTTAGACTTCAAGCCCGAGGCCAAGTAGGCCGCAGCAACAAAGACGCCGCCGTTCCAAAGAACGGCGGCGGTTGCTTACAAGTTTATCAGAAGGTATCGCGTGAACGGGCGGCGGCCGTGGCTTCCGCGTCCCTCAGGCCCGCACCTTCCGGACCGTCCAACGCGGCTTCGGCGGCCTTGCCCATGGCGGGGATCTTGGCCTTGTTCTTTTCGACAAAGCCGGACTGGTCCTTGAGGAAGGCGCGCGAGGCCGCGTAATCGCCTTCGCCCTTGGTCTTACGCGCTGTCCGGGTCGTGGCCTTTTTGGCATTCCGGGCAACGGCCTTCACGCGCTTCTTGGCTGTCTTTTCGGCTTTCTTGTCGGCTTTTTGGGCGGGCCGCCGGGCGGATTTGCTTGCCGTCTTCTTGGCTTTCCTTGCCGGCGCCGCCTTGCGCTTGGGCTTGGCCGCCCGCTTCCTTTTCCTTGCTGCCATGTCATGACCTCCATGGGGTTTGCAGAAAGGGACAACGCCGCGGCCCCCAAAAAGGGCGCGCGGCGCTGTTTCAATCAGGCCTTCAATCAGGCGGCGGGAGCGGCCGGCGCGCTGTCGCTCGGGGCGGGCGCCGGGGCGGCGGCGGCCGGCTTGGCCGCTGCTTTCTTCGGGGCAGCCCTTTTGGCTTTCCTGGCGGGCTTTTTCGCCGCCTTCTTCGCCGTTTTCTTGGTCTTCCTGCTGGACTTCCTGGCGGGCGCCTTCTTCGCCTTCTTGGCTTTGGACGCCTTCTTAGCCTTCTTCTTTTTCTTCGCTGCCATGTCATTCACTCCATGGTTTTTATGTTCAACACAAAAACTCTACGCGCGTTTGAGCGATTGCGCGAGTCGGGCTTGTACGAATTTTGTTTCGAGCATGGGTCAGTTTGTTTTTATGACCCCCATCCGTCACAGCTCAGGTCGGCGTACCGCCGACACTTCGCTGTGACACCTTCCCCCTCAGGTGGCTTCGCCATGAGGGGGAAGGGAGCTAGCGGATGCTGATGGTCGCCCCGCGAAACGCGGGGCTCGAGTTCATTAAGCGCTCGCCAATCGCTCCATCAACCATGATGCGGCGGGACCGGGCGGGGTGTCGTTGCGATAGACGGTGTGAAAGGGATAGACCGGTTCGACCGCTGTCTCGATCTTCAATTCCACCAGCCGGCCGCGCTTGAGGTCGTCGTTTACCATTGGCTTGGGCATGTTTCCCCAGCCCATTCCCGCCAACAGCAGCGCATGTTTGGCGCCCAGATCCGCCAGCCGCCAGCTGCGCAGCGACAGCACACCGAAGTCGCGGCCCTGGGTCAGGGTCGAACGATCGGTCAGCACCAGCTGGATGTGATCGCGGGCCGCGGGACCCACCGGACCTTGCAACAGGGCCAAGGGATGCGAGGGCGCGGCCACCGCCACCAGTTTGACCGAGCCGGCAGGACCGCGCATCAACAGGTCACTGGCCAGTTCCAAGGGACCACTGATCCCGAAGGCGGCGGTCCCTTCCATCACCGCATGGGTCACCGCGCCCAGGGTCTCGACCTGGAGGCGCAGTGCCACGGTGGGGAATTTGCGGCGGAAGTCATCCAGCGCCTTCACCAGTTTCTTGGCCGGCCACATCACGTCGACCACCAGCGACACTTCCGCTTCCAGCCCGGAGGTGAGGCCGCGCGCCTTGGCCAGCAGGCCGTCCACTGCGATCGCCAGGTTGCGGCTGTCCGACAATATCGCCCGGCCCGCATCGCTCAATTTGGGACGGGCGGTGCCGGCGCGGACGAACAGGTTCACCCCCAGCTGGCTCTCCAGATTGGCGATGGCATAGCTGATCACCGAGGTGGCCCGCCCCAGCCGCCGCGCCGCGCCGGTGAAGCTGCCGGCCCCCACCACCGCCAGGAAGACGGCAATCTGGTCCAGGGTGGGGGATTTGGGGTCCATCTATTCGGCTTTCTCGAATACTTTCATCGAAATTATCCCAGTTTTCAGAACAGGTACAGGCCCCCATCTTGGCGGTTGAAGTTTTCGTCAGGAGCGCCCCATGACCAGTCCCAAAGTCTTCATTCCCTTCTATTCCCGCAGCGGCACCGTCGAACGCCTGGCCAAGGCCGTGGCGGAAGGCGCCCAGGGCGAAGGCGCCGAGGTACGGTTGCGGCGCGTCCGTGAGCTGGTGGACTGGGACATCATGAGTTCGGTGCCCGGCTGGAAGGAAAGCGCCGAGGCGATGAATGCCCTTTACCCCGCTCCGACCCCTGACGATGCGGCCTGGGCCGATGCGGTGATCCTGGGTACCCCCACCCGTTTCGGCAACGTGTCCTCCGAATTGAAGGCCTATATCGACAGCCTTGGCGGGCTGTGGGCGAAAGGCGCGCTGGTCGGCAAGGCCGGTTCGGTGTTTGCTGGATCGTCCCAGCAGCATGGCGGCAATGAGTCCACTGTCATCTCGCTGTGGAATCCCCTGGCGCATCTGGGCTTCATCATCGTCCCCACCGGCTATGCCGATCCGGTGATGTTCGCCGGCGCCGGCTCGCCCTATGGCGCCTCGGTGATCTCCGGCAATCCGCCGTCCGGTCCCAGCGAAGCCGAATTGGCAGTGGCCAGGTTTCAGGGAAAGCGCGTGGCGCAAGTAGCCAAGAAGTTGATTTCTTAAGGGGCTCGAGCCCGGCATTCCGCCGGGCGACCTTCAGCATCCGAAAGCTTCCTTCCCCCTTCGGCGCGAAGCGCCAGGAAGGGGGAAGGTGTCGCAGCGAAGTGTCGCGAAGCCGACCTGAGCTGCGACGGATGGGGGTTAATTCGATAAGTGGGGCCGTTATAAAGGGGCCCATGAAAGACCTCTATCTCGAAGACTTCATCGTCGGTCAGCGTTTCGTCAGCGAGACCCACCGCATCGACGCCGACCAGATCAAGCTGTTCGCGCAGCGCTTCGATCCCCAGCCCTTCCATCTGGATGAAGCCGCGGCCCAGGCCAGTTTCTTCCGTGGCCTGGCGGCCAGCGGCTGGCACACCGCCTCCATCACCATGTCGCTTCTGGTCAAAAGCGGCATGCCCATCGCCGGCGGATTGATCGGCGCCGGCGGCGAGTTGCAATGGCCCAGGCCGGTGCGGCCCGGCGATGTGCTGCAGGTCGAAAGCGAGGTGCTGGAGATCAAGGAATCCCGCTCCAAGCCGGAACGCGGCATGATCACGGTGAAGAGCGAGACGCGGAACCAGAATGGCGAGGTCGTGCAGGTCCTGACCAGCCGAATGCTAGTCTGGAGAAGGCCTGGCGCCCCGTAACCCTATACCCAAATTGTCATGGCCCACCGGAGTGTGGGCCATCCAGTCGGGTTCGCGATCGCCCTGAGAGTGAAGTGCAGACGTCATCTGGGTGGCCCGCATTCGCGGGCCATGACACGTTTGTTTTAATGAAGAAACGGCGCGCGAAACTCACAACGCCCTCGCCGCGCCGCTTTCCGCCGCATGCCGTATGCGCGCGTCTTCCAAGTCCAACTCCCGCTCGATCCGGCGCCGCGCCTCGTCGCTGATCTCGCCGCGATGATAGAGATCGGCGATACTGGCCCTTTCGGCATCGACGAATTGCAGTTGCAAGGCCGCGGCGGCATTGCTGACTTCGCCCACGCCCAGATCGCGGCAGGCGTTGACGAAATAGGCGCGGCGGTCCTCGCTGCGGCGCCTCAGCGCCTTGACGGTTTCAGGCGAGGAGGCGGCCGCCTCCAGCGAATCCAGCTTGGCCAGCGCCGCGTCGATGCTGGCCAGGCGGGCGACGATTTCGCGCTGTTTCTCCTCATCGGCCTCGCGCCGGCCGATTTCGGCGATGCCCAGTTTTCCGATCACCCAGGGCAGGGCAAAGCCCTGGCCCACCAAGGTCACCAGGATCACCGAAAAGGTGATCAGCAACAGCAGGCCGCGACTGGGGAAAGGCGCGCCATCCGCCATGATGGGAATGGACAGCGCCGCCGCCAGCGACACCACGCCCCTGATGCCGGTAAAGGCGATGACAAAGACATTCTGCCAGGCGGGCGCGGGGTCCTTGCGCGCCAGCCGGGGAAACAGCCGGCGCGGCGCATAGGTGGCGGTGAACACCCAGACAAAGCGCACCGCGATCAGCACGGCGCACACCGACAGGCAGGCCAGCGCCAGGGTTTCCCACTGGCTCAGGTCCAAGGTGTCGGCAACCAGCCGTGCCTGCAGGCCGGTCAACAGGAAGACCACACTCTCCACCAGATAGACCACCAGGTCCCAGACGAAAAAGCCTTGCAATCGCGTGGCGGGTGAAATGAATCGCGGCCCGTTCCAGCTGACGAACAAGCCGCAGGTCACGGTGGCCAGCACGCCGGAACCGCCCAGGCTTTCCGGCACCCAAAAGGCGATGAAGGGCGTGAGCAGGGAGAACACCATCTCCACCCTGGGATCGGAGGCCCAGCGCCGCAGCACCAGCGTGCCCCAGCCGATGAAAAGTCCCCAGGCGATTTCCCCCGCCACGATCAGCAGGAATTCTCCCGTCGCCGCGCCCAGGGAAAAGGCGCGACCCATGGTGACCGCTTCGATCGCGAAACTGAACAGGATCAGGGCGGTGGCATCATTCACCAGCCCTTCGCCTTCCAGCACGGTCAAGGCGCGCTGGGGCAAGGCGAAGCGCCGCGCGATCGCCATGGGCGCCACGGCATCGGGCGGCGACACCACCGCGCCCAGGACAAAACCCACCGCCAGCGGCAGGCCCAGCAGATAGTGCGAGACCCCCGCCACCGCGATGGTGGTGAAGATCACCAGCCCGACCGCCAGGAGCAGGATCGGCCGAAGATTGGCCTTGAAGCCGCGCCAGCTCATATTGACCCCGGCGCGGTACAGGAGCGGCGGCAGAAGCAGGCTCAGGACCAGGTTGGGCGACAGCGCGATGCGCGGCATGCCCGGCAGGAAGCTGATGAACAACCCCACCAGCACCAGGAAAATGGAAACGGGAATATGGGTGCGCCGGGCGCCCAGGGCAGCGAAAGCGGTGATCGCCACCAGCGCGAAAATGATGGGCAGTTCGGGGTGAAGCATGTGCGGAGTGTGGGGTGGCGCGCGCGAGCAGGCAATGGACAGGGCCTGCCACCCGAAGCTGCGCGAAGCGGCTGGTGCAGGACGGCGTGGCACGCTTTGGCGCGGAATTTCCCGGGCTGCGCGCATGGCGGCGGCGGTCGCACTACGCTGCCGCCAGCGACCGCTGACGCCGGCGCCGCCTATGGGCGCTTGCCTGCGCCATTTATTTCGCGCGAAGCGCGAATGAATGGCGCACCCGATAGGATTCGAACCTATGACCTCTGCCTTCGGAGGGCAGCACTCTATCCAGCTGAGCTACGGGTGCCCGGCCAACACGGGCCTTCGGGCAAGCCTATAAAGAAAATGGGCCCGCCATGCAAAGCGGGCCCGATTCTTAAGGTTTTGCGCTTCAGGCCCTAATTTGCCCTGCCCGCCAGCATGGGCAGATGTTCGGCCAGATGCGCCAGGGCGGTGTTGGGGTCCATATGCAAGGCCCCGGCGATTTCCTGAATATGTTCCGGGGTCAGCGCGCCTCTCAGCTGATCCGCGCTGATCGGCAGATTGCTGCCCGGCCCGGTCCAGGATGACACCAGATTTCCCAGACCCGAACTGTTGAGCTGATCCAGAACACCCGAAAGGCCGCCCAGCGACGAGCCGGCAAGCACATTGTTCAGGATGCCTTGCGCGCCACCTTCGGCGCCTTCCAGCATGGCGCCCTTGGCGGCGCTGACCACATCATCCAGCAAACCCATGATTGCCTCCTTGCAAAGAAGCCTTTGGTCTACATCCAGGTTGCGACGCCGCCATGACCGGAGCAGGTGCCCTGGCGGTGCTTGTAGGTGACGGTGGTGCCGTCCTTGCACTTGGCCGAGCCGCCGCCGGCGGGTGCCGCCATCTGCATCGATCCTGCCGCCGCGGGCTTGGCGCTCATGCTCATCGAGGACGACATGGAGGAAGACATGGACGACGCGGCCTGCGGCTTGCCGCCGTCCTTCAGGCAGGTGCTCATATAGTCCTGGTGCTTGGTCTTGGCCTTGTCGGCGGCGGACATGGCGCTCCAGCTTGCCGAGCAGCTTTTCATCGCGGTCTGCTGAGCGGTTTGGGCGGCGGAGGCGGGCAGGGCGAAAGCCGCGGCAAGGGCAGCGGTGGCCAAAAGAGCGTGCAGGCGCATGAAATCCTCCCAAGTGTGATGGCTGGCGGCGATTTTCGGCGCCCCCGCCGGGCCGTTCAAGAGGGGGCGTGGACCGTGGCGAAATTTAATCCGCCGCGAAAAACGCGGAGACGGCGGCGCAAGCCTTTGCGGCGGTTGGAACTTGCGGCAAGGCGGTGAGAGAGGCGTTGGGCAGATGGGCCTGGAGGATCGGCCTCAGGGCATCATCGCGCCGGCCCAGCGGCAGCAGGCCCAAATGACGGACATGTGACAAATCTTCGGTGGCCACCGCTCCCAGCGCGGCGGCCGGCCAGGCAGGATCGGCTTTGACATCGGCAAATGCGGCAGGGTCCAGGGCATGCACCAGCACAAGCTTGGCATCCGGCGGCAAGCGGTGCGGCAGCAGGCCGATCAGCATCGCGCTGCCCAGCGCGTCATAGGCCACGGCCAGCACGGCCCTGGGCGCGCGGCGCGGACCGATGGCGGCACAGTCCATGAACAGGGGCTTGCCGTCGGAGGCCTTGCCGGGATGCAGCCGCGCCACCGTCTCGACATGGGCCTTTTCGCAGGCCGCGATAAAGGCGCGCCGCGCGGCGCGGTAGGTCATCGGGAGGGAAGGGCTTTCGGGATCGCCGGGCATTCCATTAGTTTAGCCCAATGTCTGCCTTCGGCGCCCTGGAAGAATTGCGCAATCGTCCCATCGGCGGCCTGGCGTCCTCACGCGCCGCGCGCCAGGGCTTCCGCAGCCGCATCGCCATCGCCCGCGACAATCTGTTGTTCGGCGAAGCGGTGACGGAAGCGCGCGCCGCCGGGCTCAAGGGCGAGAATTTCTATGCCGGCACCCGCAATCCGCCCTATTGGCGGCGGATCGAAGGCGCGACCGACAAACTATGGCTGCGCCAAAGCGTGGCGGAGAAACTGGCCCGGGTGAATGCGCGCGCCGGCATCGCCGGACTGGAGCTGTTCCTGTTCGATGCCTGGCGGCCGCGCGCGGTGCAGGCCTATTTCCATGACGTGTGGATGCCGGGCGAACTCAAGCGCCGCAATCCCGGCCTTGCCGGCGCGACCCTGACCGAGGAAGTGGAGCGCTATTGGGCGGCGCCGTCCGACAGCGCCGAATCGCCCGCGCCGCATGCCACGGCCGCGGCGGTGGACCTCACCTTGCGCTGGAAGGATGGCGAGCCGTTATGGATGGGTTCGCTGTTCGACGACGCCACCGCCCTTGCCCATCGCGACCGTTTTGAGAAACTGGATGCGGAGAATTTTTCCTTTTCGGACCAGGAAGCCCGTGCCAATCGCCGCCTGTTGCATTGGCTGATGCTGGAACAGGGCTTTGCCGGCCATCCCGACGAATGGTGGCATTTTTCCTGGGGTGATCAGATGTGGGCGGCGCTGACCGACGCACCCGCCGCGCATTATGGCCTGGCGTCGGTGCCGGAATGAAAGCTTTCCTCTCCCCTTGTGGGAGAGGAAGTATTTGAGCCCCTACTCCAGAATCGGCCGAAACGCGCCGTCCCACTCGGCACCCGGCGGATTGCGCTCGTAATAGGCGATGCGCGCCAGATGCAGTTCATACAGCGCCTGGTTGGCGCCCGACAGTTTGCGGCACTGGGCGATCAGTTCCCGCGCCTGGCGCCAATTCTGCTTGCGGATGGCCTGGAACAGATGCTCGTGGAAAACCGTCAGCGCGCGGAATTTGGGCGATACCAGCACCCCGCTATTGCCCATCAGGGCATACAGCGTGGTGTTGCCGGGGCCCGACACAATGGTGTCGATTTCCAGGAAAGCCAGATCGCGCTCGGCGAATTGCTTGGTGCCGTCCGCCGCCAGCAGCGGCGCGCCATAGCGATGGGCCAGGGAGCGAATCCGCTCCGCCAGCAAGGGCGCCTCGCCCTGGATGCCATAGCCGGCGCGGCCATGCGCAATATCGCCGGTGCCGCCCGCGATCACCTCTCCGCTGGCGATGCCGGCGCTGATCTCCAGCCCGGCCTGGTTTTCGCGCTGGGCGATGGTTGCCGCCACCGCCGCCATGGCGTTGGCCGCTTCGCAGGCATGGCGGGCATGATCGGCGTCTTCCAGCGGCGCGTTCCAGAACGCCGCAAAACCGTCGCTGCCCACCCGGTCCAGGGTGCCGCCATGCGCCAGCGCCTGGTCGATCAAGGGTTCGAGGATCTTCTGTTCCGAGCCGGGGTGCGCCGTATGCACGCCGCAGACCAGATAGGTGACGATGCGCCTTTCGCCTTGCGGCTTCAGCAGGGACGGATTGCGGGCGATCTTTTCCAGGCTGGCGCGCGGCAGGGAGTTGGAAAAAGCGGCTCGCAGCTTGGCGTAAGTGAGTTGCAGGTCGTAGAGCCAATAGAGCACGGCCGCGACAAAGCCGGCGCCCAGAAAGGTCGCGGGCGTCGCCCAATCCAGCAGCACGCCGCGCGCGACATAGAGATACCAGGACGCCAGGCCGGCAGCCGCCATGGCCACCAGGCCCAGCACCGCGCCCCAGCCCAGGCCAAAGCGCATCAAAAGCAACATCGCCGCGCCGGTCACGGCCAGCAGCAGCGCTTCCGCCGGCCTGGCCCAGCTGGGCCGCACCAGCACCAGATTGCCCATCAGGTTTTCGAGAGACTCGGCAATCACACTGGCGGTGCCGGCGGGACCGAGCGGGGTTTGCACCACCTTGCCGTCCAGCCCGATCACCACCACCGCGCCCTTGACCGGCGCCGCCGCCAGATCCTTGGCATCGAGCAGGCGCGCGCCCGCGCCCGCGCCATAGCGCAGCCAGGCGCGGCCATCCTTGCCGGTGGGCAGCTGTCCCCTGGGCGTTTCCAGGCTGGCGATGCCGATCCCCGACAGGAAGCTCATCGGGTCATGCTCATCGCTCACCACGGTGATGCCGGGCCTGTCCGCCAGCAGTCGCAGGGACTCCGCTGCCAGGCCCGGTATCAGCCCGTCGCCCAGGCGGAACGCGATGGGCGAACGGCGCACCACGCCATCGGCATCGGGCGCCAGATTGGCGGCCGCCAGGCCGGCGGCATTGCTTTCCAGCAAGGCCGATGGCGCGCCGGCGGCGGCGAAGCGGGGGGTGAAGCCGAAAGGATCGCGTGTGCCGCGATAGACAAAGCGCGCCTTGATGCGCGGTTCGCGCCCCGGCTGACCCAGCATCACCGGCAGCACGGCCCTGGTCTGGGCGATGGCTTGCGCCAATTCATGCCCTGGCTCGGGCAGCGCGGCCAAGGCGGCGCGGGCGGCATCGCTGCCGGGCGGCAGCCGCGCCGACAGGCTTTGCGGCGAAGGGCCGAATTGGACCGGCGCGGTGAAGACGATCAGCCGGGCGCCCTGGACCGACAGGCTGCGGCTGACCTGAACCAGCCGGTCCTCGTCGAAGGACGGCAGCTCCAGCACCCGCACCGGCACGATGCCGCTGCCGGGAAGGGCGATATCGGAAATGGTCCGTGCCGCATGGCGCTGATAGGCGTCGAACTGGCGGTTGCTGAGGGCCGATTCAATTCCCAGCCCGTCGAACAGGATGACGAACACCCCCAGCGCCAGCAGCACAACGGGCGCCAGCCATAGGCTGACGGGCCGTGACCAGGTCAGGGGAGGCGCGGACGAATCCATGCGCCGTCGAGATTATTCTCGTTACCCCGACCCGTCCAAGTATCTTGCGCCAGCGCAGGTGGGGGTCATTAAATCACTTGCCGGTGACCCGGATGGCCACCTGGGCCAGCAGCACCTTGGCGCCCTTTTTCCGCAAGGCGCGGTCGGTCACCGCCTGCAACCGGTCGGCGATCAGGCCCACATCGGGCTGGCTGTCGGTGCGCACCACATTGGCGGTGAACATCATCAGGTTGCGGATATAGGCGTCCCGCAGCACCGGCATGGAGCGGGTGACTTCGTCCCTGAGTTTGTCGTCGGGCACATCCAGTCCGGCGCCCACCATCAGCATGCCGGCCGACCGGTTATCCGCCACAATGGTGGTGTAGATCGGATCCAGCAGGACGTAGCTCTTGGACTGGGTGGTTTTGTGCTCTGGCGCTTTCTGGGCTTTGGGGGCATCCTCGGCGCGCACGGGAAGGCTCGCCCCGGCCATGCTGGCGATCAGGGCAGCGATAACAAAAAATTCGGGGCGAAGGCGCATCCCGGCACCAGGTCATCTGTGTCGTAGGGACCAGTAAGCGCTGGATTGGTAAATCGAATTTTAACGGGAGCGGCAAATGAGCAAAATTGGAGCGACGATGTCGGGCGCCCGCCTGGCACTGCTTATGGCCGGAGCCGCGGTTTTTTCCGCTGGCGCGGCTGGGGCGGCCGACCATCCGGGCCAGAAATTCGCGATTTCTCCGGCCAGCCTGGCCAAGCCTTATGCCACCCCGGCGGTGGCCAATGAATCCTCCAGCATCCCCCGGACGGCCGGCACCATGCCGGAAGTTCCCCAGGGCTTTCAGATCTCCGTCTTTGCCCAGGGACTGAGCAATGCCCGCTGGCTGGCGGTGGCGCCGAACGGCGATATCTTCCTGGCCGAACCGCCCGCGGGCAACGGCAAGATGGGCGGCAAGGTGACGGTGCTGCGCGATTCCAATGGCGACGGCAAGGCGGACAAGACCTTCACCTTCCTGTCCGGCACGGCCGGTTTCGTCTATCCGCATGGCCTGGCCTTCCATGACGGCTATCTCTATGTCGGCGACCTGCGCGGCATCTGGCGCTTCCCCTACAAGGACGGACAGACCGCGGCGGGCGCGGCGGAAAAAGTCACCACCAAGGTGGCGGACCTGCGTCCCAATGGCGGGCATGTCACCCGCAACATCGCCTTCGGGCCGGACGGCGGCCTCTATCTGGCGCTGGGTTCCCGGGACAATATTTCCGACTTCAAGCCGGGCGCCCAGGTCTTCAAGATCAACGCCGACGGCAGCATGAGCGAATTCGCCAGCGGCATCCGCAATCCGGTGGGCATCGCTTTCGCGCCGGGCACCAGCAATCTCTATGTCGCCACCAACGAGCGCGACGGGCTGGGCGACGACCTGCCGCCGGATTATCTGACCAGCGTCAAGCAGGGCGGCTTCTACGGCTACCCTTACGCCTATATCGGCAAGAATCCCGATCCGGTGTGGGGCGCCAAGGATCCCGGCGGCAAGGTCGCCTCCACCATCACCCCGGACGTCCTGTTTCACGCCCATTCCGCGCCCACGGGCCTGGCCTTTTACACCGGCTCGAATTTTCCGGCGGAATACAGGAACGACGCCTTCGTCTCCCTGCACGGCTCGTGGAATGACGGCAATCCCACCGGCTACAAGGTGGTCAGGGTGCATTTCGTCAACGGCAAGCCGGTCAATGGCTATGAGAATTTCGCCACCGGTTTCTGGAACGGCATGGGCAATCCCGGCGAGCCGGCCAAGGTCTGGGGCCGCCCGGTCGGGCTGGCGGTGGCCAAGGACGGCAGCCTGTTGATCGCCGACGATGTCGCCAATGTGGTGTGGAGGGTGGCGTATACGGGGAAGTGAGATCGGTTCGGGCGCGCCATCCGTAGCCCTCGAAGCGGGCGTAGGATGGTGGAGCTGAGCGGAATCGAACCGCTGGCCTCCTCATTGCGAACGAGGCGCTCTCCCAACTGAGCTACAGCCCCGAACCGGTGCCCCGGCAACCGGGGCAAGGCGGGGTTTGTAGGGATCAGTCCTTTCCCCTGTCAAGCGGCCCTGATTTTCGGGCTTTTCCGGCGCGGTTCCCCCCGGTACAACCCCCTTATGCTGAACCCCATCGCCGCCCTGCTGATCGAAGTCCTGGAAATCTACAAATGGGTGGTGATCGCCGCGGTGATCGTGAGCTGGCTGATCGCCTTCAATGTCATCAACTCCCACAATAACTTCGTCCGCACCGTGCTGCGCATTCTCTATGCCCTGACGGAGCCGGTGTTCCGTCCCATCCGCAGGATCATCCCCCCCATGGGCGGGCTCGATCTTTCACCCATCATCGTGTTCGTCATCATCTGGTTCCTGCAATACTCGATCCAGTGGGCCTCCTTCCGTTACGGGTTCTGATCCATGGCGGCGCGGATCATTGACGGCAAGGCCAGTGCCGCGCGCTTTCGCGAAAAGATCGCCGCCCATACCCAGGAGCTGAAAGCCCGGCACGGCCTGCAGCCCGGGCTGGCCACCGTGCTGGTGGGCAAGGATCCCGCCTCGGAAGTCTATGTCAGGAACAAGCGCAAGACGGCGGAGGCCATTGGCTTCAAGTCGGTGCATGTCGAATTGCCGGACACGGTTTCGCAGGGCGAATTGCTGGCCCGGGTGAAGGCGCTCTCGGACGATCCTTCGGTGCACGGCATCCTGGTGCAACTTCCGCTGCCCAGGCATCTGGACGAAAATGCGGTGCTGGACGCGCTGGACCCGGCCAAGGATGTCGATGCCCTGACGCCCAGGAATGCGGGACTGCTTTTGTCGGGCCGCGCCCATCTGGTGAGCTGTACGCCGTCCGGCGTGATGCTGCTGTTGAAGGAATATCTGGGCGACATCACCGGCAAGGAAGCGCTGGTGATCGGCCGCTCGCTGTTGTTCGGCAAGCCGGCGGCGCAGTTGCTGCTGGCGGCCAATGCCACCGTCACCATGGCGCATTCGCGCTCCAGGGATTTGCCCGGCCTGGCGCGGCGCGCCGACATCCTGGTCGCCGCCATCGGCAAGCCGCAATTCGTCAAGGCGGATTGGATCAAGCCGGGGGCCACCGTGATCGATGTGGGCATCAACCGGGTCGATGCGGGCGAGGGCAAATATAAACTGGTGGGCGATGTGGATTATGATTCCGCGAAAGAGGTCGCCGGCGCGCTCACGCCCGTTCCCGGCGGCGTGGGCGCGATGACGATCGTGTGCCTGATGCACAATACGCTGATCGCGGCATGCGCGCAGAACGGGTTACCACTTCCCACCGCTCTCTAATGACGATTAGGACCAGATTTTTTGACCTAGGTCCTTCGCCAGGTCATCCGGCATCAGCCAAATCCAGGGGCCGGTTGCCAGAGGCTGAACACGGTATCCTGGTCGTCCACGCAGACCGCCATGAGCCCCGCAGGACTTTCCATCCGTTGGCGAATGGCGCCGCCAAGCTCTGCTATTTGCCTTGCGGCAGCATCGACGTCTTGCACCCGAAAATAGACAAACGAAGCGTCGACCGGCCCGGTGGGATCGAGACCGATGGGAAGCTTGGTATTCCTGACATGCGCACCTTTCGGCGAGCTGTCGAATTCCCATTGGAACAGCGCGCCATAAAACCGCTCGGCGCGCCCTATGTCCTTGACTCGCAGGGAGACATAACCCAGTCCCACCGGCATTGGCTTGTTCCCTTTTCGCTTTAGATTTTTTGCCTCAAATCCTTCGCCAACTGATCCGGCGATACGGCCTCATCATAATAACTGATCATCTTGCCGTTCGGCCCCATCAGATAGATCACCGAGGAATGATCCATGCCGTAATTGCCGCCTTCCAGCGGCTTCTTGGCGGCATAGACGCGGAATTTCCTTTCCACATCCTTGATCTCGGCCGCACTCCCGGTAAGGCCGACGAAACTGGGGCCGAAGGATTTCATGTATTCGTCCAGCACCTTGGGCGTGTCGCGTTCCGGATCGATGGTGACGAAGACAGGGACGATCTGGCGTGAGCGGTCGCCCAATTTGTCCAAGGCCTGGGCCATCACCGCCAAAGTGGTGGGGCAGACATCGGGACAAAAGCTGTAGCCGAAATAGATCAGCATATAGCGGCCGCGAAAATCCCCATCGCTGACGCGCTTGCCATGCTGGTCGGTCAATTGGAAAGGGCCGCCGACATCGGCCTGGCCGGTGCTCACCACCCGGCCCAGGCCCGGCACTTGATTGCTCTCATGCCACAGGATGCCGCCGGCCAGGGCCGCGACCAGCAGCAGATAGGGGATCAGGGCCTGACGGTTGCGCAGCATGGAAATGATGCTCTAATCGCTTTGCAGCTGGTGTGGTTTCGAAGTTCGCTAAATCAGTGATATCAAGCTTCGGCGAACTTCGAAACCAAAACGACACTAGCATTTAACAAGCTGCTGGTGTCCTTCGATTCCGAAATTCGCTTGATCTCGATATCGGGTTCTGGCGAATTTCGGAATCGGGATACCAGCCTGGGAAGTGACATTGGCGCGCAAGGAGATGGTGAGGGGCTTTGCGCCGGGTGCCGGCGCCGGCGGGCGGGTGCGGCTGCGCACCCTGTCCAATCTGCGCTGGATGGCGGTGGCGGGCCAGTCGGCGGCCCTGTTCCTGGTCTATTTCGCGCTGGGCTATTCGCTGCCCATCCTCTATTCCGCCGTCGCCATCGCGGTCAGCGCCGGCCTGAATGTGGTCCTGGCGCTGCGCTATCCGCCGTCGCACCGCCTCACCAACCGCGAAGCCACCTTCTATCTTGCCTTTGACGTGCTGCAGCTGGCGGCGCTGCTCTATCTGACGGGCGGCATCGCCAATCCCTTCGCCTTGATGTTCGTGGCGCCGGTGGTGATCGCGGCCTCGACCCTCAATCTGGGCAATGTGCTGATCCTTGCGGGCATCGCCTTTGCCTCGGTGTCGGTGATCGCCATCGTGCATCGCCCACTGCCTTGGCCGGCGGGCGAGCAACTGCTGTTGCCGCAGCTTTATCAGGCCGGCATCTGGACGGCGCTGGTGATCGGCATCGGCTTCACCTCGGTCTATGCCTGGCGTATCGCTTCGGAGTCCGCGCGCATGTCGGCGGGCCTTGCGGCCACCCAGTTGGCCTTGTCGCGCGAACACCGCCTGGCATCGCTGGGTGCCCTGGCCACGGCCGCGGCGCATGAGTTGGGCACGCCCTTGGGCACCATCGCGGTGGTGGCGCGCGAGCTGGAACATTCGCTGCCGGAACATTCCTCGGAAGTGGAGGATGTGCGCCTGTTGCGCGAACAGGCCGAGCGCTGCCGCGCCATCATCGCGCGGCTGGCCAATCCGGAGGAGACCTTGCTGGGCGCCACGGCGCGGCTTCCCTTGGGCGCCTTCCTGGACGACATCGCCAACGCCCATCGCGGCGAGGATCTGGAAATCCGGGTCACCGTCACGCCGCCGCAGAAAAAATCGTCCGATAAAGACAGCGCGGTGCCCCAGGTCTGGCGCGCGCCCGAGCTTTTGCATGGCCTGGGCAATATCATCGAGAATGCCGCCGACTTCGCCCAGTCGCTGGTCCAGGTGAATGCCGGCTGGGACGAACAGTTTCTCCATATTTCCGTGGTCGATGACGGCCCCGGTTTCGCGCCGGAAATCTTCGAGGCCCTGGGCGAGCCCTATATCACCTCGCGTCCGGGCCACCATGCCCTGGAGGAAACCGATATCGGCCCGCAGGGCCGCCTGGACGAGCATGAGGGCATGGGACTGGGCTTTTTCATCGCCAAGATCCTGCTGGAACAGACCGGCGGCGTGGTGAATGCCGAAAATCCGCCCGAGGGCGGGGCCCAGGTTTCCATCCGCTGGCCGCGTGGCGTGATCGATGGGGTCCAGCCCCCGGCCCAATCCGAGCCGGGATAGCGCTTTTGGCCCGAAAGGTTTGACGGGCTGGCAAAAGGGTACTAAAGGCCCCCTCGGAATGACCCCCGAAGACAAGACACTTCTGTTGGTTGAAGACGATCGCCCGCTGCGCGAGCGCCTGGCCCGCGCCATGGAAGCGCGGGGCTTCACGGTATTCCAGGCGGAATCGGTGGCCGAGGGCAAGGCCCGCGCCAAGGAAGCGCCGCCGGCCTATGCCGTGGTGGACCTGAAACTGGATGACGGCAACGGCCTGGACGTGGTGGAAACATTGCACACCACACGGCCCGAAAGCCGGGTGGTGGTGCTGACCGGCTTCGGCAATATCGCCACCGCCGTGGCGGCGGTGAAGTATGGCGCCATCGACTATCTGCCCAAGCCGGCCGATGCCGACGATATCCTGGCGGCCCTGATGGCGACGCCGGGCTCCAAGCCCAAGCCGCCGGAAAATCCCATGTCGGCCGACCGGGTGCGCTGGGAGCATATCCAGCGGGTCTATGAGCTTTGCGGGCACAATGTGTCGGAGACCGCGCGGCGGTTGAACATGCACCGGCGCACCTTGCAGCGGATTCTGGCGAAGCGGAGCCCGCGGTAGATTTTGATACCCAATCAAAACCCAAGTGTCATGGCCCGCGAATGCGGGCCATCCAGATGACGCCTGCGCTTCTCATTCAGATCAATCGCCCGACCCAACTGGATGGCCCACACTCCGGTGGGCCATGACAATTTTGCTTATTGAGTTTAGCGCTTAATCTTCTTCGCCTTCTTCGGCGCAATTTTCTTTTTGGCGGCCACTTTCCTCAACGGCTTCTTGCGCTTCTTCACCTTGTCCGCGCCTTCGGCCAATTGCGCGGCGCGACCGGCGATCAATTCCTTCAACAGCGTTGGCGTCAGGGCGGAGAGCCGCGCCAGGATGAAGGGAAAGTTGCGATAGTGATCGGTGATGTAGAAAAGCCTGGGCTCGGCTTCCAGCATCATGTCGCGCATCTCCATGGAGGAGACGCGGAAGGTCATGGCCTCTTCCTTGTCATGCACCTTGGTCAGGAACTGGCCGTGCAGGAAGACCGCCGGTTTGTTGAACCACAGCACTTCTTCCGTGCCCGGGAAAGCCAGCGCGATTTTCCAACCGTCTTTCCTGCTAATCGGCATCCGGCACCACCAAATTGGGCGTTTGACCGACAGCGATATTTTCCAGTGTTCGCGACAAACGCTCCGCCGCGCAGCGGGCGAAGCTGACCGTCACCGCCTTGCGTCGGCCGGCATGCAGCGACTGGACCTGCGCTTCCTTGACGATGGAGCCGCCATAGCGGTCGGCCACGATCAAGCCGGTTTCTTGCGGCACATGCTCGTCGGGGAAATCGGGCGGGATGGCGAAATAGAACAGGTCGCAATAGTCGAGATAGTCCGGCCATTTGTTGTCGCCCTTCAAATCGGCCAGCGCCACCTTGATCTCAACCCCCAGCATCTCGCCGCCGGGACCGATGGCCGCCACATCCAGCCGGCGTCCGTTGGGCAAGGTGAATTCCAGGATGGGCGAATAGCCTTCCTCGATCAAAAGGCGGCTTACACCGCGCGCGACATCGACGGCGGTGGAGGAAGAGATCACAGCAGCCTCTCATAAAAGCCGCCGAACCCGCCATGCCGGTCCACCAGGTGGATTTCCCCGATCCAGTGGCGCGGATTGCCGTTGCCGTCGGGATCGGACATGGGCGCGGTGTTGAGCGGCGAAATGCGCGTCAGGTCCTTGGCGCCCGGAATCTGCGCATGGGCGAATTCGCTGATGATATGGCCGGCGATCTTGCCGCCGAATGTCCAGCCCGCCTGTTGCGCCGAGCGGACGGCGAAGGCATACAGCGCCGCGCCGGTGATATCGGGATGGGCGCGCAAATGCGCCTGCATCTTCCCGAACTGACGCGGCAGTTCCGCCACCAGCGCCTGTTTGCGCGGGTCGTTGCCCAGGGCATAGCTTTTGCCGATATCGGCTTCCCAGCCGCCGAATACCGGCCCCAGGTCCAGATAGACAATGTCGTCGGCGTCGATGATCCGCACCGGCGGATGGTCGCCGGCGGTGGTGACGCTGTTGGGGCCGCTGCGCACAATCCGGCGGTGCCAGTGTTTTTCCACCCCGAATTCGCGGGCCGCCAGCGCGCGGATATCCTCTTCCACATCGCCTTCACTGCGCCCGGCCCGGATCAAGCGATCACGCTCGATGGCGGTGAACAAGGCCTGGGCGCGCACCTCGGCGGCTTCAAGAGCGCAACGCCGTTCGCTGTCGGGCACGGGGAACAGCTGGTTCATGCCGGCAGTATAGCGGCCCGCGAGCGCGTGCGAGCAATTCAAAAACTACAGGCTGCCCTTGCTCGAGGGGGAGGCGCCGTCCAGCCTTTCATCGGGGGCGATCGCCTGCCGCAAGCTGCGCGCCAGACCCTTGAAGCAGGTCTCGACAATGTGATGGCTGTTGTCGGCATAAAGATTTTCGATATGCAGGCACACCCCGGCATTCTGGGCAAAGGCCTGGAACCATTCCTTGAACAGTTCGGTGTCCATCTCGCCCAGCTTGGGCTTGGGGATGGCGACCTTCCAGATCAGATAGGGCCGGTTGGAAATATCGATCGCCACCCGGGTCAGGGCCTCGTCCATGGGGATCAGGGCCGAGCCGAAACGGGTGATGCCGGAAAAATCGCCCAGCGCTTTTTTCACCGCCTGGCCGATGACGATGGCGGTGTCTTCGGTGGTGTGGTGGTAGTCGACATGCAGGTCGCCTGAGGCGCGCACTTTAAGGTCGATCATGGAGTGGCGGGAAAAGCTTTCCAGCATGTGATCCAGAAAGCCGATGCCGGTATCGATATCGGCATCCCCGGTCCCGTCCAGGTCGAGGGAGACCGAAATCTCGGTCTCGCGGGTCTTGCGTTCGACGGTGGCGGTGCGCATTGGCGGATTCTCTAGGGATTTCGGGCTGTATAGCAGCCGCAGCGGTGCGCGTGAATCCCTTCCACCGCCTAGGATATGTCATATTTGACATATCCTGTTGACCCTTCGGCCAAACCCTGTAAAGAGGGGCCGCCTCCAAAACACCCAAGGGTCTGCCATGGCGCGTTCCGACTATCTGTTCACTTCCGAAAGCGTTTCCGAAGGCCATCCCGACAAGGTGTGCGACCGCATTTCGGATGAAGTGGTGGACCTGTTCTTCCGCGAAGGCCCCAAGGAAGGCATGAGCCCCTGGGACATCCGCGCCGCCTGCGAGACCCTGTGCACCACCAACCGGGTGGTGATCGCGGGCGAGACCCGCGGCCCCAAAAAGGTGCAGGCAGGCGATGTGGAAGACGTCGCGCGCAAGGCCATCAAGGACATCGGTTACGAGCAGGACGGTTTTCACTGGCGAAACGCCAATGTCGAAGTCTTGCTGCATGCCCAGTCGGCGCATATCGCCCAGGGCGTCGACGCCAGCGGCAACAAGGATGAAGGCGCGGGCGACCAGGGCATCATGTTCGGCTATGCCTGCCGCGAGACTCCGGCGCTGATGCCGGCGCCCTTGTTCTACAGCCACAAAATCCTGCAATTGCTGGCCAAGGTGCGCAAGGACGGCAAGGAGCCGACGCTGCTGCCGGATGCCAAGTCGCAAGTCACCTTGCGCTATGCCGGCGGCAAGCCGGTGGAAGCGACCCAGATCGTGCTTTCCACCCAGCATGCCCATGAAAGCCAGACCAGCGACGATATCCGCAAGATCGTCGAGCCCTATATCCGCCAGGTGCTTCCCGCCGCCTGGATCAACGACAAGACCGTCTGGCACATCAATCCCACCGGCGCTTTTGTGATCGGCGGTCCCGATGGCGATTGCGGCCTGACCGGGCGCAAGATCATCGTCGACACTTACGGCGGCGCGGCGCCCCATGGCGGCGGCGCCTTCAGCGGCAAGGATTCCACCAAGGTGGATCGTTCCGCGGCTTATGCCGCGCGCTATCTGGCCAAGAATGTGGTGGCGTCGGGCGTGGCCGACCGCTGCACCATCCAACTCGCCTATGCCATCGGCGTGGCCGAGCCGCTGAGCGTCTATGTCGATCTGCACGGCACCGGCCAGGTGGACGAGGCCAGGCTGGAAAAGATCCTGCCCCAGATCATGAACCTCAAGCCGCGCGGCATCCGCCAGCATCTGGATCTCAACAAGCCGATCTTCGCCCGCACCGCCGCTTATGGTCATTTCGGCCGCGAGCCGGACAGCGACGGTGGGTTTTCTTGGGAGAAAACTGATCTGGCAGATCAGATTAAGTCGGCCCTTGCCTGATCCACACCCCGAAAGGGGGCGCCGGAAGCTTTATGGCCGGCGCAAAGGACCCAAGCTGTCCGCGCGGCAGGCGGGATTGCGCCACACGCTTTTGGGCGAATTGGCCTATGACCCCGCCAAGGACCCCTTCGGCCAGTTCCCGAACACTGTTCAAGAACTGTGGCTGGAAGTCGGTTTCGGCGCCGGCGAGCATCTGATCTGGCAAGCCCAGCACCATCCGCAGGTGGGAATGATTGGCGCCGAGCCCTATGAGATGGGCGTCGCCAAGCTATTGACAAAACTGGAAGAAGTTCCGCTGAACAGTGTTCGCATCTATGAAGGGGATGGGCGCGACATCATCGAAAAGCTGCCGGACCGGTCCCTGGGCCGCTTCTTTCTTTTGTTCCCCGACCCCTGGCCCAAGACCCGCCACCATAAGCGCCGCTTTTTGCAGATGGAGATGCTGGACCAGCTCGCCCGGGTGCTGAAACCGGGGGCGGAATTGCGCTTTGCCAGCGATGACAAGTCCTATCTGCCTTATGCCCTGGAGCGGCTGATGGCCCATCCGGACTTTGACTGGCTGGCGCAAGGGCCGTCCGACTGGAAAAGCCGCCCCGCCGACTGGCCGCCCACCCGCTATGAAACCAAGGCGATCAAGGGTCCGCCGACTTTTCTGCGCTTTATCAGACGCACAGGAACTTCGCTTTCCAGCGCGGCAAGCGATAAAAAAGCGTCATGAAGGAGAAAGAGGAAAAATCCCCCATTTTCGGCACCGCTTTGGGCGATCTCGGCGTGGTGGTGATCGCCGCCCTGTGCACCATCACCTTGGTTTTGATCCTGTTTTCGCCCTCGCCGTTCGAAAAACTGGAAAAGGCACAGGCCCGGCAGGAAAAGGAAAAAGCCCATCAGGCCGAGGTGGCGCGCCAGAAGCGCATCGACGAAGCCGTGGCCACCGGCGAGGTCACGGTGGGCATTCTTCCTAAGAAGCATTAACCGCCTTCCAGCCTTGATATTGAGGCCCTGCGGGCGTACATAGCCCCCATCCCAAACAACAAGAACACGTTGTGTGGCGGCCTTCAGAGGGCCGCCGCGGGCAAAGGACTTTGCAAGCATGGTCGTCACGGCCGCATCGCACCTGGAACCGGTTTTTGAACCCGTCATCGAAAGAGCGGGGTTCAAGCTGGTGCGCCTGCGCCTGATGGGCGGCGCCACCAAGACCTTGCAGGTGATGGCCGAGCGGGCAGACGGCAGCATGGATGTGGAAGGCTGCTCCATTCTCAGCCACGCTCTGCTGGATTTCATCGAGGCGGAAGACCCCATCGATGGCGATTATGAGCTTGAGGTGTCCTCGCCCGGCATCGACCGGCCGCTCACCCGGCTGATGGATTTCTCGCGCTGGGCCGGCCATGAGGCCAAGATCGAGCTCACCCTTCCCGTCGACGGCCGCAGGCGCTTTCGCGGCACCCTGCTGGGGCTGGAGGGATCGGATGTGATGATCCGTGCCGACAACAGCGACATCCGATTTCCGTTTCGCGCCATCGCCAATGCGAAACTCGTACTGACCGACAAGCTTATCAACGAGGATTTGAAGGCGCGCAAGGGCGCCTAACTGAGGAGAAGATTATGGCAAGCACAGTGGCCGCCAACCGGCTGGAACTTTTGCAGATCGCCGACGCCGTGGCGCGGGACAAATCCATCGACAAGCAGGTGGTGCTCACCGCGATGGAGGAGGCGATGCAGCGCGCCGCCAAGGCCCATTACGGCACCGAGAACGACATCAAGGTCGATATCGATCCCAAGACCGGCGAGACCCATGTCTCGCGCTATCTGCATGTCGTGGAGATGGTGGAAAACGACAAGACCGAGATTTCGCTGACCGATGCGCGCCGCCGCAATCCCGACGCGCAGATCGGCGACATCATCGCCGAGACCCTGCCGCCGGTGGATTTCAACCGCATCAACGCCCAGAACGCCAAGCAGGTGATCGTGCAAAAGGTGCGCGATGCCGAGCGCGAGCGCCAGTATGACGAATACAAGGACCGCATCGGCGAAGTGGTGCATGGCGTGGTCAAGCGCAGCGAATTCGGCTCGGTGGTGGTCGACCTCGGCAAGGCCGAAGGCGTGGTGCGCCGCGACGAGATGATCCCGCGCGAGAGCTTCCGCGCCGGCGACCGCATCCGCGCCTATATCTATGACGTGCGCCGCGAAGCCCGCGGCCCGCAGATCTTCCTGTCGCGCTCCCACCCGCAATTCATGGTGCGGCTGTTCGCCCAGGAAGTGCCGGAAATCTATGACGGCGTGATCGAGATCCGCGCCGTGGCGCGCGATCCCGGCTCCCGCGCCAAGATCGCGGTGATCAGCAAGGATTCCTCCATCGATCCGGTCGGCGCCTGTGTCGGCATGCGCGGCGTGCGCGTCCAGGCGGTGGTGCAGGAGCTTCAGGGCGAACGCATCGACATCATTCCGTGGAATCCCGATCCGGCCACCTTCATCGTCAACGCGCTGGCGCCCGCCGAAGTCACCAAGGTGGTGCTGGACGAAGACACCCATCGCGTCGAAGTGGTGGTGCCGGATGAACAGCTGTCCCTGGGCATCGGCCGCCGCGGCCAGAATGTGCGCCTGGCATCCCAGCTGACCGGCTGGCAGATCGATATCCTCACCGAAGCCGAGGAATCGGAGCGCCGCCAGAAGGAATTCGCCCAGCGCACCCAGCTGTTCATGGAATCGCTGGATGTGGACGAGACCGTGGCCCAGCTGTTGGCTTCGGAAGGCTTCGCGACGATCGAAGACGTGGCCTATGTCGAGCTGAACGAGCTGGCCTCGATCGAAGCCTTTGACGAGGAAACCGCCCAGGAACTGCAGAGCCGGGCGCTGGAATTCATCGAGGCGCGCAACAAGGAGCTGGACGACAAGCGCCTGGCCTTGGGCGTCGCCGATGAGGTGCTGGAGGTCGAAGGCGTCACCCCCGCCATGGCGGTTCAACTGGGCGAGCATGAGATCAAGAGCCTCGAAGACCTGGCCGGCTGCGCCACCGACGACCTGATCGGTTACTACGAGACCAGCAAGGAAAAGGAACGCGTGCGCATTCCCGGCGCCCTGGAGGGGTTCAATCTCACCAGCGACGACGCCAACGCCATCATCATGAAGGCGCGCGTCAAGGCCGGCTGGATCGAGGCGCCGGTGGAAGAACCTGCCGAAGACCTGGAAGGCGAGGAGCCCGCAGAAGCCTGATGATCGAAGCGGCGCACAGAATGCAGGAGACGGAACGCGGTTCGCGCGCGGCTGCACGCGAACGGCGGGATATCGTGTCGGGCGAAGTCCTGCCCGACAACCGTCTGTTGCGTTTTGTCGCCGATCCCGACGGCCGGGTTGTCCCCGATGCGGCGGCCAAGCTGCCGGGGCGCGGGCTATGGGTGGAAGCCTCCAGGGACGCCGTCAACAAGGCGGTGGAGAAGAAGCTGTTTGCCCGCGCCGCCAAGGCGCAGGTGAGCGCGGCGCCCGACCTGTGCGACCGCGCCGAAAACGCGCTGGCGGCACGGATGCTGGGCGATCTGGGGATTGCACGCCGGTCGGGCGCCCTGGTGCTGGGGTTCGACAATGTGCTGCGCGCGCTGGAAGGACCCAAACCGCCCAAGGTCCTGATCGAGGCCTTTGACGGTTCCCGCGACGGCAAGCGCAAATTGTATGCCGCGGCCCATCGGCTGGAACTGGATTGTGTGGTGATCGAAAGCCTGACCAGCGCCGAATTGGGCTTGGCGCTGGGACGCGAGAATGTGATACATGCCGCCGTCCAGCCGGGCGGTCTTGCAGAACGATTGATTTTTGACGCGGAACGCCTTTCGGGCTTCCGACCTTCAACCCGACCTGGCATCGAAAGCCCGCGAGCGAACGCGAGCAAAAACGAAAGTAAGTCATGAGCGATACCGACGAAACCAAGCGCCCGGCCAAAACGCTGTCGCTGAAGAAGACGGAAACTTCCACCGTCAAGCAAAGCTTCAGCCATGGCCGCACCAAGGCGGTGGTGGTGGAGAAGAAGCGTTCCGCCACGCCGCCTGCCGCTGCCGCCAAGCCGGCCGCCAAGACTGCCGAAAAGCCGGCGGACAAGGCGGCCGCTCCTGCCGCCGCGCCCGCCGCCGCCAAGCCGGCCCAGCAGACGCGCGGTGTGGTGCTGCGCCAGCTTTCGGAAGAGGAAAAGGCCCGTCGCGCCGCCGCCCTGGCCGATGCCCGGGTTTCCGACAGCGAGGCGCGCCGCCTGGCGGAGCAGGAAGCCGAACGCAAGAACCGCGAGGAAGAGCAGCTCAAGGCCGAACGCGCCGCCGCCGAAAAGCGCAAGGTCGAAGAGGACGCCCGCAAGGCCGCCGACGAGGCCGCCAAGAAGCGTGCCGAGCAGGAAGCCGCCCGCCGGCTGGAAGTCGCGGCCAAGGCCACCGAAACCGCCCCGGCCGAGACCACGCGCCGCCGCCTGGAGAATGAGGAAGAAGACGAAGGCGGCGGCAAGAAGGGCGGTCCCGGCAAGGCCGGCGCGCCCAAGACGCCAGCGCCCAAGAAGGCGGAAGGCGAACGCCGCCGCGGCAAGCTCACCGTTACCCGCGCTCTATCCGACGATGACGAACGCGTGCGTTCGGTGGCCTCCTATCGCCGCCATTTGCAGCGCGTCAACAAGGGCCATCAGCAGGCTCCGGCCGGTCCCGCCGGTCCGCGCGACATCACCATTCCCGAAACCATCACCGTATCCGATCTCGCCAACCGCATGGCGCGGCGCACCGTCGATGTCATCAAGGTCCTGATGAAGAACGGCATGATGGCGACGCCCGCGGACGTGATCGATGCCGACACCGCCGAACTGGTGGCGGCGGAATATGGCCATGTGGTCAAGCGCGTGGCGGAATCCGACGTGCTGGAAGGCCTGGTCGGCGCCAAGGATGAAGATTCCAATCTCCAGCCGCGCCCCCCGGTGGTCACCGTCATGGGCCATGTCGACCATGGCAAGACCTCGCTCCTGGACGCCATGCGCAAGACCGATGTGGCGGCGGGCGAAGCCGGCGGCATCACCCAGCATATCGGCGCCTATCAGGTGAATCTGCGCTCCGGCAACAAGATCACCTTCCTGGATACGCCGGGCCACGCCGCCTTTACCCAGATGCGCGCCCGCGGTGCCAAGGTCACCGACCTGGTGATCCTGGTGGTGGCGGCCGATGACGGGGTGATGCCCCAGACGGTTGAGGCGATTGCCCATGCCAAGGCGGCGGGCGTGCCGATCATCGTGGCGGTCAACAAGGTCGACAAGGGCGACGCCAATCCCACCCGGGTCAAGACCGAATTGCTGCAGCACGAAATCCAGGTCGAGGACATGGGCGGCGAAACCCAGTCGGTCGAAGTCTCGGCCACCAAAGGCATTGGCTTGGACAAGCTGGAGGAAGCCATCCTGCTCCAGGCGGAAATCCTGGACTTGAAGGCCAACCCCGACCGTCCCGCCGAAGGCGCGGTGGTGGAAGCCAAGCTGGATAAGGGCCGCGGTCCTGTCGCCACCGTGCTGGTGCAGCGCGGCACCTTGAAGATTGGCGATATCGTGGTGGCCGGCGCGGAATGGGGCCGGGTGCGATTGCTCGCCAATGAACGCGGCGAAACCGTCCAGTCCGCCGGACCGTCCACGCCCATCGAGGTTTTGGGCCTGTCGGCCCCGCCGGAAGCCGGCGACGAAATGGTGGTGGTGGAGTCGGAAGCGCGCGCCCGCGAGGTTGCGGAATACCGCGCCCGCAAGCGCCGCGAGCAGCGCCAGGCAACGTCTTCGCGCCAGACGCTCGACCAGTTGCTGCAGACCCGGGAAGCGGGCGAGAAACGCCTGCTGCCCTTGGTGCTCAAGACCGACGTCCAGGGTTCCAGCGAAGCCATCCAGGGCGCCCTGGCCAAGCTGGGCACCAACGAAGTCGGTGCCCAGATCCTGCAGTCCGGCGTGGGCGGCATCACCGAAAGCGACGTGATCCTGGCGCATGCCAGCGGAGCCGCGGTGATCGGCTTCAATGTCCGCGCCAACAATATGGCGCGCGACCGTGCCAAGCGCGAAGGCGTGGAGATCCGCTACTACAACATCATCTACAATCTGGTGGATGACGTGAAGGCGGCGCTGTCGGGCCTGTTGACGCCGGAAACCCGCGAAAAGTTCCTGGGCAATGCCGAGATCCTGGAAGTGTTCAACATCTCCAAGATCGGCAAGGTTGCGGGTTGCCGCGTCACCGAAGGCTCGGTCAAGCGTGGCGCCAAGGTGCGGCTGATCCGCGACAATGTGGTGATCCATGAAGGCGATCTTTCCACCTTGAAGCGCTTCAAGGACGAAGTGCGCGAAGTGCAGGTCGGCCAGGAATGCGGCATGGCTTTTGCCAACTACCAGGACATGCAGAAGGGCGACGTCATCGAATGTTTCGAGGTCGAAACCATTCAGCGCGCCTTGGGCTGACGTCTCCCGGGTCGTGAATTTCGGGCAGCGGTGGGGCTTTGACCATCATGCAAAGCGGGCAATTGGACGTCGCCGCCACCTTGGCCCAAGTGGAAGCCGCGCTGTGGGCGGCCGACCTGCCCAAGGCGATGGGGCTTAGCGACGAGGCGGTTTCCCGCGGCGCCGCGCATCCCACCCTGCTGGGCCTGGCGGGCTTGAAGCGCATGCATGCCGGCGACAATCAGGGCGCCCTGCCGCTTTTGCTCAAGGCGCGCGAACAGACGCCGCGCCATGTCGATCTGCTCTATGCCCTGGGCGAATGCCTGTCGCGACTGGAGCGGCCGCGCGAGGCGGTGGAAGCGTTCGATGCCGGTTTGAAGGTCGCGCCCGAGGCGCGGCTGCATTTCGGCCGCGCCCTGGCCCTGGAGGATTTGCGCGAGCTGGATGCGGCGCGCCAGGCGCTGGAGCGGGTGCTGGTGCTGGACCCCGCCCATGCGGAAGCGCGGGCGCGGCTGGCCTTGCTGGCCGTGCAGCGCGGCGACACGCACGCCGCACGCGTCTTGGCGGAAAAGGCCCTGGCGATCGATCCCCGCCATGCCACCGCACGCATCGCGCTGGCCCATGCCGCCCTGGAACAGAAGGATATGACAACCGCCGAGCGTCAGGTTTCGGCCCTGGTGCGGGATGCGGCTTTGGGGCCGGTGAACCGGGCCTATGCCCTGAGTCTGGCCGGCGACATTTTGGACGCCCAGGACCGCGTGCCCGAAGCCTTTGCCGCTTATGCGTCTTCCAAGGCGGTGCAGCGCGACGCGTTTGCGCCGCAGATGGCGGGGCGCGAAAGCGTGGCGATGCGCGAGCAGAGGCTGGCGGATTATTTCAGCCGCGCCGAGCCCTGGCGGGGCGCGCCTTCCGATGGCGGCCCGCAGACCCATGTCTTCCTGGTCGGCTTTCCCCGTTCCGGCACCACTTTGCTGGAGCAGGTCCTGGCCGGCCATCCCGCCGTCACCGTCATGGAAGAGCGCACCTGCCTGATGGACTCGGCGGGCGAATTCTTCGGCGCCAATGCCGGTCTGGACCGGCTGGCGGCCTTGCCCCAGGAAGAACTCGCCTTCTGGCGCCAGGCCTATTGGAAGCGGGTTTCCGAAGCCGGGATTGCGCCTTCCACCGCGGTCTTCATCGACAAGATGCCGCTCAATGCGGTGTTCCTGCCCTTGATCGCCAAATTGTTTCCCCGCGCCAAAATCCTGTTCGCCCTGCGCGATCCGCGCGACGTGGTGCTGTCCTGCTTTCGCCGGCGCTTCGGCATGAATGCGGGAATGTTCGAATTCACCGGCCTGGAGACCACGGCCGCCTATTACGGCGCGGTGATGCGGCTGATGGAGATCTATCGCGAAAAGCTGGCGCTCGACCTGATGGATACCCGGCACGAAAGCCTGGTGACGGATTTCGAGGGCGAAGCCCGCCGCGTGTGCGATTTCCTGGGCCTGGAATTCCGCGACGAGATGCGCGGTTTTGCGCGCCGCGCCGGCACGCAGAATATCGATACGCCGTCGGGCGCCCAGGTGGCGCGCGGGCTGTCCGCCCAGGGCTTGGATCAATGGCGGCGCTACGCCGCGCAACTCCAACCCGTCCTGCCATGGCTTGCGCCCTTTGTGACGCGGTTCGGTTATCCGGAGATTTGAAATGACTCGACAACCCCGCCGGACGGGGCGCCAAGCCCGCCGCGACAGTTCCAGCGGTCCTTCCCAACGCCAATTGCGCGTCGGCGAAATGCTGCGTCACGCCCTGTCGGACATTTTGCGCGAGAATGAGATCCGCGACAGCGAATTGGATGGCGTGTCGGTGACCATCACCCAGGTCAAGCCGTCGCCCGACATGCGCTATGCCACGGTGTTCTGCGAACCCCTGGGCGGCAAGAATGCCAAGGCGATTGTCGCCGCGCTCAACCGCCACAAGGGATTTCTGCGCGGCGAGATGGGGCATCGCATCGCCACCAAATTCACCCCCGAGCTGCGTTTCGTCGAAGACGAATCTTTTGCCGAGGCGCAGAAGATCGAGACCATCCTCAAGTCGCCGGAGGTGCAGCGGGACCTGACTGCCTCGCATGAGGACGAAGAAGAGTAATGGGCCGGCGCAAAAAAGGTAATCCGGTCCATGGATGGGTCATCCTGGACAAGCCGCAGGGCATGACCTCCACCCAGGCGGTGGCGGCGGTGCGCCGGATCTTCAATGCCCAGAAGGCCGGTCATGCCGGCACCCTCGATCCCATGGCGACCGGCATTCTTGCCATTGCCCTGGGCGAGGCGACCAAGACCGTCCCCTATGCCATGGATGCGGAAAAGACCTATCGCTTCACCGCGACTTGGGGTGAAAGCCGCGACAGCGACGATGCCGAAGGCGCGGTGACCGGGACCAGCGACAGGCGGCCCAGCCGGGACGAGATCGAAGCCGTCCTGCCCCGCTTTGCCGGGACCCTCAACCAGACCCCGCCGGCCTATTCCGCCATCAAGGTGGCGGGCGAGCGGGCCTATGACCTGGCCCGGGACGGGGAGGAGGTCGTGCTGGAGCCCCGCCAGGTGGAGGTCCATGAGGCCCGGCTTCTGGCCGCCCAGGCCGAGGGCGCCGAGTTCGAAATTCGTTGTGGCAAGGGCACTTATGTCCGATCCTGGGTGCGCGATATCGCCCTGGCTTTGGGCACTTTGGGCCATGTCTGCGCGCTCCGCCGCACCCGGCTGGGCTCCTGGGCGGAAAAAGACGCGGTCGGGCTGGATACCCTGACCCCTTTTATGCATAGTCCCGCCGCTTTTGGGTATTTGAGGCCCCTTGCGACCGCGCTGGACGGCATCCCGGCGCTGGCTGTTTCGGGTCCCGATACGGTTCGCATCCGATCCGGCAATCCCATCCTCATCCGCGCGAACCTGTTCGCCCGCATGAAGGATGGATTCGGTGACGGCGAGCTCCCCGGACAAACCGTCTACCTCAAGGATGAGGAGGGTTCGCCCGTGGCATTGGCCGAAATCGCCGAAGGTGAACTTCGTCCGTTTCGCGTCTTCAACTTCTCAAACACACCCTGAAAGGGCGATGACCGATGATTACCTCTGAGCGCAAGAAACAGCTGATCGCCGAATATGCGACCGGCAGCAATGATTCCGGTTCGCCGGAAGTGCAGATCGCGATCCTGTCGGAGCGCATCTCCAATCTCACCGAACACTTCAAGACTCACGTCAAGGACAACCATTCCCGTCGCGGCATGATCAAGCTGGTGTCCCAGCGCCGCGGGCTGCTGGATTATGTCAAGGCCAAGGACGCCAAGCGTTACGAGACCATCATCTCCAAGCTGGGTCTGCGCCGCTGATCGCGAGGAAAACAGAATTGGCACGGTCTCGCGCAAAGGCGTGAGGCCGTGCTTTTGCTTTTGCGGAGGATGAGCTTCCGCAAGGGCTGGTCCCATAGGGGGATCAAAAGAAGGCCCGACAAGCGATCCGGCTGCGGGCGATGACGAAAGAAAGCAGAATGTTCAACGTACAAAAGGAAAGCTTCGATTGGGGCGGGCGCACGCTCACCCTGGAGACCGGCAAGATCGCGCGCCAGGCGGACGGCGCGGTGCTGGCCACCTATGGCGAAACCGTCGTGCTGGCCACCGTGGTCGGCGCGGCTGCCGCCAAGGAGGGTCAGGATTTCTTCCCCCTCACCGTGAATTACCAGGAACGCTATTACGCCGCCGGCAAGATTCCGGGCGGCTATTTCAAGCGCGAACGCGCGCCGACGGAACGCGAGACTTTGACCTCGCGCCTGATCGACCGGCCCATCCGTCCGCTGTTTGCCGACGGTTTCAAGAATGAGACCCTGGTGGTGGCGCAGGTGCTGAGCCACGACCAGGAGAATGATCCCGATGTGGTGGCCATGGTGGCGGTGTCGGCGGCGCTGACCATTTCGGGCCTGCCGTTCCTGGGCCCGATTGCCGCGGCCCGCGTCGGTTATATCAATGACGAATATGTCCTGAACCCCAACATCGACACCTATCCGGAGTCCAAGCTGGACCTGGTGGTCGCTGGCACCCGCGACGCCGTGATGATGGTGGAATCCGAAGCCCAGGAACTCAGCGAAGAGGTGATGCTGGGCGCGGTGGTGTTCGGCCACCAGCAGATGCAGGCGGCCATCGACGCCATCATCCGGCTGGCGGAAAAGGCGGCCAAGGACCCGCGTCCCGTTCCGGAAGATGCCCACGGCCAGGTGCGCGAGCGCCTGAAGGTCGCCGCCAGTGCGGAGTTGGGCAAGGCCTTCCAGATCGCCGACAAGCATGCCCGCCGCGATGCCATTGCCGCCATTCGCAAGACTTTCTCCGAGACTTATGTGGGGGAAGGCGAGGGCAAGGTTGCCGCCAACACCTATTCCGGCCTGATGCATGACGTGGAAGCCCATGTGATGCGCAGCGCCGTGTTGGACACCAAGAAGCGCGTCGACGGCCGCGACCTGGTGACCGTGCGTCCGATTGTTGCGGAAGTGGGCGTGCTGCCGCGCACCCATGGCTCGGCCCTGTTCACCCGCGGCGAGACCCAGGCGATCGTGGTCGCCACCTTGGGCACCAGCGAGGATGAGCAGTTCATCGACAGCCTGATGGGGACCGGCAAGGAAACCTTCATGCTGCACTACAACTTCCCGCCCTATTCGGTGGGCGAAGTGGGCCGCATGGGTTCGCCCGGCCGCCGGGAAATCGGCCATGGCAAGCTGGCCTGGCGCGCCATCCATCCGATGCTGCCCAAGAAGGAGGAGTTCCCCTACACCATCCGCGTGGTGTCGGAGATCACCGAATCCAACGGCTCCTCCTCGATGGCGACAGTGTGCGGCACCTCGCTGGCGCTGATGGATGCGGGCGTTCCGATCAAGAAGCCCACCGCCGGTATCGCCATGGGCTTGATCCTGGAGGGCGACCGCTATGTCGTCCTGTCCGACATTCTGGGCGACGAGGATCACCTGGGCGACATGGACTTCAAGGTGGCCGGCACCGAAGACGGCGTCACCTCGCTGCAGATGGACATCAAGATCGCCGGCATCACCGAGGAGATCATGAAGGTCGCTTTGGCCCAGGCCAAGGGCGGTCGCATGCACATCCTGGGCGAGATGAACAAGGCGCTCACCGGTGCCCGCGCCGAGTTGGGCGAACATGCTCCGCGTATTGAGCAGATCAAGATCCCGGTCGACAAGATCCGCGACGTGATCGGCACCGGCGGCAAGGTGATCCGCGAGATCGTGGAAAAGACCGGCGCCAAGATCAATGTCGAGGATGACGGCACCGTGAAGGTGGCGTCCGCCGATGGCGAGTCCATCCGCGCCGCCATCAAGTGGATCCGCGGCCTGACGGCGGAGCCGGAAGTGGGCCAGATCTATGACGGCAAGATCGTCAAGGTGATGGACTTCGGCGCCTTCGTGAACTTCTTCGGGCCCAAGGACGGGCTGGTCCATGTCAGCGAGCTGGCGGCGCAGCGTGTCGCCAAGCCGTCGGACGTGGTCAAGGAAGGCCAGGCGGTCAAGGTCAAGCTGTTGGGCTTTGATGATCGCGGCAAGGTGCGCCTGTCGATGAAGCAGGTGGACCAGGTCACCGGCGAAGACATCGCCAAGAAGAAGGTGGAAGCCCCGGCGGAAGCGCCCCAGGCCTAAGCTTTTCGCAATTGCGTACAAGGGTTGCCCACGGAGCGAAAGCTTCGTGGGCGCTTTTGTCTCTGCTTATCCCTTATATTACAAACGCTTAGCGGCGAAACGCATTCTTGTGGGAAGGGCGGGCATTGGGCTATTGCTCTGTCATGGCCGTCTTCATGCGTCTCATCAGCCTGATCCTGATCGTGGCCGCGCTGCTGTTTTTGGGCGCGGACGCGGTGAGCTCGCTGGAGCGCGGCGGCGATCTGACGGTGCGCAGCTTGGACATGGTGTGGGGCATGCTGGGGCCGCACAGTTTGCTGGTGTTCAAAAGCTGGGTGCAGAACCATGCCGCCGGCGTGGCGCAGGGGGTTTATTCGTCTCTCGCTTTGCCCGCCTGGGCGGCGACGGGGGTGCTGGGAGTGATTCTGGCGTTTGTTTTTGGAAGAAGGCATGGGCCTGAGTAGGGACGATTCCTCTCCCACAGGGGGAGAGGAAAGCCGAGCTAGTTGTCAGCGAATCATCACAATTCGCGATTGCTTCCCGGCTTCCACAGCACATCGCCCATGCCGTCCTTATTCGCAGAGCGCGCCATCACGAACAGATGGTCCGACAGCCGGTTGATATAGCGCAGCGCCGCCGGATTGATCTTTTCCTTTTCCGCCAATGCGACAAGCGCGATCTCCGCCCGCCGGGCGATGGTGCGCGCCAGGTGCAGCCGCGCCGCCAAGGCGGTGCCGCCGGGCAGGATGAAGGAGGTGAGCGGTTCGAGGCTTTGGTTCATCGCGTCGATCTCGCGTTCCAGCCGTTCGACCTGTACCTCGACGATGCGCAGCCGCCCTTCAGCCCTTCGTCCATCCTCCGGCACGCAGAGATCGGCGCCCAGGTCGAACAGGTCGTTCTGGATGCGCGCCAGCATCTGGTCGCTGTCGCCCTCCGCATCCAGCCGGGCGATGCCGATGGCGGCATTGGTCTCGTCCACCGCGCCGATGGCCGTGACGCGCGGGGACGCCTTGGAAATCCGGCTGTTGTCGCCCAGCCCGGTTTCGCCGGAATCCCCGGTTTTTGTGTAGATCTTGTTGAGGCGGACCATGCGCCAATCCAGTTCTTGCCTGCGCAATCTTAACTTGTATGATCCGCCCAATCTTGGATTTTCTTCCCGCCAAACCGGAACTTTTCCATGCCTGTCGAGGCCCCAGAAGTGATCGAAACCGAGAACAGCCGTGTCGCCTGTGACGGCGGCGGCGGCGCTTTGGGCCATCCCAAGGTCTATCTGGAAATGGGCGACGAGAACTTCGTGGAATGTCCCTATTGCGACAAGCGGTTCGTGCTTAAGGCCGGGGCGGCACATCGTTGAGCGCCCTGAAGAAGGGGGACCATCTCTATCTGGTTGATGGCTCGGGCTATCTGTTCCGCGCCTATCACGCGCTGCCGCCCTTGACCCGCAAATCCGATGGCCTGCCCGTCGGCGCGGTGTCGGGCTATTGCAACATGCTGTGGAAGCTGCTGGCGGATGTGAAAGGCGGCGAGGCGCCCAGCCATCTGGCGGTGATTTTTGACGCCGGCGAGAAGACTTTCCGCAACGACATTTACAAGGAATACAAGGCCAACCGTCCGCCGCCGCCGGAAGACCTGATTCCGCAATTTCCCCTGGTGCGCGATGCCACCCGCGCCTTTGGTGTTTCCTGTGTCGAGCTTGCGGGCTTCGAAGCCGACGATCTGATCGCAACCTATGCAAGGCTGGCACGCGAGGCCGGCGCGCGCTGCACCATCATCTCCTCCGACAAGGACCTGATGCAGCTGGTGGTGGACGGCAAGGTCGAGATGCTGGACACCATGAAGAACCGGCGGCTGGCCAGCGCCGAGGTGCTGGAGAAGTTCGGCGTCGCGCCCGACAAGGTGGTGCATGTCCAGGCGCTGGCGGGGGATTCCATCGACAATGTGCCGGGCGTGCGTGGCATCGGCATCAAGACCGCCGCCGAACTGATCAATGCCTATGGCGACCTGGAAACGCTGTTGAAGCGGGCCGGCGAGATCAAGCAGAACAAGCGCCGCGAAAGCCTGATCGAGCAGGCGGAAAACGCCCGCATCTCGTTCAAGCTGGTGACATTGGATGCCAATGTTCCGCTCAAGGAACAGCCCGAGGAATTTTCGGTGCATGAGCCGGATTGCAAGGATCTGCTGGCCTTCCTGAAGGCGATGGAATTCACCTCCATCACCAAGCGGGTGGCGGCGCATTACGAGGTCACCGACCTGGACGCGATTGCCGCCGCGCCGACCGTGGCCAATGTCCTGCCGCCCAAGCCGGAACTGCCGGAGATCCAGGGCGAAACGGCCGCCGAAACAGAAAAACTGCGCGCGCCCATCGATCACGACGCCTATGTCACGGTGACGGACGCCAAGACCCTGGATGCGTGGATCGCGCGGGCTTATGCGCAAGGCACTGTCTGTGTCGACACGGAAACCACCTCGCTGGACCCCATGACCGCCAATCTTTGCGGCGTGTCGCTGGCGGTTACCCCGGGCGAGGCTTGCTACATTCCCTGCGGCCATCGCAAGGGCGACGGGTTGGCTTTCGACTTATCTCCTGAAGGGGGGGGTGGCGAGATCGTGCAGATGCGCGAGGCCGAGGTCATCGCCAGCCTCAAGCCGCTGCTGGAAGACGATGCCGTCCTGAAAGTGGGCCAGAACCTGAAATATGACGCGCTGATATTCCTGCAGCGCGGCATCCGCCTGTACCCGATCGACGACACCATGCTGATGTCCTATGTCCTGGAAGGCGGGCTGCACGGCCATGGCATGGACGAGCTTTCCGAACTGCATCTGTCGCACACCCCGATTGCCTTCAGCGAGGTCACCGGCACCGGCAAGGACAAGCGCGGCTTTGATTGCGTGCCGCTGAAGGAAGCGACCAAATATTCCGCCGAAGATGCCGATGTCACCTTGCGTCTCTATCTGCTGCTCAAGCCGCAGCTGCGCGAAAAGGCCAAGCGCTGTGTTTATGAGACCCTGGAACGGCCGCTGGTGATGGTGCTGGCCGATATGGAACAGGCCGGGGTCAGCATCGATCCCGACCTGTTGCGCCGGCTGTCCAACGATTTCGCCAAGCAGCAGGCGGGTCTGGAAAAGCAGATCCACAAGCTGGCGGGTAGCGAATTCAATATCGGTTCGCCCAAGCAGCTGGGCGAAATCCTGTTCGACCGCATGAAGCTGGAAGGCGGGCGCCGCACCAAGACCGGCGCCTGGTCCACCGACAGCGATGTGCTGGAGGATGTGGCGGCGCAAGGCGTGCCGGTGGCGAAAAAGGTGCTGGACTGGCGCGGCCTGGCCAAACTGCGCGGCACCTATACCGACGCCCTGCCCACCTATATCAACGCCAAGACGGGGCGG
>JADMIO010826393.1_pt1 | contig 43561 bp, 42 predicted proteins | sample 8958161 | NCBI WGS metagenome assembly JADMIO01 (sample SAMN16585339, study PRJNA669376) | soil metagenome | isolation source: Crop rotation soil | place: USA: Cullars Rotation, Alabama | collected 2011
GCCGCGACTTCAAGTCACGTGAATTCCAAGCTTCGGATCCCACTGTGCTGGAAAGGTCACCGAGAGTGTCCGGCCGCTCGACGATCGCACCGCAAGCGGCAGCCCGGCCACGCCCACTGCCGCGAGCGCCAGTGCCGCCGCCACCGTCCCGGTACCGCACGAGAGCGTTTCTGCCTCGATGCCGCGCTCGTAGGTCCGGAGCGCCCACTCGGGTGCGCCCGGACTCGAAGCCGCCGGCAGCGGACCGATGAAGTTGACATTGGCGCCGCCGGGGCCGCAGTCGGGATGGAAACGGAGGGTCCTGCCCCGTCCCATGACGTCGACCGCGTCGATGTCGTCGACTAGGACCACGACATGCGGGACGCCGACGGTACCGAGCCGGATCCACCGCTCGCCGTCGACCTGCGCAGGACCAATCACCCTCGGCACCTCGGCGTCCGGCAGGTGGAGCTCGGCCATATGCCCGGGACCGACACAACGGGTGCTGAAGGTGGCGGCCTGGGTCACGAGCGTCATTCCCGCCGGATCGGCCATCTCGAGGCGGACCGCCAGCCGCGTGGAACAGAGCGCTGCGTTGCCGCACATCGGCGCCGGCGATCCGTCGCTGTTGAAGTAGGTCATCCGGACCGCGTCGGGTCCGGCCGGCGTGACGAAGACGAGCCCGTCGCCGCCGACGCCGTTGCGGCGGTCGCAGATGCGTGCGATCGCCTCGCGGCTCCAGTCCGCGGGGTTCGAGATGCGCCCGTCGATCATGACGAAGTCGTTGCCCGACCCCGTCATCTTGTGAAAGACAACCGTCAGCCCAACCTCCCGAGCAGTGATTGCGCTCGCAACCACCAGACCATCCAGATCGCCTCGCGGACAATGCGACCATTCATCTTGCTGCGACCTTCCATCCGGTCGGTGAAGATGATCGGAAGTTCCTTGATGCGAAATCCCTTCTTCCATGCGCGAAAGCTCATTTCGATCTGGAAGGCGTAGCCGTTCGAGCGCACCTTGTCGAAGGGAATCGCCGCCAGCACCGCACGGGTGAAGCACTTGAAGCCGCCGGTCGCGTCGGTCAGCTGCAGTCCCGTGACCCACCGCGCGTACTTGTTGGCAAACCACGACAACAGCAACCGGCTCATCGGCCAGTTGATGACATTGACGCCGCTGGCGTAGCGCGAGCCCACCACGAGGTCGGCGTCGCGCGTCGCGTCGATGAAGCGCGTCAGGTTCTTCGGGTCGTGCGAAAAATCGGCGTCCATCTCGAACACATGGGTATAGTCGTGCTCGAGCGCCCAGGCAAAGCCGGCGAGGTAGGCGCGACCGAGGCCCTGCTTTGCGGTGCGATGCAGCACATGCACCCGCGGATCCGCAGCAGCGAATCGATCGGCAATCTCGCCGGTGCCGTCCGGCGATCCATCGTCAACGATGAGAATCTCGAGCCGCGGATCCTGTGCCAGGATCACCGGAACGATCTGCGGCAGGTTCTCACATTCGTTGTACGTCGGTACAACCACCAGCGCCCGCTCAGGCATCCGCGGTCCGCGGCCGGAAGCGGTCCGACATCAGCAGCACCAGCACCAGCAACAGCGCGCCGATCGACACCAGTTTCCCGGTGTGGTAGGCCGCGACGTCGAACTTGAGCTTCACTTCCTTGGCACCGGGCGGCAGCTCGACGCTGAGCATCGCTCCATTGGCACGATGCGTTGGTGCAGCCACGCCGTCGATTTCGGCGTGCCAGTCGGGATACCAATTTTCTGCCACCAGCAGATAAGTCGTGCGCGCATCGGAGCCGTTGAGCTTTACCGTCATCGCACCTGGTTCCCAGGAGGCGAGTGTCGGCGTCACCGCTGCGGGAGCCGGCGTCTGCATGGAGTCCGTCGGCATCACCGACTTCACCGATATGGTGTCGCTGTACAGCACATAGCTGTTGAACGGGAAACCCTTTGCCGTGACCGTCGGCGGAATGTCTTCTTCCCGGACTTTTACCGCCACCGGAACCACACGCACCCACTGAGGTGCCGAGTCGCGCTCGATCACCACGGCCGCGAGTTCCTGTCCAGGCGGCGCGTTCAATCCGGTCAGGTTGCCGAGCCGTTCCGGTCCAAGAGCCTTGTGGAATCCCGGCGTGCCTTCCGGCTCCTGCGTTTCGATGATGTACTTGACTGCGTACAAGTCCCAGAGATTTGGCGACATCTGGTAGCGCCAGATGTTCTTGCCGCCAAAGAGCGCGTCAAAGAACCGACTCTCCATGCCATGATATCCAAGGAGCGTCGGCACGCCGCGCGCCATCAGCGCCGATGCCTTGTAGACCGTGAGCGCATTGATCACGCTCTGCGCATCTGGCGCGCTCGGGCTGAAGCTGCGGTACGGTAGCGGCGTCTTCTTCATCGCCGTCGTGAGCCTGTCATCGGCGAAGGTGATTTTTGCCGGCGGCAACCAGTTGGTGAATTCCCGCAGTATGGACCAGTTGTCGCCGCCCACCACGACGAGCAATGCGGCCGCCGCGGCAGCGCCGGCGAGCTTGCGTTGCTGAATCAGCCAGAGCACGGCACCGCCCACGAGCACCACTGCGAGCAGACGGATGCCGCCACGCTGCAACTCTGGCGCATTCAAGCCGGCGTACTCGATCGCCTGCCCTGCGAAGGATTCCGCGACGGTCTGCAGCACACCCGCTGCGGCAAGCACACCAATGGCGCCGAGCGTTCCGAGCAACAGCACCATCGTCACACGCTTGACCTTGCGTTGCAGCAGCTGGTCAACGCCGAACCCGGCGAAGACGCACACAACGATTGCAACCATGAAAAACGCCAGCCCGGGGGCGCGGAACTGGCTCATCTTGGGCATGTAGTACCACAACTTGTAGAACGGCGACCAACCGCCCCACGACACCAGCAGGAAAAGTCCGCCGATCACGCCGAGCGGCAAGGCGAGTCCGCGGCGCCGCGCCGCGGGAATGCCGAGGAACATCAGGACCACAACGATGGCACCGAGATACTCGGTGTGATCCTTGAATCCATTGCGGCCCCAGTAATGCCCGATCACGCCGTTGAATTGCGGCAGGATCGTCGACATCAATTCTTCCGGCGGCATCCCCCAACTGCTGGCGTACAGGTACCCGCCGCTGTCACCGCCCACCGCACGCGGAGTGTATGCCACCATGTGTTGCACCGGCAGCAATTCGACAGCCGCGATGCCGAGTCCGATGCCGGTGGCGAGCGCCACCATACCGATCGCCATCCATGGCGAACGTGACCGCGAGCGTTCCGGATCGAGGAACGCCAGCCAGAGCGTGAAGATCGCGCTGCCGACGAGCAGGTAATAGGCTGCGAGATAATGCGGCGTGAGCATCACAAGACCGACGACCAGCGCATACCAGCCGTAATAACCGGTACGCCCGCCCCGAATGGCGCGCAACAATGCAACGAATGCGAATGGCACCAGTGCAGCCGCGAACATCTTGCCATCGTGGCCCGGGCTGAGCTGCGACGCCACGATACCGGTCAGCTCGTACGCGAGGCCTGCCACCACTGCAGCGGTCCAGCTGGCGCGCAGCGTGCGCAACAGCGAGTACATCGCGATACCGGCAACAATCAGGTGCAGGAAGAACGACAGCGTCAGCACCGTTTCGCCGCTGAGGAACCAGCGCAACCACGCCGCGGGATAGAACACGTCGAAGTGTCCTGGAATCTCCCACAGCGGCATGCCGCCGAAGATGTAAGGATTCCACTGCGGAATATGCCCCGATTGCTGCATGCCGTTCGCGGCAAAATCCCGCAGCGCGTAGCCGACGTTGATCTGATCCGATCCGCCAACGATCTGACCCGACAGCATCGGATACATCAGCGAGAACGCCGCCGCGATGAACACCGCGGTGGCGATCAGCAATGGAAAGCGCGGCTCGAACCTTTCTTCAGGCTGCCTTGATGATGTCACTCGACCTTCTCCGGAAGAGGAGGAACGGCAATGCCGCGCCCACCTGATTAACCACGAGTACCAGTCGCGATGCAACCGCGATGGCGGTTGCAGGTACCACACCGATCGGCCCTGTCAGCAGCACCACCAGCGCGGCTTCGCGCACGCCGATGCCGCCCGGCAGAAAGATGAACACGTATCCGAGGACGTACGAAGCAGCGAAGGCGCCGGTTGCGAGCGACCACGAGAGCTCCACGCCGTTCATGGTGCCCAGCACGAGCAGCTGCAGCGCAATGCCGTAACCTGCCCATGCCACCAGATTGGTGACCAGGGCCGCAGCCAGCGCCCCCGGTTCGACTGGCCGCAGCGCGTCGGGCCGGCCCAGCACGAAACCGAGGCGGCGGGTCAATGACGGCGACGTGAGAGCAATCGCGCCGATCAGCGCAAGCGCTGCCAGAGCCATTGCACCGATCGATCCCCAGTCCGAGCCGACCGCGCGATTGAGCACATCGGTACCGATCAGCGCGAGCGCAAGCACGGAACCGGTTGCGAGCGACACCAGCTGCATGATCACCGCAGACCCGGTGGCAGCCGCGCCCGAGACGCCGCGTTCCTGTGCCATGATCGCCATGCCGGCAATCGACCAGACCTTTCCCGGGATGTATCCACCGAGACTCGAGATCGTCCAGATGCGCGCTGCATCGACGATGCGGAGCCACTCGCGCCACCCCTCGAGCACTGCGCGCCAGCCCACGATGAGCACACCGTACATCGCCCACGTGACGATTAGCGACGCGATGATAAGCTCCCAGCGCAGGTGCCACTCAACGTGCTGGTCTTCAACTTTGTGCCAGGTCTTGATGATGTGCAGCGTCAGGAACACCAGGATCGCAGCACCGGCAAGTCCCTGGGCAATCCGCCAGCTGGTCTTACGCATCGAGCGCTCGTCGATACCAGGTGAGACAACGTTGCGCGACGGTTGCCGGAGCGAGCCGTTCCCGCCAGCGCGCACCTTCCACGCGTGCCGCGTCGCGCGATGCCGCATCGCCGATGAGGTCCATCATCGCAGTGGCGATCGCCGCCGCCGCGGGCGCAGTCAGTCGCCCGGCTCCCGAGCTCGGCACCACCTCACACAGGCCACCACCATCAAGACACGCGACCACTGGAACCCCCTGCATCAATGCCTCCGCTGCGGCGAGTCCGAACCCTTCTCCTTCCGCTGGCATGACGCAGCAAGATGCCGTCGACAACACCCGCGGTATCTCATGCGACGGCAACGCGCCGATGAACGTCACCACTTCGTTGAGGCCGAGCCTTGCAACGCATCCTTCGAGCGCGCTGCGCGCCGGTCCGTCGCCGACAATCGTCATCGTGATTGCTGCCCCCTGCGCCCGCGCCGCGGCAACCGCCTCGATCGCAAGGTGAACTCGCTTCTGCGCCGTGAGCCGTCCGATCACCACCACTCCACCTGTCCCATCGGACCACGGCCGTTCAACACTGGCCGCAGGCATCGGCTGAATCGCGTCGTCCGCGACGGCAACACCAGTGCGTCGCTCGACAATCGTCGCCAGCGCACGGGACACCGTCGTCACCACGTTCGCTCGACGGAATGTTGGCCGGGCAAGCCACGCTGCCAGCGGCATGCGGTCGAGCAGCTGCGCGTCGGTGCCGTGGCACGTGAGCACCATTGGCACACCCACCGGCGCCGCGAGTCCGCTCGGGACCCACCAGTGCGCATGGACCACCGACGGAATTGTTGCATCGCCAAGTTCCTCGCTCGCACCGGCACGTAACGCGCCGCGCAGCCGGTTGAAAGCAAAGACACCGCGTGGCGACCGCAGTGCGTCCATCATCGTGCCGCGATACGCGAGTCGTTCCTCGTCCGCGGTGCCGTATCGAACCCGTCGCACCGGCACGCCGTCGAGCGTATCACTCCCGCCCTGCCCCGCATCGCTTGGCGCGACCACCCGAACGTCAACGCCTTTCTCACGGAGCGCGGTCGCGAGCGGGTGGAGGAAACCTCCAGCAACGTCACCGGAATAACGCGGGTAATTGTGCGTGATCCACACCACGCGCATCGGGTCAATCGCGACCGGTGGACGACAGGCGGCGCAGCAATTCGCGCTGCTCCTCGCGAACGCCCGCAACCATCTCGCCGATGAATCCGAAACCGAACAACACGATGCCGCTGATCACCATCATCTCGATGAGGTTGAGCAACGGACGGAAGCCGAGATATGGCGGCACCAGGAAGCGTAGCACCAGTGCGACGACACCGGCGAGGAAACCGATGACGAACAGCACCGCGCCGGCGATGCCGAAGAAGAGCATCGGCTTGCGGCCGAACTTGAGCTGAAACCAGACCGACAGGAGATCGAGCACACCGATCGGAATGCGCCGCCACGTGAACTTCGACACACCGGCAGTCCGCGGGTACAGCGGCACGGGTGTCGACGTGAGGCGATATCCGTCCGCCGCGGCGATCACGACCATATAACGATGGAAGTCCGGGCGGAGCGGCTGTGAAAGCATGATCTCGCGACGGAATGCCTTGACCGAATTGAGGTCGGTGACCCTGATGCCAAAGAGCCAGCGGCAAAGCGCATTGTAGACCGAAGAAACAAAGGCCTTCTCGTATTTCCCCTGCTTGGTGCCGGTCACGATGTCAGCTTCGTCGGCAAGGATTGGAGCGACCAGCTTGCCGACATCCTCCGGGCGATACTGCAAATCAGCGGGGTAAAACACCAGCACGTCACCGGAGGCGATGTCCGCCGCGCTGCGCAGCGCGTCGGCGATGCCACGTTGACGCATGTGTGTCACGGTGCGCAGGAACGGATACTGTGCGCTCAGCTCCCGCAGCACGCTGGGCGTTGCGTCACGCGAACCGTCATCGACGATGATCACCTCGAACCCCGCGCCGATCGCCGGCAGCGCAGCAGCGCATTGCCGGAGGAACTCTGGCAGGTTCTCTGCCTCATCCTTGGCGGGCACCAGCATCGAGACGCGAACCGGGGCGGTCATACCCGCTTCCGCATCCGGGCCGGAAGGATGCCGAGCTGATCGCGATACTTCGCGACAGTGCGCCGGGCGATCTGGATTCCCTGTTCCTCGAACAGGTGGACGATCTGCTGGTCGGTGAGCGGTTTCGCCGGCTTCTCCTCGGCAACCATCTTTTCGAGCTTGGCGCGGATGCTTCGCGCCGACGCATCCTCGCCCGACGCCGTGGAGAGGGCGCTCGAGAAGAAGAACTTGAGCGGCAACACACCGCGCGGAGTCTGCACGTACTTCTCGTTGGTCACGCGACTGACCGTGGATTCGTGCATCGAGATCACTTCGGCCACCTCGCGCAGCGTGAGCGGCCTCAAGTATTCGATTCCCTTCTCGAAGAAGTCGCGCTGCCGGTCGACGATGAAGTTCATCACCTTGAGCATCGTCTGCCGGCGTTGCTCGATCGCCTGGATCATCCACGTCGCGCTGTTCATTCGCGACGCGATGAAGTCCTTGTTCTCGGTGGTCATCTTGCCGCGATCGCGCGCGATTTCCTGATACGCCCGCGACAATCGCAGGCGCGGCACGCCGGTGTCGTTCAGGAAGACGTGATAGCGATCCTCGATCTTGTCGACGATCAGGTCCGGCGTGATGTACGCGTCGCTCTTGGCGGAATACTTGAGGCCGGGCTTGGGATCGAGCCGCTTGAGCGCATCCGCAGCCGTTTGCGCGGTCCGCGCGTCCACCGAGAACTTGCGCGCCAGGTCGTTCCACCGGTGCGCGATCAGGTCCGCGAACGCCTCGTTGACGAACCGGAAGGTGAGCGAGTCGGTGTCGCCGGCATCCTTGAGCTGCAGCAGCAGACATTCACGCAGGTCGCGCGCGGCAACGCCGGCGGGGTCCAGCGCCTGGATCGCGGCGAGCGAAGTTTCGAATTCCGCCGTCGTGAACAGTTGCACGCCGGGTGGCAGCGCATGACCGTTGCTGCCGTTGCCATGCAATGCCGCTTCGCTCGGTGCTTCATCGTCATCGATGTCGAACGGATCGTCGTCGTCACCGTTGCTTGCGGACGGACCGGGATTGTTCGAGAGCAGCCACTGATTCACCGACTCGAGAATCTGCTCGGGAGTGGCACTGAGATAGCCGTCTTCATTGATGTTGCCGATGATCTCTTCGCAGAGCAGTTGCTGGCGCGGCGACACCTCGAGCATCTGGAGCTGGTCGCGCAGATGATCCGACAGGTCGCGCGACTCAACCGACACCGGCTCGATGTACTGCAACGACTCGAATTGCTCACGCTGCCCGCCGACTTCGAAGCCATTGATCAGGATCTCCTCCCAATCCACTTCGTCGTCCTTCTTGACCTCCTCCTGCTCCTGCTCGGTGGTCTTGTCGGGCTGGGCTTCATCCTCCGGTTCCTCGAGCTCGAGGAACGGGTTGTTGAGCAGCTCCTGCTGCAGGTGCTGCTGCAGATCGAGCATCGGCATGTAGAGCATGTCCATCGCCTGGTACAGGCGTGGATTGATGCGCAGCTCCTGCCGGAGGCCGGTTTGCTGATGCAGTCCCGTCTTCACGCCGGCTGCTCCATGCGACCGCGCAGTCGCGCAGTCAGCGTCGGGCCGAGATACAGGTCGGCGACGCGATCATTCCACACGAGCTGCTCGACGGATCCGGCGGCCTGCACCGTTCCCTCGTGCATGATGTACGCGCGATCGACGATCTCCAGGGTCTGCTCCACATTGTGATCGGTGATCAGGACGCCAATGCCGCGATCGCGCAGCGACGCCACGATGGTCTGAATATCGTGCACCGCGATTGGATCGACACCGGCAAATGGTTCGTCCAGCAGCATGAACTTCGGATTGGCCGCCAGCGCGCGAGTGATCTCCAGCCGACGCCGCTCACCCCCGCTCAGCGTGTACGCCTTTGCATGACGCAACGGCGTCAGGCCGAGCTCGGCGAGCATCGTCTCGAGCCGTTCCATCCGTTCTGCCTTCGAGAGCTTCAGCACCTCGAGGATTGCAAGCACGTTCTGCTCGACCGTCATGCGGCGAAAGATCGACGGCTCCTGCGGCAGGTACCCGATGCCTCGCCGCACGCGCTTGTACATCGGCATTCCGGTCAGGTCTGCGTCGTCAAGATGAATCGTGCCGCGATCGGGACGGATCAGCCCGGTGATCAGGTAAAACGTCGTTGTCTTGCCCGCGCCATTGGGCCCGAGCAGGCCGACGATCTCTCCTTGTGCGAGATCGACAGCGACGTCATTCACGACAGCGCGCTGCTTGTAACTCTTCCGCAGACCGCGGGCACGCAATGCGCTCATGGCCGCCCGGTCCCGATCGGGATCTTCGCGCTATCTGCCTTGGTCTTCGGCAGCGACAGCGATTCCAGTTGCGCGCCGTCCACATGCCCGTACGCCTGCACCGCGGAAAGTCCGGTCGAATCGCCCCCCTTCATCCGCATGAAGATGGTATCGGCCCGGGTGTAGTTGATTGACGGCGTGATACGACCGTCCTTGGCCGTCACTGCGCGCAGGAAGAGCGACCGCGCCTGCAGCCCTCCCCGTCCAAACGCGCGCACCTCGTTCAACCGCGTGACGCGACGGCCCGCCGAGTCGGCCTGTGCGAAGCGTGCCGTGACCCGTTCGCCCCAGAGGGTATTGCGTGTGGAATCCGTCGTGGCGGTGTCGCCAGCGAATCGCGGCGAGAATCTTACCGCGGAATCGCGCGGGTTCATGATCATGCCGTGATTGAACAGCCGGATTTCACGCAGCTGTTCTCCTGGTGTATCGACCGCGACGGAATCGCCGCGCACGTCGTAGCCGCCGCTCAGGATCGTCGCACCGAGCTTTCGATTCCACGCGAGGGTGAGATCGAGCTTTTCCGCGGTGAACGCGAGCTGGACTGTGTCGCCTGCAATCGCGGTCGTCCCGCGAACCACCCGGGCTTCAAGGAACGATCGCAATTCCCGGAGCTTGTCGTCCTCGAGCCGCATGCGGATTTCCCGTCCGGCAACGTCGAAGGAATCGGCGCCGCGCCGCCGCATATGCGCCGGCTTGCCGGTCAAGAGCACCATCGTCGTCTTGCCGCGGTCTACCGCAAGCGAATCGCCGTCGGCATGCACCGAGTCGCGATCGAACGTGACCGCGCTGTCGGCGGTAAGGCGCGACTGCCCGAAGCCGCGGAGATGCGCCCCGGTCAGGATGTACGGCGTTTGCTTCGTGGTGTCGCCCGCGCGTGGGCGGGAGAAATACCGCACCGTCGGCCGCAGGAAAGCGTCGACGCGCGCGCTGTCGTTGACACCCTTCACCTGTCGGTAGTAATCGACATACGGACCGGTGAGGGTCGATCCCGCGGACTTGTCGAGTACCGTGACGTGGCCGCGCGCCTCGAGCTTCTCGGTGCGCAGGATGTAGATCATCGTGTCGGCCGCAAAACGGTATGTCGTGTCATCGTAGACGACGTGCCCGTAGAGCCGGTAGTAGTCGCCGCTCAACGCGCTGACCGAGTCGCTGCGCAGCTTCACCTTCTGGCCGATGCACTCCATCTGGACGTTGCCGCCGGCATCGTAGTTCACGTTGGTGGAGTTGTTGAACACTTCGCGGCGCGCAAAATCACGATCGACGTTGGTAATCCGGATGCGGCAGCGCGGCGCTGCTGCATCGTGGCGAACGTTGCCAGCGTACCCGATTGCTACCGACGCGGCAATCCACGCGAGCACACGGATGCTCATGGCTGCCCCCCGCTGCGACCAGTTGGAAGCGCGATTCCCTTTCCGGTCTGCGCCCCCTTCATCTTGTTGATGATGACGTTCTTGAATCCTGGGTCAGCCTCGAAATGCGCGCCGGAAACGTTCCCTTGCGGCGACGTCGACGTGAACGCGGTGTCCGACGTGATCAGGTTGCGGCGATTGTCATAGATCAGGTGCTCCGTCTTGAGCACCTTGCCGCCGGACGACGTCGCAACCACATGTCCGCGCGCGTCGAGGCTCTGATCTCGAATGGCGTAAATCCCCTTATCGGCCGTGATCGTCGAGACAAGCACGCCAGTGGTGTCGAACATTTTCACTGTCATGTGCTTCAGGTCGAAGACCTGACGCGCCTGATACATCCATGCGGAATCAGCGATCACATCGGAACTGCGGATGCCGTGGCGAACGAGCGTCGTGGTCATCCCGGCGTACACCTGGTCGGCGCTGTCAAGCGCAACCGTTCGCCGCGGCTGCACGCCCTTGTTCTGGCAGGCTGCGAGCACCATGAGTCCGAGCACGGCGATGCGTGTCATCCGGCCCCCGATCGCAACAGGTCGTGCAGGTGCACCACCCCTGCCAACCGCTCTTCGGCATCGAGCGCCGGCGCTGCCATGATATTGAATCGCTCGAGTTGGCCGAGCGCGAATGCTGCGAGGTCGTTCGCGTGCACCACGCGCGGCGAAGTGGACATCACCGACGCGGCATCGAGCGTGAGATAGTCGCGCGTCCGTTCGACAATCCGGGTCAAGTCGCCGGCAGTGATGACCCCCACCAGCCTGCCATGATCGGTGATCGGCACGATGCCGCGGCCATGCGCCAGCGCGAAGATGACTTGCTGCATGGTGGCGCTTCCCGGCAACGCGTGACTGGCATCCACCATCACGTCGCTGACGCGCAGCAGCAGCTTCCGGCCGAGCTGTCCGCCCGGATGCAGCGCCGCAAAATCGTGGCGGCCAAATCCCTTGCGTTCGAGCAGCGCCATGGCGAGTCCATCGCCGATCGCGAGGGCCACCGCGGTGCTCGTCGTCGGTGCGAGATCATGGGGACACGCTTCCTCTTGCACCGATGCATCCAGGGTGCATCGCGCCGCACGACCCAGCGTGGAGTCGGGACAACCGGTGATCGCGATGATCGGCACTTCCATCCGCACCAGCGCTCCGAGCAAGCCGAACATTTCCTCGGTCTCGCCGCTCTTGCTGAGCAGGATGGCGACCGAGTTGCAATCGACGAGGCCGAGATCGCCGTGCAGCGATTCGATCGGATGGACGTAGCTCGCGGCGGTTCCGGTGGAGGTCAGCGTGGCGGCAATCTTCTGCGCGATCACACCCGACTTGCCGATGCCGCTGACGATGACCCTGCCGCTTGAGGCGAGCAATTCGACGGCGCGCTCCATCGCATCGTCGAGTCGCTCCCCTGCGGCGAGGATCGCTTCGCCCTCCATGCGGACCGTGCGCCGCGCCGTCGCGATGGCAGTGCTCATGTGGGCGTCTCGCCACCGGCGAAAAATCTCGCCACCGCTGCATCGAACTCGCCGCGCGACTTGAGCAAGCGGTCGATCGCTTCGCGGACTGCACCCTGCCCGCCGCGCGCCTCGGTGACGTACTTGCACACGGCCTTCACTTCATCGCGCGCATTCGCGACAGCGATCGGCAACGCCGAGCGTTCCAGCACCGGCATGTCGGGAATGTCGTCGCCGACAAATGCGACTTCGTCCCAACCGATCTTCAATTCATCGAGCACCGGCTGAAACGCCGGCACCTTGCTGTTGGCGTTGACCGTGATGACTCGCGAGACCTTGAGTTCGGTCGCGCGCAGCAGCGTCGATGGCGAAGTCCGCCCCGTCAACCATGCCACTTCGATACCGCTGCCGCGCAAGAGACGAATGCCGAAACCGTCCTGGATGTTGAAGCGCTTGAACTCCTCACGACGCCCCGACACTTCGCCGATCCAGGTGTCGTTTTCAGTAAGCACGCCATCGACGTCGAATCCGATCATGCGGATTCGCCTTGCGATCGCGGCGTCAAACACCGGCAGGTTCCCGCGTAGCGCGCCACACGGCAAGCGCCCGCTCCACCAGCGAGTCGAGCGCATCCAGCGGCCATTGCGTCGCGGCGTCGGACAGCGCGCGCTGTGGCTCTGGATGCGTTTCGATAAAGATGCCGTCTGCGCCGGCGGCGATCGCCGCGCCGAGCAGCGCCGGGATGTGCTCGCGCAGTCCGCCGCTGGCGCCGCCAGCGGCGCGTCCCGGCTGCTGCACACTGTGCGTCGCATCGAAGATTGTTGGACATCCAGTCGCGGCGCGCATGAGAGCGAAGTTGCGATGGTCAACCACAAGATCGCCATAGCCGAAGAACGTGCCGCGCTCGGTCACCGCGATCTCGCGTGTCGCACCAGCGCGCACCTTATCGACCGCACCGACCATCGCGTCGGCCTGTACCCACTGCCCCTTCTTGATGTTGACCGGCTTCCCTGTCGCTCCCGCCGCAACAAGCAAGTCCGTCTGCCGGCAGAGAAACGCGGGGATCTGCAGCACATCAACCACCGTCGCGACAGCGGCAACCTGTGCCGATTCGTGAACATCAGTGAGCACAGGCAATCCGGTCGCAGTGCGCACCCGCTCGAGTGCGCGCAATCCGGCGTCGATCCCCGGACCTCGCGGTGCATCACCGCGGGCCCGATTCGCCTTGTCGAACGACGCCTTGAAGCAGACGCGCAGTTCGTGTCGCTCGCCGATCGCGGCAAGCCGCTCGGCGATGCGGAGCATGGTGGAATCGTCCTCCACCACACACGGACCGGCGATCAGGAACGGGCCCGGACCGAACTGCCATCCGTTCACGATACCGGACTCACCGAGCGCGCTGGAGCCGGGGCGGGCGTGTCACCGCCGCCAAGCTGATGCTGATGCGCGGCGCCGATGAAGGCCGCGAACAGCGGATGCGGTCGCGTCGGGCGCGACTTCAGCTCCGGATGAAATTGGCAGCCGAGGAACCACGGATGGTTGGGCAGCTCGATCATTTCGACCAGACCGCCGTCGGGCGACTGGCCCGACAACTTCATCCCGTGCTCGGCGAGCACATCACGATACGCATTGTTGACTTCCCAGCGGTGACGATGACGTTCGGATATCTCGCTCGTGCCGTACGCGAGCGCAGCCTTGCTGCCGGCGCGCAGCCGCGCGGTATACGCCCCCAGGCGCATTGTCCCGCCGAGATCCTTGACGTCGCGCTGCGACGCCATGAGTGCAATCACCGGATCCGGGCAGTCGGGCGCGAATTCCGTCGACGAAGTGTTCTCCATGCCGCACACGTTCCGCGCGAACTCGATGATCGCCACCTGCAGCCCGAGACAGATGCCGAAGAACGGCAGGTTGGTTTCGCGCGCATACTTGATCGCGGTGATCATCCCTTCGATGCCGCGCTCGCCGAAGCCGCCGGGCACCAGCAGTCCGTCGTACCCTGCGAGCAACTTCGCGGGCGGCGTTTCATCAAGACTGTCGCTCGGCAACCAAGAAATGTCGACACCGACATCATGCGGGATGCCGCCGTGCAGCAGTGCCTCGCCGACAGACTTGTAAGCATCCGACAGGTCGGTGTACTTGCCGACCACCGCGATGCGTACTCGCGACTTCGGCGCGAGAATCCGATCCACCATCGCGGCCCAGGCAGAGAGATCCGGCTCGCGCGTATCCAGGCGCAATCGGGAGCAGACCTCGCGATCGAGTCCCTGCTCCGAGAGACGCAGCGGCAGCTCGTAGATGCTCTTGACGTCAGGACTCTCGATCACTGCGGTGAAATCGACATTGCAGAACAGCGCGATCTTTCGCTTGATCTCGGGACCGAGCGGACGCTCGCTGCGGCAGATCAGCAGGTCGGGCTGAATACCGACCTGCATCAGGTCGCGCACCGAATGCTGCGTCGGCTTGGTCTTGAGTTCGCCCGCGGCCGCAATCCAGAGCACTGGCGTCACGTGAATGAAGATCGCGTTCTCGCGGCCGACATCCTGGCGGAACTGGCGCGCCGCCTCGAGGAACGGCAACGACTCGATGTCACCAACCGTTCCGCCAATCTCAACAATCACGACGTCGTGACCGGGCGCAGTGCGACGCAGCGCCGCCTTGATCTCATCCGTGATATGTGGAATCACCTGCACCGTGCCGCCGTTGTACTCGCCGCGACGCTCCTTGCTGATCACGGTCTGGTACACACGTCCCGTCGTGACGTTGTTCTGCTGCGACAACGACCGATCGATGAAGCGTTCGTAGTGTCCGAGATCGAGATCGGTCTCGGCGCCGTCGTCAGTCACGTACACTTCGCCGTGCTGGAACGGCGACATTGTCCCCGGGTCGACGTTGATGTACGGATCGAATTTCATCATCGTCACCGACAACCCGCGCTCAACGAGCAGGCGGCCGACCGACGCGGCGGCGATACCCTTGCCGAGCGACGACACGACGCCGCCCGTGACAAAAACAAACTTGGTGGTGCGCGACGGGGTGCTCATCGTGATACCTCGGCGAGTTCGCGCCACCGCGACTCCGCGGCAGCAAGGTCAGCAGGTGTGTCGATGCCCGGCGCAGCGGGCTCATCCAGCAGCGCAACCCCGATTTCCATCCCGGCAGCGAGCGCGCGCAGCTGTTCGAGCCGTTCGCTCCGTTCCAGTTCACCGACTCGCATCGTGGTCAATCGCAACAGGACATCGCGCTGGTACGCGTACACGCCGAGGTGTTGCCACCACCGCGTCCCGGGGAGGTCCTGTGCATCGCGAACGTGCGGGATCGCCGAACGGGAGAAGTACATCGCGTGACCACGGGCGTTGCACACCACCTTGACCAGCGCCGGATCGTCGCGATGACGCGGATCGAGCGGCGCGGCCGCGGTGCCGATCGCATCGCCGCCCCGCACCCGCTGAATCGCGCCCGCCACGGCTTCCGCGGGCATGAACGGTTCGTCGCCCTGAAGGTTCACGACGATGTCGTAGCTGGCGAACCCTGGTCGCGCGGCAATTTCCGCCACGCGATCCGTGCCGCTTTCGTGATCGATGGACGTGAGCACAGTCTCCACGTGCCACCCGCTCACGGCATCCGCGATCAGCTCTGAATCGGTTGCAAGGATGAGTCGGTCGACACCAGGAACTTCGCGAGCGCGCTCGATCACGCGGGCCACAAGGGGCACCCCGCCGAGCGGCTGGAGGGGTTTATTCGGGAGTCGCGTGGAGCCGACGCGGGCGGGAACCACCAGCAGAACGGGCACGACACAAAGTATCGGAAACGGCGCCCGGAGTCAAAATGCGTGCCGCTCCTCGCAGAGCAGCCCTAACCTCTTGACAAACAACCGATTACGGGGTCACGCTCGCGAGCCGGAGAAAATTGACAACGAGCCGCTCGCCGGTGGCCGTTCCGACCGACTCCGGATGGAACTGCACCCCCCAGACGGGGCGTTCGGTGTGCCGCACCGCCATGATTTCTGCCCCGGGCGCCCGGTCACCGGACCAGGCAGTAACCTCGAGGGCGCCCGGCAACGACGCCGGATCAACGATGAGCGAGTGATAGCGCATGACGGTCATCGGCGACGGAATTCCGGCGAACAACCCGCCCTCGGTGTGGATCACGTCGGTCGCCTTGCCATGCATTTGCCGGTCGGCGCGCACCACCTTCCCCCCGAACGCTTCGCCGATGGCCTGATGACCGAGGCAGACCCCGAGCAGCGGAATGCCGCGGTCCGCCGCTGCGCGGATCAGCGGAATCGAGATCCCCGCCTCAGCCGGCGTCCGGGGTCCCGGGGAGATGACGATGGCAGCCGGAGCTCTTGCAATCGCGTCGTCCACGGTGATGCGGTCGTTGCGAAACACCTGCGGATCGGCGCCGAGCTTCCCGAGCAGCTGCACGAGGTTGAAGGTGAACGAGTCATAGTTGTCGACAACGAGCAGCATCGTGCTTCAGCCCCGCGGATGAAAGCGATGGTGAACTGTTCGAAGGTAGTCGCGGTCGACGTGCGTGTAGATCTGGGTAGTGGAAAGGTCGGCGTGGCCAAGCATCTCCTGCACCGCGCGCAGGTCGGCTCCCCCCTCAAGCAGGTGCGTTGCAAAGGAGTGACGCAACGTGTGCGGCGTGACGCGCTTGGTAATGCCCGCCTGCTTCGCGTGCTTCTTCACGATTCCCCAGGCGCCGACACGTGACAGCGGCTCACCACGCGCGTTCAGCAGCACGCGGCCCTGCGAGGCTCCACGATCGAGCATTGGACGGATGGTGTGCAGGTACACCGACAGCGCCGAAACCACTGCGCGCCCGATGGGAACGAGTCGCTCTTTCCTTCCCTTGCCAAACGCGCGCACCAGTCCGTCGCCAATCAGGAGATCAGTGAGCGCGAGGTTGCAGAGTTCGCTGACGCGCAGCCCCGCGCCGTACGCCAGCTCCAGCAAGGCACGGTCGCGCCACGCCAGGCGCTCTTCCACCTTCGGTGATTCGAGCACCCGCGACATCTCCTCGACCGACAGAACTTCGGGCAGGGTGCGCCACCGCTTCGGCGTCTCGAGTCGATCGCTTGGATCGCGCGTGACGTGTCCCTCCGCGGCGAGAAACGCGAACCACGTGCGCACGGCGGAGATGTTGCGACGGATGGTTGCACCGCTCAACCCGAGATCCTTGAGCAGGTAGATGAACTCGCGGAGATGCGCAGTGGAGAGATCGGCGGGAGCGCGCACGCCCTTGGACAACGCAAACTCTACCAGTCGACGCAGGTCGCGCTGGTAGGCCTCGATGGTATTCGGGCTGTGACCCGCTTCGAGCGAGAGGTGATCGCGAAACGCCTGAAGCTCGAACGCCTCGGCGACCTCCGCGGCGATCATCCCAGCACGGTAGCGACGGCGAGCACTGCGACACCCTCACCGCGCCCGATGAATCCCATTCCCTCGTTGGTCTTTGCTTTCACCGAAACGTTGCGGCGATCGATCTTCATCGCTGCGGCGAGTCGAGTGCGCATTTCATCGACGAACGGCGCGAGCTTCGGTCGCTCGATGATCACGGTCGCGTCAACCTGCTGCACCAGGCATCGTTCGGCACGCAGCCGCTCGACGACATCGGAGAGCAGGCGAAGCGAATCAGCGTTCTTGTTGGCGGGATCCGTGTCGGGAAACATCTGGCCGATGTCGCCAAGGGCTGCCGCGCCGAGCAACGCATCGGTGATGGCGTGGGCAACAGCGTCGGCATCCGAATGTCCGGTCAGACCATGCGAATGCGGGATGGTCACGCCCCCGAGAATCAGCGGGCGGCCTTCGGCGAACCGATGAGAATCGTACCCGGTACCGACCCGGACGCGAGGTTCCTGGAAGACCGGCATGCGAGCTACGCCACCGCCGCGAGTGACTCTTCCAGAATGGTGTAGTCCTGGCGCCGGCGCTGCGGCAGATACCCTGCATCGCGAATCGCACGCTCCATTTCGGCGATGGTTGCGCGATAGGTGGTCCCCGCTGCGGACACAACGTTCTCTTCCATCATCAGCGAGCCGAAGTCGTTGGCGCCAAATCGCAACGCCACCTGCCCGACCTTGAGGCCCATCGTCACCCAGCTCGACTGCAGGTTCGGCACGTTGTTGCAGATGATGCGCGCCATCGCAAGCGTGCGCAGGTATGTGACCGAATCGGTCTTGATGTAGTCGCTCATTCCCGGCGTGCCGTCCGGTTGCAGCGGCCAGCAGATGAACGCGGTAAACCCGCCGGTGCGGGCCTGCAGGTCACGCACTCGCAGCAGGTGCTCGATGCGATCGGCAGCGCTCTCGCCCAGGCCGTACATCATCGTTACGGACGTCTTCATCCCCTGGCGGTGCGCCTCCTCCTGCACACCAAGCCACTCCTCGGTCTGCGCCTTCTTCTTCGCGACGCGCTCGCGGACGGCATCGACCAGAATCTCGCCGCCACCACCGGGAATTGAATCGAGCCCGGCAGCGCGAAGCTGCTGCACGACGTCGGCGACCGACAAACCGAATCGTTCGGAGAAAAACACCACTTCGGATGGCGAGAAACCGTGAATGTGAATCGGGTGATGCTGCTTGATGTAGCGCATCAGCTCGAGATACCACTCGAACGGGATGTACGGGTTGTGCCCGCCCTGCAGCAGGACCTGGACACCACCTACCGCCTTGCATTCGTCGATCTTGGCACCGATCTGCTCGAACGACAGCACGTAACCCGACGCATCCTTGGGCCGCCGATAAAAGGCGCAGAAGGCGCAATCCGCGACGCAGACGTTGGTGTAATTGATGTTCCGGTCGATGATGTACGTCACGACATCGTCCGGGTGATGCCGATACCGTTCGCGATCGGCGAGTGCGCCGAGCTCGAGCAGCGGCGCCTTCTCGTAGAGCCTGAGGTAGTCGCGAAACTCCGCGCTGTTTCGATCGACCGCGGTCATCACGCCGCCGTGAGAAAGGTGAGCGAGCCGTCGGGAACCAGACCATCCTTGGCCAGCCGGCCAAAGAACTCGGTCAGGCCCGCGAGATGACGGTAGGACAACTGATAGTCGAGATCGCCGAGGTACGCCCGGCAGGTCGCCGGCGGAATGCCGGTGCGAGCCGATGCTTCGTCCGCAATCTCGTCGAGGTGCGCGAGCCCCCACGTGCGCGACGCGAGCAACCGCTGATGCAGCTCGAGCGCGCCCGCGCGATCGGCGTCACGTCGAGCAGCCCACACGGCAAACACGAACGGCAGTCCGGTCCATCCCTTCCACTCGGTGCCGAGGTCGACGCACACCGGATAGCGCCCGCTCGCGCGCAGGTGCAGTGCCGCGTCGCCGATGACGAGCACCGCGTCGTGCGGCAACGCTTCCAGCGCGGCGAGGTCATTGGCCTCGGCCCGAGCTGTCACGAAATTCGGCGCGACGTTCCAGACATGGCGGCAAAGCAATTCGAGCAGCAGGTGCGACGTGCGCGACGACGCGGTACGCAGCACGGTCGCGCGATCGAGTTCGGTCACCGGCCGCTTGCTGAACAGCGCAACACTGTGCACCGGACCATCGCACGAAATTGCAAGGTCAGGAAGCAGATGGTACGCGGCTGCATCACGCGCGTACTCCACTGCCGACACCACGCTCAGGTCCAGTTCGCCGGCGGCGAGCAGGTCATTCAGCTCGGCGGCAGTCGCGGAGATGACCGTTTCTGCTGGAGCGACGATCCCGCGGTCCATCGCGGCGTACACCGGCGCCGCGTTGATCCAGGGAATGCGACCGAGCCTCATGCGGCGTGCACCACCGGCATCGCGACGCGCACATCACCACCGCGCGGAATGTCGAGATCGCTGAAGTCGGTGCGAACAGCTTCGTACAGCGAATTGCGCTCGACCGGTTGCTTCCCGGCGTCGCGAATCAGCGCGACGAGTCCCTCGTACGCCATGCCGAGGTCGGTGCGCGCGCCGGCCTCGTGATAGATCCGCTCGAAGATCACCGTGCCTTCGACGTCATCGCAGCCAAACGAGAGCGCGATCTGCGAGATGAACGGCGTCACCATCGGCCAGTGTGTCTTCACGTGCGGAATGTTGTCGAGAAAGAGCCGGCCGATCGCGATGTTCTTGAGGTCTTCGTATCCGGTGGTGGCGGTACCGACCCGGCCGAGCTGCTCGCCGAGCTCATTGTTCTCGGTGTGATAGGCCAGCGGGATGTAAGTGAGGAACCCGCCGGTTTCGTCCTGCAGGTTGCGCAACATGGTGAGATGCTCGATCCGGTCATCAGCCGTTTCGACGTGGCCGTAGAGCATCGTGCAATTGGTCGGAATGCCCAGCAGGTGGGCCTCGCGGTGCACGGCGATCCACTCCTGCCCCGTCAGCTTCCGTTCGGCGATCGTGGCGCGCACCGCGGTCGAAAACACCTCGGCGCCCCCGCCGGGAAGCGAGGTCAGGCCGGCCTCTCGCAGCGCCTGCAACGTTTCGCGAATGCCGATCTTTTCGATGCGGGCAAGATGCGCGATCTCGACGGCTGTCAGCGCCTTGATGTGCACCGTCGGATGGCGTTCGCGCAGGCCGCGAATCATGTCGGTGTAGTAGCTCAGCCGCAGCTTGGGATGCAGCCCTCCAACGATGTGGAATTCCCGGGTCGGCGAACCGGTCGCCTGGGCGGCCTCGTGATACACCTCTTCGAGCGACCGGGTGTAATGCCCATCCTCTTTCGGCATCTTGGCAAACGAGCAGAAGGTGCACGTGCTGCGCAGAATACAGACATTGGTCGGGTTGATGTGCTGATTGGCGGAGAAGTAGACCCGATCGCCGTTACGCCGACGGTTGGCGAAATCGGCGATGGTGCCGAGGCCGATCAGGTCGCTGGTGGCGTAGAGCGTCCGCGCATGCGCTGCGTCGAGGCGCCCACCGCTTGCAACGATGTCGGCAATCGGCTTGAGCGCCGTATCACGGATCCGTGACACGGCGAGCTCCGGCTCTTCCCGTCCCTCGAATGGCATGCTGAAAGTTACCGGAACGCGTGCCGCAGGAGTATCCCCGGCTCAGACCTTCCGGACGGCGATTGTGGCGTTGTGCCCGCCAAACCCGAAGGAATTGGAGACCGCCACCCGTACCGGGCGCTCACGCATCACGTTCGGCACGCAGTCGAGATCGCAATCCGGATCGGGATCGTCGTTGTTGATCGTGGGCGGGATCTTGCCGGTGCTTGCCACGAGCAGCGAGATGACCGCTTCGATCGCTCCGGCGGCACCAAGCGCGTGGCCAGTCATCGACTTGGTCGATGCAAACATCAGCTCGCGCGCGTGCTCGCCAAATACCGCTTTCACCGCGTTGGTCTCGGCGATGTCGCCCTGCGGCGTCGAGGTGCCGTGCGCGTTGATGTAGTCCACCTCTTCGAGCGGAATGTTGCCGCTATCGAGACAGACGCGCATGGCGTGAATGGCGCCATGTCCGTCCTGCGGTGGCGACGTGATGTGATATGCGTCGCCGCTTGCGCCGTAGCCGACAATTTCGCCGAGGATCATGGCGCCGCGCGCGCGCGCGTGTTCGTACTCCTCGAGCACCATCATTCCCGCGCCATCAGCGAGGACGAATCCGTCGCGGCCGCGATCGAACGGACGGGATGCCTTCTGCGGTTCATCGTTTCGGGTGGAAAGCGCCTTCATGTTGGCGAACGCAGACACGGTGAGCCCCGTGATCGCAGCTTCGCAACCGCCGGTGAGCATCACATCGGCGATGCCGCTGCGGATCATCTGCCACGACGTGCCGATCGCGTGCGTGCCGGACGCGCAGGCGGACACCGTCGCGAAGTTCGGTCCCTGCAAGTTGTACCGGATGGAGACCAGTCCCGCCGCGATGTCGGGAATGAACATCGGCACGAAGAACGGCGAGACGCGGTCGGGCCCCTTCTCCAGGAATGCGGCGCAGTTTTCCTGGAATGTCATCATCCCGCCGATGCCCGACCCGAGAATCGCGCCGCATCGCAACGGGTCCGTCACTCCGCCATCCAGCCCGGCCTGTACCATCGCCTGGTGCGCTGCGGCGATGCCGTATTGCGCGAACAAGTCGTAACGCCGCGCTTCTTTCTTGTCGATGTACGGCAGCGGATCGAACCCCTTCACCTCGCAGCCAAACCGCACCGCCCAGCCGCTCGGATCGTACTTCGTGATCGTGGCAGCGCCGGAGGTGCCGGCGAGCAATGCGCGCCACGTGTCGTCCACCGTCAGGCCGACCGGCGTGACAAGACCCAGGCCGGTCACGACAACACGCCGCATCGAGCTACTTGCCCAGCTTGTCGTGGAGATACTTGAGGGCATCGCCCACCGTACGGAGCTTCTCGGCTTCTTCGTCCGGGATGTCGATGTCGAATTCCTTCTCGAATGCCATCACGAGCTCGACGGTATCGAGCGAGTCCGCGCCAAGATCTTCCATGAACGACGCAGCGTCGGTGAGCTTCTCACGCTCGACGCCGAGCTCTTCCACAATGATGTCCTTGACCTTCTCATCCACGTCGCTCATCTGTTGCCTCGATTGCAATGGTGAAGTGTGGTGCTAGCCAATCATCCCGCCGTCAACGACCAACGTCTGGCCGGTAACATACGCCGAAAGATCCGACGACAAGAACAGGATCATGCCGGCGATATCGCCAGGTGCGCCGAGGCGCCCAAGCGGAATCGACTCCAATAACGCGGTACGCGTGGCGTCGGGCAAGGCGGCGGTCATATCGGTGTCGATGAATCCGGGGGCAACGCAATTCACCAGCACGCCGCGCGCCGCATACTCCTTGGCGACCGACTTGGTGAATCCAATCAGTCCCGCCTTGCTCGCGGCGTAATTGGCCTGCCCCTTGTTTCCCGTGATGCCGACGATGCTGGACACGTTGACGATGCGACCGAAGCGGCGCTTCATCATCCCCTTGATTACGGCCTGCGTTGCCACGAACGCTGCGGTCAGGTTCGCCGTCAGCACCGCATCCCAGTCGTCGTCGCTGAGGCGAATCAGGAGGTTGTCGCGGGTGACACCCGCGTTGTTCACGAGGATGTCGATCGGTCCGAGAGCTGCCTCGCAATCGGTGATCGCCTGGCGGAGAGAGTTGCGATCGGTCACGTCGCAGGCAAACCCCTTCGCGCGCTCGCCAAGGCTCGCGGCGACGTCGCCGGCCACCTGCGCCGAACGGCCAAGCACGGCGACGCGCGCACCGGCGGCATACAGCGTTTCCGCAATGCTCCGTCCAATGCCACGGGTGCTACCGGTCACAAAGGCGGTCCGCCCGGTGAGATCGATGGCGATACTCATGACGCGACGAACGCCTCGACTTGATCGGCGGTTCCCAATGGCGTGCACGTCGCCTCGGGAACGATCCGCTTGAGCAGACCGGACAGCACGTTGCCGGGGCCGATTTCGAGCCACCGCGCCGTCGGATGAATGCCGTGCAGCACCTTCATCGATTCCCACCACCGCACCGGCGCGGTGAGCTGTTCAACCAGCAGCGTGACGATTTCTTCCGGAGTCTTGACCAGTTCGGTCGACACGTTCGCGGCGACGGGAAAACTGCGTGCGCCGATCGGCACGGCGCGAACCGCCTGACGCAGTGCCTCCACGGCCGGTTCCATCAGCGGAGAATGGAATGCGCCGCTGACCTTCAGTGGCAGGACACGCTTGGCACCTGCCTTCTGGCACAGCGTTCCGGCAAACTCGACGGCAGCGGGTTCGCCCGAGATCACCGTTTGCTCATGGGTGTTCAGGTTGGCCGGAACGACGATGCCGTGTCCTTCGAGCCGCGCCTGCGTGCACGCCACCGCAACTTCAGCGCTGTCGAGTCCGAGCACGGCCGACATCGCGCCAGGCGTTTCCTGGCCCGCGGCAAACATCAGTTCGCCGCGGCGACGCACCAGCACCGCCGCATCGGTCGGCGTGAATGCACCGCTCGCCATCCAGGCGCTGTATTCGCCAAGCGAATGTCCGGCCGCAGCGACGACATTGCCGAGCTTGCTGCTGATTACCGACATCACCGCCGCGGAATGCGCCAGGATCGCCGGCTGCGCGTTCTGCGTCAGCGTAAGCGCCTCTTCTGGACCATTCCACATCACGTCGGTGAGCGGCACGCCGAGCGCTGCATCGATCTGCTCGAGCGTCGCGCGTGCTTCGGGGAATCGATCAGCGAGGTCGCGCGCCATGCCAAGCTTCTGCGATCCCTGTCCGGGAAAGAGCAGGATCGTCACCATTTGACAACCACGCTTGCCCAGGTGAATCCCGCGCCGAATGACACGAGCATCGCCACCATGCCGGGCTTCAATCGCCCCTCGGCTTCGGCTTGCACGATCGCCAGCGGAATGCTCGCGGAACTCGTGTTGCCGTAGCGATCGACGTTGACCATCACCTTGTCCATGCCGATCTCGGCGTGCTTCGCCGTTGCCTCGATGATGCGGAGATTCGCCTGATGCGGCACCAGCAGGTCGATCGCGTCGGGTGTGATACCAGCGCGTGCGATCGCCGCGTCCGTCGAGCGACTCATCGCGAGCACTGCCGCCTTGAACACTTCGCGCCCCGCCATCTTGACCATGTGCTGCCGCTCACGCACCAGCGTCTCGGTCAGCGGCACTGCGGAGCCGCCGCCTGGAATGTGCAGCAGCGACGCAAGATTGCCGTCGGCGCCCATGTAGGTCGAAAGAATTCCGCGACCATCGCCGGTGGCGCGCTTCACGATGGCGGCTCCGGCGCCGTCACCAAAGAGGATCGCGGTGCCGCGATCCGTGAAGTCGGTGATACTGGAAAGTTTTTCGGCGCCAACCACCAGGATCGTGTCGCCGAGCCCGGAGCGCATCAATCCTTCCGCGACGCTCAAGCCGAACAACCATCCTGGGCACGCCGCCACGACATCGAACGCCCACGCATTCTCGGCGCCGAGCGCAGCCTGCAGGTTGCATGCGGCGGATGGCAGGCGATGATCCGGAGTGACCGTGGCGAAGATGATGCCGTTGATCTCGCCAGCCGTCACGCCGGCGCGTTCCATCGCCTGTCGCGCAGCGACGAGTGTGTAGCTGGTGAGTGTTTCGTCCGTGGCCGCGATGTGCCGGTTGCGAATACCGGTGCGCTCCACGATCCACGCATCGGATGTGTCGAGCGTCTTTTCGAGGTCTGCGTTGGTGAGCGTGCCGGCAGGCACTGCCGCTCCGACGCCCGCGATCATTGCGACCGGTGAAACGCTCACGTCGTGACCGGAGACTCGCGCTGCGCCATCTCGGCCGCCGTGTGCGCGCTGAGACCGCGACTGACCGAAGTGACCGCGCGGCGAATCGCGTTCTTGATCGCGTTGGCCGGCGATGCGCCGTGCGCGATGATCGACACGCCACGCACACCGAGGAGCGGCGCACCGCCGTACTGCGAGTAATCGAGGAATCGCATCAACGGCGCGATCTCCGGCGACGACAGCAACGCAGGACTTTCCTTGCGGAGGATCAACGTCACCAGCGCGCCCATCGACTCGTAGAACTTGAGCACCGCGTTCCCGACGAACCCGTCGCACACCACTACGTCGATCTGTCCGTGCTGCGGGTGCGGCACGACGATGTCGCGCCCTTCGATGTTGCCGATGTAACGGATGCGCGGCTGCTGGCGAAGCAGCTGGTGCGTCTCGCGGGCCACGGCGCCGCCCTTCTCGTCCTCTTCGCCAATGTTGAGCAGGCCGACGCGCGGTTCGGCCACACCCATGAGATCGCGCATGTAGATCGTGCCGAGCCGGGCGAAGTTCACCAGCTCGCGCGACGTGCAATCGACGTTGGCGCCCGCATCGACCACGAGCACACTCCCGCCATCCGGCAACGGGAATGGCGAGCCGACTGCAGCGCGATCGACACCATCATGGAGGCCGAGCATAATTGTCGATCCTGCGAGCGTCGCGCCGGTGTTGCCGGCGGAGATGATCGCATCGACTTCATTACTGCGGTGCAGGTTGATTCCGACAACAAGAGACGAATTCGGCTTCTTTCGCACGGCCGAGAGCGGCTTCTCTGCCATGCCGATCACATCCGGCGCATCGACCACGTGCAGGCGCGACAGGTCGGTGCCGGCGTGCTTCTCGAGCGCGGCGCCAATCTCGGCGCTGCGCCCAACGAGAGTCAGTTCGAATTCCGGCGGAAGTTCACGCAACGCCAGCACCGCGCCGTCAACCTCCGGGCCCGGTGCACTGTCGCTGCCCATCGCGTCGAGCGCGACGCGGATCACGGGCTAGTTGTCCTCGACCTCTAACCGCTTCTTCCCTGCGTAGTAGCCGCAGGACGGGCAGATCCGATGCGGCAGGCGCGGCGCACTGCACCGCGGACAGGCCTGCGTCGGCATGCCCTTCGCGGTATGGTGACCGCGACGCAACCGCTTGCGGGATTTGGAGGTCTTTCGCTTCGGTACAGCCATCGGTGCCTCAGTTGGTCGTGCCGGGCTGCGTGCACTGGCACGGCCCGGCGTTAAGATCAGCGCCACACTTGGCGCACAGCCCCTTGCATTCCGGCCGGCAGAGCGGGAAGACGTTCGAGCGCAGCGCGATCTCCTCGCGCACCGCTGCCGCCACGTCAATCTCGTCTGCTTCAGGATCGAGCGGATAAACGCTCGGATCCTCGGCCAGTTCCGGATCGGCCGAAAACATCACATCGACATCATCGTCCACGTCGAGTGTTACGCCGGTCAGACAGCGGCGACACTCACCTTCCAGCGTACCGTGCACGTGGCCACGCCAGAAGAAATTGCCGTCGCCGGTCTCCTGCAACACACCGTCGACTTCGACCGGCCTGACGAACCGGAGTCCGAGACCGACAAACACCGGATCGGCCGGGTCAAGCGTGCCGAGGGTATCAACCGGGCCGGCCTGCAACTCGCGAATATTCAGGCGCAGCATAGCCATCAAGGATAGCGGACCGGGCTGCTTCCGGTCAACCCGAGGCGCTACGCGCCGAGCAGGGCTAACTCACGCTCAGGAAAGAAGAAAGCCACTTCCCGGATGGCGTTTTCGTCGCTGTCGGAGCCGTGCACCGCGTTGCGCCCCTTGGACTCGGCAAAGAGTTTCCGGATGGTGCCGGCAGCCGCCTCGGCAGGATCGGTCGCGCCGATGGTTTCGCGCCACGCCGCAACGGCGTTAGGCCGTTCCAGCATCATCGCGACCGCCCGCCCCGAGCTCATGAATCCGACCAGCTCCTCGTAGAAGGGGCGGCCGCGATGTACCGCATAAAACGCCTCCGCCTCGACACGAGTCAGTCGCACCAGCCGCATCGCGCGGATAGCGTACCCGGCACCTTCGATATGTGCCAAGATCTTCCCCGCCTTGCCTGCCTCGACCGCGTCGGGCTTGATCATTGCAAACGTAATGTTACCAGCCATTTACGCACTCCAATTCAAGTACAATGTCATGAGTCGTGAGTCGTGAGTCGTGAGCGCTGAGTCGTTACGCACGGCTCATGGCTCAGGACTCACGACCAATCACATCCGCTTCTTCAGCAACTCCACCACGTCAACCGGACGACGCATGATGCCGATTCCGGCGGCTTCGAACGCCTCAAACTTCTCTTCGGCAGTGCCGGCCGAACCGGAGATGATCGCGCCGGCGTGCCCCATCCGGCGCCCCTTGGGCGCCGTCTGGCCCGCCACGAAGCCAACCACGGGCTTCTTGACGTTGGCCTTGATGTACGCCGCCGCTTCCTGCTCCGCCGTACCGCCGATTTCGCCGATCATCACGATCGCTTCGGTTTTTGGGTCGGCGTTGAACGCCGTAAGGACATCGATGAAGTCGGTACCGACGATCGGGTCGCCACCGATCCCGACGCAGGTGCTCTGGCCGAAGCCGTTCCCGGTCAGGTGGTGCACCACTTCGTAGGTCAGCGTCCCGGAGCGCGACACCAAGCCGACAGGCCCCGGCTTGCAGATCGACCCGGGGATGATTCCGACCTTTGCTTCACCCGGGGTGATCATTCCGGGGCAATTGGGTCCGATCAACCGCACGCCGCGCTCGCGAATGAACGGCATCACCAGCGTCATGTCGAGCACCGGAACCCCCTCGGTGATGCACACCACCACAGGGATGCCGGCGTCCGCAGCTTCCTCGATCGCGCCGGCGGCCATCGCCGGCGGCACGTAAATCACGGAGCAGTTGGCCTGCGTTGCTTCAACCGCCTCGGCGACGGTGTTGAACACCGGCACCTTTGACTCGAACTTCTGCCCGCCCTTCCCAGGCGTAACACCGGCAACAACATTGGTGCCGTACTCGAGCATCGCCTTGGCATGAAACGACCCTTCGCGCCCGGTGATCCCCTGAACGACGAGGCGAGTGTCCTTGTTGATCCAGATGCTCATGCAGCCCCCTTCGCAAGCGACACCGCTTTCGACACGGCAGCATCCATGTCGTTCATCGCCACCATGCCGACGCTCTCCAGAATCTTGAATGCTTCCTTTTCGTTCGTCCCGGTGAGGCGAATAACAATCGGCACCTCGACCTTGAACTGCTGGGTCGCGGTGACGATCCCCTGCGCCACGTCATCGGTACGGGTGATGCCGCCGAAAATGTTGAAGAGGATCACTTTCACGTTCGGGTCTGCAGTGATGATCTTGAGCGCGTTGACGACTTTTTCAGGATTCGACGATCCGCCGATGTCCAGAAAGTTTGCCGGCTCGCCACCGTAATACTTGACCAGATCCATCGTCGCCATGGCGAGGCCCGCGCCGTTGACGACGCAACCGACATTGCCATCGAGCTTGATGAACGTGAGGTTGGCGCGGCGAGCGATGACCTCGCTCGGCTCCTCGGCGGTCTCGTCCCGCAGCACTGCAAGATCAGGACGGCGATCGAGTTCGTTGTCGTCCACGATAATCTTGGCATCGAGCGCGAGCACACGACCGTCGGGTGTCGTTACGAGCGGATTGATTTCGGTGAGCGAGCAACCGTTCGCCATGAACACCTTGTACAGCTGATGCATGATCTTCATCGCGGCGCGCGCCTGGCCCCAGTCCTTGTACAGCGCGAGCGCAAGCTTGAGCGACTGGTGCGGCAACAATCCGTAACGCGGGTCGATGGCGAGCTTGGTGATTTTCTCGGGGGTCTTCGCCGCAACTTCCTCGATGTCGATGCCGCCGGCGTCGGACACCATGAAGACCGGGCGCTGTGTCGCGCGATCGAGAATGAGTCCGACGTAGCTCTCGGTTGCGATGTCCGCCGCAGGAACAACGAGGACCTTGTTGACCACCAACCCCTTGATGGTCATGCCGAGAATCCGCGACGCATGCTCCGCTGCTTCCGCGGGCGTCTTGGCGAGCTTGACACCGCCCGCCTTGCCGCGACCACCAACGTGCACCTGAGCCTTCACGACCACGGTGCCACCTACCCGCCGCGCGATCGCCTCGACCTCGCCGGGCGTCGCCGCAACGTCGCCGTCCGGCACGGGAACGCCGGCGGCCTTGAGCAGGTCGCGGGCCTGATATTCATGCAGATTCACGAGTACCTCGACAAGGTGATCAACCGGGCCGCAAAGTAGCGCCGGGACAGGACCTACGCCACTAACGCGGTCGTCCCTTGAGGGCGCGGCGCACCTCCTCGAATGCCCTCCCGAATGCCGTCATGTCGCCGCGCCGAAACGCCGAGTCGGCTTGCTCCATGGCGCGACGGGCAGTTTCCAACGCGGTGGCGTCATCCGGCGCATGCGCACCAGGAACGCCGGCCTGCGTTGCCGACTTCCACGCGTCACCAGGCGTCGGCGCGCCGCCGATCCGGTCGCCGATCGTGGTGGCAATCCAGAGCAACGCCGGCGTGCCGCGGCGCGGAACAGCGAACACAGTCTGCCACGCGGCCAGCACCTTGCCGCCCTGCCACCGCGTTGCCGCGGACCAGACGGTATCACCTGCCGCCGTCGCTGAGTCCTTCAGGTGCGCGAGCACGGCGGCGCGATTCCACAACTGGCGAAGCTCCACACGCGCATCCGCGAGATCCGGGTCGCGGCGATCAAGTCGCAACTCCGGCATCCCGTCGCGACGATACGCGGTTGCGACGTTCGACGTGACCGCGGAGCCAACGTCGTTGAGCGTGACTTGGCGTGCTGGTGTGATCGCATCGATCCACAGCGGCACCGGTGTCACGCCGGACGTGAGCGTCAACGCTTTCCCGGAATTCCACGCCGGTCCCTGCAGCACACTCACTTGCGACCGCAACCACTCGCCGGGATATCCAAGCGCATGACGCACATCCTGCGGCATCGTACCGCTCGACGCGACGAGCGGTCCGACTACCCGGGCCCACGCGACACCGAGCGAATCTGCGGCGGGATCGGAGTAGAAATGCGTTTCACCGCTGGCGGCATCGATGGTGCAGACCACCGCCGGCACCACGCCAGCAACGCGGTCGTTGCGCCAGTGCGAGCGTGCCGACATCGGGAACTGCGCGATGGTGATCATTCCCTGCACCAGCCAGCTGGGACGACCACCGATCATCACGACATCGGCATCGAGCCACGACAGCATCGGGAGCACCGCCGCTGCACGCTCCACCGGATCGAGGTGCCAGTCGATGTCGGGACGCACCCGCGCGCCGAGCAATCCGGGGGCCTGCCGCGCCCACGCCAGCAGCAGTCGGCGCAACGGACTCGTCGCGCTCACGCCGGTCGTGACCGTTCGCCACGACGGAGACATCGGTCGTACCCGCGCTTCATTGATGGTGCGCCACACCGGACGGACCGATGTCGCTTCTGCCTGCGAGCGGATCAGGAGCGGAGCCCCGGCCGGACCGGGAATGCCGTCGGCAATCGCGAGCACCTCAAGGTGGGAAGGCGCGCCCGGCGGCGCGGTCGCCACAAACCACGCGGGCATCGCACGACCATCCACGATCACGTCACCGCGTGTCGCTCCTTCCAGCGCGCCGCCACCCGATTCGGCAAATCGCGCAAGGATCGCCTCGTCCCAGAGCGCGGTCACCGCGGGAACCGTGTCGATCGCGGTGGTCGCGGGTGCTTCGCGAATACCCCACGCGATCGCGTCGAAGCGACGCATCATCGCAAGACGACTGGTCACCGGCGGCGCTTCTTCGACCAGCGCCGGCACAGCGTATCGCTCGGTGATCGCGCCGAGGCCAAGCACCAGCCACGCTCCAAGCAGCAGCGCGTTCCTGCCGCGCAGCGCCCAGACGAGTGACAGAATCGTCGTCGCGATGGCGACACCGCTCATGATTTCGGCGGCGCGAATTCGCGTCTGGGCTCCGGTGCCTGTCAGCGTCGGCAAGGACGCGGCGGCGAGATGATACGGCGAAAGCTGATACCCGGCAAAGATCGTCAACGCAACAACAGCTAACAGAACGCCGAGGTGACGACGCGCATCGAGGTGCAAGTCGATGCGCCGCCGTTCCCAGCGCATCGCCCCGATGCTTGCATACAGCATCACGCAGAATGTGAGTCCGAGCACCGCGAGCAGCGTCGCCATGCGGTGTACGAGGTCCCACAGTGGAAGTTGCGCGACCAGCACGCCGACATCGGTACTGAGCAATGGATCGAGTACGCCATACGTGACGCCTTGCATCGCAAGGATGACCGGGTTGCGCCACTCGTGTGCGCCCGACCCCGCGATCAGTCCGAGCAGGATTCCAGAGATCAGCGCTGCGCCGAGCAACAGGCGCATCGGCACCGCTTCGCGGAGCTGCAGGTTTCCAATGTTGCGGGTGACTTGCACCGATTCGATAGCGCGCGCGACGAGCAAAGCCTGCAGCGCAAACCAGACGGACGCGACGATGATGGCGCCGGCATCGAGCGCGAGGCCGAGCAATCGCCAATGCGAGACAAATGCCGCTGCGGCAGGTGAGATCGTCGCGGCCCACCAGCGTTCGGCGACAAACCCGACCGACCACCGTCCGGCGAAGAGCATCACGACCAGCAACAGCAACGCCACGGCGAACCGGCGCGACCGGGGCGTCATGCGCTAGCCCTTCACACCCCGCGACGCCAGCCAATCCATCAGCTCGGCCTTGTGCGCGTCGCGCGATTCCGGAGATGTCGCCTCGAAACGCAGTACCAGCACCGGCTGCGTATTCGAGGCGCGAAGCAGACCCCAGCCGTCCTCGTAGGTAATGCGAACGCCGTCGATCGTGATCACCGGATAACGGGAGCTGAAATACTCGACTGCTTCGGCAACAATGCCGAACTTGCGATCGTCGGGACACGCGACGCGCATCTCGGGCGTCGCGAATGTCTCGGGAAGATCTGCCAGCAGCGGCGCGAGTCCGTGCGGAGAGGCGGCAACGATCTCGAGCAATCGCGCTGCTGCAAACAGCGCGTCGTCAAAGCCAAACCAGTCGCCACCAAAAAAGATGTGGCCGCTCATCTCGCCGGCGAGCGGCGACTTCTCTTCCTTCATCTTCGCTTCAATCAGCGAATGCCCAGTCTTCCAGATGACCGGGCGTGCGCCCGCGGCGGTGAGTGCCTGCGGCAGCACCTCCGAACACTTTACGTCGAAGATCACCGCGACCCCGCTGCCAAAGCGGCGTACCGCGTCACGTCCGTAGAGTACCAGGAGCTGGTCGCCCCAGATCGGGCGAGTATTCTCGTCGACCGCGCCGATCCGGTCTCCATCGCCGTCAAAGGCGATGCCGAGTTCCGCGCCGTGCTGCCGAACGGCCGCTTGCAAGTCGGCAAGATTCTCCACGACCGTCGGATCGGGATGATGATTGGGAAAAGTGCCGTCGCTCGTGTCGAAGAGCGGAATCACTTCGGCACCGAGGTCGCGCAACGTCTCGATGGCCACGAGCGACGTGACGCCATTGCCGCAATCGGCCACCACCTTGACCGGTCTCGCCAGCTTGTGGCGTTCGACGATCGCCTGCCGATACAGTCGCAGCACGGTGTCGTCGTGTTCCTCGCGACCGGCGCCTGTGAGATAGTGCTCGGCGGCCATCCGTTCGCCCAATGCGGTGATCGCCGATCCATGCAGCGATTCGCCGTCAAGCACGAACTTGAAGCCGTTGAACTCCGGCGGATTGTGCGACCCCGTTACCTGGACGCCACCATCGGTGCCCAACGCCTGCACCGCGAAATACACCGCCGGCGTCGGCACCGTGCCGATGCGCACGACCGTCCCGCCCGTCGCCATGATGCCGTGACTCAGCGCTGCCGCGAATCCGGCGCTCGACGGGCGGTTGTCGCAACCAATGACGATATGCGGCGCACGGCCAAGATGTTCGATGGCCATGCTGCCGAACGCGCGTCCGAGATGTTCCGCAAACTCGATGGTGAGTTCGGAATCGATCAGGCCGCGGACGTCGTATTCACGAAAGACTGACTTTGGAATCTTCACGCGACCCCTCGATCTCGATTAGCGGGTCCCGATGGGCTGGGCCGTCTGGCGGAGCTGCACCGCTTTCTGTGTGGCGAAGTTCAACACGGTGTTGGGCCACACGCCGAGCAGCAGGATCGCAAAGATACAGATGGCGACGGCGATACGGGCCGGACGCGGGAAACGGATCGTCTGGTGCGCCTGTCGCGTGCGCGTCGGCTTGAGCGTCATCGCGAGCACGACGGGGAGATAGTATCCGATCGAAATCGCGCTGCCAAGCATCGCAACGACCGGAAGCACGATCTGCCCTTGATGCAACGCCGCGGAGAGCAGATACCACTTGCCGATGAATCCAAATGTCCCGGGAAAACCCAACAGCGAAAGCATGCAGACGCTGAGTCCCATGGACGCGAAGGGGCGCACAGTGAACAGGCCCTCGAGATCGGTGAGCAGCACGGTGCGCGCTCCGGCACGCTCAATCGATGCGAGGATTCCGAACGCTGCGATGGTGGTGATGCTGTACGCGAGCAGATAGACCAGCACCGCCGCTGTGCCCTCGTCGGAATGCGCCCAGAGCGCGAGGAAGAGATAGCCGGCGTGCCCGATGGCACTGTACGCCAGCATCCGTTTCATCGACGTCTGCGACAAGGCACTGAGGTTGCCGACCAGCATGGTGGCGATCGCGAGGCCGAACACGACCGGACGCCAGAGGTCCACCATCGCCGGGAACACTTCCGAGAGTACCCGTGCGAGCGCGAGGAACGCTGCCGCCTTGATGCCACTCGCCATGAATGCGGTGATCGGCGTCGGGGCGCCTTCATACACGTCGGGAGCCCACGCATGGAACGGCACCGCCGCCACCTTGAAGGCAAAGCCGACCAGCATCAGCCCCATTCCCAGCTTCGCCATGAGCGACGGTGGCGTGGATGCGAATTGCGCACCGATCAGCGAGAAGTTGAACTGCCCGGTTGCTCCATACACCAGCGCGATGCCGTACAGCAGGAACCCCGAAGCGAACGCGCCGATCAGGAAATACTTGAGCGCCGCTTCCGCCGAGGCGCGTCTGGTGCGATCGAATCCGGCCAGCACATACACCGAGATCGACATCACTTCGAGGCCGAGGAAGAGCGTGATCAGGTCGGCGGCACCGGCGAGCAGCATCATCCCCACCGTCGCAAGCATCAGCAGCGGGTAGTACTCGGGCGCGAGAATGCCCTGGCGAATGAGCCAGCGGACCGAGAGGATCGTGACCGCGCCGGCAATCCAGAGCAACAACGCATCGCTCGCAAAGCGGAACCCATCCAGCGCGATCATCAGCGGCAATCCCTCGGCATGTGCGCCGCGCCATGCGAGCCATCCGGTTGCGATCACCGCGAAGATGTAGCCCAGCAGCGACAACGCGCCGGCAGTGCGCATGTCGTAGCCGTCCCGATGGCGCCACGCGACGTAGAGCAGCACGACGAGCGCCCAGAACGTGAGCAGCAGTTCCGGAAGCAGCGCGAGTGTCGCGCCCGACGGCGACGAAAGATCGACTGGCATCAGCGCGGCCTCGGCGGGTCGGCGAGCGCCGCCTTGGGCAGCGCGGGCTGAATCATCTCGACATAGGTCTGCGCCGCCACTGCAGTGCGTTTGAGCAACGGCCCGGGATACAACCCGACCCAGATCATCGCGGCAATAAGCGGTCCGACAACCGCAAGCTCACGCAGGTTGAGGTCGCCGATCCCCTCGTTGAGCGGATTGGTGAGCCGGTTGAAGAACACCCGCTGCGTCGACCAGAGCATGTAGGCCGCAGAGAACACCACAACGGTCGAGGCAATACCCACCAGCCAGGGATAGCGGCCGAACGATCCGATCAGGACGAGGAACTCGCCCACGAATCCGTTGAGACCCGGCAGGCCGATCGACGAAAACGCCGTGATGACAAACGCAGTTGCGAGCATGGGGGTGACGCGTGCGAGTCCGCCGTAGTCAGAAATCTTCCGCGTATGTCGTCGCTCGTACAGCATGCCGATCATGAAGAAGAGCGCGCCCGTGGAGAGGCCGTGCGACACCATCACCATGATGGCCCCCTGCACGCTCTCCACGGTACTGCCCCAGATGCCAAGCATCACGAAGCCAAGATGACTCACCGACGAATACGCGATCAGGCGCTTCAAGTCCGGCTGAACCATCGCGACGAGCGCGGCGTAAATGATGCCGATCACGGCGAGCGTCGCCATCACCATGCCGGTCGTCTTTGACAGCGCGAACATCGGGAAGAACGGAATCGCGAAACGAAGGAAGCCGTACGTCCCCATCTTGAGCAGGATCACTGCGAGATCGACCGATCCCGCCGTCGGCGCCTCGGTGTGCGCATCGGGCAACCAGGTGTGGAACGGAAAGAGCGGCACCTTCACCGCAAAGGCCACCGCGAACGCCGTGAACAACCACGCCCCCCACGGGCGCAGCAGGTCCGCGTGATCGAGCAGGTTGGCGTACGCGAACGAATAGGTTCCCGTGGTCTTCGCCACCACCGCGACCATCCAGATGATCGCCACCAGCATCATGAACGATCCGACGAACGTGTAGATCACGAACTTGGTCGCGGCGTAGAGCCGGTTGCCGCTGCCCCAGATGCCGATCATGAAGTACATCGGGATCAGCAGCATTTCCCAGAACATGTAGAACAGGAACAGGTCGGTCGCGACGAAGACGCCGAGCATGCCGGTGTTGAGCGCCATGATCAGCGCGTAGAAGCCGCGCTGCTTCTGGTCGATCCCTCGCCAGCTGCTCCACACCACCAGCGGCAGCATGATCACGCTGAGCAGCACCATCAACACCGACAGGCCGTCGATCCCGACGCGATAGCCGATGCCGAAGCCCGGTACCCAGGTGATGTCGGTGACGAACTGCATTCCCGATCGCGTCGGGTCGTACGCCCACCAGAGGCCGATGCCAATGACGAGTTCCGCAAGCGCCACGCCGAACGCGATGTAGCGCGCCGCGCGCACCGGGGCAAAGAGAATGACCGGCACCGCGAGAATCGGCATCGCGAGCAGCACGTGAATCACCCAGTGCTCGTAACCGATGGATGCGAGAAAGGCGGCCATCGATTACCTCACCAGCGTGCGAAGGATGAGCACCACACCGACGGCAAACATCGCGACGTAGAATGCGACCTGACCGTTCTGCAACCGCGATCCGAGCCAGCCGAGTCCCTCGGCGACGCGCGCGGTTCCACCCACGCCAAGCCGGTCGATAAGGAACGCATCAATGGTCTGCCACAGCGCCCGGCGCGAGAGCCACACGGTCGGATTGACGATCAGTCGCTGGTAGATTTCGTCGACGTAATACTTGTGGTACAGCAGGCTCCAGAGTCCGCGCTCCGGTGGCGCCGCATCCGGCGTCACGATGGTGCTGCGCGCGGTCAGCATGAACCCGCTCGCCAACCCGATCGTCGCGGCAGCAATCGCCAGCACGATCAGCATGGTCTCCTGCCCCGACCCAACCTCTGCCGCGGGATGGAGTACCATCATCGCCACCTTGGTCACCGGTTCGAGCCAGTGTTCGAGCCAAGCGCTCCCGCCGGCGAAGTGCGGCAAGTTGATCATCCCCCCGACGACCGTGAGCACGCCGAGGATGACGAGCGGTCCGGTCATCACCCACGGCGCCTCGTGCAGGTGCTCAGCGGACTTCGGCGTGCCACGGAACGAACCGAAGAATGTCATCGCCATGAGACGTGCCATGTAGAACGCCGTCATCAGCGCCGCGGCGAGCCCGATCGCCCAGCACACCATGTAGATCGGATGCTCCGCACCGCGCGCGAACGCCGCACCGAGGATCTCATCCTTGGAGAAGAACCCTGCAAACGGCGGAACGCCGGCAATCGCGAGCGTCGCGATTCCCATCAGCGCAAAGGTCCACGGCATGGCGCGGCGCAAACCGCCCATGTTGCGCATGTCCTGCGGATCGGCGTGCGAATGCGCATGATGCAGCGCGTGATGCATCGCATGAATCACGCTGCCCGCGCCGAGAAAGAGCAGCGCCTTGAAAAACGCGTGCGTGATCAGGTGGAAGATGCCCGACGCAAACGCACCGGTTCCGACGCCGAGAAACATGTAGCCCAGCTGCGACACGGTGGAGTACGCCAGCACCTTCTTGATGTCGTACTGCCTGAGGCCAATCGTCGCGGCAAAGAACGCGGTCAGCGCGCCAACAATCGCCACCACCTCCAGCGCGACCGGTGCCAGCGTGAAAATCGCCGCAGTGCGGACCACGAGGAACACGCCGGCGGTCACCATCGTCGCGGCATGGATCAATGCGGATACCGGGGTCGGACCCGCCATCGCGTCGGGCAACCAGACGTAAAGCGGGATCTGCGCCGACTTGCCGGTGCAGCCAAGGAAGATGAACAGCGCAATCAGCAGCGGCGTCACGTCACCGACGGCGAATTGCGCACCCGCCTGCATCGTGATCTGCGAAAAGTCGAGCGTGCCGAGCGTCCACCACAGCAGGAACATCGCAATCAGCACGCCGAAGTCGCCGATGCGATTGGCGATGAAGGCCTTCTTGCCCGCGTTGGAGTTGGCGTCGACTTCGAACCAGAATCCGATCAGCAGGTACGAGCAGAGGCCAACCCCTTCCCACCCGATGAACGACACCGGCAGCGAGGCCCCGAGCACCAGCACCAGCATGAACACGATGAACAGATTGAGGTACGCGAAATAGCGGGCGTATCCCGCATCGCTCCGCATGTAGCCAACCGAGAAGAGATGGATCAGGCCGCCGACGCCGGTGATCACCAGCATCATGATCGCCGAGAGATGATCCACCTGGAATGCGAGGTCGATCGAGAAACGGTCGCTCACCGGCATCCAGTGCCAGAGCACCACGCGGACCGAATCGACCGGATTGTGACGCAGCGCATCGAACACGGCCACCGCGACCGCAAATGCACCAGCCATCACGCCGACACCAACCATCGACACGACGTTCTTCGCGTCGGGGCGGCGCAGTGCCAGCGCACCATTGATGACCGCGCCGATCAGCGGCAGGGCGACCGCGAGCCACACCAGTTCGATCACGCGTCAGCCCTTGAGAAGATTGATGTGGGCAAGGTCCACCGACTGGGTATGCCGGAAGATGGCCAGGATGATCGCCAGTCCCACCGCAGCCTCGGCCGCCGCCACGGTCATGACGAAGAAGACCATGATCTGTCCGCTGACGCCGTGCAGCTGCGCCAGCGCGATGAACGTGAGGTTGACCGCGTTCAGCATCAGCTCGACGCACATGAACACCACGATGGCATTGCGCCGGATCAGCACGCCGGCGACACCCATGATGAACAGGATGGCCGAAACCGCGAGCGTCGGTCCGAGCAGGAAGCGGGTATCCATCAGAGCTTTCTCTTGGCGAGGACGACGGCGCCGATCACCGCGACCAGCAACAGCACCGAGGTGATCTCGAACGGAATCAGGTACGCCTGGAAGAGTGGCTGAGCGACATGTCCCACCGCGCCCTGGGCCGCGACCAGCGCGCTATCCTCGACGGGAAAGACCAGATCGGCGCGCGCCGTTCCCGGCATCGTGGAGACTTCGCCGGCGAGTCGATTCGGCGTGTAGTGTCGCAGCGAGATCAGCGTGGCGCCAAGCACGACGGCGAGACCGATGCCGATCACCCAGCCCGGCCACCGCTTCCAGTCGTGCGGCACCACTTCGAGGTTGAGCAGCATGATCACGAACAGGAACAGCACCATCACGGCGCCGGCATATACCAGCACCTGGATCGCCGCGATGAACTGTGCGTTGAGGATCACGAAGATCGCCGCCAGCGCGAACATCGTGGACACGAGCCACAGCGCCGACGACAGCGCATTGCTCCGCGTGATGCACAACAGCGCGGAGGCGATCGCCCATGCTGCAAAGATGTAGAACACCACCGCGGTGATGTTCACTCACTGGCCTCGCGGGTCGGAGGGATCCCACAGCGTCGAGACCGGATGCGATTGCGCCTGCAATCGCTCCAGGTCATAGACGAACCGGTCGCGCGAATACTCGGCGTTCTCGTAGTGCACCCCAACGTGAATCGCTTCTTCCGGGCAGACTTCCTGGCAGTAGCCGCAGAAGACGCACCGGAACTCGTCGATTTCGTAGATCAGCGGATAGCGATTGCCGTTCTCATCCTCGCCCGGAACCAGCTTGATGCAGTTGGCCGGACAGACCTGAGGACAGAGGCCGCACGCGACGCACTTGGACCGCCCCTGTTCGTCGGTCATCATGCGGTGCGTGCCGCGCCAGCGCGTGGCGATGCGCCAGTCGTCGGTGCTGCGCGCCTCGGGATACTCCATCGTGACGCGCGGCTGGAACATGTGCTTGAACGTCAGCGCCATGCCCTTGAGCGTGGCGCGAATGTAGGACACCTCGGTGTCCGGCCGCTTCATCACCTTGACGCCGATCGCCATCAGGCCCCCGGTCTCACTGCGGCCGCGGCACGCGCCCGTGGCGCGATGCCCCGCACGATGTGGCCACGGTCCACGACAAAGAACACCAGCCATCCCAGCACCAGGTTGAGCGCGAACAGCGCACCCCCCATCGCGCGCGGATCGGTCCAGCCCAGCACCCGCTCGACCACCTGAATCGCGACCGCGATGACCATGATGTACACCAGCGCGAGCGGCAGCAGGAATTTCCACCCCATCGCCATGAGCTGGTCGTAGCGAAACCGCGGCAGCGTCCAGCGAATCCACATCACGAAGAAGATCCAGAAAAACATCTTCGCGAAGAAGAAGCCGTGCGTCACCACGGTTTGCAGCATTCCGCCCTGCTCGTCCCAGTGGGTGAACGGAATGTCCCATCCGCCAAAGAAGAGCGTGGCGACCATCGCCGCCACCGTGACGATGTGCGCGTACTCGGCAATCATGAAGAGCGAAAACTTCATCGCGCTGTATTCGGCGTGATATCCCGCGACGAGTTCCGATTCCGCTTCCGGCAGGTCGAACGGCAGGCGGTTGGTCTCGGCGAATCCCGAAATCAGGAAGACGAAGAACGAGAGGAACAGCGGCAGGATGAACCATAGTCCCTGCTGCTGGCGCGTGATGATCTCGCTGAACGACGCATTGCCGCTCACCAGCAGGACCGGGATGAGCGACAAACCCATCGCCACTTCATATGAAATCAGCTGCGCACTCGCGCGCAGCCCGCCAATCAGCGAGTACTTGCTGTTGGACGACCATCCCGCGAGCGCGATGCCGTAGACGCCGAGCGACGAGAAGGCGAGGATGAACACGAAGCCAATCGGCAATTCCGCGACCGACATCGGCATCGCACCGTGATACGAGACCGCGCCAAGCAATGGCAGCGTCGCATCGAGGTTGACCGGGAGCGGTGCGGCAAGCGGGATCACGGCGATCAGCATCACGGCGGGAATGAACGAAAGCGCGGGCGCAAGCAGGAAGAGGAACGAACTCGCCGAGGCCGGGCGGGTTTCTTCCTTGATGAAGTTCTTGATGCCGTCGGCGGCGGGCTGCAGGATACCCATCGGCCCGACCCGGTTCGGCCCGGGCCGGTTCTGCATCCAGCCGGCGACTTTCCGTTCCATCAGCGTAAGGAGTGCCACGCCAACCATCACCATCGTGAATACGGCGAGCATCTTCACGATGGCGAGAAGCAGGTATCCCTTTTCGGCCGGACTCACTGCGCCGCTCCCGCCGCAGCACCGCTGATGACGCGACCAGTCAGGCCGAGATCGCGATAGGTCAGGCCGGCAAACGGTGCGAGCATCCCGAACGCTTCCGAAGCGGTGCCGGGCGCGACACGCGCCGAGTCACCGCGTGCCCACGCCTGCGAGGCAATCCACCACGCGGGACGTGCCATGCCAGGAGCGGGGCGAGCCGGCAAGTATCGCTGCGCGCGCCCGTCACGATTGACGAAGACACCCTGCTCTTCGGCCATCGTCGTCACCGGCAGCACCAGCGCGGCATGCTGCATCCGCGGATCGTCCACCGATGCAAATGCGACTACATGTTTCGCGCCGCCAAGCGATGCGATCTCGCCATCATCGAGGTCGGCGTCGAGCAGAATCACCAGCGACGCGCTTCCGGCAGCGGCAATCGCGGTCTTCCATTCGGTCGTGGCGTTCAACATCCGCGCGCCGGCAAGGTTGGCAGCGCGCTCCGCGCGAAGCGCCAGGTTCGGCACACCGGCGAGCGGAGCTTCCTCACCGGTTGGTACCCGCATGGCCGCAGCGCGCGGTCGATCACCTGCGAGCCGCATCGTCCATCCGATTGCCTCGCATGGGGCGCGACTGCCAATAAGCACGACGGTCGATCCCTGCGCATCCTTGACCAGTTCGGCAAGGCGATCGAGGGCCACATCCCAGTCTGCCGCGTGCAGCCTTCCCGTGTCCTGTCGCAACGGCGCCTCGACCCGGTCGCCGCGATTCATCCAGCGATAGTCCATGCGACCGGTATCGCACATGAAGTGACGATTGACTTCGAGATTCGGTCGCGGCCGCAAGCGAACCACGGTGCTGTCACGCGTATCGATCGTCATGTTGCAGCCCTGAGTGCACCCCGGGCAGATCGATGCGGTCTTGTCCAGATCCCAGGCGCGCGCCTTGTGCAGGAAATCCTTGGAGATCAGCGAGCCGACCGGGCAGAGGTCAACGACATTTCCCGCCCACGCGTGTTCGAGTTTGTGTTCCTGCTCGAGGCCGATGTAGGCGCGGTCGCCACGATTGTAGACCTCGAGCACGCCATCCGCGGCAACGTCTTCCATGAATCGCACGCATCGGGTGCAGAGAATGCAACGATTCGGGACGTAGAGCACATCGGGCCCGAAGTCTTCCACCGGCGCGTACCGCTTGGGATAATCGTCGTAGCGGCTGGCCGACTGACCTTCCTGGAAGACGAAATCCTGCAACTCGCATTCGCCCGCCTGATCGCAGATCGGGCAATCGAGTGGATGATTGATCAGCAGGAACTCGAGAACGCCCTCACGACCCTTCTTCGCCGCAGGCGAGTTGACGTGCACCACTTGTCCTTCAGCGACCGCAGTGACACACGCCGGCATCAACTTGGGTGCCTTCTCGACTTCGACGAGGCACATGCGGCATACCGCAGGCGACGGCAATGACGGATGGTAGCAGTAGTGGGGCACCACGACGCCGGCCTGCTTGGCCGCTTCGATGACCATGGTGCCCTTCGGCACCTGCAGCGACATGCCGTCGATCGTGACGTTCACCATCTCGGTCGCCATGCTCAGGTCCCCGCCGTCACGGCCGACTGTGCCACGGCCAGGTGCGCGTCGAAATCGCCACGAAACTTGTTGATGCCGCTGACGACCGGTGCGGCGCACGAATCGCTCAGCACACAGATCGTCTTGCCGGTCATGTTCTCCGCAAGATCGAGCAGCAGGTCGAGGTCGGACGTCTTGCCGTCGCCGGCCAGCATGCGCTCAAGAATTCGCGTCGTCCACGCGGTGCCTTCGCGACAGTTGGTGCACTGGGCGCAGCTCTCATGCGCGTAGAACTTCGCCAGCCGCATCGCGACACGCACGATGTCGGTCGTGTCGTCCATCACGATCATGCCGCCGGAGCCGAGCATCGATCCGTTCGCCACAATTCCTTCGTAGTCGGTCGGACAATTCTCCACTTCCTCGGGTGTCATGATCGGCACCGACGATCCGCCGGGAATCACCGCCTTGAGCTTGCGCCCGGGGCGCATGCCGCCGCAGAGATCGTAGATCAGCTCTTTCATCGGCAGGCCCATCGTGATCTCGTACGTGCCGGGGCGCTGCACATGCCCGCACACCGAGATCAGCTTCGTGCCGGTGCTCTTGGGACTCGACAGCGACAATCCCGCGTACCACGCCGATCCCTGGTTGATGATCGCCGGGACTGCAGCGAGCGTCTCCACGTTGTTGATCGTGGTCGGCATGCCGAACAGGCCCGCGACGGCCGGGAACGGCGGCTTGATCCGCGGATTGCCGCGCTTCCCTTCGATCGAATTCATCAACGCGGTTTCTTCGCCGCAGATGTATGCGCCCGCGCCACGATGCACCACAATGTCGATCCGCCGTCCCGATCCCATCGCGTCGGCACCGAGCACCTTGTTGGCGTACGCTTCGTCCACCGCGCGCTGCAGGATGTGATACGGCTCGGTGAACTCGCCGCCTTTCCAGCACATTGGGATCCTAAGCTTAGAATTCCACGTGGACAAGTTGTCGCG
>JADMIO010848945.1_pt1 | contig 43561 bp, 35 predicted proteins | sample 8958161 | NCBI WGS metagenome assembly JADMIO01 (sample SAMN16585339, study PRJNA669376) | soil metagenome | isolation source: Crop rotation soil | place: USA: Cullars Rotation, Alabama | collected 2011
CCAGGAGAAATCGTCGGCACGGCCTGGCGCTGCCGGCACCGGCTCGCCCTTCACCAGCACGCGGGTCGCAGTCGGGTCGGCATGCACCGGCCGCACGTTGTTGCCACCAAGCAATTCGTCGTTGCTGTTGGTTTCTGTCGTGAGTGGCACGACTGGCCCAGCGACAGGACGAACGCTCGGCTCGCTTGGCGCTCCCGCGGGAGCGGCGCCCGGGCCGGGCAGCGCGACCGGAGTCGCACGGTTGGACATGAAGCGGCGTAATTCACGCTCGACGTAGTGCGCGAGCTTGCGCGCGCCGGCCTTGGTGAAATGCACGCCGTCCCCGGTGCGCAGCCGGCGGATCTGGCCTTCAAAGTCCGGACCGTGAGTATTGAATTTCCCGCTTTCATCGACGAAGCCGTCCCAGACATCGACATAAACGATGCCCGCCTTCTCCGCGCGGGCGCGGTAGAGATCGTTGAGATAGACAACGTCGGCGGTCGAGCGCGTGCCGCGTAGCGAGGGCAAGCCGACCCAGAGCACGGGCACGCCCTTGCCCTTGAGCGCGGCGATCGTCTCGTCGATGCGCTTGCTGTAGATTTCTTCCCACTTTTCGGTGCGGAACTCGTTCACTCCCGGGCGGCGGCCGCGCTGCGGCTCCGGCGCGATGATCTCGCTTTCGGCCGGATCATTTTTTTCGGCCTCGGTTTTGACGTCGGTCTTCGGATCGGTCTTGCCGTCTGCTTTCGGATCCGGCTTGCCGGTTTTCTTTTCTACCGCCGTTTCGCGGATGGCCTGGCGGTCATTGATGCCCAGCATCATGACAACGAAGTCGACCTTTTCCTTGGCCAACTCGTCGCGGGCGACGTGCCACCAGTCAAGATCGCTCTTGGCGTCATACCGGATGAGACCGGAGTGCGCTTTCGGCTTGCGCACGACTGAAATTTCCGGGGAGTCGGAAAGCGCATCCTCAAGGCCGTAGGCGAGCCAGTCGGCCATCGAGTCGCCGAGAACCATCACCGACATGGTCGGCGTGCCCTCGCCTTTGCGCGGCGGCGGCGGCGCGCGCGAATAATCGATTTGCGGCTGCGGCCTTTCCTCGCCTTGTGGAACGACGGGCTGGCCGAAGAAATCGAAGAAGCCCGAGCGCGGGCGGCGCTGCTGCTGTTGCGGCGGACCGCCAAAGAAGAAGCCCTGCGCCCGTGCACCGTTGCTGGCAGCGAGGTCCACCGGAAGCCCAGCCGCGATCTCAAGCAGGGTGAACAGCGCGACAGCGCCCAGACCGCGCATGAAGCTCGATTTTCCCGCCATTGGTCGAATCCGAAAATGGTGCCGATTGCCCAAGCGGCACGGGTCAGGGTCACCAGCACGGCAAAAATGTCAACTTGAAGGTCCGGTTTTGGTTGACCGGCCTATTGCTTGCGAAGGCGCTCCAACACGCTCACAGAGGCAAAACCATCGGGAACCTGGCCGGCTTTGCTTTGAAAATCGCGAATCGCCGCGCGCGTGCGGGCGCCAAGCTGCCCATCTGGCTCGCCGACATCGTAACCGTGCCGCGCCAGCAATTGCTGCAGCTCGAGCCGTTCGGCCCGCGAAAGAACGCGCTCGTAACGCGGCCAATTCTGCACAAACGGCCCGCCGCCGCGTAACCGGTCGGCCAGGTGGCCGATCGCCAGCGCATAGGCCTCGGCCGGATTGTATTTCATGATGACGCGGAAGTTCTGCAGCATCAGAAATCCCGGGCCTTGCACACCGGATGGGATCAGCAAATAGGCGCGATCGCCCGGGCGCGGAAACGGTCTATGGTCCGCGCGCTCGATGCCGTGTCGCGTCCATTCCTGCAGCGTGAGATTGCGCGAACGGTCGGCGAGCAGAAAATCGAAATTCGCCGGCACTGTGACTTCATAGCCCCAGGTAGCTCCGGGAACCCAGCCGTCCTTCTTGAGATTGTTCGCGGTCGACGCCATCACGTCTGCCACCGAATCCACAACGTCGCGGTGGCCGTCTTTGTCAAAATCGACGGCGAACCGCTTGAACGTGGTCGGCATGAATTGCGTCGGGCCGAAAGCGCCGGCCCATGAGCCGATAAGACGATCCGGCTTGACGTCGCCGCGGTGCAGGATTTCCAGCGCGGACAAGAACTCTTCGCGGAAATAAGGCTGCCGCCGCCCGACACAGGCGAGCGTCGCCGTCGAGCGCAGCACCGGCCGCTCTCCGCCGAGCGTGCCATAGTTGCTCTCGACGCCCCAGATCGCAGCCAGCACATGGCGGTCGACGCCATATTCTTTCTCGACTGCGTCGAACGTCGTCCGGTATTTTTCCAGGAGCTCCTTGCCCTTGGCGATACGCTCGTCGGTCACGAGTACATCGAGGTAATCCCAGAATGATTTGTTGAATTCCGGCTGCGCGTCGAGCAAATCCATAATGCGCAGATCGGGTGTAAGGGCCCGGGTATACGCGTCAAAGCTTTCCCGCGTGATGTGCCGTTTCGCGGCGGCCGGCCACAGGCTCTCGACGCAAGCCGGGAAGTTCGCCGCCGCGGCTCGAATCGCATCGGCGGTCATCAGGGGGTGGCCGGAGGAGCCCGATTCGCCGCTCCACGGCAACGGCGCGGAGGCGGGCGGCGGAGCCAAAGCTGCGCCAGGAAAGCGGTCGTCGGGGGTGGTCTGCGCCGATGCGAGCGAACTTGCCACCATCAAGCCTACCGCCGCCATCAGCGTCGAACGCGTCGTCCACATGCTGCCTGTTCCCTGCGTCCCACCGGCAATGGGTGATCGGATTAGGTTTCAGCCGCGTTAAATTGCTCCCGCCCGCCGCATCTGGACCGCTGCGCTGGTCCATGCTTTGTGCTGCGGGGATTTAATCATCGCTGCCACGTTCTGCCACGCCGGACCATGACTCGCATCCGCAAAGCCATATTTCCCGTCGCCGGTCTTGGAACCCGCTTCCTCCCGGCCACGAAGGCCATGCCGAAAGAAATGCTGCCGGTCGTAGACCGGCCGCTCATCCAGCATGTCGTTGACGAGGCGCGACAGGCTGGCATCGAGCACTTCATCTTCGTCACCGGCCGCAACAAATCGGTTATCGAGGATCACTTCGACCGTCAATTCGAGCTCGAACTCACTTTGCGGGAACGCGGCAAGAAATCCGACATGAAGCTTCTGTCGGAGGATTTGCCCAACCCCGGCACCACCAGCTTTACGCGCCAGCAGTCGCCGCTTGGGCTCGGGCACGCCGTGTGGTGCGCGCGCGAGCTGGTCGGTAACGAGCCGTTCGCTCTCCTGCTGCCCGACGTGCTCGTGCAAAACGACCGCGGATGCCTGGCGCAGATGATCGACGCGGCCGCCGGCCTTGAGCCCAACGCCAATATCGTTGCGGTCGAGGAAGTGTCGAAGGAGAAGGTGTCGATGTACGGCGTCGTCGGCGTCGGAAAGAGCAAGGGCAAGGCATTCCAGATCACCGGCATGATTGAAAAGCCGAAAGCCACGGAAGCGCCGTCCAACCTGATCATCACCGGCCGCTATATCCTGCAGCCGAAAATCTTCGACCTGCTGGGCAAACAGGCGGCTGGCACCGGCAACGAGATCCAGTTGACCGACGCCATGATCGCACTCGCCAAGCAGCAGCCGTTCTACGGCCTCAAGTTCGAAGGGCGCAGCTTCGACTGCGGATCGAAAATCGGCTTCCTCTCCGCCAATATCGCGTACGCGCTCGAGCGGCCGGACCTTGGGCCTGCGTTGCGCGCGGAGATGAAAACGCTGCTCGAGGGCGAGTAGTCAGTTAATACTGCAGGCGCAGTCCAAGCAGATAGATATTCGCGGCATAGTCGTTGCCGGCGACGTTGGAGTGCAGCCAGTCGCGCCGCACCTCGCCCTTGAGCTGCAGCGTGCGGTTGATCTTGTACGTGATGCCGGCACCGACGTAATACCGGTCATCGAGCCTTCCGCTGCCGACATAGTCGTCCTGGCCGTAGCCACCTTTGAGCGTGCCGATGAGCCACCGTCTGAAAGCGTGATCCACCTGGAGTTCGGCGTAGCGATAGAGCACTCCGGACACGCCGGGAATCGTCGCTTCGCCGACCGTCGACGTGGCTGTGAATTTGACTGTCGTAAGCGACGACGCGGTCCAGATCAGCGACGCATTGCCGATCAGGCCTTGCAGCGAGGGAAGTCGCGCATCCGCATAATCCCGATTCACGTAGCCTACAGCGATTTCGCCGGTGAGCGTTCGCGATAATTCGATCGTAGAGCCGACCCTGGCGATCCATCCGTTGGAGTTACGCCGGTAGCCGGAAAAATCGGTTGCGAGATCGTGTCGTCGCGCGTCTGTGCCACCCTCCACGAACGGCGTCACGCCGGGGGTCAACTCATAACTGCCGCGCAGAAGAAGCGTAAACTGATTGTAGGCGCGGTCGGCGTTGCTCGCCGAGCTACCATCGACGAGTTTTGAATTCTCAAAGGTCGTGCGTTCCGCGTCCGCACGTACGCCGATCTGCAGCCGGTTGAAGCGATAGGCGGTGCCGACGTATCCACCATAGGTGACGAACAGCGGAAGACGCGCCAGACCGACATCCAGGTTCGGGCTGCCCGGGTTGTCAGTCGAGACCAAACTGCGCGCCCCGAGATCGAGCTCCGCCGAACGCGTGAGGTCGACGCGACCGTCTGCTTTTCCGCTGAAATATGGCCGGCTCAAAGCCGGTGTCTGGTCGGGCGAATAGCCGGTGTAGCTGCCGCGCAGATCAGCCTTGAACTCATGCACCGGCCAATCGGACAGCACGCGCAGTTCCGGAGCAGCGGTATAAACGGCCGCGCCTTTGCCGCCGGCGGAGCGTCCGGGATTGGTGTCGTACCCGCCGATCAACTCGACCGCGGGGAAATACAGCAAGCCGCCGGAGCGCAGGCCAAGCGGCGCGTAGGGATCGGCATCCTCGCGCGGGCGCCGTTTGCGCGGCTGCGGATTGATCGGCCCGAATTCGACTGGCGGACTGCCTGGCGCGCTCTGCGCATAGGCAGCTTTGGGGTCGTTGGCCGGCTTGGTCGCCGTTGCCGGTTTCACAGGAAACGACAGCGGAAATTCCGGAGTCGCCGGATCGCTGGTGGCAGACGCTGGGGCAGCGGGCGCGCGCTTGGCGGTTTTTTTGGAATTGCTCGAATCGAATCCGGTCTTGCCCGCTGCGGAGGCTGCCGGCTTCTCGAACCGCGCCGGCGCGCGTGGCGGCCGGGGCGGCACTTTGCTGAATCTTTCGTAAGGCAACAGCTTTTTCTCTGACTCGGCAGGCGCAGCAAGCGGACTTGAGAACACGGGCGTCGTGGCTGGCGCGTTCTGCGCGAATGCCGGCGCGCATACTGTGATGCTGACAGCCAGCAGCGCGCCGGCACCGCTGCTGACGGCCGGACCTCGTATGCGAAGGCGCGCCAACTCCCCCGAGCCTCCTCGCTCAAGTGGCCATGCCGGCGCGACGCGCTTTGCCAAGGCAAAGTGCGCCCGCCGGGCGGCAAGCTTTGGTTAACGGAGTTAAAAGGGTTATGGTTAACGAGACGTTGACCGGGCCGGGCGCGGTCGTTTTGGGCTATGATCCGTGCTATTGCGGCCCTCGTCTACCATCGCCTTTGGCTTGTCTTGGCCCAATCCAGCGGGTTTGATGCCGAATTCGAGACCTCTAAGCGTGTCCAACCTTGAGCACGAGGCGCTAATCGCCTCGGCGGTCCGCACGCTGACAACCGAGAGCGAGGGCCTCGGCGCGCTCGCCGCCGCCCTGCGCGACGGGCTAGGCGGCGCCTTCATCGCCGCGGTCGAACGCATCCGCGCCGCCACGGGGCGAGTGATCGTCACTGGCATGGGCAAGTCGGGGCATATCGCGCGCAAGATCGCCGCCACCCTCGCCTCGACTGGAACACCGGCCTTCTTCATCCATGCCGGCGACGCCGGGCATGGCGATCTCGGCATGATCGCGGAAACCGACGTGATCATCGCGCTCTCGTGGTCCGGTGAAACCAGCGAGCTCAAAAACCTGATGGAGTATTCGCGCCGGCGGCGTATCGGCCTCATCGCGGTGACCGCGCAGGCCGACTCGACGTTGGGCAAGGCGGCCGACGTGACACTGGCATTGCCTGATGCGCGCGAAGCGTGCCCGCATAACCTCGCGCCAACGACGTCATCGCTTATCCAGCTCGCGCTCGGTGATGCGCTCGCCATCGCGCTCCTCGAAAGCCGCGGGTTCACCGCCACCGAATTCGGCATGCTGCATCCGGCCGGCCGGCTTGGCGCCATTCTCAAATTCGCACGCGACCTCATGCATAGCGGGCCGGCAATGCCGCTCGCGAAGGTCGGCACGCGCATGTCGGAAGCCGTGGTGGAAATGTCGTCCAAGGGCTTCGGCTGCGTCGGCATCACCGACGCGCACGGCATGCTGGTTGGCATCATCACCGACGGCGACCTGCGCCGCCACATGCGGCCCGATCTGCTGGACAGCCGTGTCGAGGACGTGATGACGCGCAATCCGAAAGTTGTCCGCGACGATCAGCTCGCCAGCGAAATCCTCGAGATCCTCAACTCCTCGAAGATCACGGCGCTGTTCGTGGCGGAAGGCCGCAAGCCGATCGGTCTCCTGCACATGCACGACCTGCTGCGCGCCGGCGTCGCCTAGACCCAGCCGGACAGCTCGCGCTCAACCAAACTGCGGATCACGCGCATTCCCCCTGGGCTGTCATTCAGGCAGGGCACCGCGGCGAAGTTCACGCCGCCGGCGGCTTTGAAAATCGCGGCATTCTCCATCGCGATCTCCTCTAACGTCTCCAGACAATCCGCGCTGAACCCGGGGGTGATGACCACGAGATTTTTGATGCCGCGCTCGGCGAGCGATCTCACCGTGGCGTCTGTATAAGGCTTGAGCCATTCCGCGCTGCCGAAGCGCGACTGGAATGTCAGCATCAGCCTGCTTTCGTCCAATTTGAGTTTTTCGCGCAGTAGCTGAACGGTTTCCGAGCACTGCCAATAGTACGGATCGCCTTTCGTCACGTAGTCCTCGGGCATGCCATGAAACGAGGCGATGATAGCGTCAGGCTTGAATTTGAGTTTGCGCGAGGCCGCGCTGAGCGAATCCGCGACCTCATCGATATAGACCGGATCGTCGAAATAAGCCGGTGCGACCCGCAAAGCCGGCTGCCAGCGCATCTGAGCCAGCGCCTCGAACACCTTGTCGCAGACGGTGGCCGTCGTAGCCGCGGCGTATTGCGGATAGAGCGGCACCACCAGGATGCGGTCGCATCCGGCCGCCTGCAGCGCTTCAAGGCCCGAGCGCAACGAAGGATTGCCGTAGCGCATCGCCCAGTCGACCACGAGGCGCTTGTCGCGCAGCACGCCCGAAAGTTTCTCGGCCTGTGCGCGCGTGATGGTCTTGAGCGGGCTCTCGTTGCGCTTGCGATTCCAGATCTTGTCGTAGTCGCGGCCCTTGCGATAAGGCCGCACGGTCAGAATGATCAGATTGAGGATCAACCACCATTTAAGGCGGTTCTCCTCGATCACGCGCGGGTCGGACAGGAATTCCTTGAGGTAGCGGCGCATCGACCAGTAATCGGTCGCATCGGGCGTACCAAGATTGACCAGCAGCACGCCGATACGGCGCGGCGGATTCTTCGCATGAAAGCGAACAGGCGATTTCGGGGCAGCCATGAGCTATCCCACCGGCCGTTCGTCCGCGATGATCTTGCCGTCGTTCGGCAGACTGCCGGGCGCGACCAGCTTCACGCCACCTTTCAGCTTAGTCAGTGACTGCAGCGTCGCGGCGACGTCGTTTTCGAGGCTGGCCCCGCTTTCCTTGCATTCCGCCAGCAAGGTCATCGTGTCCTGCTCGTTCTCGCGGCCGATCACGAGCCGCAGCCGGGCGAGCTGCGGATGGCGTTTGCCGATTTCAGCCAGCTGGCCGGGGTGCACGAACATGCCCTTAATCTTCGCAGTCTGGTCAGCGCGCCCCATCCACCCTTTGATGCGCGCATTGGTGCGTCCGCATGGCGAAGCGCCGCTCAACAGCGCAGACAAGTCGCCCGTCGCGAGCCGGATCATCGGATAGTCTGGATTGAACGAGGTGACCACCACCTCACCAACGTCGCCGGGCGGCAGCGGATCGCCGGTGCCGGGGCGCACGATCTCAAGGATCACGGTCTCATTGACGATCATACCTTCGCGGCTTTCGCTCTCATAGGCGATGACGCCGAGCTCGGCAGTCGCATAGCATTGCAGCACCGCGACGCCGCGCGACTTGAGCTCTTCGCGCAGCGAAGGCGGCAGCGCCGCGCCAGAGACCAGCGCGCGCTTGATCGAGGACGCGTCCTTGCCGCCCTTCTGCGCGGCGTCGAGCAGGATCTTTAGGAAGTCCGGCGTGCCGACATAACCCGACGGCCTGTAGTGGGCGATGGCTTCGAGTTGCTGCTCGGTATTGCCGACCCCACCGGGAATGACCGCGCAGCCGAGCGCGTGCGCGCCCGACTCGAGGATGAAGCCCCCCGGCGTCAGGTGATAGGCGAACGCATTGTGGATGATGTCGCCGGATCGGAAGCCCGCGGCAAAGCAGGCGCGCGCCGCGCCCCACCAGTCGGTGCCATGGCCTTCGGGCTCGAAGATCGGGCCGGGCGACATTAAAAGTCTTTTCGCCTTGCCTGGCGGCGTGACGTTGAGCCCGCCGAACGGCGGCCGCTCCTTCTGCAATGCCAGCAATGATGACTTGCGCAACACCGGAATTTTGCCGAGCGCCGCTCGCGATGTCAGAGATTCCGGGGCGATGGCACCAAGATGTTTCGCCCAACCGGGCGCGCGCAGGGCGCGGGCGACGGCATCGGGCAGAGGGGCGAATTGCTCGCGTTCACGCGCGCTCGGGTCGCGGATCTCCAGCGCGTCGTAGTGCTCAGGCATGGCGGATACTACGTCAGCCAGCGCTTGCGCCGCCGGTAGTGCTTGCCTTCGCGGAACGATTTGCGCTTGCCCTCGGAGACGCCGAGATAGAACTCCTTGACGTCCTCATTCTCGGAAAGCGCCTTGGCCTCGCCGTCCATCACCACGCGGCCGTTTTCCAGGATGTAGCCGTAGCGGGAAAAGCGCAGCGCCATGTGCGTGTTCTGCTCGGCGAGAAGGAAGGAAACGCCCTCCTTCTCGTTGAGGTCATGCACGATCTCGAAGATTTCCTCGACGATCTGCGGCGCGAGGCCCATCGAAGGCTCGTCGAGCAGGATCATCTTAGGGCGCGACATCAGCGCCCGGCCGAGCGCGCACATCTGCTGCTCGCCGCCCGAGGTGAAGCCGGCGGTCGCGTTGCGCCGATCCTTGAGCCGCGGGAAATACGCATAAATGCCCTCGAGGTCGCGCGCGATCTCGGCCTTGCGGTCGCGCCGGGTGAAGGCCCCGGTGAGCAGGTTTTCCTCGATGGTCAGGTGCGAAAAGCAGCGCCGCCCCTCCATCACCTGGATGCAGCCGCGCTGCACCAGTTCATTCGGCGTCAGCCGGTGTATTTCCTCGCCGTCCAGCAAGATCGAGCCTTTGGTCACCTCGCCGCGTTCGGCGTGCAGCAGGTTGGAGATCGCCTTGAGCGTCGTGGTCTTGCCCGCGCCGTTGGCCCCAAGCAGCGCGACGATGCCGCCCTTGGGCACGTTCAGCGAAACGCCCTTGAGCACGAGAATGACCCGGCTATACACCACCTCGATGTTGTTGAGCGACAGGAACGCCGCGCCCGCATCAACCTGCGCCGGTGCCGTGGCTGTATTCAACATTTACTCCGACAGAAAACGCTCGTCCCCGCGCAAGCGGGGACCAGCATGACGACCACCTGGAGGCTTGGCCTCCTTCATTCCCGTTTGGCGGGAATGAGCGGAGAACAACCCTCCTCCCCCCAGGGGAGGAGGGTCAAACACATCAGCTCTCCTTCGAGCAATCCCGCGGCGTGATCTTCTTCTCCGCCGCGTACTTGGCCGATGCATCCTTGACCATGGGGTCGAGGATCGAGAGGTCGGCCTTGTAGTAGCCGGAGATGATCTTCCACTCCTTGCCGTCCCATTGCTGAACGCGGGCAACGTCCGCGCCTTGATGGTCCGAGCAGCTGAAGCGAAGCGGCTGCAGCATGCCGTCGAAGCCGAGCTCCTTGATCCGCGCGTCGGTGAGGTTGAGGTTCTCGAAGCCCCAGCGGATCTGCTCGCCGGTCATGGGCTTGTTGCCGTACTTCTTCATCGCCGTGCGGATCGCCTCGGTGCCGATCATCGAGTTGATCAGCCCGCGGTTGTAGAGCACTTGGGCATAGTCGTCCTTGGAGACGGACTTGCCCTTCGACACGACGAACTTGTCGAGGTCCGCGTGGACCTTGAACTTGCCGGCCGGGTGCTGAAGCATCAGCGCCTTGTACCCCGTCGACTGATCACCGGCGGGGGTCACGTCGGGCTCGGCGCCCGACCACCACACGCCGATCATACGGTCACGCGGATAGCCGACAGCCGCAGCTTCCTTGATCGCAGTCGAGTTCATCACGCCCCAGCCCCAGAGCAGCACATAGTCGGGACGGTCCTGGCGGATGGCCAACCATTGCGACTTCTGCTCCACGCCCGGATGCGTGACCGGGATCGCCTTGAACGTGAAGCCGTTGACCTGCGCCCGCTTCTCAAGCGCCGGAATCGGCTCCTTGCCGTACGGGCTGTCGTGATAGACGAGGCTGATCTTCTTGCCCTGGAGCTTGTCCATCCCGCCGAGTTCTTTGGCGATATGCTGGATGGCGACATCGGCTGCGGTCCAGTAGCTGCCGACGGCGATGAAGTTCCAGGGGAACACCGCGCCGTTCTTACTTTCCGAGCGGCCGTAGCCCATCGTCAACAGCGGGATCTTGTCGCCCGGCACTTTTTCGGTGAGTGCGAAGGTGATGCCGGTCGAAAGCGGCGAGAAATAGCCAGCGCCGGTCGGGCCCTTGCTCTTCAAGCGCTCATAGCACTCGACGCCCTTGTCGGTGGCATAACCGGTTTCGCATTCTTCCGACGCGATCTTCACGCCGTTGATGCCGCCGTCGCGCTCGTTGAGCAGCGTCCAATAGTCGGCGACGCCGTCGGCGAACGGGATTCCGTTCGGAGCGTAAGGCCCGGTACGGTAGACGAGCGCCGGCAGAAACTGCTCGTTCTGCTGCGCGATAGCAGGCCCCACCATCGAAGCCGCGCCTACGGTGACGGCGGCGAGGGCCAAAGTTAGCTTCCTCATATTCCGTTTCCTCCCTTTGTGACCGGCATAAAGCCCGTTCATTGAAGCGTTTTTTCTTGTGGTTCGGATTGGCGAGCCGCTTCCCATCGCCGCCCACGTCCTGGAGCCCATAACCCTATGCCCTCAATAGGGGTAAGGCCAGAGCCTCAATTTCTCCTTCGCCGTCGCCCACAGCCGGGCAAATCCGCGCGGTTCGACGATCAAAAGCCAACAAATCAGCGCACCCGTGATGATGAACACGAGCAGCGAGACCGTTTCGACGGTAATCGGAATTCCCAGCGCATGCGGCACCTGGTCGAGCAGGATGGGCAGCACGAGGATGAATGCGGCGCCGAGGAACGAGCCAAGAATGGAGCCCAAACCGCCGATGATCACCATGAACAGGATCTGGAACGAGCGGTCGATGTTGAAGGCGAGCGGCTCCCACGCACCCAGATAAATGAACGCCCAAAGCGCACCGGCAACGCCCATGACGAAGGATGAAACCGCGAACGCCGAAAGCTTGGCATAAAGCGGGCGGATCCCCATCAGCTCGGCGGCGATATCCATGTCCCGCGTCGCCATCCACTGCCGGCCGATATTGCCGCGCACCAGGTTCTTCGCGAGGAAGGCGAAGACCGTCACAAAGACAAGGCACACGAGATATTTGCTGATCGGGGTTATGGCGTAGAAGCCGAAGAAGTCGAGGTCGGGCGCGGCGACCGAACCCGAGGAGGTGTAGTTGGTGAACCACTTCACACGGATGAACACCCAATCAAAGAAGAACTGCGCCGCGAGCGTCGCCACCGCGAGATAAAGACCCTTGATGCGCAAGCTCGGGATTCCGAACAATATGCCGACAAACGCGGACATGAAGCCGCCGAGCAGGATCGACGGCAGCACGGGCAATGGCGGGATATTGATGGTGAAAATATCCAGCGGAATAACGACGCCGGTGGCGAACTTGTATGCGCTGTAGGCGCCGATCGCCATGAAGGCGCCGCTGCCGATCGAGAGCTGGCCGCAATAGCCGGTGAGGATGTTGAGACCAACCGCGGCGAGCGACAGGATCAAAAATGGAATGAGGATTGCACGGATCAAATACTCGCTGCCGAACGGCCATATCTGATAGGCGTCGAGCAGCGGAACGCCGATGAAGGCAACCGCGAGCAGCAACCACAACGCGACACGGTCCTGGCGGATCGGAAAGATCGCCATGTCCTGCGCGTAGCTGGTCTTGAACTGGCCGACCTCCCGGTAAAGCACAGCGTCTCCTCAGATTCGTTCGATGATGCGTTCGCCGAACAAGCCTTGCGGCCGCGCCAGCAACACGACTAGGGCGAGCACGTAGGCGAACCAGTATTCGATGCCGCCGCCGATGTAGGGCCCGAGATAGGCCTCGGCGATCTTTTCGCCGGCGCCGGCGATCAGCCCGCCGATGATCGCGCCCGGCACCGATGTGAAGCCACCGATGATGAGAACCGGCAAGGCTTTCAGCGCGAGGAAGGTGATGGAAAACTGCACGCCGAGCTTGGTCCCCCACACGGTCGCGGCCACCAGTGCAACAAGGCCGGCGACCAGCCAGACGATGAACCAGATCCAGTTGAGTGAAATGCCGACCGATTGCGCCGCGGCGTGATCGTCGGCTACGGCGCGCAAGGCACGCCCGGTTTTGGTCCACTGGAAAAACAGCGCCAGACCGGCGACGAGCACCGCGGCGATCATCCCGCCCCAAACGTCGATCTTGCTGACCAGGATGCCGCCCTGGAATGTCTTTTCGAACAGGAACCAGGCGTCACTGGGGAACAGCGGCAACGGATAGACGTCCGAGCCGAACAGCATCTGCGCGCCACCTTCGATGATGAAGGCGACGCCGATGGTCGACATGAACAAAGTCAGGCCGTCCTGATTGACGAGCGGTCCGAGCACGAAACGCTCGACCAGCCACGCCGTGATCGCCATCACGAGCGCCGCGAACAGGAGGGCGGCGACGATCGCCGCCCAATAAGGCAGGCCCTTCCCCACCATGAAATCCAGCGAGCGCACCAAAGCGAGGCCGGCGAGCAGAACCATCGAGCCTTGCGCGAAATTGAACACGCCTGATGCCTTGAAGATCAAGACAAATCCGAGCGCCACAAGCGAATAGAGAACGCCGGCCAGGAGGCCGCTGATCAGCACTTCGAGGAACTGGCCGAAAGCAACCACGCTTCGTTCCTTTAGTGTGCCACGCCGAGATAGGCGTCGATGACCACCTGATCGTTCTTCACCTGGTCCGGTGTGCCGTCGGCGATCTTGATGCCGTGATCGAGCACCACGACGCGGTCGGATAAGTCCATCACCACGCCCATGTCGTGCTCGATCAACGCGATTGTCGTGCCGTAGTGGTCGTTCACGTCAAGGATGTAGCGCGACATGTCCTCTTTCTCTTCGAGGTTCATGCCGGCCATAGGCTCGTCCAGAAGCAGAAGATCGGGTTCCATCGCCAGCGCGCGGCCGAGCTCCACGCGCTTTTGCAGGCCGTAAGGAAGCCGGCCAACCGGCACGCGGCGGATTTCCTGGATCTTGAGAAAATCGATGATCTCCTCGACCCGGTGACGATGCTCAATCTCTTCGGTCAGCGCAGGCCCGACGCGGATCAACTGCCAAAAGAAGTTGCGATGCATCTTCAGGGTACGCCCGGCCATGATGTTGTCGAGCGCGGTCATGCCGCGGAACAGCGCGACGTTCTGAAAGGTGCGCGCGATGCCGCCATAAGCGGCCTCGTGCGGCCGCATCTTAGAGCGCGTCTCGCCTTTGAAGGTGATGCGGCCGCGCTGCGGCGAATAGAAGCCGTTGATGACGTTGAGCATCGAGGTCTTGCCGGCCCCGTTCGGACCGATGATGGCGCGGATCTCGCCCTTGCGGATGTCGAGCGAGACGTCGCTGATCGCATTCACGCCGCCGAACGAGAGCGATACGTTCTCGACTGACAGCAGGGTGTCGCCGAGCGCAATCTCGCTGCTCGTCGGCGCCCTCATGCCGCTTTGCCCAACATGGGAGCAGCGGCGGGTACGTCGGCGACGTCGCGGATCTTCACGCGTGCGCTGAGCACGCCCTTGCGGCCATCCTCGAAGGTTACCTCGGTCGAGATGTGGGCTTCGCCCGACCCATCGTAGAGTGCCGCGATAAGAGGGCCGTACCGCTCGGCAATGAAGCCGCGCCGAACTTTCAGCGTACGTGTGAGCTCGCCGTCATCGGCGTCGAGCTCCTTGGGCAGGATCAGGAAGCGCTTGATCTGCGCGCCAGCGAGGCGGGCATCGGCGGCGAGGTCACGATTCACGTCGCGGATATGACCCTCGATCATGTCGTAGACCTGCGGGTGGCCCGCAAGCTCCTGATAAGACCCGTAAACGACGTTATTGCGTTCCGCCCAGTTGCCGACCGCCGTGAGGTCGATGTTGATCATGACGCAGGCGAAATCCCGCTTGTCGCCATAGGCGACCGCCTCGCGAATGTTCGGGAAGAACTTCAGCTTGTTCTCGATGTATTTTGGCGGGAACAACGTACCGTCATTAAGCCGGCCCACGTCCTTGGCCCGGTCGATGATCTTGAGGTGGCCGGTTTTTTCATCAAAAAACCCGGCGTCGCCGGTCTTCACATAGCCGTCAGCCGTCATCGCCTCGGCGGTCCGCGCTTCGTCCTTGAAGTAGCCGATGAACATCCCGGGCGACTTGAACTGCACTTCGCCCGCCTCGGTGATGCGGATGTCGACATTGGGACAGGCAGGGCCGACGGTGTCGGAATATATCTCGCCGTCGGGCTGCGCCGTTACATAAAGGAACGCTTCGGTCTGCCCGTACAACTGCTTCAGGTTCAAGCCGAGGGAGCGATAGAAACCGAACAGGTCCGGCCCGATCGCTTCACCCGCGGTATATGCGACGCGCACGCGCGAGAGCCCAAGCACGTTCTTGAGCGGCTCATAAACCAGAAGCCTACCGATGGCGTACAGCAGCCGCCCACTCAACGGCGTCGGCTTGCGGTTTAGGATCGACTCGCCATAACGGCGCGCCACGCCGATGAAATAATGGAAGATCTTGCGCTTGATGAAACTCGCATCTTCCATGCGGATCATGACCCGCGTGAGCAGTCGCTCGAAGATCGCCGGCGGCGCGAAATAGAAACTTGGCCCGATCTCGCGCAGGTCCGACATTGCGGTGTCCGGATTCTCCGGGCACGCCATGCAGAATCCGGACACGAGGCCCTGTGCGTAATTGAGGTAGTGGTCGCCGACCCAGGCGAGCGGCAGGTAAGCGAGCGCCACGTCCTTTTCCGTAAGCTTGTCGAACTTGACCGTGTCGGTCGCCGCCTTGATCGAGCGCTCGCCGGTGAGCACCACGCCCTTCGATTTCCCGGTGGTGCCGGACGTATAGAGAATGATCGAGGGATCGGAGCCCTTGCCGGCGGCGATCTCCGCATCGAGCCAGTCGGCGAGCGCAGGCTGATTCTTCAGCGCATCACGGCCACTCGCGATCACTTCATCCATGTCGTGCAAGCTGCTGTGATCGTAGTCGCGCAGGCCCCGCTTCTCGTCGTAGAAAAGCTGCTTGAGCTTGGGCAACCGCTCCGAAATGGAGAGCACTTTATCGACCTGCTCCTGATCCTCCAGGGCGGCGAAGCGCATTTCAGCGTGGTTGAGCACGTAAGCGAGCTCGTCAGCGACCGCATCGGCATAGACCGGCACCGGAATGGCGCCGAGCATCTGCGATGCCATCACCGACCAATAGAGCTTCGGGCGGTTGCTGCCGACGATCGCGATGGTCTCGCCGCGCCTGAGGCCGAGCTGATGCAGGCCGACGGCGTAGGCACGGACGTTGTCCAGCACCTCGCTCCATGTCCAGGTCTGCCAGATGCCGAGATCCTTGTGGCGCAGCGCGGGGCGCGAGCCGAACACGCGCGCGTTGCGAACGAGCAACTTCGGAAAGGTATCGGCCTGCGCGGCCGCATCCGGCGCCACTTTGAAACATCCTCCCTGGACCTTGCGGCCGAGGCCGCGCGGTCGTGTCACCCTCGCCGTCTTCCGACGGTCTTGCGACGATTTGAAAACAGCGGCCGGGGGCGGTCAAGCCTCGGCAGGGCGAAAACGCGCGGAAATGCCCTTATTCGGCGGCCTTCATGAAGGTGGCGGGGCCGCTGCGGAATTGCTCGCGCAGGGCGGCTTCCTCGGCCTTGGCAGCGGCGAGATGGCGGGCCTTTACATGCCCATAGCCGCGAATCTTCTCCGGTACACTGGCCAGAGCAACCGCTACACCGTGATTGTCGGGGCCGAGTTCTGCGATTAGATCGCCAAGCAGCGCCTCGTAGTCGGCGATCAATCTGCGCTCGGTCCGGCGCTCGGCGGTATAGCCGAACGGATCGAGCGGAGTGCCGCGCAGGAACCGGAACCGGGCGAGGACGCGGAACACCGAGAGCATCCACGGACCGAACGTCATCTTCTTCGGCTCGCCGGTTTGCTTGTCGCGCCGCGCCAGAAGCGGCGGCGCCAGGTGGAATTCGAACCGCAGGTCGCCGTCGAAGCCCGCCTTCACCTGGTTGAGGAAATGCGTGTCGGCATAAAGCCGCGCCACCTCGTACTCGTCCTTGTAGGCCATCAGCTTGAACAGATAGCGGGCGACCGCCTCGGTGAGCGCGCATTGCCCGTGCGCCTTCTCGGCTTCGGCCGCGCGCACCCGCTCGACCCACTTGATGTAGCGCGCCGCATAGCGCGCGCTCTGGTACTTCGTCAGAAACGCGACGCGGCGCTCGAACATCTCGTCGAATGATTGCGAGATCTTGAGCGAGTCGCGCACCGCTTCCGCCGGCGGCTTCACCAGCGCCTCGACCGCGGCCGGGTCGGCGGCGGCGCGGCGGCCGTAACGGAAGGCGGCGAGATTCATCGCCACCGCCTCGCCGTTCATCTCGATCGCGTGCTCGATCGCCTCGGCCGAAACCGGCAGCGTGCCCTTCTGATAGGCGTAGCCGAGCATGAACATGTTGGCGCCGATCGACTGGCCAAGGAGTCCGGTCGCCAGCCGCCCGGCATCGACGAGATGCATACGCCCCTCGCCGGCGGCGGAATTGATCGCCCGCTTGATCCGCTCGGTCGGCAGTGAATAATCGGCGTTGCGCGTGAAATCGCCGGGCAGGAATTCCGCGGTATTGACGATCAGCCGCGTGCCGCCCTGCTTGATCGCCGAGAGCACCTTCTTGGTGCCGACGACGACGATGTCGCCCCCCAGCACAAGGTCAGCGCCCTGCGCGGCGACGCGGATGGCGTGAATGTCATCCGGCGTGTTGGCGATGCGGATGTGGCTGTAGACCGCGCCGCCCTTCTGCGCGAGGCCGGCCATGTCGATGATGCCGACGCCTTTCCCTTCGAGGTGCGCTGCCATGCCAAGAATGGCGCCGATGGTAACGACGCCGGTGCCGCCAACGCCGGTGACGATCACGCTGTAGGGATGGTTGGTTTGCGGCATCGACGGCTGCGGCAGCGGCCCCCAGCTCGAAGGCATTGCCACGCCTTCCGGCTTCTTCAGCTTGGCGCCGTGCACCGTCACGAAGGACGGGCAGAACCCCTTGAGGCAGGAATAGTCCTTGTTGCAGCTCGACTGGTCGATGACACGCTTGCGGCCCCATTCAGTCTCCAGCGGCTGCACCGAGACGCAATTCGACTTCACGCTGCAATCGCCGCAGCCCTCGCACACCAGATCGTTGATGACGACGCGCTTGTCCGGATCGGGGAACGCGCCGCGCTTGCGGCGGCGGCGCTTTTCCGCGGCGCAGGTCTGGTCGTAGATGAGGACGGTGACACCGGGCACCTCGCGCAGCTCACGCTGCACCTGATCCAGCTCGTCGCGGTGCCGCACGGTGAGTCCGCGCGGCCAATCGATGTCCTGCGCATATTTCCACGGCTCGTCGGTGACGACGACGACGCGCTTGGCCCCCTCGGCGTCCACCTCGCGCGCGATCTGCGGCACGGTCAGCCCGCCGTCATGCGCCTGCCCGCCGGTCATCGCCACCGCGTCGTTGTAGAGGATCTTGTAGGTCATGGTGACGCCGCTCGCGATCGCGGCGCGTATCGCCAGCGAGCCGGAATGGTTGTAGGTGCCGTCGCCGATATTCTGGAAGACGTGCGGCATCTTCGAGAACGGGGCCTCGCCGATCCAATTGGCGCCCTCGCCGCCCATTTGCGTGTAGCCGAGCGTGTCGCGCTCCATCCACTGCGCCATGTAATGGCAGCCGATGCCGGCATAGGCGCGGCTGCCCTGCGGCACGCGCGTCGACGTGTTGTGCGGGCAACCCGAGCAGAAATACGGGATGCGCTGCGCGACATCGGTGGTTTCCGCCAGCGCCTTCTGCGCGCCCTTGAGCCGCGCGACGGAGGCGGCGAGCTCGTCGTTGGGCGCGTTGCGCAACAGCCGCTCGCCGATGCAGATGGCGATGTCGTTGGGATCGAGCGCGCCCTTCACCGGGAACAGCCAGTTGCCCTGCTCGTCCTTCTTGCCGATGCACACCGGCTGGTTGGCGGTGCCGTAAAGCTCCTCGCGAACCTGCACCTCGATCAGCGAGCGCTTCTCCTCGACGACGATGATGAGATCCAGCCCCTGCGAGAAATCGACGAGCTCCTGGCGCGGGATCGGCCACGGACAGCCGATCTTGAGCAGCCGCAGGCCGAGATCGTTGCACTTCGCCTCGTCGATGCCGAGCTCGTCGAACGCCTGGCGCACGTCGAGATAGGCCTTGCCCGTCGTGACGATGCCGATCTTCGGATTGCGCCCGCCGCTGGTGATGATGCGGTTGAGCCGGTTGGCGCGGATGAAGGCGAGCATCGCATCACGCTTGAAGTCGTGCAGGCGCGCTTCCTGGCCAAGGATCGTATCGTTGAGCCGGATGTTGAGCCCGCCGGGCGGCATGACGAAGTCGGTCGGTGTGATGATCTTCACGCGTTCGAGCGAGCCGTCCACGACGGCCGTCGACTCCACGGTGTCGTGCATGCACTTGAGCGCAGTCCACGTGCCGGTGAAACGCGACATCGCCCAGCCATAGAGGCCGTAGTCGATGATCTCCTGCACGCCGGCGGGATTGAGGATCGGCATCATCACGTCGACGAAATGGAATTCGGACTGGTGTGCGGTGGTCGAGGATTCCGCCGTGTGATCGTCGCCCATCAGCGCGATCACGCCGCCTTTCCTCGCGGTACCGGCAAAGTTTGCGTGGCGGAACACGTCGCCGGCGCGGTCGACGCCGGGGCCCTTGCCGTACCACATGCCGAATACGCCATCGTACTTGCCTTCGCCGCGCAGCTCGGCCTGCTGCGAACCCCATAGCGCGGTCGCCGCAAGCTCCTCGTTGATGCCGGGCTGAAATTTGACGTCGGCGGCGGCGATTGCCCGCGCGGCGCGCTGGAATTGCTGGTCGAGCCCGCCGAGCGGCGAGCCGCGATAGCCGGTTACATAACCTGCGGTGTTGAAGCCCTCGCGCGCGTCGCGCGCTTTCTGCATCAGGCAAAGCCGGATCAGCGCCTGGTAACCGGTGACAAACACCCGGTCCTTGGCGAGATCGTATTTGTCGTCGAGGCTGACCGGCTGGAGCGTCGTCATTCTTCGAACTCGAAAGGCCCCTCGCCGCGTTGGACCGGCGTGGCCCTTATATAGGGCATGGAGGAGCGACTCGGAATGCCGGAACGGCTGCAAAACGCTCGCATCGCGGCCTTTGCCGGTCAATTTCAATCTGGACGGCCGCTTCGCCAGTATATTTCGGCGCAGCGCCGGCGCGCGCATTTTGGCGCAATGCAGCAGGCGGGACTAGGAATGAAACAGGCGGCTGATATGCGTGGCGAGATCGGCGCGTGAGAAGGGCTTTTGCAGCAGGTTCAGCCCGGGATCGAGCCGGCCGTGATGAATGATGGCGTTGCGTGAGTAGCCGGTCATATAGATGACCTTCGTCTCCGGGCTCAGCGCCGTCACCTTGTCGGCGAGCTGCCGGCCGTTGAGGCCCGGCATCACCACATCGGTCAACAGGGCGGCGAAGGCGCGCTCGCCGCGCTCCACGATCTTGAGCGCTTCGTCGCCATTGGCCGCGTCGGTGACGTCGTAATTAAGGTCGGCAAGCGTTTCGCTGACATAACGCCGCAATTCCTCGTCGTCCTCGACCACCAGGATCGCCTCGCGATTGCCGGTCATGGTGGCAGGGACCTCCGCCGTCTTCCTGACCTCTTCCGCTTCGCGATAGGCGCGCGGGAAATACATCTTCACCGTCGTGCCCTGCCCGACCTCGCTATAGATCGTGACATGACCGCCGGATTGCTTGACGAAGCCATAGACCTGGCTCAGGCCGAGGCCGGTACCCCGGCCCGCGGGCTTGGTGGTGAAGAACGGATCAAACGCCCGCGCCAACGTTTCGGCATCCATCCCGGAGCCATTGTCGGTGATCGACAACAGCACATACTGCCCCGGTTTCAGGCCCGGATGCCTCGCACAATAGGCCTCGTCGAGATGGACATTGCCGGTTTCGAGCGTGACCTTGCCGCGCTCGCCGAGTGAATCGCGGGCGTTGATAACCAGGTTGAGCAGCGACACGTCGAGTTGCGAAGCGTCGACTTCGACGTTCCATACGCCGGCCGCGCACACGACCTCGAGCTCGTAGCTTTCGCCCAGCGCGCGGCGCAGCAGCGGCGCCGAGGCCGTGGCAATGGCATTGACGTTGACCACCGCCGGCTGGAGCGGCTGCTGGCGTGAAAAGGCCAGAAGCCGCTGTGTCAGATTCGCGGCGCGCTGCGCGCCCTGCGCGGCATTATCCAGCGCGCGCGCCGCGCGGCCGGCGGCATCCTGCACGCCCTGCGCCAGAGCGCGCTTGGCGCTCTCGATGTTGCCGATGACGATGGTGAGGAGATTGTTGAAATCATGCGCGACGCCGCCGGTGAGCTGGCCGATGGTTTCCATCTTCTGCGCCTGGCGCAGCGCGCCCTCGGCGTCCTCGCGCGCCGCCGCCTCGCGATAGAGGCGCCGCGTCCTGCGCAGCCCGTACTGGATCGCGATGAACATGATCGCCGTTGCGGGCACACCGAAGATGAGATGGCTGCCCATCAGCCGCAGCCACTCGTCGAGGATGGCATTACGATCGACCCCCGCCAGCAGGTAGATCGGGTAGTCCGGCAGCTTGCGATAACCCAATCGGCGCGGCACCGCATCGGTCTGGGACGTCAGCGAATTGATGCCGCTTTGCGCGTTTTGCGCGATCGACTGCATCGTCGTGCTCTGCGCCGTCAGCCGCAGGCCGATTGCGACCGGGGCCGGATAGCGGGCGAGGAACAAGCCATCGGCGCGCAGCAGCGCGAAGTAGCTGCCCGGCGCTGAGCCGATTGCCTTGTAGAAGGCCTGCGTCACGTTCACCTTGATCGCCACCGCTGAAACCCCGGTGAAGCCCGCGCCGGGCCGGCGGCGGCTGACCGTGTAGATTTCCTGCCCGGGCACTTTTGGCGCGACGACGCCGCCGATGAAGGTGCCGGCATCGCGTTCGACCTGCGCCTGGAAATAATCGCGGTCGGTGTTGGAGAAATTGCGCGGCACCGGATAGTACTGACTCGACACAAGCGGCACGCCGTCGGCGGCGAATACCCAGACTGAATGGATCGCGCGGAGCGGCTCGACAATCTCGACCAGGGCGTCGTGATAGGTTTTTTCGTTGGCGCGGATCTCGTCATCGGAATGGCCTGCAACCAGCCGGTTGGCCGCGATCAGCAGCAATTCCGATGAGCGAAAAATATCCGCGGCGTTTTCCTGGAGGATCGTCAGCGAACGATCGACGCGCTCATCGGCCGCCTGGAACGTCGCGTTGTAATTGAGCCATGAGGCGTACACGAAGAGCACGATCGGCAACGCGACCGATCCGATCATCAGAACCTGGAGAAAGCGAATCGTGCCGGAACGCGCCTGCCGCATGCCGCGACACTCTTAAACAGAGTATTGCGCGCCGACAACGCCATGCCGCGAATTTCCTACGCGATGGAACTGCGACGGCGTTCCGGCGCCTGGCGGGCTTTTACGCCGGCGTGGCGAGACTAGAACGGCAGCGGCCCGCGCGGCAGCGGGACGCCGAGCTGGACGAAAGCCGTATAGCTGAGGACCACACTTGGCACCGCGATCAGTACCGCCTGCATCCAGCCCATGCCGCCGAGGCCGCGCATGACCAGCAGCATGATGCCGATCGTGGCCAACACAAAACCGGCCTTGTTGAGCACCAGCGCGTAGAGAACGAAGGCGGCAGCGGCAATCGCGACCTGCCAGGAGCGTGCGCTGAAGTGCGCGCGTTCCGCGGGGTTGATGAAGGCCCCGACCAGGATTCCCCCGCCGAACAGCAAAAGCAGAGCCGACAGCGACAGCGGAAAAAAGCCGGCGTCCGGCGCGCGCAGCGACCCAAACGGAAGCGTCCACGCATCGGACAAGGCGACGATGGCAAACGTCACCAGCACCGCGCCGCTGATCAGGTCGGGATGGCTCAGATAGGACCGCGTGGCTTGTTTTTCGCTCATGCGCCATTCTACCCGAACTGCCGTTAGTGTATACACTTCATCTTGCAGAAATGGCTGCGGTGATCGAACGCGGCGGGGCGGAATCTGGAATGGATCAAAACAATCGCATGCGCGTGAAGCCGAGGATCAGCTCGAAGAAATTCGAACGGATGGAGTGGGATCCCAACCTGCGCGAGCGCAAGACCATCACCGATTATCTCGCCACGGCGCTGCGCACCGCGATCTATGACGGGCAGTTCGCCGACAACGAGGAGCTCAACCAGGTCGAACTGGCGGAATTCTTCGGCGTTTCGCGTGTTCCGATCCGCGAGGCCTTGCGCCAGCTTCAGGCCGAGGGGCTGGTCACGGCCATCGCCCACCACCGCACCATCGTCAGCGGGATGAACCTCGCGCAAATCCTCGAAGCGATCGAGATGCGCGCGGTGCTGGAAGCGCACCTGCTGCGCAAGGCCGGCAGGCGCTTCGAGAAGGCGGACGTCGACCGGTTGCGCAAGATTTGCGACGAAACCGACCAGATCAAGGATTACGGTTCACGCTGGGTGGTGAAGAACTGGGAATTTCACCGCGCGCTGTATGGACGTTCGGAATCGCCGGCCATCATCGAAGCGGTCGAACGCATCCAGTTGAACGTCGAGCGCTACGCGCGGCGGACCGGGAACACCGCTCGGCTTCGCCAGGCGGCGGCCGAGCACCGGCAGATCCTCAATGCGGTCGAGCGCAAGGACTTCGCCAAGGCGAGCGCGCTGCTCGAAGGCCACATCCTGCACACCGGCGAAGCAATCAGCGAGGATCACGAGAAGGCGGCCGCGCGCCCCGCCGGCAAACCGCCGCTCAAAAAACAGAAGCGGCCGGCAACCCGTAAATGATTGCCGGCCGCGTTTTGCTGTGGACGACCGCTTAGGCGACGCGGTTGCAGACCATCTCTTCGTATTTGGCGTTCTTGGCGACGAGATCCCAGGTCACCATCCAAGTATACGCGCGCTCGAACTCGGCTTGGGTATAGGGCGCCGGATCGACGTAGCGCAGGCGCGGCAGATAGAAATCTTCCGGCTTGATCTGGCTGGCGTATTTCTGCGGGATTTCATCGATCATGTAGTGGACGTATTTGCGCTTGTCGGCGTTGATCAGCTTCACCGCCTTTTTCACCGCGCGGTTGGCCGCATCCCACACTTTGGGATCGAGGCCGGCGCCGGCGTTTTCGGTGCCCTGATAGAAGGTGCCGATCAGCTCCTTGCAGCCGTTCTTGTGCGCGAGCGTCACCCACGGCTCCATCAGCGTGGCGGCATCCGTCTCGCCGCTCATCAGCGCCTCGTAGCGCTCGCCGACGGTGCCGGAATGCACGAGGTTGATTTCCTCGCGCGGCATGAAGCCTTCCATCATCGCCAGAGTGGCGTAGTGGGAGCCCTGGTGCCACTGCACGCCGACCTTCTTGCCGGCGAGATTGATGGTGGCGTGGATCGGCGAGTCGCCGCGCACGAAGATCGATTGATAGACCATCGCGGGACGACGGGCGACGATCGGGCCCTTCGGGTTGTCGACGGTGCGCCGGATCTGGCCCCACTCGCAGGCGCGATAGACGTCGGCTTTGCCCTGCTCGAAGGCCTTCTGGTAGTTGGTTGAGGAAACGAGGTGGTGGTCGCGGCTGCGCGGATCATTCCAGTCGAATTTGGTCTTGATCCCCGGCGTGATGATTTCGAACTCGAGGCCCTCGTCCTTCGCGGTATAATCGCGCGCGACGAACCAGTGCAGCCCGAGCACGGCCTCGGCGCTTTCGATCACAAGCTTGGTACGGTTAGCGGTCATCGTTGCCATCATTTTTCTCCCTGACGAGGCGACACCGATTGGCGCGGACCATATCAAGGGTCCGGCAAAGTGTCTACAGTATTCTGTTCGCCGGCGGACCCGTTTAACCCAGCAAAACCGGCGTTGCGCAGATAGGCCGTGCGCTATTGAGCCAGGGCATTCGGCGTGCCAGACTGTACACTGTATTCAGGTTGCCGGACGAGCACGCGTGAACGGCGCAATCTCAAAAAGGCCCGTGATCATCGTCGGCGGCGGGCCGGTCGGCCTCGTCTGCGCGCTCACTCTCGCGCAGCACGAGATCCCGGTGTTGGTGCTGGAAGCGCACGAGGACCTGTTCTTCGATCTGCGCGCCGGGTCGTTTCATCCGCCGACGCTGGAGGTTCTCGAGGCCTGCGGCGTCACCAGGAAACTGCTCGACATCGGGATCGTCGTTCCGGCCTGGCAACTGCGCGACCGCACCGACGGCGTCATCGGCACGTTCCAATTGTCGACGCTGCTCAAGGACGAGACGCCTTACCCTTTCCGGTTACACTGCGAGCAGCACAAGCTGACGCCGCTGGTCTATGGCATGCTCAAGGGCATGCCGAACGTCGAGGTGCGATTTTCCTCGCGCGTCACGCAAGTGACCCAGGATGCCGACGGCGTCACCGTCATCGCCGAAACGCCGGATGGCAGCGAAACCTTCAACGGCAGCTGGGCGATCGGCGCTGATGGCGGCGGCAGCATCGTGCGAAAGTCCGCCGGCATTGCCTTCGAGGGCTTCACTTACCCGGAGAAGTTCGCGCTGATCAGCACCTCCTACGATCTCGGCGCGCGCGGGTTCACCGACACCGCCTATATCTCGCACCCGGTCGAATGGTGCGCGGTGTTTCGGCTTCCACATCTGGGACCGCCGGGCCTATGGCGATTCCTCTACGGCTGCAGCCCCGATGAAAGCGACGAAGAAGCGTTGAGCGACGAACGCGTCGAGCAGCGGTTGCAGTCGGTGGTCCCGAAACAGGGACGCTATGACACAATCCATCGCACGATCTATCGCGTGCACCAGCGCGTGGCGGACACCTTCCGCAGCGGGAGAATGTTGCTGGCCGGCGATTCCGCCCACCTCAATAACCCGCTCGGCGGCTTCGGGCTCAACAGCGCCCTGCAGGATGCGATAAACCTGACCGACAAGCTGATCGCGGTCTGGCGTGGCGAGGCGGACGAGTCCCTGCTCGATCTCTATGTACGCCAGCGCCGCACCGTGAACATCGAGTACGTGCAGGAATCCTCGATCCGCAACAAGCGCGTGCTGGAGGAAACCGATCCCCAGCTACGCAAGCAAAGGCTCGACGAAATGCGGCGGGCCTCGCAAATACCCGCGCTCGCCAAGGAAGTCGTCATGAAATCGTCGATGATCGCGAGCATGCGCCGCGCCAACGCCATTACTTGAGCGGCTGATCAGGGCATACTGCCCGCCCGGTCGGCGCAGGGAGGACAAGATGAAAACAGGTCTTTTCGTCGCAGGACTACTCGGCATTGCGGTCGCGATGACCGGGCCAACGCCGGCCATTGCGCAAACGGACTATCCCAGCAAAGCCATCACACTGATCGTGCCGTTTCCCGCCGGCGGACGAACCGACCTTGTCGGCCGCATCATTGCCCAGGAATTGACCCGCCAGATCGGCAAGCCGGTCGCCGTCGTCAACAAGCCTGGAGCGAGCAGCGTGCTGGGCGCGCGCGAAGTCGCCGAAGCCGCGCCCGACGGCTACACCCTCGGGATTTTTTCCACCTCGGCTGTGACGTCGCAATACACCGTGCCGACTCCGATCTCATTGTCGAATTTCGAGCTCGTCGCCATCGTCAATACCGATCCGGCAGCCGTCGCCGTGCAGTTTTCGGCGCCGTGGAAGACGCTGAAGGATCTGGTCGAGGACGCCAAAAAAAATCCCGAAAAATATCGTATCGGCATGATCCCCGGCGCGTCGGCGCAGATCTTCGCCGCCGGGATCGAGAATGCCGCCGGCATCAAAATGATCAACGTGCCGTTCAAGGGTGATTCCGACGGCGCCGTCGCGCTCGCCGGCGGCCATATCGACGTTCACGTCGCGGTGCCGGTTTCCTACAAAAGCCTGGAGGCGGCCAAAAAAGTCAGGATGCTGGCGGTGGCCGACACCGCGCCTTCGCCGCTTTACGGAAATCTTCCGACCTTTCGCGACAACGGCGTCGATCTCGTGATCGGCGCCTTTCACGGCGTCTACGTTCCCAAAGGGACTTCGAAAGCCGTGATGGACAAGCTCGCCGACGCGCTCGGGCGGACTATGCAATCGAAGGACGTGCAAACGAACATGGACAATGCGGGCGCCGGTCTTGCATTCCTGCGCGGCGCGGAAGCCAAGGACTTCCTCGCCAAACAGGACGAAACCTACCGCACCATCATCGACAAGCTCGGGCTGCGCGTCGCTCCGGCAAAATAGGCCGGATTCACCGCTGGGGCGGCAGCGGCTTTACCGCCGGGCGGCTGGCGCGATCTTCGGCCGGGCCGGAGTACCACGGGTCGAGCCGGGCGTAGTGGCCCCATACGTGGCTGTAGAACTCCTCCTTGCGCGCGCCGGTCAGCACGCTGCGCACTTCGCCGGTTGAAATCTTCTGCACCGTGCCCATCTGCGCGGCGATCCAGTGGAGCTGCGCGGTCTCTTCCAGCGAGAACGTGGCGATGACCGCGTTCTCGATCGAGTCGCCGCACACCGCCACACCGTGATTTTTGAGGACCAGCGCCATACCGTCACCGATGGCGTCGCTGCACATGCGGCCGGTTTCCGGCGTATCGATCTGCCGATCGTAATCGAGGATCGGCACCTGCGGCGCGAAAATGGCGCCGCGGTTGCCGACCGGGAGGATGTTGATGCCGGCGATGCCGAACGCGGTCGCGTAGGTCGGATGCGCATGCACGACCGAGGTTATCTCAGGCCGCGCTTTCATGATCGCGAGATGGAGGAAGCGCTCGTCGACCGGTTCGATGCGGCCCTCCAGCCACTTCCCGTCGATATCCACCGTGACGATGTCATCGACATCGGTGTCGATCAGCGAGCGGCCTTCGGAATGAATGTGCCCGAGGATCAGCACGTTATCTGTTCCGGGGATGCGGGCGCTGACGTGACCTTTGGTCAGCGGCCAGATTCCGCCCGCGGTCAGGATGCGGTGCGCACGCGCAAGACGCCGCCGCAGCGCCAGAGTCTCGGTTTCCACCGTCGTCTTGGCGTTGCCGTGCGCGGGGCGATGTATCGTCATCGAATCGTCTCCATCTATTTCGGCGCGCCCGCACCCGACACTTGCAGGCCGAGCTTGCGGATCAAGTCGAGCGTCACCTTGTCGGTGTCCGCGAAGAATGTCTTGAATTGCGCGGTGTCGAGATAGCGCACCCCGAGCAAAAGATCATTCATCTTCTTCTGGAATTGCGGATTGGCGGCGACCTTTCCGAGCGCCTCGCTGAGGCGGGCGACCACTTTCGGCGGCGTGCCTTTCGGCGCAAACACGCCGTGCCATGACGAGATCGACAGGTCGACGCCGCCCTCCTTCATCGTCGGAATATCCGCATATTCGGCGACGCGCTTGTCGGCGGCGATGCCGAGAACGGCCACCTTCTTGGCTTCCCGCATGGTCTTGAGCGGGGCGAGGATGTCGAAATCGGCGTCGATATGGCCGCCGGCCAGGGCGACGGTGCGCTCGCCGCCGCCGCGGAACGGCACCTGGATCACGTCGATGCCCGCCTTTTCAACGAACGCCGCGGCAAAAATCTGCGCCGAGCTTCCGGCATCGATGCCGACCCGCAGTTTCCCCGGATTGTCCTTGGCGAATTTCACAAAGTCCGCCTGTGTTTTCCATCCGCGGGCTTCCGGCACCGCGATGACGGCCGGGTCCATATTGACCAGCGCGATGAGCTCATAGTCGGCGACGTTGGTCGGCGTCGGCACGGTGTATTGCGCGGTCATGAAGCCGGTCGAGAAGATGCCGAGCGTATAGCCGTCCGGCGCGGCGCCGGAGACTTCGCGCGCGCCAAGCACCCCGCTGGCGCCGGGCTTGTTGACGACCAGCACCGTCTGGCCAAGCTCGGCCTTGAGAAATTCCGCGACCGCGCGTCCGCACAAGTCGGTGCGCCCACCCGGCGGATAGGGCACGACCAGGGTGACGGTCTTGGTCGGGTAATCCTGCGCGCGGATCTCGGTCGCCGGCGCCAAAAGCGCCAGCAGAACCAAGCCCGGCACGATCACCGATACGGCCTTCGACCGCCCGCTCTCGTCGCCTCGGCGGAAAAACGAGATCACTGCGCGCACGATCGGCGCCGCGACAACAAAGACAAGGACCGACATGAGAACCCCCGCAACAGGACTGCTCCAAAAAATCAGGAAATTTCCGCTCGACATGATGAGCGATTGCCGCAACGCCGTTTCCATGATCGGGCCAAGCACGAAGGCGAGCACCAGCGGCGCGTGCGGAAAGCCGAACTTCGTCATCAGGTAGCCGAGCACTCCGAACATCGTCATCGTGATGATGTCGGTCGGATTGTTGTTCACGCCATAGGCGCCGGCGAGACATGCCAGCACGATGATTGGGACCAGTACGTTGTTCGGGATCAGCGTGATTTTCGACAGCAGCCCGATCATCGGCAGCATCGTCAGGATCAGGATGCAGTTGCCGATGAACATGCTGGTGACGATCGCCCAGAAGATCTGCGGATGTTGCATCATCAGCGTCGGCCCGGGCGTCACGCCGTGCAGCATGAACGCGCCGAGGATCAGCGCCATGACGACGTTGTCCGGTAGGCCCAGCGTCAACAACGGAATGAAGCCGCTGCAGGTGGCCGCGTTCGCGGCGGCCTCCGGCGCAGCCACGCCGGCGATCGCGCCATGGCCGAATTTATCCTTGTGCTTGCCCCACCGTTTCGCCACGGCGTAGGCGACATAGGACGAGATCGTCGCGCCGCCGCCCGGCAGCAGACCGACGAAGAAGCCGACCACGCTGCCCTGGCCGATCCCGCGGCGGGCATCGCGCCAGTCCTGCCGCGTCGGCAGCACCGCGAGCAGCCCTTTCGGCACGCGCATGCCTTTGGTGTCGGGAACGCCGGTGATCTTCGACTCGATCAGATGAAAGACCTCGGAAATGCCGAACAGGCCCATCACCATCGGCACCAGGTCGATGCCGGATTGCAGCGTCAGCGAACCGAACGTGAAGCGCGCCATGCTGCGCACCGGGTCGAGCCCGACGGTGCCGAGCAGAAGGCCGATCAGGGTCACCGCCACCGCCTTCCACATCGAATCGGTCGCCAGATAACTCACCAGCGTCAGCCCCAGAAGCGTGAGCGCAAAATATTCGGGCGGCCCAAAATCGAGCGCGAACTCCGCCAGCGTCGGCGCCACCAGTCCGAGGCCGACCAGGCCGAACATGCCGGCGATGAACGCGCTGAACATCGACATGCCGAGGGCGGCGCCGGCCCGGCCCTGCTTGGTCAGCTCATAGCCATCGATCGCCACCATCACCGAGGCGGACTCGCCCGGCACGCGCAGCAGGATGGAGGTGATCGAGCCGCCGTACATCGAGCCGTACCAGATGCCGGCCAGCATGATCACGGCGGTGGTGGTGTCGAGGTAATAAGTGATGGGCAGGAGCAGCGCGATCGTCGCCGCCGAGCCGAGGCCCGGCAATATCCCGATGATGACGCCGAGCACGACGCCAACCAAACACAGGAGCAGATTGAGCGGCTGCAACGAAACCGAGAATCCGAGAGCCAGGTTCGAGACCAGCTCCATCCAGGCGACTCCCCGCGCACAGCGCTGCGATAGCCGCCTAGATTTATTGGACGAAACGGCGGCCTGTTTTGCGCACGCTAACCCCGCGCAGCCACGTGAGTCAAATCTGTATTCAGAATACACCTTCTTGGAAGAAGTGACGGCTGCGTGGAACCGCGAAAATTTCCACTCGGGTGACGCCGCCTAGCGAAGCTTGGCGATCATTTCGATCCGACCGCAATGTCGAAGATCAGCGCCGAGATGCGCGCGGCCGAGCGCGCGTGCTTTCCGCAGTCGCCTAACCCATGTTTTTGTATTCTCGGCCGCGACAATGCTTCAAGCGGCGGCCGGCGGCAGCAGCCTGAACATCTCCGCGCCATAGATTTGGCGCGCGTCGGCGAGGAGCGGTTGCACCGCGGCGACGAAGCCGTCGTGTTCTGCGGCGGTCAGCGTATTGAACACGCATCCCTGCGCCGCGATCGCCTGCCTCGCTTCTTCGTTCTCTTCCTCTGCCAGCTTGCGCTGGCGCGTCACTGCTTCGCTCACCGCCGCCCGGGCTGCCGCTTGCAGGTCCTTCGGCCAAGCGTCGAAGGAGGAACGATGGAAGAAGATCGGCCGTGAAATATAGAAGTGGTTGGTGAGCGTATGGAATTTGTGAAACTGGTGGACGCCGTAGGTCACCGTGTTGGCCAGCGGATTTTCCTGCGCGTCGAGCGTGCCGGCCTTGATCATGGCGATCGCTTCGGTGAGGTCCATGCGCAGCGGCGTCGCGCCGATCAGCGCGAAGGTGCGGCGGTGGATTTCGCTCGGCAGCACGCGGATCTTCATGCCGTTCATGTCTGCGGGCATGTGAATCGGGCGCAGCCGGTTCGAGATGTGGCGGAAGCCGTTCTCGAACCAGCCAAGGATGCGGTAGTTGATGCGCTCCTCGGTCTTCTTCGCGAGATATTGCCCGAGCGCGCCGTCCATTGCGGCGCGCGCCTGCGCGTTGGAGGAGAACAGGAACGGCAGGTCGACGAAGCCGAGCTCCGGGACGCGGTCGGTGAGATAGCTCGACGACTGGTAGCCCATCGTCAGCTCGCCGCGCTCCACCATCGTGAGGATGTCCTCGGCCTTGTGGCCGTGGTCCATGATGTTGAATACGTAAGACACCGTGATGCGCTCGCCGAATTGCCCCACCAGCCTGTCACCGATGGCCTGCAGCGACTTGGAAAAGCCGGTCGAGGGCGGACCGTAGCCGCCCATCTTGATCTCGATCGGGGACGCCATTTTCAGGTCCTGAAAGGGAACGCAACGCAGAGGCGCGCACCTTAACCGGGTGATATGCTCGCGCAAACTTCGGAGGATTGCCCATGAACAAACCGGCCAAGATGGCGGACATGAAGCCCGCCCACATGTCTGCGGAAGAATGGCAGGCGCGCGTCGACCTCGCCGCTGTCTACCGCCTGGTGGCGCATTACGGCTGGGACGACGTGATCTACAACCACGCGTCGATGCGCGTGCCGAGCGAGCCGCGCATGTTCCTGATCAAGCAGCACGAGTTGCTCTACACCGAGGTCACCGCGTCAAATCTGGTGAAGGTGTCGATGGACGCCGATCTCGACGAGAAATCCGGCGTCAACCGTCCGGGATTCACGCTGCACGGCGGTGTGCTTTCGGCGCGGCCGGACGTGAACTGCGCGCTGCACATGCACACCGAAGCCGGGATGGCGCTCGCCGCGCTCAAGCACGGGCTGCGCATGCTGTCGCAGCCGGCCGTGCGTTTCTACAACCGCATCGGCTATCACCCCTATGAGGGCATCACCGAGGATTTCGGCGAGCGCGCGCGCATCGCCAAGAATCTCGGGCAGAACAAGGCGCTGGTCATGCACAATCACGGCCTGCTCACGCTCGGCAAAAGCGCGCGCGAAGCCTTCGTGCTGATGGAGCATCTCGCCGAGGCCGCTGAGATCCAGGTGAAGCTCGAAGCGACCGGGCAGGACCTGATCGAGATTCCGCCGGAGATCTGCGAGAAAACCGCAGCGCAGTTCGAGGCGCATGACCGCGGCCGCGGCGCGGCCGACTGGCCGGCCTATCTGCGCATCCTCGACGGCATCGATCCCGGATACAGGAACTAGGCGCGGGGCTTTAGCGCTCGTTGCGCCGGCCCTCGCCCGGACCCCACTGCCAGAAGTCGCGGCCCTCCTCGCGCAGGAAACGCGCCAGCACCATCATGTGCACCTCACTGGCGCCGTCGACGAGGCGCGCCGCGCGCGCCGCGCGGTAGATCCATTCCACGACCGTATCCTTGGAGAAGCCGCGCGCACCCTGGAGCTGGATGGCGACGTCGGCGGCCTGATGCAGCGTGTTGGCGACCTGCACCTTGGCCATGGACACTTCCTTGCGCGCCCGGCCGCCCTGGTCGAGCATCCACGCCGCGTGCATGGTGAGCAGACGCGAAATCTCGATCTGCTGCGCCACCTCGCCGAGCTTGATCTGCACGCTCTCGCGGTCGCCGAGCCTGACGCCGAAGCCTTCGCGGCTTGCGACATATTCCTGCGCGATCTCGAGGCACCGCTTGGCCCAGCCGGTCCAGCGCATGCAGTGGGTGAGCCGCGCCGGGCCGAGGCGGATCTGCATCAGCTTGATGCCGTCGCCCTCGCCCATCAGCACGTTCTCCTCCGGCACTTCGAGGCCGGTGAATTCCAGCTCGCAATGGCCGCCGTGCTCTTCCGGCCCGAGGATCCCGATGCGGCGCGCGATGCGCCAGCCGGGCTGGTCCTTGTGGAACAGGAACGCGGTGAGGCCGCGGCGCCTGTCGTCGGATGTGCGGGCGATGACGATGAAGTGCGCGGCGCCGTCGGCGCCGGTGATGAACCACTTGCGGCCGGTGATGACGTAATTGCGACCTTTCTTCTCCGCCTTGGTGCGGATCATGGTGGGATCGGAGCCGCCGCCCGGCGCCGGCTCGGTCATGGCGAAGGATGAGCGCACCTTGCCCTCGACGATGGGCTTGAGCCATTTGTCCTTCTGCGCCTGCGTGCCGACGAGCTTGAGCACGTTCATGTTGCCGTCGTCGGGCGCCATGCAGTTGATCGCCAGCGGGCCGAACAGGCTGCGAGCCGCCTCCTCGTAGATCGCCGCCCAGGCGACCATCGGCAGGTCCATGCCGCCGTATTCCTTCGGCGACTGCGGCGCCCACAGGCCGATCTTGCGCGCTTTCTCGCGCACCTTGGCAAGACGGTCCTCGGGAATGTTCTCGTGCTCCGAGAAATTCGCCGGATCCTTCTCCAGCGGCAGCACGTGCTCGGCGATGAAATCGCGCGTCTTCAGCCGCAGCTCTTCGATTTCCGGCGGGAGCGAGAAGTCCATGGCCTATCCCTTGATCTGCACCACTTGCCCGCCATCGACCACGACGGTGGCGCCGGCCATGTAGCCGCCCGCATCGGACGCCAGCAGCAGCAGCGCGCCGTCGAGTTCGCCGGCCTTGCCGAAGCGGCCCATCGGCACTTCGCGCTTGATCTTCTCGCCCGCCTCGCCGTTGAGATAGTCGTCGTTCATCTCTGTGACGAACCATCCCGGCGCGATGGCGTTGACGCGCACGCCCTTGAACGCGAGTTCGACGGCGAGAGCCTTGGTCAGCTGCACCACGCCGGCCTTCGACGTCGCGTAGGCGACGGCGCCGCGCGCGGCGGCGAGGCCCAGCACCGACGCGATGTTGACGATGGCGCCCGGCTTCTTCGCCGCCAGCATGCGCTTTGCGGCTTCCTGCGCCCAGAAGAACACGGCGTCGAGATTGGTGCCGAGCACCTTGCGCCATTCCTCTTCCGGCATATCCGTGGCGCGGCCGCCATGCGCGATGCCGGCATTGTTGACGAGGACGGTGACGGTGCCGAGCGCGCTTTCCGCCTTGTCAAAAGCGCGGCGCATCGCCGCGCGGTCGTTGACGTCGGCCTCGATAGCGACGGCCTTGCCGCCGGATTTTTCCAGCTCGGCGCGGAATTTTTCCAGCCGCTCGGCGCGGCGCGCCACCAGCGCCACGGCGGCGCCGTTATCGGCGAGCGCGCGAGCGAATTGCTGGCCGAGCCCGGACGAGGCGCCGGTGACCAGCGCCACGCGGCCGGTGAGGTCGAATAGTTTGGCGGCTTTGGTCATCGGCAGCCATTGTTAAAGGCGTGGATGGCCGGGACAAGCCCAGCCACGACGATTAGCGATAAAGCGCATGCGGCAGCGCGGTCGCAAGCCCAGGAAGAAACCACAGCACCAGCAGCGCGAAAAGCTGGATCAGCACGAACGGAATGATGCCGACATAGATATCGCGCGTGCTGATTTCCGGCGGCGCGACGCTGCGCAGGAAAAACAGGGTCGGGCCAAGCGGCGGGTGCATGTAGGAAGTCTGCAGGTTCACCGCGATCAGGATGCCGAGCCAGATCGGGTCGATGCCGGGCATCTGCAGCAAAGCCGGCGCGACGATCGGCACCACCACGAAGATGATCTCGAACGCGTCCATCACGAAGCCGAGCAGGAACACGGCCAGCATGACGACGAGCAGCGCGCCGCCGGGGCCACCCGGAAGATCGGCAAGCGCGCGGTGAACCATGTCGTCGCCGCCGAGCGCCCGGAACACCAGGCTGAACATGGTCGCGCCGATCAGGATCAGGAAGATCATGCTGGTGACCTGCGCCGTCTTCTGCACGCAGCCGCTCAACATCGGAGCAATCGGCGCGCGGCCGGCGGCCAAAGCGATCGCGCCGACCGCACCGATCGAGGCCGCCTCCGTCGGGGTGGCCACGCCGCTGAGAATCGAGCCGAGCACGGCGACGATTAGCAGCAGCGGCGCAATCAGCGCGGAGAGCACGCGGCGCAGGACCGCGCCGGTGTCCTCGCCCCGCGCGCGCGCCGGCATGGCCGGGGCGCTCGTTGGATAGAGCACGGCGACGGCGATGAGGAACAGCATATAGAGCGCGACCAGCGCGAAGGCGGGGACGATGGCGCCGGCAAACAAATCACTCACGGTGACCACGTCGCCGGCGAAGCTGCCCCGCGCAAGCTGCGCCTGCTGGTGCGCGATGCTCAACTGGCTGCCGAGCAGGACCAGCACCGTGGCGGGCGGGAAAATCTGCGCCAGCGTCGCGGTGGCGGCGACCGTTCCGGCGGCGAGCCTCTTGTCGTAGCCGAAACGCAGCATCGCCGGCAGCACGATCAGGCCCATCGCCACCGCCGTGGCGCCGACCACGCCCTTCGCGGCCGCGAGCAACGTGCCGACGATCACCGCGGAAATGCCGAGGCCGCCGCGCAGCGGTCCGAACAGACGCCCCATGCTCTCGAGCAGGTCCTCGGCGATGCGCGAACGCTCGAGCATCACCCCCATGAAAATAAACAGCGGAATGGCGAGCAGGATCTCGTTGGTCATCACCCCGAAGATGCGTTGCGGCAGCGCTCCGATGATTGCGAAGTTCATCGCGCCGAGCGCGTGCCCAAGCGCGGCGAAAGCGAGCGACACCCCGCCGAGCGTCAGCGCCACGGGATAGCCGACGAGCAGCGCGGCGACGACCGCGACCACCATTGCGATCGCCAAAGCCTCAGCCATGCCTGAGTACCGCCGCGGCCCGGACGGCCTGTGCCACGCCCTGCAGCGCCATCAGCAGCGCAAACAGCGGGATCAAGGTCTTGAGCAGGAAGACGAGCGGGAGGCCGCTGGTCTCTTGCGAGCGTTCCAGGATCGACCAGGACGCGCCCGCGTAGGATGCGCCAAGCCACAGCATCACCAGCATGAACGGCAGCAGCAGCAACAGAGCGCCGATCAGGTCGATGCGCGCCCGCCCGCGCGGGTGGGCATGCGCGTAGAAGATATCGACGCGCACATGACCGCCCATCTGCAGCGTCCACGCCGCGGCCAGCATGAACAGGCCGGCATGCGCGTAGAGCACCGCCTCGGTCAGCCAGATCGAGCCAAACGAGAACAGATAGCGGGCGATCACCAGCGCGAATTCCAGGGCGACCACGACCAAGGCGAGCCAGGCTACCGAGCGGCCGACGGCCGCATTGACGCGGTCGATCCATCCGGCAATTTTCAGGGCGGCGGCCATGCGGGCGCATCATGCCACGGTTCCGCAGGTTCCGACGAGCAGAGGACAGCGCCTGCTTGGAAGGTGTAAAAAAGAGCCATGCCGCACGACCATGACCACGATCATCACGACCACGAGCATTCCGAGCTTTCGGAGACGCAACTGCGCGTGCGCGCGCTGGAGACGGTCCTCACCGAGAAGGGCTATGTCGATCCGGCGGCGCTCGACCTCCTGGTCGAGACCTACGAGAAGAAGGTCGGGCCCCGCAACGGCGCCCGCGTGGTTGCCAAGGCCTGGGCCGACCCCGATTTCCGCGCCCGCCTGCTCAAGGACGCGACGCCGGCCATCGCCGAGATCGGTTACGCCGGGCGCCAGGGCGAGCACATCGTCGCGCTCGAGAACACGCCGAGGCTGCACCACATGGTCGTGTGCACCTTGTGCTCCTGCTATCCGTGGCCCGTGCTTGGCCTGCCGCCGGTCTGGTACAAATCCGCGCCGTACCGCTCGCGTGCCGTCGCCGACCCGCGCGGCGTGCTCGCCGATTTCGGCGTCACGCTGCCGAAGGACACCGAGATCCGCATCTGGGATTCCACCGCCGAGATCCGCTACCTCGTGGTGCCGATGCGCCCCGCCGGCACCGAGGGCTGGAGCGAGGAGAAGCTTGCAGATCTCGTGACGCGCGACAGCATGATCGGGACTGGGCTGCCGAAGAAGCCGCAGGTATGAAATGACCGACGGCGCGCAGGACATGGGCGGCGTCAAAGGCTTCGGCCCGGTGCAGCCGGAGCCGGACGAGCCGGTATTCCACGGCGAGTGGGAGAAGCGCGCCTTCGCGCTGACGCTGGCGATGGGCAAGCCCGGGGGCTGGAATATCGATATGTCGCGCTCCGCGCGCGAGGACCGGCCGCCCGACGACTATCTTGCCAAAAGCTATTACGAAATCTGGCTGGCGGGGCTCGAGCGGCTGATGCTCGAGCGCGGCCTTATCGCCCGCGAGGAGATTGAATCCGGGCACGCCGTGCATCCGCCGAAGCCGGTGCCCGTGCTTTCACCCGGCGACGTGGCGAAGACGCTGCATCGCGGCGGCCCGACCGAGCGCGAGCCGAAAGCGCCGGCGCGCTTCAAGGCCGGCGACCGCGTGCGCATGAAGACGATCAACGCGCCGACGCATACGCGGCTGCCGCGCTATGTGCGCGGCCATGCCGGCGAGATCGAGCGCGTGCTCGGCTGCCACGTCTTTCCCGACAGCAATGCGATCGGCCACGGCGAAGATCCGCAGTGGCTCTACACCGTGCGCTTCAGCGCGCGCGAATTGTGGGGCACGCAAGGCGACCCGGCCACCAGCGTTTCGGTCGACGCCTGGGAACCGTATCTGGAACCAGCCGGTTGAGTCCCCGGCGGCAGTAGAAAAACATGGCGACGCACGATCACGATCATCACCACGAGCACGGCTCGGAGCTTTCCGAGATGGAGTTGCGCGTGCGGGCACTGGAATCGATTCTGGTAGGACGCGGCTTCGTCGAACCGGCCGCACTCGACGCCCTGATCGAGGCCTACGAGAAGAAAATCGGGCCGCGCAACGGCGCGCAGGTCGTCGCCAAGGCCTGGGTGGACGACAAATATCGCCGCTGGCTGATTGAGGACGGCACCGCCGCGATCGGCGCGCTAGGTTTCGGCGGCCGTTCCGGCAATCATCTGGTGGCGCTGGAAAACACGCCCACTGTCCACAACATGGTCGTGTGCACTTTGTGTTCCTGCTATCCTTGGGCCGTGCTCGGCCTGCCGCCGCTTTGGTACAAGTCGGCGCCCTACCGCTCGCGCACGGTTGCCGATCCCCGCAGCGTGCTCAAGGATTTCGGGCTCGAGTTGCCGGCAAATACTGAAATCCGCGTTTGGGATTCGACCGCCGAAGTGCGCTACCTGGTGCTGCCGATGCGTCCTGAAGGGACCGAGGGATGGAGCGAGGAAAAGCTCGCCGAACTTGTCACGCGTGACAGCATGATCGGCACCGGATTGCCAAAACAGCCGCAGGACGTGAAATGAACGGCGCCGCGGACATGGGCGGCATGCACGGGTTCGGTCCGGTCGAGCCGGAGCCGAACGAGCCGGTATTCCACGCGCCGTGGGAGAAGAAAGCCTTCGCGCTCAACATCGCCATCGGCGCCGCCGGCATCTGGAATCTCGACGCATTCCGTTTCGCGCGCGAAAGCATCCCGCCGCCGCAATACCTGAACGAGAGCTATTACGGTCTCTGGGTGGTGACGCTGGAGAACATGATGCTCCAGCATGGTCTGGCCGCGCCTGCCGACCTCGCCGCCGGAGAACCGGTCGCCAAGACCGGCAAGGCGCCCCGCGCCGTCACGGTTGCCGATGTCGAGAACGTCGTGCGCTGCGGGTCGCCCTATGACCGCCCGGCGAAGGCACCGGCCCGCTTCAAGGTCGGCGACAAGGTGCGCGCCAGGAACATGCATCCCGTCACCCACACGCGCCTGCCGCGCTATGTGCGAGGACACGTGGGGGAAATCGTCCGCGTTGCGGGCTGTCACGTATTCCCCGACAGCCACGCCATAGGCGCGGGCGAAGATCCGCACTGGCTCTATACCGTGCGCTTCCACGGCCGCGAGCTGTGGGGCGCGAACAGCGATCCGACGGTGCGCGTTTCGATCGAAGCCTGGGAACCCTATCTGGAGCCTGCCTGATGCCGCTCGATCCGCAATCCGCGATGCGTGCCGCGATCGCGGTGCCCGGGGTGCCGCGCGACGCCGACGGACCTGTGTTCCGCGAGCCATGGGAGGCGGAAGCCTTCGCCATGGCGCTGGCCTTGCACGAGCGTGGCCTGTTCACCTGGAACGAATGGGCGGCCACGCTCGCCGCCGAGATCAAGCGGGCGCAGGCGGCGGGCGATCCTGACACCGGCGAGACCTATTACCGGCACTGGCTCAACGCGCTGGAGCGGCTGGTGGCGGAGAAGGGCGTCGCGACGCCGGAGACCTTGCATCGCTATCGCGACGCCTGGGACCGCGCCTGCGACCGCACGCCGCACGGCCAGCCGATTACGCTAAGCCCCGGCGATTTCCGCGACTAAAGTCCGCACCAGCTCCGCCGCCGGCATGGCCCGCGCGCGGGTGACGCCGCGTCCCGCCCACAGCGACAGATAATCCGCCTTCCCTTGCTTGCCGGCTGCGCCGCGCATCGGGCGCGTCAGATCGTTCTGCTGGCCGAACGGCAGGATTGCATCTTCCCGCGCCAGATCGATGAAGCGGTTGCGTAGCCCGCGCGCCGGGCGTCCGGAGAAAGCGCGCGTGACCACGGTGGTGTCGGCCGCCGCATGCATGACCGCATGCTTGTACACAGGCGGCGCGCCGCATTCCGGGCACGGCAGGAACGCGGTGCCAAGTTGGCCGGCGACGGCGCCAAGCCCCAACACCTGCGCAATGTCTCGCCCGCTCATCAGCCCGCCCGACGCGACGACCGGGATCGATACCGCAGCCAGAAGCGCCCGGGTGAGGTCGCGCAGCGGCACCATCGAGTTCTCAAAGCGCGCGAGGAAAGTACCGCGATGCGCGCCGGCCTCTTCGCCCTGCGCCACCACATTGTCGACGCCGGCGGCTTCCAGAGCCCGCCCCTCTTCGACGGTAGTCGCGGTGCCGGAGATAAGAATGCCGGCGTTGCGCAGCCGCGCCAGCACAGCGGCATCCGGAATCCCGAAGGTGAAGCTGAACACAGCCGGCCGCGCCTCGATCACCGCGGCGACCTGGTCGGCGAAGGGGCTCGATGGATTGGGTGGCAGCGTCGGCGGCGGCAATCCCAATTCGCCATGCACGCGGCCGAGCAAATCGAGCATCGCCACAGGATCGACGACGCGATGCGGCTCATAGCCGCCCGCGAACAGGTTGATGGCGAACGGTTGCGATGTGAGCGCGCGAATCTGTTTCGCGGCGTCGAGGATCTGCTGCGGCGTGGAATAAGCGCCGCCCCACGAGCCGAGCCCGCCGGCATTCGATACCGCGGCGATCAGCTCCGGCGTCCCGGCGCCGCCCGCCATTGGCGCAAGGATGATCGGATGTGCGATGCCGAGCTGGCTGAGAAAAGCGTTGGCCATGCCGGCAAGGTAGCGCCTGCGCGGCCTCCGGCAATTCGAAATGCGCGGGGCCAGGCTTCGCCGCCCGCGATATCAGGCGCCCAACAGCCGCTCGCTGACAAGATAGCCGGTGAGAAGCAGTAGACCGAAGATGAGGACGACACCCGCCGCGGCAGTTTCCAGGCCGCGCAGCGCCAGCATGCCGGCGCCGGGCTTTGCCTTGGCGAGGCGGCCGGCCAGCCCGCGGGCGCCGACAGCGAGCGTGGCGATGGCGGCGACCGTGATCGCGGTGCCGAGTCCCATCACGAACGTGGCAGCGACGCCGACCGGGAACAGCCCCTGCGCCAGCGCGAAGACGAGAACGATGATCGCTCCCGAGCACGGCCGCAGGCCGACCGCAAGGATCGCGGCAAAGCCGCGCTTCCACCAGTCGCGGCCCTTGAGCTCTTGTGGCTCCGGCCCGTGTGCGTGCCCCCAGGCCGATGCGTCTTCCTCTTCATGGTGGTGGTGGGAGTGCGCATGCGCTTGCCCGTGTGCGTGGCCGTGATGGTCGTGATGATCGTGATGATCGTGAGCATGATGCGCATGCGCGCTTTGCGGCTGGCGGCGCAGCAAGTGCATGAAGGCGCGGCCTTTCACCCAAAGCAGCCGCGCGCCGATGACGACGATGAGCAGGTAGCTGACGATCTCGATCACCCGCACCGTATCGTTCATGATCTTCGCCGTAGCGCCGAGCAGGGCTGCGGCAACCCCGACGATCAGCACGGCGGTGAGCGCCTGCACGAAGGCAGAGGCGAACGAGAGCACCAGCCCGCGCTTCCAGGTCTCGTCATTGGCGACGAGGTAGGACGAGATCACCGCCTTGCCGTGGCCCGGGCCGGCGGCGTGGAAGATGCCGTAGAGAAACGAAATGCCGAGCAGCGTATAGGCGGCGCTGCCGTCGGTTTTGGCGGCGCGGATCGTCCCCGACAGCATGCGATAGAATTCAGCTTGCTTGGCGAGGATCCAGCCGGCGAAGCCGCTGACCGGCTCGGGGCGTGGCACGCCGAATTGCGCGAGCGCGGCATCGAGCCCTGCAAGGACAAGCAAAACAGCGGATGCGATCGCCAGACAGGCGACCCCCCTGCGCGCGGACGGCATCATTCCTCGTTCCTCATGACGCGCCGCCCCGCGCGATTATCGGCAACTGACCCGGATCTTGTTGGCGAACTGCGCGCCCCATTGCGGCGCGGTGTCGCGCTCGCTTGCCGGGAGTTGGCTCAGCCGCTTGCTCTCCTGGAAGGTGAGCTCCTGCGGCAGCTCGGTCTTGAGCTTGCAGTTTGCCGGCGCGCCGACGAGCTTGACCGGCACCCCTTTGGCGAAGGCGAAGTCGACGAAGATGGTCGGATCGTAAACCTCGATCGCGAGCTCCTGCGCCTTGACCGGCTGCTTGAGCGGCAGGACGAAATTCAGCGTCAGCACCGAGTCCTTGAAGTCGAGCCAGTATTCGCCCTTCACCGGATCGGTGAGCGTTTCCTTTTTTCCGTCGGCGGTGACGAAGGTGAAGTAGTCGAATTCCTTGAGCGAGGACACGTTGACCTCGGCCAGCGGGTCGAGTTCCTCACGCGTGAATTTGCCCTTTTCCTTGCTCTCGATTCCCTGCGTCGCGAAAGTCGAGAACATGTCGTCGAACGCCCAGGCATGGCGAATGCCGGTGAGCGCGCCGTCCGGCGCAAAGAGCAGCTCGGTGCTGAACGTCACCCAGACATGCGGATGCGCCTGCGCGGCGCTCGCGCCCGCGAAGCTCAGGGCAAGGATGACAAAACGGAGAAGATAGGTCATGCGCCGGCGCACAATATCACGGACTGGGGCGGAAACGCGGCGAACACTGTTACACGCGGTTTACAGTGCTTACACGCCGGCCGCACCGCCGTCGGCGCGAGGATCGTGCCCGGCTTCGAGCGTGCCGTCGGGATGGAGAACGACCGCCCCCGCGTGACCCATCGTGTCGGAATAGGTTTGCTCCAGCACGTCGACGTCATGGCCGGCCGCCATCAGCCGGTCGATCAGCCCGGCATCGAACCGGCTTTCCATGCGCAAATTTGTGTGGCTCGAGCCCCAGGTCCGGCCGAGCAGCCAGCGCGGCGCGTCGAGCGCCTGCTCGAGCGGCTGGCCGAAGGTGACATGACGCGTGAACAAAGCCGCCTGCGATTGCGGCTGACCATCGCCGCCCATGGTGCCATAGGCCATCACGCGGCCGTCCTTGAGCGCGGCGAGCGCCGGATTGAGCGTGTGGAACGGACGGCGGCCGGGGGCGAGCGCGTTAAGCGCCTTCGGCTCGAGCGAGAAGCTGGCGCCGCGATTCTGCATGAGGACGCCGGTCGCCGGCAGCACGCAGCCGGAGCCGAACTCCCAATACAGCGACTGGATGAAGGAGACGACGAGCCCGGACGAATCCGCCGCGCCCATCCAAACGGTGTCGCCTTCGCCATAAGGCGCCGGCCAGCGCGCGGCCTTCTTCGGATCGATGCGCTCAACTTCGCGGTCGAGGAATGCGGGCGCCAGATACCGCCCGAGGTCTTCCTCGATCTGCGCCGGGTCGGTGACGACGCGGTCGCGCACGCGAAAGGCACGCTTGGTCGCCTCGATCAGGCCGTGGATGTGCGCGAAGCTTTCCGCCTTCTGCACGCGCAGGCGCTCGAAAAGCGCAAGAATGATCAGCGAAGCGAGTCCCTGCGTCGGGGCCGGAGAATTGTAGAGCCTGCCCGCGGCGGTCTCGACGCTGAGCGGTTCGGTAGCTTGCGCGTGAAAATTTTCCAGATCGGCGCGCGTCACCGGGCTGCCGATGCGCTCGAGATCGGCTGCGATCTCGCGGCCGACATCGCCGCGGTAGAAATCGTCGAGCCCGGCCTGCGCCAACTGCTCGAGCGTCGCGGCGAAGGCGGCTTGCTTCAGCCGCGCGCCAGCTTCCGGCGTTTTCCCGGCGTCGAGAAAGGCGCCGAGAAACCCCGGCGCGGTTTCGAGCTCGGCATATTTCTCCGCGATCAGCCGCGCCTGGCTGCGCGTGACGACATACCCTTCGCGCGCATGGCGGATGGCGGCGCTGAGCAGAACATTGAGCGGCAGCCGCGCGCCGGCGCCCTTGCCGGTTTGGGCCCGCGCGGCG